>Ga0105046_10011594_pt1 | contig 13698 bp, 9 predicted proteins | sample MAT03_FD_78385 | JGI IMG/M metagenome (GOLD analysis project Ga0105046, IMG submission 78385) | Freshwater microbial communities from Lake Fryxell liftoff mats and glacier meltwater in Antarctica - MAT-03 (megahit assembly) | ecosystem: Environmental > Aquatic > Freshwater > Ice > Liftoff... | reverse complement strand
CTACGGGGCCGACCCATTTTTGGAACGCAGCACCGGTTCGATGACCGCAGTCATCGAACCGGCGGAATAAAATGCTTGCTTGGAACGGGCAACGTAAGCCGCCGGGTAGAACACCCACCCGCTGACGCGGGCGGTTCCGATTACTTCTTCTTGATCGACTTGATAATCACGTCTTCCGCGGGCACATTTTCGTAACCCCCGACCGTTTTCACTTTCACCAATTTGATCTTATTCACGACGTCCATCCCTTTCGTGACTTTGCCGAACACCGCGTAGCCGTCGCTGCGCGGGGATTTATCGAGGAATTTGTTGTTGTCGAGGTTGACGAAGAATTGGTTGGTGGCGCTGTCCGGATCGTTGGTTCTCGCCATCGCCAAGGTGCCGAGTTCGTTGGACAGGCCGTTGGAAGCTTCGTTTTTGATCGCCGCTTTGGTGTCCTTTTTCTTCAAACCGGGTTCGAACCCACCGCCTTGGATCATGAAATCTTTGTCGTTAAAATCGCCTTTACCGATCACGCGGTGGAAGATCAAGCCGTCGTAATGTTTGTCGTCCACGTAGGCGAGGAAGTTCTTCACGGTAATGGGGGCCTTATCGTCGAACAGTTCGATTTCTACGGTACCCATGCTCGTTTCCATCACGACCACGGTGTTCCCGGCGTGGGCGGGAACCGGGGCCGCCATCGCGGCGGCCAAAGCGAGGCCGAGGAAGCAGATCAGGGCGAATTTCATCGTCATCGGTAGCTCCGTAACTGAAGAGTGGCGGCCCGGCGACGCGCCGAGGTTCCGCAAAATCCTTCCCGGGATTCTACGCATTCGATGCGATTCGGGCACGAGACGCTTGCCCCGGCCCTGCGGATGGTGTGTAATTGCCGGATCTTGTTAGCCCGACGCGCCAGCGAGGGCTTCCAGCACGATGGCTACCGAGTGAAAATTTCGACTTTCAAGGAACTCTCCATGCGATCCTTCGCCGCGCTTGTGCTATTCCCGCTCGTTGCGTTGGCCCAGCCGACGTTTCCCACACCCAAAACGTATCCGCCGAATGAAAAGACGTTGAACGAGATCAAGGCGAAGACGGAGGAGTTGGAAGCGGCGATCGCAAAGCTGCCGAAGGATGTATCGGAGCAAGGGTATGCCGCGAGCGTGAAAGTATTCCACAAAGCGGCGGTCTGGATCGTGCGCCACGGCGAATGGTACACCGATAAATCGGGCCAACAAACGCTCGAAGTTTTAGAGGCCGGATTGGAACGGGCCAAGGCGCTCGCCGAGGGCAAACGGCCGTGGTTTGACATCCGCAATAAACCCATCGCACTCGGCTACCGTTCCCACGTCGATGATTCGATACAACCCTTTTCGGTGCGCTATCCCGACAACTTCGACCCCAAAAAGAAGTACCGGCTCGATGTGGTGCTACACGGGCGGGATAGCACGCTCACCGAAGTGAAATTCCTCCACGGCAAAGAGTTCGCCAAGCCGGGGAAGGGCACCGATTACTTCGTGATGGAGGTGTACGGCCGGGGAAATAACGCTTACCGCTGGGCCGGGGAAGAAGACATCATCGAAGCGATTAGCTGGACCGGCGATTTGTTGAATGCCCACGTCGATCCCAAACAAATTGTGCTCCGCGGCTTCTCAATGGGTGGGGCGGGTACCTGGCACTTCGGCTTGCACCATCCGGATGTATTCGCCGCGATGCAACCCGGCGCGGGGTTCAGCGCCACCCGCGGTTACCACAAAGGCTTGGAAGCCAATCCACCAGACTACATCATCAAAGGCCTGCACATCTACGATGCGGTCGATTACGCGGAGAACTGTTTCAACATTCCCATCGTGGCCTACTCGGGTAGCAAAGATCCGCAGAAGCTCGCGGCCGACAATATCGAGGCCGCGCTCAAAAATTTCAAGGAACCGCACTCGTTCACGCACATCGTCGCCCCCGATCTCGAACACAAACAACCCGCAGAATGGTGGGCCAAGTGCGATACCGAGATCCGCAGGCATTTGCAAACGAACGCGAAATCGGAAATTCCCGAGCGCATCCGTTTCGTGACATACACCGCGAAGTACCGGCATTGCGGTTGGTTGCGTATCGATGGGCTGGACGAACACTACGCGAAAGCAACGGTCGACGCATCTTTGAAGGACGGTAAAGTCATCGCCACGACAACGAACGTGCGACGAATCGAATTCTACAATCGCCGCGGCGCGAAAATCGATTCGGTAACGCTCGACGGTCAAGCCATGAAACCGGGCGAAACACAGTTCCAAAAGAAAGCCGGCAAATGGATCGATGGCATCGGACACGAAGAGAAAGAAAAGACACACGACTTACAGGGCCCCATCGACGACGCTTTCACGTGGGAGTTCGGCGTCTTCGGCCCGACCGGCGTGCCTTGGCACGACGACAACCACCGCTTCATCGAGGCAACCCGAACGAACTTTGCTGCGATTTGGGATAAGTACTTTCGTGGCGAATTCTCCAAGAAATGGAAGCCCGGGCCATCTCCTAAAGGGGAAATCACTCCGCGTTTCAATTCCATCCTCTTCGGCGACCCGCAAAGCAACCCCGAGATTGCACGATTGTTGCCGAATTGGCCGATCACTTGGACGAAAGATAAGCTCGTTGTAAACGGTGTCGAATACGACGCTAAGACTCACGTTCCGATGATGATCTATCCGAAGAGTTACAAGAACGGAGGCTTCGGCTACGCGGTTCTCAACTCCGGCCACACATTCCGCGAGGCCGATTTGAAAGGTTCTAACGTGCTGCTCTACCCACGGTTGGGGGATTGGGCCGTCGTCAAACCGAAGCCTACGAAAGCCGATCCGGGTGCGTACGAAGTTGTCGCCGCGGGCATGTTCGACGAATTCTGGCAATTCCCGAAGAAGAAGTGAGTTTGGTTCGCGGCGAGCTTGCGAGCTTAAATTACTATCTGCTCGCAAGCTCGCCGCGAACATCCCTATTCCAAATCTTTCAGCCGTTCTTCGATATCTTTGACCAACGCGGGATCACTCATCCGCAACTCGGCCGCGAATCGTTTCGCGGTGGCATCCGGGCAGGTGAGCGCGTAGCGTAAGATCGCGTTGCGCATGCCCCGCGCCGTGTAATTCGGTCGGCCATAAAGCGGGAGAATCTCCGCCGAGAGATCCCACCATTTCCAACGCCGGAGGTCTTCGATCACCAAATCGGCCAAGTCGCGATCCTTCAACATTCCCTTGTAGATTGCAACGATGGCCGATTTGCTTTCGCTGGGCCGCGTGGTTTGTAGGTAACGCACGGCCGAGAGCGCACCGAGCTTGGTTCCGATTGGGAATTGCGGCTCGCACAGCACCTTGGAAACTTCTTTCCAACCCGGTTCCGGATCGAGAAGAATGATCCCGCTGAGGATGCCGCCGAGGGCACTGACGAGGCTTTCGGTGAGCTTGCCGTTCACCATCCCGGCGAGCACGGCCGCATCGGCCTTCTCCCCGCACAGCCCGAGCAAGAGCGCGTAGACGCCGAGCCTGCCCCCCGGGGTTTTCGGATTCTTCAACATCAGTTTGAGTTTGGTCGCATCGAGGTGGGCCTTGGCTTTGAGAATCTCGGCGTCGGTCGCCTTGGCGAATTCCGTGAAGGCATCGTCCGATACCATATCGTCGCCCGAATCGAGGTGCTTAAACGCGAAGGCCAATCGAGCGCTCGAGTCTTTCTCGTTCAGCTTCGCCACGCCGGAGAGATACTCCGCGATGGCCGCGTTCGAGGATTGCGCCCGCACCGCATCGGGTGCCCCTTTGCGATCGGCAAAGAAAATCACCGCGTCGCCGGTTTCACCCGTCGGTATCGGAATGTACCGGGGCAGCAGGATCATCGACCGCTTTTCCACGATGCCGTGGGATTTCAGCAATTTGGTGAAGTGGAATTCGGTGGTACCAGTGGTCGGATCGGCACCGAGTTGCGGGTTCTTGAGCGTGCCGAAGACGACCGCCGCCGCACTTTGGTACTCCTCGCGCACGGTCGCACGACCAGCGGGATTGCCCCCGCAGAACGAGCATGCATTCAGGTAAGGGACTGCGAATACGGATGCGAGCAGCACAAAGTACCGGGTCATGCGAATCCTTCGCGTCGGTTGGGAAAACCATTATTCGCCACAGAGGCACAGAGAACACCGAGAAGACACGATCAGATGGAAATCCATGAGAATTCGGTAGGGGTAGCCCGATCTTCTTCCGAATCGTGCTTTTTCTGCGGAGTCGTGCGGCCGATTGAAACACCAAATCGGAAAGTTATTGGGAGCTATTTTTAACTCAATGACCTCGGTGTTCTCTGTGACTCAATTCTACTTGTTTTTGGCCGCGACGGGTTTCGGCCGTTCGTCCGCCAGCATTTCCTCGGCGAACTTCACCCGATCGGGGTCGTCTTTACGGGCTTGGTTCACATAGGCGATGGCCCCTGCGTGCTTATGTTCGGCCGCCGAGAGGGCGAAGCGGAGAATGGCACGCTTGATGATCTGCTTGTTATGGCCCGGAAGCGTGGCGATTTGCAATACGAAATCGGTGAGGCCCCATTGGCCCCACTTGCGGAGGTCTTCCATCGGCAGGTCGGAAATGTCTTCCTGCATCACCATCGCTTTCATCGCTTCGAGGATCTGATCTTCTTTGATCGAACCGGGGTGATTGTCCCACAGGAATCGCAACACTTTGAGTGCCGCATAGCGAACGCTGAATTCCTTCTTCGGGTTGTTCACGAGGCCCATGAGGTAATCCCACCCCTCTTTGGGGGCGAGCAGAATATACCCGGCGATCATACCATCGAGGCCGCTGCTGAAGGCGTTGTCCGGGGAATCGAGAAGTTCGCGGAGGGCCTTGGCATCTTCGGGTTTTCCGCAGTGGCCGAGGAGCAAGCCGTACAAGCCGTGCCGGGAAGCTGGGGTGCCGGGGTCTTTCAGCCACTTCAACAAACGATCCGCCGGGAGCGACGGTGCGACTTTAAGAATGTCTTTGTAATCGGTGTTACCGAATTCCATGTACGCATCGGAGTTGATGATCAACTCGCCGGCATTGAGGTAATCGAAGAAGAATCGCAGGCGGGTGAGGGCATCCTTTTCGCGGGCTTCGATGGCCCCTTTCAAGTATTCGCCGAGCTTGCTCGCCCCTTTGATTTCCTCGCCGCGGTACGGATCGAGCGTGACCGCATCGAAATTCGCATAAGCGAGCGTCGATACGACGGCCGACTTGGCGATATCGCTGGAGGGGTTGTTGATGTTGCAGAACACGAGGAAGCGGTTCAGTTTCTTGCCGGTGGAATCGACACTGATCGACCGCGGCAGCACGATCATCTTCTTGCCGTTCAAGTACGGGTGCGGCTTCACCACGGTTTCGATAGTGAGATCGGTGGTACCGCGGGTGGGATCTTCGGGGTCCCGCTTCACATTGGAAAGCGATCCGAGCACGATGAAATCGGCTTGGCCGACTTCGCCGGAGAGGGTTTGCCCTTGGGCGGAACAAAACGGGCACGCGGTGGCGGCGCCTTGGAGAAAAAGAATAACGGCGCCTGCGAGTGCGAGGCAATAGCGTGGCATGGAGCACTCCGTGCGGAAAAGCGATGAAGCGAACGGCGATTCTTCCTTCACTCTCTCCCCGCTGGGGAGAGGGTCGTCCCGTTTCGGGACGGGGAGAGGGGATTTTTATCTGTTACAAAATCCCCTCACCCCGTCTCGACCTACGGTCGAACCGACCCTCTCCCCAGCGGGGAGAGGGTAGAGGATCAACTGCAATTCGCTTATGGCAATTATCGGGGGGAAGCGCATGGGGAAGCAATAGCCTTGGCCAACTGTTAAACGGAGTTTTACCGCGAATTCCTCGGCATGCGAACGCCGAGGTCGTCGCCGCGGGCTTCATCGTTGCGAATTTCATCGGTGAAGAGTTTGCCGCCATCGTCCTTGCCGTTAATGCCGACGCTGTAGAAGAGGTAGCCCCTATCGGTCTTCTTGTAGTTCAGCGGTTTGCTGTTGAAGAGATCGTCGGGCACCTTCGCAAGGTACTTGGGAACCAGATCATTGAGTTTGTCCGGGTATTTCTTGTGATCGGCGAAATGGGCCGCGAGTGCGGCGGCAATAATACAGCTGTGGTGCTGCTGTTCTGCGCGGTCGTAGGATTCCGCAATTTTGCGTGGCCAAATCATCAGATTAGTGACGCACTTTTTCCCAAGTTGCTCAGTCTGCTTGGCCCGCACCTCTTCTGGCTTTCCTAACTTCTGCAAAAACTTCTCAACACCCGTTTGATTCTTCAACTGCTCTTCGAGAACTTTTAGTGATGACTCAATGTCTTTCAGTGCTTCATTCCGTTCCAAGAAGTTCGGCTTTCGCAACGCGCTGACGGATTTATCGATCCATCCATTGGTATACCGCATGACCTCTTCCCAATCGATCGTTGCCGCGTACCGTTCGATTTCCCGTGGTGTTTTCTCTTTCCGATCAATGCGGAGCGGCTCAAAAATGTCGTAGCCAGAGCGGCGAATCCATTGAATGCTATCGAGGTTCATCAATCGATCGTTGCGGTCAATTTGATCGGCCAACAGGCGAATTGGCGGATTTTTTTTCAACTCAGCCTGATACGCCATCGCTTGTTTGGCCGTCGAATTGCCATATTCGAGGATCGCAATCCCGGTGCTGTTTGCAATACCTTTAATGGCAATGCCGGCGAGGACTTCGAACAAGCTTCCCCCACGCGTCACCATGCTACCGTGTTTGTGCAAAGCCACTGTGTGATCGAACGCCGCTTCGATTTTTCCTTCTCCAGCGAGGAGCATAGCCCGCATCGACAAGAGAGTCGCAAGATTCTGATTGAACTGAGTCATCTGCATAGACGCACCGATGAGCATTCCTTTCTTACCATCCTTATGCCGCGAAATCAGTGGCAGGTAGTAGTCCTTTCGTTTGGTTGCCTCGATAGCGACCGCAATCGGTTTCTCATTTAATTTCAGCCACTCGGCATGCCTAGGCAACTCGGCCGCTTTCCACGGTCTCCAACGCATTTCATTTTCGCTCTCCAAGAAAGTATGCCGGGTTTCATCTACTTTGAGCTCCTCTTTGAAAAATTGGAAGTAGTCTATCAAATACTCTCCCTCGGCGGGTGGGCCTTCGACACCGAGGGCCTTATAGAAATCGGGGTGCAGTTCCTTGCCGTCCGGCTTCGGGCCGAAGCATTTCACCAACAGTACGACCGCGTTCGTCTCCGGCGTGGTGGTGCCTTTCAATTGATTGTTCAAGGCCGCTTCGTAATCGATGAAGCCGTCCGCATCGAGCGGTTCGGTCACGAAGGTGGTATCTTTGCCGAGCTTGAATTTTGGCGTCGGTTTCTTGGGTTCTTCGGCCGCAACCTGAAGAACAAACATTCCGAGTGCGAGTAGCGTTGCAAAACGGATCGAGGCCATCGTATCTCCATTCCGAAGGGTGCATCAGTGATTATGACTTTCGGATCACCGTAAAGCCAGAGCGATTCCGTTGTGGCCATACCACCCGTTCCGTAGCCTATCCGCGTGACGCCTCGCTCCGCTATGATCCTGATTCTCCTCATCGGCATCTGTGCCGGAGGGTTCGTCGTATGGAACAACTCTAGCTCTTCCGCACCCGAATTCGTGTGGGGCAAGAAGGGCGTTCTCCCCGGCGATTTCTCCCGACCGCGGGCCATCACAATCGATCCGCAGGGGCGGATGTTCATCGTCGATTTCACCGCCCGCATCCAAAGCTTCAACCGCCAAGGCGAATTTCTCGGCGTGAGTTTCACGCCCCCCGATTTCCGCAACGGCCGCCCCAGCGGCCTCGGCATTACTCGCGATGGTAATCTGATCGTCGCCGATTCGCACTACCATACCATTCGTATTTACAACCCTGCCGGGGAGGAACTCTTCCACTTCGGCGGCACACCCGGCGATCAACCCGGCCAACTCGGCTACGTTTCCGATGCGGTTCAAGATTCGGAAGGCTTCTACTATGTGGCCGAGTTCGGGCAGAATGATCGGATCACGAAGTTCGATGCCGAGGGAAAGTTTGTGGCCTGTTGGGGAAAGAACGGCCAAGCCCCGGGTGAGTTTGCACGGGTGCGGGCATTGGCCCTCGGCCCGGATGGCCTGCTCTACGCGGCGGATGCTTGCAATCACCGCATTCAAGTGTTCACGCGAACGGGGGAATTCGTCCGCGAGTTCGGCAAGCCGGGGTCGGCCCCCGGCGAGTTCAACCTGCCGTACGATTTGGCCTTCGCTCCGAGCGGGGAACTTTATGTGGTGGAACGGGGAAACCAGCGCGTGCAAAAGCTAACGAAGGATGGTACATCATTGGGAACGTGGGGCGGGCCGGGGCGCAAACCGGGCCAACTGGCAGACCCGTGGGCACTCGCTGTCGATCGAGAGGGCGTAGTGCATATCGTCGATACCGAGAACCATCGGATACAAAGGGTTCAGCCAGCAGGGTTCAGGGTTCAGTGAAGTTAAAAATATGAATCGCTTCCTCGATCTCATCGGCACACATTGGCTCGCGGCGGTTCTCGCCGCCGTGGCGGTGCTGTTGTTCGCCCGTCGCTACCGGATGCTCGCCGGAGGGCTTTTCGCGTTCTCCGTAGGAAGCATTGCTCTCGCCGATTGGTCGTTCCGCCTGAGCGACGATGGCCCGAGTCGAAGTGTCGCGGTGGCTTCTGCCGCCGTTGCCGGGGTGCTACTGCTGTTCGCTGCGATGTTCTTATTGCTGTTCCGCAGGTGGTCGAAGACTTTCGCGGTTCTGATCTTCGCACTCGCCGTACTCAGCCTCGGCGGGTGGATCGGCAGGCCGCTCGGTTCCGGCATTATCGAAGTGTGCCGAAGCTTTGCTTGGTTGCAATTGCTTCAGCCGTGGTGGTTGGTGCTGCTCGCATTCGTGCCGGTGGTGGTGCTCATCAGTCGACGGAGCCTCTCGGGTTTGGGTTCCACGCGGAAATGGGTGGCGATCGGCTGCCGGGCGCTCGTGGTCGCCTGTTTGGTGATGGCACTCGCCGAGCCACGGGTGCGGCGGCCCAGCGATTCCACCACGGTGCTATTCGTGGTGGATCGTTCTTATAGCATTCCGCAGGAATTGATGCTGAGTTCCGCCGGTACGGAAGTCGATCAACGGTGGGAACGCACCAAGAGTATCATCGAAACCGGAATCGCCCGGCGGGGAACGCCGCACCGAAACGATCAGGTCGGCGTCATTCTGTTCGGCAAGCGACCGCGATTGGCTTACCCTGCCGCCAGCGTAACGACGCTTCTTCTCGACGAAAAAGCGGCGGGTACCGTCGATGGCAACTACACCGATATCGCCGCGGCGTTGAAACTCGCGCTGGCCTCCTTTCCGGAAGGCACTTCCAAGCGGATCGTTCTAGTGTCCGATGGCAACGAGAACCTCGGCCGTGCCGAGGAGCAAGCCAACCGCGCTCTCCAGAACAAGATCCCGATCGATACTCTCGCGCTCGCCCCCGGGTTCCGCAACGAGAACGAGGTGCTGATCCAATCGATCGAAGCGCCGCCACTAACGGTGCAGGGGGGTCGCCTCCCCGTTCGCATTCTCATTCGCAATGCCCACCCGACCCGCGAAGTGGATGGCGAACTCGAGGTGCTGCGACTCGGCCGGCAAGGGTTCAACTTGGAAGGCACCGAAGTCCCGATCCAGATCGAAGACGGCCCGCAAGTTCTCGATGCGAAGCACCCGCCACGGGTGCGGCTCGTACCGGGGTTGAACGTCTTCCGCTTCCGCGATCTCGTGCGCGAACAGGCGGGAACGGAATCGTCGTACACCTACAAAGCGAACTTCAAACCGCTGCAATCGGTGTTTAAGCCCGGCGATCCCGCCACTCCCGGTTTGCCCGGCGATCGCCCGAATAACAACCGGGCTACTGCGGCGGTCGTGGCGCGCGGGCAACGGCGAATCCTTTTCGTGGATACCGCCCCGACGCCCGAACAATCGCCCCACCGTTACCTCATCGGCAAGCTCCGCGAAGCCCGGCAACGCATCGATCACTTGGATGTCGCCAAGCTCCCCGGCGATAAGTCCGATCTCGGCGTGTTCCTTTCAAATTACGATTGCGTGATCCTCGCCAACGTGCCCGCCGATCTCTTCACCAACGATCAAATGGAAGTTATCCGAACGCAAGTCCACGATCAGGGCTGCGGGCTGGTGATGGTCGGCGGCCCCGATAGCTTCGGCCCCGGAGGTTACCAGCAAACCCCGGTGGAAGCGGCGTTGCCCGTCGATTGCGAAATCAAAGCAAAGAAGGCCTCCGGCAAGGGTGGCCTCGTGCTCGTCATGCACGCTTCCGAGATGGCCGACGGCAACAAATGGCAGAAGGTGATCGCCAAGCTCGCCATCCAACGCCTCGGCCCGGCGGACATGATCGGCGTGTGCGATTACGGCCTCTTCGGCGGCAACGTGAATTGGCAAATCCCGTTCGCCGAAATCGGCGATGGCAAGGAAGGCCTCTTCGCCAAGGTCGATCGCATGACCCCCGGCGACATGCCCGATTTCGATCCGTTCCTCAAAGCCGCCGCCGATACTCTAGCGAATCCGAAGCACAACCTCGCCGTGCGGCATTGCATCGTCATCAGCGATGGCGACCCGAACTATTCCGGCCCCGGCCAAGCCGCGGTGAAGATGATGGCCGATAATGGCATCACCTGTACGACTGTTGGCGTAGCGACCCACGGCGTGAACGAAGATATCAAGATGCAAACGATCGCTGCGGGCACGAAGGACGCCAACGGACGCCCCGGCAACTTCCACAAATGTACGAACCCGAACCAACTCCCCGCGCTCTACATCAAGGAAACCCGCCGCGTTAGCCAATCGTTTGTCTATGATCGCACCTTCAACCCCAAACTCATACTCCGCGGCGGCCCGGCGGATGGTCTCCCCGATTCTCTGCCGCAGCTCCACGGGTTCGTTCGCACCACGAAGAAAGAATCGCCCCTCTGCGATATGCACATCGAAGGGCCGATGGACGAACAATCGCAATCGCGTTTTCCGGTGTTGGCCTCTTGGCGTTATGGCTTGGGGAAAGCCATCGCCTTCACCGCCGATGCCCGCAGCGTACCGAAAGACGGCATCCGCGGTTGGGATCGCGATTGGGCCGGGTCGGACATTTATCAAAAGTTCTGGGAACAATCGGTGCTTTGGGCGATGCGCGAAGCCGAGACGGGCAAGTTGATCATCGTGACGGAATACAAAGATGGCAAAGTGAAAGTGACGGTGGATGCCCGCGATGAGAAGGAGAAACCGATCGTCGGGCTGAAATTGAAGGGTGCTGTCACGCCGCCGGGCAAGCCTGGGCCGGGGGAAAAGGCGCCGACGGTCGAGTTTAAGCCGAAGGGTTCGGGGCAGTACGAAGCGGAGTTCACCGCCGAGGAAGCCGGGGCGTATTTCATTCGCGTGGAAGGGATGCAAGGCGATCAGGTATTCGATTCCGCCCGGGCCGGGGTCACGGTTCCATACTCGCCCGAATTCTCCGATCTCGAAACGAACACGCCACTGTTGAAGCGGCTCTCGGAAATCACCGGCGGCAATGCGATCCTCGAACCGGAAGACCTCGATTGGCGCGACAAAAAAGCCTTGGAAAAGTTCGCGGCGAGTGCGAACTTTTTCCGCCCGGCACCGAGCACGATCCGGGCGATATTGCCGTTCTGGTTCTGGCTGGTGTTCGCGGCGGGTGTGCTGCTATTCCTCGATATTGCCGCGCGGAGAATCTCCATCGATGCCGAGGAAATCCGCGAATGGAGCCAACGGCATTGGGCGCAATGGCGGCGACAACCAATGTTGGAAGACGTTGAATCCGGCGGACTCGACGCATTGATGAAACGCAAGCGTGCCGTGGGGGATGTGCTGGCGAAAAAGAAGGCCACCGCGAAATTTGCAGGGGAACCGAGCATGGAGGAACCGCCTCCGACGAGCGCCGACGAGTACGTTGGCAAATCGACCGGCGGCCCATTGCCACCACCGCCGCCGAGCCGCGAAGTGAAGGCCGAGGCGGAAGGCGACGACGACGACATGATGACCCGGTTGCGAAAGGCCAAGGAACGGGGCAAGAAATGAATGGGGATTCCAAGGGCGAGAGTGAGAACAATCGGATCTTCGTCTATGGAACGTTGCGCAGCGACATTGGGAGTGGGATGTCCGAATACTTGCTTCGCAATTCCACTTTTCTCGGTGCGGGCACGATCCGAGGTGAGATGTACGATTTCGGATCCTACCCCGGAGTGTTCGATCACGAGTATGCCGATGGGCTGATCGTGGGCGAAGTCTATTCCATCCGTGGGGACGCCGCTTCCGAAGTCTGGATCGAACTGGATCGCTACGAAGGTTGCAGTGCCGAGGATGCCGAACCGCAACTGTATCGAAGGCGATTGCTTCCGGTCGATATGCCGAACAGCTCCATCGAAGCGTGGGTGTACGTTCTCCCACTGCGGCCCTACGGCCCCACGCGAATTCCGCACGGCGACTATGCGGTTTGGCTCCGGGAACGCTATGCTACGCAGCAGGGCGGGGCCGAACTCGAACACCTCCACAACGGTGGTAACTCAGCATCATGATTTCCAACACCGCACCGATGGCCGAACGGGCCGCCCAATTCCGCGAACGCTTCGCCGCGCTGGAATCCGAGATCGGCAAAGTAATCGTGGGGCAACCCGAGATCGTACGCGGGGTGCTCACCGGTTTGTTTGTCGGCGGAAACATATTGCTCGAAGGCGTGCCCGGCCTCGGCAAGACGCTCTTGATCCGCACACTCGCCCAAGTGCTCGATCTAAAATTCACGCGGATTCAATTCACCCCGGATTTGATGCCCTCGGACATCGTGGGTACCGACATCATCCTCGAAACGCCGGACGGCAAACGCGAACGCCGGTTTCAAACCGGGCCGCTCTTCTCGCAGATTGTGCTCGCCGATGAAATTAACCGGGCGATCCCGAAAACGCAATCGGCGATGCTCGAAGCGATGCAAGAACGCACGGTGAGTGTCGGCGGCACCACGCACAAATTGCCGGAGCCGTTCTTCGTGTTGGCCACGCAGAATCCCATCGAACAGGAAGGAACTTACCCGCTCCCCGAAGCCCAACTCGATCGATTCCTGTTCAAATTACTCGTGCCGTTCGTAACCCGCGACGAACTCAATCGCATCTTGGATCGAACGACGCGGAACGAAAATCCGACGGTGAACAAGGTGATGGAAGCGGGCGAAATTCAGCAGTGGATGCAACTGGTGCGCGAGGTACTCGTGGCGAACCCGGTGCAGGATTACGCGATCCGATTGTTGCTGGCCACCCACCCGCAGAGCGAATACGCCACGAACGACACGAACCGATTTTTCCGGGCCGGGGCTTCGCCGCGGGGGGCGCAATCGATGATCCTCGCGGCGAAGGTTCGCGCATTGTTGGAAGGTCGTTTCAACGTATCGTTCGAGGATGTGCGCAAGGTGTACTTCCCGGCGATGCGACACCGGGTGCTGTTGAATTTTGAAGCCCAAGCCGAGAACGTATCGAGCGATAGCGTACTCGCCGCGATTGTGAATGCGGTGAAGGAGAAGATCGGTTAACCCTCGCGCGGAAGTACCACATGACGGCCATTCAAGAGTTTGTCGAAATAGGAGATGCCCGGTTATCCGCATCGAACTTCGTGCGGAATGTAAGGTACGGGGATTACTCAAGGTTACGAACAATCGTTGGCGGACT
>Ga0105046_10011588_pt1 | contig 13703 bp, 13 predicted proteins | sample MAT03_FD_78385 | JGI IMG/M metagenome (GOLD analysis project Ga0105046, IMG submission 78385) | Freshwater microbial communities from Lake Fryxell liftoff mats and glacier meltwater in Antarctica - MAT-03 (megahit assembly) | ecosystem: Environmental > Aquatic > Freshwater > Ice > Liftoff... | reverse complement strand
TTAGCCCACAACAGGATGTCGGTCTTGAGCCGTTTGCCAGATTTCAGGTGCAGGATGACGCCGTCGTCCAGCCCTTCAACGCGCTCGAACTCCTCGTTGTGGCGCAGCAACACCCCCTGCTCACGCAGGTGGTAGCTGAGCGCATCGATGATTTCGTCATCAAGGAACGCCAGCAACTTATCACGCGAGTGCACCAAGTTCACCTTGATGCCCAGGCCACGGAAGATCGACGCGTATTCGCAGCCGATCACACCCGCACCGAAGATGGTCACCGACTGCGGCACCAGGTTCATGCGCAGGACCGTGTCGCTGTCGAAAATGCGCGGGTGGGCAAAGTCGATGCCCGCGGGGCGCAATGGGCGTGAGCCGGTGGCGATGACGAAATGGGTGGCCTGGAAACGTTCCTCGAAGCCATGCTCGCCTTTGACCTCAACGGTCTGCGGGTCGACAAAGCGTGCGCGGCCGTTGATGATCTGGACCTCGTTGCGCTCATAGAAGGTGTGGCGCATCGACACCTGCTTGCGGATCACGCCTTCGGCGCTGCGCAGCAGTTTGGGGAAGCTCAGGTCACAGGCATCGGCGACGCTGGTGAACAGCGGGTTGTTCTTCACTTCCAGGATGCGCTGCACTGCGTGGCGCAGGGTCTTGCTCGGGATGGTGCCCCAGTGGGTGCAACCGCCGCCAACGTCCTTGTAGAATTCGATCACCGCGACCGTCTTGCCGCTTTTGGCCGCCTGCATCGCGGCACCTTCGCCGCCTGGGCCGCTGCCGATCACAATGACATCGAAACGCTGCATGAATGGTTCCTCCTGCTGGATCCGCAGGCGAAGCTAGGGCATTGCACGTGATCCGCTACCATGTGCGCAATTCATCGCCCCTTATGCCGACCTTATGCCGACCTTATGCCGACCTTATGCCAACCTTGTGCTAACCTTTGCACGATGCAGCAGTCAGGGGAAAAAGGTAGCCTCGCCGTCGGCGAAGATCCAACCCGGTGTGCCGATGATGAGGAGCACGGGCTGATCGCCTTGGGTGAAGGCAAGACGCGTGCCGGTCACAGCCGTCAGCGGTTCTAAACCGACACGCCACTGCTTGCCGCCGTCGTCACTACGCAACAAACCACGGGTCGGATGCAGCGCATACGCACGGCCGGTGATAGTTGGATGAGCGACATGGGCCAGCGGGATGAACGGCTGATCGCCAAACGTCTGCTCCAACAATGGCGTGGGCGTAGGAACCACCACGGGCGTCAACACCGGCAACGCGGAAGCTGGTTCCGTCGCTTCGATCAGGGGCGGTGCGGGGACGATCACCGGAGCAAGTTCTGCCGATGCCCACAAATTTGCGCGCAGCCGTTTCAGCACTGCCGCCGGCGAAGCCGCTTCGGCTTTCGCCGCCTGCTCTACCGCTATCGCCGTCAAACGAGCGCGTCGCAACTCTAACGCGGTGTGTCCGAACGGATCATCCGGCAGCACGGCACCTGCCATCTGCATCACGATTTCTTTCTGGTCGCCACGCACCAACGCCTGATCGATGCGATTGAGCGACGCGAGGTGCGATGCACCGGCGTGATCCGGTACCTCGACCGCTGGCGCGGTCTGGCGTCCAAGCAGGAACAAGCCCACACCCCAGATCGCCCCAGTCAGGACCAGGACCACCACCGCGCCAGCGGGCACGGTGATACCACGGGGCGCGGGATCAGGAACTTTGGCGTCGCTCGGCATGGGCACGATTCGATGCCCGTAGGCACCTCAACGCAAGCAGCATGCGCGCAGCGCACCGACACGCGGACCCAGCCTACTTCCAGCCTACTTCCAGCCTACTTCCAGCCTATTTAATGATGCGCACCAGGTACTTCACGTCGCCGGTATAGGACGAGAGGAAGTTGGATCCGTTGGGGTTGTTGCCGAAATTGACGCGCCGCAGGCCACCGCGATTGGCGATGCGCAGGCTGAGGCCGATCACGTCGCGGTCGAGGGTGTAGACGAACGGCTTGGCCAGGGTGCCAGCGGGAATGGTGGCCAGGACGGTGCTCTGGTTGGTCGCGTCCATAAAGAAGAGCTGCATGCGGTTGCCGATATCGCTCTTCTCCTCATCGGGATTCTGGTTCTTGCTTGGGTCGGCGCCTTCGTTGGCCGCCGACCAGGTGCCGGAGACATACTGGAAGATCAGCACGGTGCCGGCCCTGAGCGAGCTGAGGGTGTAGCCCGCGTCGTACGAGGCGGTGACGCGAACGGCCTTTGCGCCGCTCATGTCGATTTTGGGCTCGGACTTCTTCGCCACCGTCACCTGGCCGTCGCCGATGAGCGGCGCCGGATGCTTGGCGACTTCGGCCAGCACGGCGTTGAGCTTGCCGCTGGTGGTGAAGTGCTCGCGGGCATCGGCGTTCATGTCGTCGAGTTGCAGCACCAGTTTCCACAACGCGTCCGCGTTCGCCGGCTCGCTTTTGACGGCGCGTTTGGCCGCCACCGTGAGGTTATTGAGGGTGCGGGTGCGTTCCTTGATGAGCCCATCTTGGTAAGTGCGTTCGGCCTTATCCGCAACCTCGCGGTACCGCGTCAGTTCGTCATCGACCGCCTGCGAACCAACCAATGGCGCCCCCAACGACAGAGCGAGGGCGGATCCGAGGAACGTGCTGAAGATGATCCGATTCATGGGGCTTTCTCCGCTGTGCCGTTCTTGGTGCCGCTCTTGGTGCCGCTCTTGGTGTCATCCTTCGCTGGCGCATCGTCGACACCGAGGCCAAGCAGGTCGGTGGGTTTAGCCTCCAGCTCTGCCAGCACCGCATCGAGCGTGCCTTGGAGGGTGAAGTAGGCGCGCGCGTCGCTGTGCTCACGATCGATGATCAGGATCGCGCGCCACGCTTCCGCAGCGCCAGCAGCGTCCTCTGCCTTGGTGCGCGACTTGGCCATGACCGTCAGGGTGACGATGGCCTTGGCTTTATGGTTGGCCACGGCTTCACCGCGGATCTGCATCAGCTTGGTGATAGCGTCATTGAAGCGCAGCGCTTCGCGGTCGGCTTGCTCCGCAGCGGCGAATGCCGGCAGGACAACGGCGAGGAGGAGCAGGGCGAGGAGTGGTCTGGGTGCTGGCATGATCAGAGTGGGGAACGGGGCGGTCCGCTGGGAGTTCACTGCGGCCGCCCTCAGGGGTGAGTGAGGGTAGCATACAGCAGATCAGTACCAGGAGGAGTCCCGCACCCATAATCCATCCGTCACAGCAGGGGATATCCTGCAACTGGCTTGGCCCCGCTCGCTGCTGGGCTGCCGTTTTCCACGCCAGCTGCTAAACACCCAGGCATGCCGCCGGACGCCGCACCCGAGTACGCCTGCGCCATCATTGCTGAGCCTAACGGGCGACGGCTGCTGCAATTGCGCCCTGTAGATGCGCGACACGCTCCTAGCCAGCTCACCTGCTTCGGCGGGGCGCGGGAACCCTGGGAGAGCGCTGAAACGTGTCTAGAGCGGGAATTGCACGAAGAACTGGGCTGGCGGCCGTCCCATCTGCAAACCGCCTGCGACCTGCGCCAGGGCATCCGGCTCATCGCGCGTTTTTTTCACTGCCGCATGGCTTCAGAGACCGTACTGCGGACCGAGCCTGGGCACGTGGCGTTGTGGGTGCCCACCACGGCGCTGCCCGGCCTGCCACTCAGCCCCTGGCACCGGGCGGTGTTGGACGCGGTCGACCAAGGTCGCACGGTGGTCGAGTTGCCAGAATGAACGCTGTCCGCTTCCCCTTGCCTAGACCTCCATGCGCGTCGCGCTGATCACTCCCGAGTACCCAGGTTGCGGACCGTCCTTCGGGATTGGTTCCTATGTCCAGCGGTTGGCGCAGGAGCTAACAGGTGCTGGCCACGGCGTGTGCATAGCGGTGGCGGCACCGGATGGCTGTTGGCTCGGACACTCGGACCAAGTGCATCGCGTCAGTTCGCAGCGCCTGCCGGGCTTCTTGCGCCCACGCTGGGTCAGCGCGTGGCTGCAGCGGACTTTGGACGATCTCGCGCCTGATGTGGTGGAACTGCCCAACTGGGGCGGACTGGGAGCATTTCTGACACGCACGTGGCCCACGGTCGTGCGCTTGTCGACCTCCATCGATCACCAGCCGGCGCACGATCGTTTGCGCCGCGTGCTGCATCCGCTGCATTTACGTTTGGAGTGTGCGACTGTGCGCCGAGCGCACTTGGTGATCGCCAACAGCCATGCCATCGCCAATTCGGTCGCACCGCTTTACCGGCGCATGGCTGACCGAGTTATCCCGCATGCGTTTCCCAGTCCCACGGAGCTGGGACAACCTACTGGCGGAGATGTGCTGTACGTCGGTCGGCGTGAATACCGCAAAGGCGTCGATGTTCTGCTGCGCGCGTGGCCGTCAGTGCATGCGAACAGCGATCGCACACTGCACCTGGTCGGCTCCGGCCATCAGGCATTGATCGAGCGTCTGCCAGCGACCCTGCGCGCGGGCATCACCGTCCACGGTGTGATCAGCGATGCCGCACTGACGTCGCTGCGCGAACGCTGCGCGGTGCAAGTGGTGCCTTCGCGGTTCGAGAGTTTCGGTCTGACTGTGGTCGAGGCCTTCGCCGCCGGTCATGCGGTGGTTGCCGCTGATTGCGCTGGCCTGAGCGAAACCGTCGGTCCTGCCGGGCTACTCTATCCGGTGGAGGATCACCACGCTTTAGCGAAAGCGCTGCGTCAGGCCCTCGGAGATGCATCTCTGCGTCAACGTTTGGTGCACCTCGGTGGCGAACGTCTGCACCAACGTTTCAGTTTGCTGGCGTGGCGCACGGCGACGTTGGAAGCTTACCAGGAAGCGCGCACACGCGCGCGTGGCCCGGTGATCGTCAGCTCGCCCGGCGGATGAGGATACCAGTCGACGAGGCGATGTGGCGCTCAAGCAAGAGGCGCAGACTCGCGTCGCGATTGAACGGTGGCATGTCGACATACTGATCGAGGAACCCCGTCCCCGGCTCAAGCTCAAGCGGTGCCATGACGTGGCCTTGCCGCGCGAGCCGCTCGGACAAGGCCACCAGATCGCGGCGACGGAACAATACCGTCAGCCCCTTGGTGATGGTGTGTTCATCGCTCCCGGCGTTGAACTCGGTGGTGTGGACCGCGACGCCTCCAGGGCGCAGGCACGCGAGCGATCGTTCGATAAACGCCTGCGCCAAATCGAGCGAGCCGACGTGTTCCAACGCGCAGGCCGACCACAGGAAATCATAGCCCCGCAGATCATCCGGGATGTGGTTCATGTCGGCCACGCGGAAGGACACCAAGCGTTTGAGGTCGTCGTCGCTGACCAAGCGCGGATGGCTGAGGGCGACGAGCCCAGCAGCGTGCTGGCCGTGGCCGACCCAACCGGTGGTGATGGCCTGGGAGAGATCCTGATCCGTCGCCGTCACTTGGATGCCACGGCCCGCAAAGTACGCCGGCAGCAGTTCACGACCGACACCGAAGCCCAGGGCACGTGCACCGGATTTCAACGCGCCGGCGCGTTCGAGCGCAGCAAGGATCCAGGCGAACTCCCACTGTTTGCGCTGGAAGACCGGCTCGATCTTCAGTTCGCTGCACCAGTGGTGGTATTCCGGCAGGCGGAAATGCGCTTCGCGGCAGAGCAGTGAAGTGGTGCCGAAGGTCGGATCCGCTGGCGCGGTTGGCGCCGGTTTTCCGCACAAATGCCGGGCGATTAGCGCCTGATTGGCCTGCAGATGATCGGCGCGCCACCCCAACCGCTGCCACCAGCGCAGTTCACGGATGATCGGCAGACGGCGGAGGATCGCGGCAAGGCGCGGATGCATGTCAGCTTTGTGAGAGGCGCCGGACCCGTATCAATGCCGGCATGGGCATGGCGGCGCAACGTGAGACAACCGGTGAGGCAACAGGCGAGACGGCTGGTGGAACGACGCCGATGACCGCGACTGGGCCCACCGTCGACCTGCTGGTGCCCACGCGCAATCGTCATGACTGCCTGCGTCGCAGCCTGCCATCGTGGCTCGCCACCGGCGCGCGCATCATCCTGTGCGATCAGTCACCGCAGCCATTCGCCGCCGACGGCGTACGCGTGCTCCATCGCCCGGACATCGCTGGATTGCCGGCGGCGCGCAACGTGTTGCTCGCCGCCAGTGATGCCAAGGTCGTGGTGTTCCTTGATGATGATTGCGAGATCGCAGCTGATTTCGTCCGCGTGATTCAACGCCTGGCGCAGAGCGAACTGACAACGATCGCATGGGGCCCGGTGGTCGAACAACGCGGCCGCTGGATCCGTCGTGCGCATCGCATCGGACACCTCGGGGCTTTCCACGATAGCCGGCGCTTGGTGGCTGGTCAGAGCGATCTTTCGACCAACGCTTTGTTCGGCTGCTGCTTCGCCGTGCGCCGCGACGCAGCGCAACGCGTCGGCTTCGACGCGCGACGACCGGGGTACGCACTCGGCGAGGACTTCGATTTCTTCCGCCGCTTGGCGAATGCCCATCCGCAAGCCCGCATGCGCTTCGCCAGCAACCTGACCGCCGTGCACCGGCGCGACGGCGAGGACCGCGCCGCACCCTTTACCCGTGGCCTGGCAAAAAGCGCCTTCCTGCTGTGGGTCGCCCGCCGTCACGGACAGGGCAATCCGGCAACCCTGGGGCATCTGGTTATGGCCCTACTCTGCGCCGCCTCCGGTCGGGGTCAGGAACCAGCCGACTGGCATGGCGTGCTGGCCGGCCTGTGGCGCACAGACGGGCAGGGGCGGGTGAAAAAAAGCCCGGGACGCTAGGTCGCACAGCCGTACCTCAAGCGCAATCCTGCCTTGAAAATCGCTTGCACGGCGCGTATGGTCTACCTCCAAGCCGACTCGCTGTAAGTGAAGCCGCTGAATCCACGCTGAATCACCACCAGGGAGTTGCGTCCACCGCCTTATGTCTGTCCCCGCGCCGAGCCATCCACTGCTTCCTTCGCTTCGCGCCGCACCCTCGGCCAAGCGTTGCCGTTTTAGTTCAACCTTTTGCGCTGAACGGCCTTGCCTGGTAGTTGTCGAATCCCTGGAGCGCGCATGAGCCTCGTGACCCTGGACTTCACCAATTGCCTGTCCGAGGCCATCGGTGCGACCCATGGCCTGACCAAGTCCGAAGTGGACACCCTGGTCGCCAAGTTCCCCAAACACCACGAGAACGTCGAGGAACTGCGCTCCACCGGCGAGTGCGCGTTTTTCGATCTGCCCTACCAGGACCTCAGCGAGCTGAAGGCCCTGCTCAAGAAACATCAGGGCAAGTGGGACAACCTCGTCGTGGTCGCCATCGGCGGCAGCTCGATCGGCCCACGCAGCCTGCTCACCGCGCTTGGCCACGGCCAGCACAACCATCTGGAAGCGAAGGAGCGCAAGAACGCCCCGCGAGTGTTCTTCGCCAACAACCCAGATCCACTCGCGCTGAGCGAACTGATCGAGACCCTCGATCTGAAAAAGACGCTCTTCCAGGTCACCAGCAAATCCGGCCTCTCGGTCGAAACGCTCGCCATCTGGTTGTGGTTGTCCGACCTGCTGAAGAAGAAGTGCGGCAAAGGCGCGCTGTCGAACCAAGTGGTGTTCACCACCGACCGCGACAAGAGCCCGCTGATGGAGATCGCCAAGCAAGAGAAGATCGACACCCTGCCGGTGCCGACCAATCTACCAGGACGTTACGGCGTGCTCGGCAACACCGGTTTGTTCACCGCCGGCCTGTGCAACATCGACATCGCCAAATTGCTCGCTGGCGCGGGCGAGATGGACCAGCGCTGCCGTCACGGCGACGCGTTCAAGAACCCGGCCTACATGCACGCGCTGGTGCACTACCTGTTGACGCGCAAACGCCGCAAAACCATCCACGTGATGTTCTCGTTCTCCAACCGCGTGCATGGCGTCGGCGAATGGTATTCACATCTCTGCGCCGTGTCGCAGGGCAAAATGCTCAACCGCAAAGGCAAGGCGGTCCATGTCGGCCCCAGTCCAATGGCGAGCCTTGGTACCTTCGAACAGCACGGTCAGATGCAGCTCTTCTGCGAAGGCCCATTCGACAAGGTGGTGACCTTTGTGACGGTGAAGGATCACGGCGCCAAGCTCGTCGCACCTGCGCCCTACCCCAAGCTGGAAGCGGTCCAGCACGTGCAGAACGCTGACTTCACCACCATCATGGACTACGGTTATTGGGGCACCGAACAGCACATCACCGCCGCCGGCCGCCCGAACATGACCATCCAACTCGACGTGGTCGACGAAGCCAACATCGGCGGCCTCTACTACTTGCTCCAACTCTCGACCGCCATGAGTGCCGAGCTCTACGGCATCGATCCCTTTGATCAGCCCGGCGTCGAACACTGCAAACAGGCGACCTTCGCCCAGTTCGGTCGCGCCGGCTTCGAGGATCTGTCCAACCGCATCCGCGACTACCGGGCCAAGCCGCGCAAAACCTGCTGAGTGCGCGGCTGAGTCCGCCGATGGCGGCTGCCCGACACCGGGCGACAGCATCCAGGCCACGCACTCCCGGCCACTTGCGCCTCTCTTGAGCCCGGCTCATAGTGCCTTGGACAGCCTTAGACCGAGAGGGTCGCGCGCATGGGATTCGTCGAATTCATCCAAGACTACCGCTGGTGGGTGTTGGCCATCTGCGCACCGCTCGTCCTGATCTACGGTCGCGTACTGCTGCTCGCCGCGTTCGGCGCTGGCGCACCGCCAGCGAAGCCGATCACCACACCGATCCGCCGCCTACCGCCGAAGCTGCAATCTGGTGGTGTCGCCAAGCCCGGTATGACGCCGCCACCGGAAGGCCGCCAGGAAGTCCTTCCAGGGTCGGTTGATGCCGGAGTCACCGGACATCAGAAGGCCGGCGCCGCCAAGACCGTCAAGCTACCCGCCACGCCGGGCAAGCCGACCGACTCGCCGCTCACCGCAAAGAAGTCCACCACCGGCAACGACACCGCCATCGACAGCGAAGCCGATGCTCTTGAGGGCTTGTTCGGCAAACGCGACGATCCAAGCGCGCTGAGCGAAACCCCCTCCGTCGCCGTGCGCCGCAAGGCCACCCGCATGGAGGAGCTCGGCTTCCACCACGGCATCGCCAACGATCTGACGAAATCTGACGCCAAGCCGGCAACTCCGGTCGCACCGGGTACCGCGACTCCAGTCGCTCTGGCAGCCACGCCCGATTCCCCGGTGATCCTGCCAGACGGCACCCCACGCAGTTCGACTGCGGAACTGACTTCGATCCTCGAACGCATCGACAAGTTCCTCGCCGAAGACACGCCTGCCAAACCAGTGCCGACGCTGCCGCCCTCGAAGACCGCAACCAACACCGTGGTCAAGACCGTCACCGAGGACGATCTGCTCAAGGCGCTCGACGCCCCAGCCACCACTGCGTCAGCCGAAGATTCCGCCGCCAAGGGCACCGAAGCGATGCCAAAGCCCGCCGACGCTGCGCCAGCGAAACCCGACCCGAACAAGAAGACCCAGCCGATGTGGGCTCGCGCCGATGCGCAGGACGACGACATCGATGCGCCCAAGGGTGATGAGAAGAAGCCGGACAGCGGACAGCAGCGGTTGTTCTGAACGAGGCTGGCTGACCGCCCCGCTACAGGCCGCAGGTTATCCTGCGGCTTGTGTTGTTTGGTGACTGTCTAACCAAAGCGAAAACGCGATCGGTATGTGTGGTCCTCTATTGGACTCCACAGCCCCCAGCTGCTATCGATCGCTGGCTTCGTTACAGATTGCCTGACTGGTCCACCCAATAGGACGTATGGTTCACCTCCTTGTCGTACAGCCACATTGGTCGCCATAGATACATCAGCATCTTTGACGGAAACACTCTCTTGTTGATCGCATCCAGCTGAAGATTTTTATCCGGTACGAACTCGGTGAACATAAAAAACCTGCAACGTAGCCCGACAATACCAACACTACAACAATCGCCGCCAACCAGTAACCGTTCAGCAGGTCACGCGTCCTGCTCATTCAGAAGCTCAGCCCATAACTGAGCGTGAACGCCATGCCCTCATCCGCGAACCCGAAGTCAGCACGAAACAACGCAGTTCGTTCCAGACACGTGCGCAGGCCAAATCCATAGCTGTAGAGCAGCCGCGCCTCGTCGAATTCCGCCACCCGTTCAGCGACTGAGCCGAGTTCGCCGAACACCGCGAAACCAAAGCGTTCGAAGCGCACCGTATCGGTGATTGCCCAGCCACGTGGAATCGCCCACACGCGCCATTCCGCTGCGGCGTGCCACGCCGCGCGATCAGTGAAGCGGTTGCCGATGTAGCCGCGCAGGGTGTCGGAACCACCGAGGCTCGGTAATGCCCAAAATGGCAGGTCGCCTGAAGTCGCCCACGCCCGCGCGCCGAAGGCGATGGTGTCGGTCGGTGGATGTTCCTCGTTGCCGACACCACCGGAATGGAAGATCCCTGGCACCGGCATGGTCCAGCTCGCGGTGCCGGTCCAGATCGCGCCCATGTCGTTGCCGTCGACGTTGTCACCGCGTTGCAGCGGCGCGGCGTCGACCGCCAGTTCGACCATCCAGCCGCGGTAGGGATTCTCTTGTGAGTCGCGCACGTCGTACCGCAGTGCACCGTGGATCCACGCGCTATCGTAGCTGTCGCCCTGTTCGACGAGTTCGGGGAAGATCTCACCGGTGCTCGGTGCGCTGCTGACGTAGCCGTGTTTGAGGTTGCGGTGTTCAAGACGCCCACCGAGCTGCATGATCAGGTCGTCACCGGCATCCGGGACGCTCAGCTGCATCAGCAACTGTGCGTAACCGACCTCGTCGGTGAAGCTGGTCTCGTCGTCCTCATCAGTGCGCGAACCGATGCCGTAAAAACGGCGGGTAAGGGAGCGGTCGTAGCCCGCGGCACCACGCAGGTAGCTGCGTTCCTCGGTGATCACACCACCCGCGGGTAAGTTGCGGTGGTTGAGCCAACGCTGCCACACCACGGAATATTTTTCCTGGCCCTCGGTGGTGGTGGAGAGGAACAATCCACCGAACTCCTGACGCCGCTGCTGACGAAAGTCGATGTCGGTGATCGCCACGCCACCGCCCAGTCCGACATCCTCTTCGAAAAACAGGATCGGCGAGATGAAGCTGGTGACCCAGAAACGTTCGAGCATCGAGCCGGGTTTGATGCGGCCTTCCGGCACGTAGCGCCAACGATCCGGATGTTCGAGATCCTCCGGCAACGGCGCTTTCGGAATACGCCCGTCGCGGTCCATGCCACGGAAAGGATCGAAGGGTGCCTGACGTTGGTGGGTCTGCGCTGGATCCGCCAGCGGATCCTCAGCGCTGAGCTGAGATGCGAATAACGGAATCAGCAGGACGGTGGCGCGGAAAGAGCCGCGCAGCGCTTCATACACGGCTGGGCATCGGCAAGCGCCGATCATCCTCGGCCCGCCACGGCGGGCTGACGATCGCGGCGAACTCCAGTGCTTGCGGCCCGCGATTCTCGATCCACTGCGCGTGCCCAGGCGGGATGACGATCGCATCACCAGGACCGACGTCACGGGCCTCCTGACCGATGTGCATGACGCCATGGCCGCGAATGATGTAGTAGACCTCAGTCTGCCGCAGCGCATGCGGATGCGTCGATTGGCCGGGATCAACCCAGGCGATCGCCAACGAATAGGTGATCAGCGCCGGATCCTTGTCCGGATGCAGCAGCTCGCGCAGGCGGCAGCCGTCGTTGGCGATGATTTCCGGGCTGGCGGCGAGTGATTTGACCTGCATGGGTGCTCAAATGGTCCGATTGCGTTTGCCAGGAGCCGGGCGAGTCCAGGCCTGCGTGCCGCCGCCTTCGTCGTCTTCGTCGCGCACCACCGGATAGGTCGGGCCGACGTAGAGATCTTCCTCGGTGGTCGCCAGTTCGACGCCGATCGGCGGGCTGGGTTGGTAGGTGTCCTTGGACTCGTAGGCAAGGTTGAGTCCCGCCTGGGTCGCCTGTGGCAACACATCGGCGGCGGTTACCGGCGGGGATTGACGCCCCTGACGATCATCAGCGCGACGTTGGTTGAGACGATGGACGTTGAGATTCACCTGCACCACCGTCTGTTCCGGCATCAACTCGGCGAAACGCCGGCGCAGCAGACGCTGACAGAAGCGGTTGCGCTCGGTGACGTTGGCCACCTCCCACAAGGTCACGACTGCTTCGATGATGATCGAACGTTTCACGCGGTCCTCGAACACCCGCACGGTGGCCTTCTTCACATCGGGTTCACCTTCGATGGCGCGCGTCAGGGCTTCCTCGACGGCGATGAGATTAACCGAGATGCGGCCGGTCTCGGTGGTGTAGCTGATCTCGCGCGAACGGCGCCAGACCTGGTACCAGCGCAAAACCGCGGCAAACGGGCAGAAGACGAACAGCGAGGCGACCGACAGGCCGACCATCTGGCCATTGGTAGTCGTCAGGTAGTCGCTCAGCACGGTGGCGAAGGCTGGTTCCCAATACGCCGCCAACGCCAGTCCGCCACTGACGAAGGCCAGGAAATACAGGACGAAATTGAGCGCGGCCCGCATAGACGGACTATGGAAGACCGAGGTGGAGGCGCAACCCGCGGAGAGGTCGCCATTCGGCAGCGCCCTTGCCGACCCCGTCTCGCACCCCCGCCTTGCACCCCTGGCCTGCGAACCACCATGCCCGCGCCATGAATACGCAACGTCACGATCTCCGTTACCAGTCCCGCGGCGTGTCCGCCGGCAAGCAGGAGGTTCACGACGCCATCACCCGCCAGGATGAGGGGCTCTTTCCTGGAGCGTTCTGCAAGATCGTCCCCGACGACCTCACTGGTGACGCCGATACTTGCCTAATCATGCACGCGGACGGTGCCGGCACCAAGGCCAGCCTCGCCTACCTCGCCTCAAAGGAGAACTTCGGCACGCCGACGCTGGCGCTGACCTGGGCGGGCATCGCGCAAGACAGCTTGGTGATGAACCTCGACGACATCGCCTGCGTCGGCTCGCTCGGGCCGTTCCTGATTTCCAACACCATCGGTCGCAACGCCAAGCTCATCCCTGGGGAAGTGATCGCCGCGATCGTCAACGGCTACCAGGCGGTGTGCGATCTGCTCGCCAAGTTCAACATCCCCTGCCGCATGACCGGTGGCGAAACCGCCGACGTCGGTGACCTGGTGCGCACTATCATCGTCGACAGCACGGTGGTCGCGCGCTTACGCCGTGATCGCGTGATCGATGCCGGACGCATGGCCCCTGGTGACGTCATCGTCGGCTTCAGTTCCACCGGCCAAGCGGTGTGGGAAACCAAACCCAACTCCGGCATGGGCTCCAATGGCCTGACCAGTGCGCGCCACGATCTGCTCGGTGGCGGTTACCGCGACAAGTATCCGGAGACCTACGCGCCGCAGGTGCAGAAGGAACTGGTCTACTGCGGTCCGTACAAGCTGAGCGACCCCCTCCCAGGCGACAGCATGACCGTCGGTCAGGCGCTGCTGTCGCCGACACGTACCTACCTGCCGCTGATCAAACGTCTGATTGAAACCGTTCCGCGCACCGATCTGCATGGGCTAATCCACTGCTCCGGTGGCGGTCAAAGCAAGATCGTGAAATTCGGCGGTCGTGGCCGTAAAAACGGCAACCGTTACGTGAAGGACAGCCTGTTCCCCGTGCCGCCACTGTTCGCCGCGATCCAGCAGGCCACCGGCATGGGCTGGGCCGAGATGTATTCGGTCTACAACATGGGCCACCGCCTAGAGGCGATCGT
>Ga0105046_10011586_pt1 | contig 13704 bp, 12 predicted proteins | sample MAT03_FD_78385 | JGI IMG/M metagenome (GOLD analysis project Ga0105046, IMG submission 78385) | Freshwater microbial communities from Lake Fryxell liftoff mats and glacier meltwater in Antarctica - MAT-03 (megahit assembly) | ecosystem: Environmental > Aquatic > Freshwater > Ice > Liftoff... | reverse complement strand
GGCGGTACTTCGGGACGCGGGTGGAGGAGTTTGATCGCATGGGCGGCTCCAAAAGAGACAAGTGGTGATTACCACTTCTCGGTCTTTCTGGGCCGCTCCTGCCGGAACGGGAAGTTTCGCGCAAGTCGGGATCGGCAGACGGTTTCGCTAAAAGCGGGCGACGAGGATCGAACTCGTGACATTCAGCTTGGGAACGGCCGGGATCGCGATCAAATCTCCCGTGAATCTGGCCGCTTTCAACGCGCGCCGCGACCGCTTGCACACGTGCTTGCACAAGGGTGCGAATGTACGGGAATCCCGCTTCCGCGCCAGCCCCGCCACGTTACACCGAGGGCGGCCGGGGGCCCTTCGTCCACGACACCTTCATCCGGAGGATTGGCGAGGCGGTGCCCTGTTGTCCCTAAACTGGAGCAATGGCAACCTCACCACAACACTACATGAGCGGTTCCGGCGAACCCCTCGTGCTCCCCTCGTACTGCGTTTACGCAGACCTGTTGGGCTTGCGCCACCGTATTCAAGCCTGCAAGACCAAGGCGGCAACGGTCGCGCTGTGCAAGCAGATTCACGGCCTCTTCGAGGGTGTTTCGGACGACCTTGGGGAACAGTTCAACAGTGCCGAGAACGCACAGTCGTACCAGTTCATTTCTGATGGACTCTTCCTTGGTGCTCCTACCGACGATCGGGGTGACGACGCCGATCTTGGCTTCCCGGTGATGGACATTGCCTACGCCCAGCTTCGCCTCGTGCTGGCCGGGTTCCCGATTCGTGGTGGATTGACGTTCGGCGACTTGCATATTAGCGAGCGGCTGGTGTTCGGCCCGAGCGCGATCGAAGCCTACGAACTCGAAACGAAGCGGGCGATTTACCCGCGCATCGTCGTCTCAGATGAGGTGCTATCCGACGCCGCGCGACACGTCCGCTACTACGCCAAGCCCGACCTTTGCCCTCATACGGCGTACTTCTGGCGCGCAAAGAGAGATGGTGCTGTGTTCATCAACTACCTCGAATGGACCAATGAGGAAGATGGGGGAACCAACTGGACCGTCCTGGAGAAGCACAGGGACGCGATCCAGAAGGGGTTGGTGGACAGCGCCCGCAACGAGCGGGCACGCCGAAAGTTCGTGTGGATGCGGGACTACCACAATCACTTCTGCAGAACGGCGTGGCGAGTCGAGAGCGAGGAAGATGTTCCAACTTCCAAGTTCATTCAGTCGCTCCTGGTACAACCCCATCGGCGAGCTCAACACACGTTCGGGCGCTGGGGGATCAAAGGGCGCATGAGCAAGACTCGGTAGCCGTGCAAGAGTCACTCGACCGAGCGAATCCGAACGGTCGGCGGCCCGAGACCCAGGCTTCGCCCAATGGCCGCACGTCGGGGCAACGTGGCGGGACGTGGGCGTACCTGCCGGAATCCGCGGCGCGGGCGGCGTCTACGCGTCTACGCATACAGAATCCGCGACGATGCCGCCGTGGGCGGGGATTCTGTAGACGTAGACGCCCTATGGGCCGCGTAGGTACTCCGCCGGGGGGGACCGGTCCCGACACGCCTACGGGAACAGCCGCGCGGGTAAACAGAGTTTGTTTCGCGCGGAGATGGGTGCTTTTCGGCTGAATCCGCCCGTTTGCCCACATGGGGCCGAACTTGCTCACATGTCGCGGAATGACGGCGAAATCGCTCCGGTTTGCCTTGCCTGTTCCCGGATGTCATGGCTTCATGTGTCACAACGCGGGGCGAAACCCCGCGATGGAGAACACGAACATGAACGCCACCACGAAGAGCACGATCGAGATGACCACGATGCTGGGACGCCGCGGGTTCGCGGTGCGGAGCGTCGAGGTCCAGACGCCCGACGGCCGCTGCTGGTCGATCGACACGATCCCAGCCGGACGCGGCCGCCACGCCGACGGGCACTGGGGGCCGATGGCCGGAGCGCCGGGCGGGTTCCGCCTGTTCGAGATCGACCGCGATCACGACGATGCACCGACCGAGCACGACCCGGTGGATTACGACACCTGGGACGCGGGCGACCTGATCGACTACCTGAACGCGGTCGGGCAACCCAAGCCCCGGCCGAGCACGACTCGCACAACCGACCCGACGACCTGAAGCCCGCGTGATGCGGGCTTCGCTGTTTACCAGAGAACCCCAACCCCAAGGAGCACGACCATGACGAAGCGCACGACCAAGCCCGAACCGACCGCCGCCGAGACCTACGCCGCCCGCCGCAACGACATCGCCCGCCTGCTCGACGTGCTGCAGATGGAACTCGACAAGCACGACACGGAGCAGAAGGCCGACCCGCGGAACTGGGGCCACGCGGGCGACCTCGGGAAGGTCCGTGAGGACCTGATCAACCTCGCCGGGTTCATGAGCAACATGGACCCCGAGCACGTCGAGGCCTTTCTGGCCGACGCCGAGTGATCGCCACGCGGCGTCGCGGGGAACCGCGACGGCCACGTTTCCCCGCCGCAATGTGCGACGGGGTTCCGCACCCGACAGAAGGAGTCCTACATGGCACGCAAAGGCACGATTAAGAACATGGGCAAGGTGCATCGCGAGATGAGCGATGCACGGAAGTCCCGAAAGGCGGCGAAGGCCGCGCCGCCCGCCAAGGAGGCGACGCCCGCGCCGATGAAACGCCTCAGCGCCCTCGACGCCGCCGCACAGGTGCTCGCCGCCAGCGAGGTGCCGATGCGGGCCAAGGAGATGATCGCCGCGATGGAGGCCAAGAAACTCTGGACCAGCCCCGGCGGCAAGACGCCCGAGGCCACGCTCTACGCCGCCATCATCCGTGAGATCGCCGCCAAGGGCACCGCCGCCCGCTTCAAGAAGCACGAACGCGGCGTGTTCGTCGCGGGGAAGGGAGCCTGAGCCATGCCCGCCCCCCGTCCCACGCCCACGCAAGCCCAACTCGAAGCCGTGCTGCAAGCCGCCCTGTACCTGCTCGGCGCACGGCAGGACTGGATGCTGACCATCGAGGAATGGACGGACCTCGCCCGAGCCGTCGCCGCGTGCCAAGAGCGGACGACGGCCGAGTACCTGACCGAGCACGACTTTGAGGACATCGCCGAGCGCTATCCCCTCGAATGGGACGAAGCGACGGACGGCCCGCTGCCCCCCGCTCACAACTTAGAGGAGTGAAAAGATCATCATGCCTGGCTCCTAACCGCCGGGCCGTCGGCCATTCTGGCTGGGGAGTGGGCGTTTGGGCCCCTGCTGTGTGATCCTGCCCCGGGCCGCGTAAAGTCCACCGCAATTTGAAGAGGAATCTATGAACGAACAGCAAGCCAACGCGCTCTCGGAGATTTTCAGCGGAGAAGCATGGGACAGCGGAGGAGGCATTTGGCTCGCCGCCTACTGGCGTGGCGACGGGAAGTACATTGTTTTCTCCGGGGACGCGGTGTGCGAGTACGACAGCGAGGAGGCTTTCGACAACGCCAGCGTCGCGAAGACGATTGTGCTCGCGAGCGGCGATGAGGAGTTCTGGGTCGTCGCGGACTCGAAGGGCGGTGTGATCTACCGCAGCCCCGATCTGAAGACTGGTTGGCGCTCACAAGAGGAAGCGGCACACGAGGCCCAGGGCTTCACGAGCCGTACTGGAGATCGGTTCTCTGCAGTGCGGCTGAGCGACGCCTGATCGCCGTGTTTGAGGGCGGCACGCATTGGCGAGCATTGGCGAACCTACGCCGCTGCCCATCTACGCATTGTCGCGCGGGAACGCCGCGATCCGCGGCTCAATCCATGCGATCAACTCACCTGCCAGCGCCGGCGTCGGAAGCGTTGATCCAGCGGTTCGGAGTGGGTGAAGGAGGCGATGGCGGTCCAGCAAAAGAAACACCTGGCCGTTATTAACCTGACGACGAAACTCGTCCTCCTCAGGAGCGAACGGCATGGTCAGACCACGGCGCGGTTTCACGCTGAAGTCAACGAGCTTGTTCCACAACTCCAGATTCGGCGTGTGCAGCTTCGTTGTCCAGTCGTCTCCGCTCGCGCACTGAATCAACAGCACAGGACGCCCACCCCAGCCGTCCGTGAACGGAGCCCACGCGACAAGGTCAAGCCCTCCATCTTTGGCGCTCGGCGCCGCCCATCTACTAACCCCATCCGGGATCGCCGGCTCACCAATCGCTCCTGCCAGCGCCAAAACCTTGGCTACTACCACTGTTGCTTTGGACCGAGACCAACCAACTCGCTCAACCTGCCACCGTTGCAGGGCAAGCGATTCATGGCTGAGTTTCTCGAACAGCTCTCCCTGTTCAACATAGTTCTTGCCGCATGCCGCGACGACTTCTTCGCGATAGTGCGGAAGCATTGCCAGTGTGACGCAGAATGAAAACGCGGGCCGCGATTTCCAGTCCGCGGTTCTCTCGGCCCGATCTCCGTGCCGAGCGATCGCCGCCCCGGACCCGAGTAATGACACTCGGCGGTCGAGTTCTCCCCACAACGTCGACACCCACTCGTTCGCAAACTCCTGGCTCTCGTAAGCATTGCCTTCTGTGAGCGCATCCACAATGTCGCTTCGCGTAACGACGTCCGTGACGAACAGCAGGCTCGCCTCGATCCAATCAACATGAATGTCGCATCGGCAGTTATGCTTGTTGACAGACCGCGACGTACCAGTTGCAGGCAAACGGAACATCACTTCAAGTCCTTCTCAATCGATTCGACCACCGACGGGAAGAGCTTGGCAAGCTGCACGACATCCTTCGACAGCCGTAGTGTTGCCTCGGTCACGCGATGAGAAGCCTTGTGTAGGTGGGCTGCTCGGAGCGCTTCCTCCGTCTCGTCAGCCGCAGTCTCGATGTGCGTTGCCACTTGTGCCTCGGATACACCCGACATTCGCTTTGCCACTTCGAATGAAGGTCGCTCATTACGTTCGAGGTACTCCACAGCCTTGTCGCTCGTAAGAATGCGACCGAAGTCGTCAACTTTTCGAGAGTCCGTGAACAATGGTTCATGCTTGCTGTTGCCGAATAGCCACAATGCGAAGTTCTCGAGTTGCTTGAGATGTTTGTCGGGCACCGGTTTCTGGGCGGCCTTGGGATCTGCATCGATCTTGATGTGCAGATACTGCCGTACACCCTCGGTTCGAAGAGACAGGTACAGCACGCTGAACCGCTCTTCAACCTTCTCTGTGTCCACCGTGCTGGAAGCGTTCTCCATCTGCATCAGCAACCTGTAGGCAATGTAGTTCTGCCGTACCGTGGGAAGCTTGCTTCCGATGCGCCTGCGGACTTGTTCGTACGTCAGCTTGTCGCCATCGATCAGGTCGGCGATGAACTGAGCCTTCTCTGCGGGTCGCCACTCCTTGATTCCGGTTACATGTCTGAATCCCAGGTAGGCCTTGACCGACGCCCGGTCTGGCATGAGCATGTATGGAATGCGAGTGGAGAGATCCTTCATGCGACCAGGAGCCGTTACCTCGACGAGACTCCGCCACGTCCCTCCGGATAGGTCTCCCTTGGCCGCCAAGCTCAGCATCTTCAGCGCTGCCAGTCTGCGATTTCCCTCCACCACGACCAGTACCGTCTTGGAGCCCATCTTCTCGCGTACCGCAATGAGTGCTTCTTGCGGCCAGTAACCGCTCTCGCAAAAAGAGGTGGCGAGTTCCTCGAGCGTCCAATCCTTCATCAAGTCCAGTACTTCGGACTGGCTCAAGCCCTTGGCGACACGTTCACGACCAAGGCGGGGATTGCGAGGATCAAGGTGCAGCTCATCCAGACTGGCATACTCGATCTTGTCCGGAACAGACACGCTCTTAGAGGAGGTGACGGCGGCGCGACTGGCTGGTCTGGCGGGTGGCATTGGTGATGAGTGTACACGGACCCCCAAGGCCGGAGCCGGTCCCATTCGCTCCAGCACGAGGACGGCAGATGTCGCAGTGCATCGATCGATGCAATCCAGCATTCACATTCTGCTCGTGTGAAACGCAGCGAACTGACGCCGCACGAGTTGCTCCTTGTTCAACGCTTCAGACGCCACTGATCCCCAAATGTACCGAACGTCGCTCGGTCACGTGTCGTGCATGACGCCGTCGCGGCTGGCGCGTTGCGCCAGGGCGCGTGTCGCCGATCGAGATTTGCTCGTGGAGATCAATCATCCCAATTGGTGGGATCACGCAGTGTCCAACACCCCTACTGGTCGTACACTGTTGACGTTGGCCGCCACACCCTAGTATTGCCCGAACAATGAACGCCACGAAGGCACCATTCCGATTCATCGATCTCTTCGCCGGACTCGGCGGGTTTCACGTCGGCCTCGCACGGATCGGCGGCGACTGCGTATTCGCCTGCGAGATCGACCCAGGCCTCCAGTCGCTTTACGCGCAGAACTTCAGCATCGCCGCGGCCGCCGACATTCGCGCCGTTCACGCGTCCACGGTTCCCGACCATGACGTCCTTGCGGCCGGGTTTCCCTGCCAACCGTTCTCGAAAGCGGGGGAGCAGCTCGGCACCGAGTGTGAGTTCGCTGGTGATCTGTTTGGCAAGCATCTCCTCCGGATCATCGCGCATCGACGCCCCGCGTTTCTCATGCTGGAGAACGTCCCGAACCTCGCACGCCACAATCGCGGCGAAACCTACCAGCACATGCGAGCGGCGCTCGAGGGTCTTGGGTACACCGTAGATCAGCGCCTTCTGTCTCCACACCGCTTCGGTATCCCGCAGATCCGAGAGCGGCTGTTCATCGTCGGTTCCCGCACCGGGTTGGCTCACTTCGAGTGGCCAAGCGCGACCGACGACGAGTTGAGCATCGACAGCGTGCTGGACGAGAAGCCCGAGGGTGCGCGGACCCTGCCCCAGCAGTACATCGACTGCCTAAATGTGTGGCAGGAGTTCCTTGACCTGTACCCCAAGGACAAGGAGTTGCCGTCATTTCCCATCTGGTCGATGGAGTTCGGTGCGGACTATCCGTTCGAAGAAAGCGTTCCCGCGACGCTCACCCCGCGGCAACTCTGTCAGTACCGCGGCACACATGGCGTTCCACTCAGGGAGTTCGAACCCGAGGCCCGGATGGATCATGTTCCGACGTACGCCCGCGAGAGTGCATTTCCCGACTGGAAACAGCAGTTTATCCGTCAGAACCGTGAGTTGTACCAGCGGAACAAGAAGTGGATCCGACCCTGGATGAAGAAGCTCGCCCCTTTCCCGGCAAGCCTTCAGAAGTTTGAGTGGAACTGCAAGGGCTTCGAGCGATCCGTCTGGAAGACCGTGGTCCAGTTCCGGGCATCAGGCGTTCGCGTCAAGCGCCCGACCACCGCGCCGGCGCTCGTGGCGATGACGACGACGCAGGTTCCGATCATCCCTTGGCAGCGGCGATACATGACAGTTCGAGAATGTGCCCGGCTGCAAGATCTGGACATGGCCCACCTGCCCAGCGCATCCACTCGCGCATACAAAGCGCTCGGGAACGCGGTGAATGCTCGCCTGGTCGAGTTGGTGGGCAGGTCGTTGCTCCAGCCACTGCTGACCAGGTACGACGCATCCACAATGCGGCCGGAACGGGCCGCCACGCAACGCGGCTCTCTTGTGGTTGCATGATCACGTCTCCGACGCGCCGACGATCTGCATGTCGGGCTCCATCGCCATGAGGACGGCCCGCGCGAGACGTGCCTGCTCGCCCTTCACATAGTCGTCGGGAATCTCGACTGGCTTCCCATCTTCGTCTGGACTCCGCTCGCGGTCCGCCTCGGCCAGCGCCTGCTTAAACAGGCCGAAGCACACGGGATACTCGTAGTTCTCCTGGAACGACTTCATCGTCTTCTCTGTGAGGTCCTTCGCCTCGACGACTTTTTCGTACGGGGTGAACGCCTTGTTCAGGAACCAGACGACGCTCGTGATCGCGTTCTTGTCGTTGGGATCTTCACGGTGGATCTGGCACTCACCGACAGTTTCGGCGTCCCAGCTCATCTCATCCCACTTCTCGCGACCGAGCCAGTTGATCTCAATGTTGAAGTCGCCACCGACCGTGTCCTTGTCCTTCGGCGGCTCCTCGGGCTTGGCCACCTCGATTGCCCCATCAGCGGTCAGCAGCACTCCGAGTTCGGGGACGACGAGCGCCACTTTGACTGGGAATGAACCAAGTGGCGCATCGGCGACCGCTGCGACCGTGAGACGCACCTTGCCTCCGAGCAGCCGCCCAGTCGAGGTGATCGAAGCACGCCCGTTCAACTCGCCGCCGAAAACGACCTTGAGCGACTCCGCGTGCTTCGGAAGGAAGCCATTCTTGGCATTGATCGAGAGACGCAGGGGACTCGTCCCGCCCTGCTCGAGCTTGAGCGGATTCGAATCGATGACCAACTCGGTTGGTACTTCGGGCAGCATTGAGTCATCGACATTGCGCTTCACGCCCTTCTTCTTGCCGCGCCGCCGCCCCTTAGCCTTCTTCTTTTTCGGCTGCTCACCACCGCCCTTCGTGCCGACGGACTTGCCCTGCAGATATGCGCCGATCTGTGACGACAACTGTCGCTTCACCTTTTCGGTCGTGGACTTTGTCGCATCCTCCTTGGTCTTTTGCTTCGCCATCTCCTCAAGTTCGTAGAGTTCATCATCCTGATTGAGTTCGGTGACGACGCGATCGAGGATCGTCTGTGTCGTCGGCGAGTTCACCCCTGCTTCGCGAGTTGACGTGAACACCTGCCTGCGAGCGGACGCCGTGAGCCCCGTGCCATCCACAACGACGATCAGCCGCTTGAACAGAAAGAACAGTTCCAGTTCCGTCTTGAGCCATCGCCGCTCCTTCACGATCTGCCGCTGCCCGTTGAGCGCGATCGTCAGCCCCTGTTCCGCGCGAACGTAGTAGTCGGTTCCGGCAGATTCCTTCACCACAAAGTAGTGGAGCTTCACCGACCCGATGTCGGCCCCGAGATCTATATCGCGGGAGTCGGAGTATTCGGATACCGCTTCACTCCGCAGTAGATGCAGCAGCCCGTTCACGACTCGCTTCTCTGTTTTCTTGAACCTGGGCACGCGGCGCTCGATGATGCGAATCGGCAGAGCAGGCTCTGGAAGTGCACTGTGGAATAGCTGCCACAGACTTCCTGTCGGGAGGTCGGCACGACCGGCGTAACCCTTCAACTGGTAGTCGAGAAGCTTGACGTGGGTGCCGTGCCCGAGTTCTGGGATCTCGGTCAAGTCCAGGCGAGGAATGCTGCCATCGCGTGCGGCAAGGTACACGTATCGGCCGATCTTGCGATTCGGCGGCTCCTCGTACTTGACGATCGACACTCCAATCTCATCGGAACGGCCGTTCAACAAGTTGGGCGCGCGGCGCGACACGATCACCGCGCGCGTTGCGAACTTGTACGAAGCGCTGCCACCGGCGTTGTAGACGCCCATCAGGTGACGCTTGCTCAGTTTGGTGGAGCCGTCGATGGAGAGCAGCGTCTTCAGGAAGTCATCTGGATGCTGCCCGACACCCTTGTCCTCAATCGCGATAGTCGGACGATCAGAATCGCCGGACTCCAGCATCGAGACCTGGATGTTGTCCGCCAACTGACGGCGTGCCTCTTCGCTCAGGCCGGACAGGCCATCCGCCGGAACGTTGAACCACTTTGCGGCAGCGGCGTGCGGCGTCTCGGCTGTTTCGCCGAGCGTCTCAGCCTTGAGGTCAAGCATTGCATCGATGCAGTTGGTGGGGCGCTCGACGAGCGCGAGCGCGGGATCCGTCGCGACCTCCACCGTGTGCGAGTTGTTGTCCCGCCCACCAAGCGGATTCCAGATGACACCGCCAATGTCCTTCTCGACCTCTCGAATCCAGCGGTCCAACTCGTCGCCCGTCATGATCGTAAAGAGTTTCTCTGATAGTTGGCGATTGATCTTCATGCGGGCTCCTTTGCCGACCGTTCCTTCAACCAAGACTCCCCTGCGGCTGTTAGCAGCAGTTTGGCTTCAACTCCGCGACCCTTCAGGTCCACGAGTCCAAGTTCGCGCGTGCGCCCCACGATGGCAGCGCGGTGGGAGATTGCCAATGTTGGCGTCCATTCTGCGTGAGCGAGCGAAACGAGCTCATCGACCCTTTGCTGGTTACCAGCCGCCCGCTTGATGATGCGAAGCACTTCACGGATCGCATTCGTCTCCCCGGGTGAAGACGCTATCCGCCGCAGGAAAACCCTGCGCTCTGCATCGCTGAGCGTCGACCCCTCACACTCCCCGAGCAGCGGGCTCGCTTCGATGCCGAGCGCCCAACCATCCGCGGAGAGTCGGAGCCGTTCATCTTCCAGGTCGACCAGCCCCAGGATTTCGAGCGGGCCAGGGGCTGATCCCGACCGCTTGGCAGTAGTGAAGTGCGCAATGAACCGATCGAGTGCCTTCCGCTCATCATCTCCGCAGGGGAATGCGGTGCTCCGTCGCTCGGCACCTCGAGTTCCACTGCGTTCTTCCTCTGCACGAAGGCGCACGCCGACCAGCCGGGCGCAATGCGCGGCCGCCTGGTGGAATGATCGAATCGTCGGCCAATCCGATTCGGACGCGAGATTGCACGCGACACGGAGAGCGATCTTCAAGGGGCTGAGACGATTTGTGAGCGCCGAGATCGTGACTCCGCTCTCACCTGGCGCAGCGAACACGGGGGCGGGCTTATCCGTCGGTCGAGCGAGAAGCGGCTCAACGCTTGAAAGGACTTCCCGCCCACCGGCCGTCGCTGGCTCTTGGGCAGCGGGGTCGTTCTGGAGCACCAGTTGGTTGCGGATTGCCACTTCTACGAACTCATCCACTGACCTGTATCCCGAATGGGGCGCAGCGACCTTCGCCCGCATTTCGCGGGCAAGGGTTTCGTCCAGTCGGATGATGGTGATCTGATGCGCCATCGGTGCACATAGCCTACACAATCAGATTTAGATGTCAAATAGAGACTCTAAATGTCAGACGATGACATTCACTTGGATAACACGAACGGTAAGTGTTTGGGTCTGGCCAGCCCGCCTCCGGCATCTACTTGAATCGCCAACTCAGGCACCTGCCGCCGAACTCGGGTGACGGAGGTGCTTGGGCAGAGCCACAGATTCCCGTATCACGTCACCGAGCATTCGTGACTGCAGGCTCGTTCGCATGAGATGCCCTTGAAGACGGCTTCGCTCAACGGAATCCGAGACCCATTCGAGAATACCCGCGCATCTCGCTCCTCGTCCCTCTAGGAAGCAAACAGAGTGGCGTGCGTTTACTGCTACTGACCCGGGAACCTCTGGTGGACTGGGCTGCGTTCCGGACAGGGAGCCACTGAACGGCGTATGTAACCGGAGGACTCGCTTTGCAGATTTCCGGCGCATCCTTCGCCCAAATTGCATAAAGGGGATGCAGACGGGCACACGCGTGCAGGCGACGACAGGAATCTGCGCGAACATGTCCCATGCTGTCGTGAACTGGTCTGCGAACGGGTTAGGTGCTCTATGGCGACATGCAGTGTCGAGCACGGACTGGCCGATCCCGCGCGACAGATCGCCGCGCTCGACAGAGGGGTACGGATGAACGCCATGACCCACGATGACAGAATCGACAAATCGGCGCGACACTTTCCGAGGCACGCGCAGATATAGAGACCGCCAGGGTCCGTCAAAGCCCCGGCAAGTCCGTCAGAGTCTCCGCCACTCCGAGTGGCCTTTGCGTAGATGGGTGAGGTGCAGCCTCACCTGCCTGCGCAAGCAATCAAACGAACCCCGTCGGCTTCAACCTGCAACGAACCCACACCAGCCCGCCGCGACGCAAGGTGCATCGTGGCTCCAATCTTCTTGCGCCGTCGTGGCGATCGGGGTGTTTTCATGGATGAACTCTCGGCTCGAAAGACAGACGTCGCGGTGATCAACGTCCGCGAGGTGGCGGAACTCCTCGGCGTCAACGTTCGCACGATTTGGAGACTGAGCCAGAGGGGCGAGATCCCCGCGCCGATCCGGCTGGGCGAGCGGGTCGTGCGCTGGCGGCTTTCTGATCTCCGTGAGCATCTGGACCGGAAGGCCGCTGGCGCAAAGGGGGCGCGTCGATGAGCGTGGCCGCCTACGGGAACAACATGCCACCAGGCACAGCCGCGCACGGCTGGATTGCCATCGGCGCTGAGCGCGTCGAGGGCGGCTGGCGCTACCCAGAGCGGAACGCCCAGGGCGAGCGCATCGGCACGCTCACACGATGGGACGCTCCAGCCGAGGGCCAGCCGCGCTACACCGCCGCGAAGGGCGGTAAGCGCGGCCTGATCTTCCCCGCCGATGGCCTGCCCGCCTATGCGGGCACGAGCCCGCGCGATCCGGTCCTCGTCGCCGAGGGCGCGAGCGACACCGCGTGCCTGTACACGTTCACCTTCACGGCCGTCGGCGTGCCGATGGCGGGCCAGGCTGCGGGCGAACTCGCGACCCTGCTGCAAGACCGGCACGTTGTGATCCTCGGGGACAACGATGATGCGGGGCGTCGGAGCGTCGAGACCGTGTGCGCAGCGCTCGTCGGCGCGTGCGCGTCGGTGCGGTTCACATTCCCGCCGGAGGGACACAAAGACGTGCGCTCGTGGGTCGCGGATGGCGGCGCGGGCGATGCTGACATCGCGCGGCTGATCGAAGAGTCTCTGCCGTACACGCCACCAGCGCCCGAGACGCCGGACCGGCCGCCCGTGCCGGAGTTTGAGCCCTTCCCCACCGAAGCGCTCCCCAAGGCCGCCGCCGATCGTTTGCGGGCGGCGGCGGATTCGTTGCAGGTTGATCCGGCGATGCTGGCTCCGCTCGCGCTCGCGACGATGGCCGCCGCGATCGGCAACGCCCGCACCATCGCGCTCCACGCTTCCTGGCGTGAGCCCGCGGTGCTGTGGGCGGTCGTCGTCGCGCCCTCCGGCTCGGGCAAGTCGCCGGCGCTCGAGCTCGTCGCGCGTCCGGCGGAACGCCGCGATGCCGAAGCCCTCCGGGCGTTCAAGGAGGCAATGAAGACGCACTCCGCCGAGGTGGTACTGCACGAGAACTCCATGCGGGCATGGGAGCGGGGCTCCGGCAAAGGCAACCTCGCCGCAGCGCCGCCCACCGCTCCAGAAGCACCGGTGTGCGAGCGCTATGTCACGAATGACGTCACTATCGAGGCGCTGGCCGCCATGCTCGCCGCCTGCCCGCGCGGGCTGCTGCTGGCCTGCGACGAACTGGCCTCGTGGATTGGCTCGTTCGGCCGCTACGCAGCCAACACCGGCCGTGCTGCGGGCGAGTCCTCCCGCTGGCTTCCGATGCACGGAGCGCAGCCGTTGAAAGTCGATCGTCGCACCTCGCCTCCGCTTCGCGTCGAGCGGGCGGCGCTCAACATCGCCGGGCTCATCCAGCCGGGCGTGCTGGCGTCGGCGCTGACGGGCACGGATTACGACTCGGGGCTTGTGGCTCGGCTGCTCCTGTCAATGCCGCCGACGCCGACGCGGCGCTGGCGGCCCGGCGGACTGTCGCCCATGGTCGAGCGGGCCTTCAGCGCCATGGTCGAGAAGCTCTACGGCTTCGACATGCCCGAGGATGAGTTCGGCACGCCGATGCCGCGTGCCCTTCCGCTCGACGAGCAGGCTGGTCAGCACTGGGCCGAGTACTACAACGAGCTGAACCAGAACATGGCGGGCCAGGACGAGCGGGCGCGGGCGATGCTCTCCAAGCTCGAGGGCGGTGCGGCACGCCTGTCTCTGGTCGTCCACCTCGGCCGAGTCGCTGGCGGCGAGGATGTCCGCGCGGACGCGATCGACGGCGAGTCGATGCGCCGGGGCGTCGCTCT
>Ga0105046_10011585_pt1 | contig 13705 bp, 11 predicted proteins | sample MAT03_FD_78385 | JGI IMG/M metagenome (GOLD analysis project Ga0105046, IMG submission 78385) | Freshwater microbial communities from Lake Fryxell liftoff mats and glacier meltwater in Antarctica - MAT-03 (megahit assembly) | ecosystem: Environmental > Aquatic > Freshwater > Ice > Liftoff... | reverse complement strand
TTCGAATCCTTCAACTGCCCTTCCAGCGCCTTCTGGATGTGTTCTTCGAGCGCACTCATGTCAGAGAGGTAACTGGCGAGTGCTTCGTTCGATTTCGGGTTCATTCGATTCCTCAACGGTGCAGGTACATGAACGGAGGGTGGACGGATACGCATGCTGAGCGGCAAGCAGCGATCGCTCAGATTATTCTCCCGCTTCCACCCGCGAGGCAGGCAGTGGTGCAAGAGAAGATTGCGGAGCAACTCAGCGCGACGAAAACTCAAAGCAAAAAAGGCGGCTCGCATTCCAAAAGGAATACGAGTCCGCCATCGCCTCACTGATCTTCTCAGCGCGACATGGTGCTGCAACTGCTGCAGCCTTGTCTCACCTTCATATGTATGTCATTTCAATCCGCGACGCAAGCCAACGAGCATCTTGATACAGATCGGCGGGTCCGCCGTGTAGACCAGGCGGTGATCGAACCCGGCCTTACGGGAGCGACACCACTTCTCATCCTGCCGCTTGTGCCAGGGAAGCAAGGTCATACAAGACCATTCATGCTGCTGGGGTGCAAAGTATCCTATCCTGTCGCTCCTTACCCGCACTGTCGCCAAGCACCCAATCGTGACGGTTCTCGCCACCGTACTCATCACTGCGCTGCTGTCCGTTCTTCTGCTCAATCTGACCTCCAGCGAAAAGAGGATTTAGAAGCGAATCCACTCGCTGTATTCCGTTTGCGATGCGCATTTCATCGTGATCGATGAGTACGCTGCCCGTCCCGCCGATCATCGTTGGAAACCATGAGGACGACTGCAGTGAGCGAAGTTTCCACAATTGACCGCTCACTGCATTACTTACACTCAGTCAGAACGCCTCGATGCTTGAGAATCCGTCCGACCGCGCGTCTTTTGACATCGGCATCGTTGGAGGAGGTCCAGCCGGCCTCAGCGCAGCGCTCTGGAGCGCGCGATATGGCCACAGCGTCGTTCTGATCGACAGCGGTGACCCGCGGAACTGGGAATCGCGAGGTATCAGCGGTTTTCTCGGCATGCCAGGCATCCGTCCCGCCGAACTGCGCGGCAAAGGGCGTGAGGAGCTCAAATCGTACGGAGTATCTCTCATCGATGCGCTGGTGCTGCGCGTCGCCCGACTGGCCGACGATGTCGTCGCACACGCGGATCTTCGCGAATCGGGTTTCGTCTTCAGCGTCGAAGGCGGTTTCAACGTGCAGACGCGACGGGTATTGCTGGCAATCGGCATGCGCGACGTCTGGCCGGATATTCCTGGACTCGCCCATGTCTACGGCGCAAACGCGCATGTCTGTCCTGACTGTGACGGCTACGAAGCGAGCGATAAACGTGTGGTCGTCGTCGGACATGGACAGCGGGCAGTCACGATGGCGCTCGCCCTGACGACGTGGACGTCGAAGATCACGATCATCACCAACGGTTCCGATGCGGACATGGACGATGCGGAGCTGCAGGACAAGCTGGCATTCAACCGTGTCGCCGTGCGCACCGATGCGATCTTGCGGCTTGCCCATGTCGGAGACGAGATCGCCTGCCTGCATCTCGCAAACGGAGAGGCACTCGACATCGACAAGCTGTTCTTCACCATTGCCCAGTATCCTGCTGACGATCTTGGAGAACAACTCGCGTGTGAGCGCGACCGTGGCGGTCATATCATCGTCAGCGAACACTATGCAACGTCGGCATCTGACGTCTTCGCGGCCGGCGACATCACGCCGGGTCCTCAGCTGGCCATCAGGGCGGCAGCAGCGGGTGCTGTGGCCGCAATGGCCATGCACAAGTCGCTGGTGCCGGACCGTCGCAAGCTTGCCGATCACGACTGACCGTTTATTTCGGGGAGACAGATCTGCTCTCTTCGTCGCGCTCAGTAAAACTGATCCGTCAGTCGTCCACCATTTTCCGCAGCGCATTGAGACTGCGCAACGCCTCAGCCGTCGGTGCGAGACTCTGTGACATGGCGCTCACCAGTGCGTCGTCCCGGCTGTACAGATCATTGCCGAAGTAGAGCTGTCCATCGCGCTCGTATGCCGTCGCGTACACGATGTACACCGGGATTTTCCGAGGTAACTTCTCGGACTGGTTGTCCTTGCCGCTCTGCATCGCCGCGTTGATCCTCCCGCCGTCCCACCCGAGCACCCACTGCGCCAGCTCCTCCGGCTTCTCGAGCCGGATGCAGCCGTGACTGAACGCGCGCACATCCTTGTCGAAAAGTTCATCCTCTGGCGTGTCGTGCAAATAGATGTTGAAGCTGTTTGGAAAAAGAAACTTGACGAGCCCCAGCGAGTTTTGCGAACCAGGCTTCTGCCGAATCCGGGTCTCTCCCCCATCCTCGAAGTACTCCAGGTCGTTCGCGGCCATGTAGTTCTGGTCGTCGGCAATCTTCGGTTCGATTTCCTGCTTCTGAATGTCCGGCGTGATGTTCCAATACGGGCGGAACACCACGGTCTCCATCACATCCGCGAATATGGGCGTCTTCCTGCCCTCGAACTCCTGACCGACGATCACCTTCATCTCGAGGGTGCCGGTCGAGTCGTGCGCCTCCAGCCGGAAGGCAGGGACATTCACGATGATGTAGCGCTCGCCGAGCGAGCGCGGCATCCAGCGATATCGCTCCAGGTTTGCGGCGATCTGGGCGAGTCGGTACTGCGCCGGCACGTTGAGCGCCTTCACCGTCTTCGCCCCCAGCATGCTGTCCACCACGATTCCGTGCCGCGCCTGGAATTCCGCGACGAGGCCAGCAAGCCCAGCGTCGTAGATCCCGGGGCCGGACGACGCCGTCGCGCCGGTCTGTGCACCGAATCCCTCGACGCGAAGGCGCCCACGAAGCGCGGCCATGCGCACCGGCGTGTCGGCCTGCCCGGGCTTGAGTGCCTTCCCTTCCGCCACCGTCGACCACCCGCCAGCCGTGACGATGCCGCGGAAGTGGACGAGCGCCCGGCGCAGCGCGTCGTAATCCGCATCACGGGGTCGCATGCGCGCAATGGCAGAGTCGAGATGCGCATCGCGCAAGCTGCGCGCGACGGCACTGTCGATGGGCTCGCGGTTCACAGCGATGTGCCAGTCCTGCGCGAGTGCCTTGGGATTCACCTGCCCGGTGAGGAGGTCCTCGGCGAGGCCCACGTACGCCGACGTGAGGAGCACGTCGGCAGTCGCAAGCTGATCGGCGGTCAGCGTCTTCGAATCACGCACAATACCCACCGCGGCGACGAGGTCGTCGAGCGGATAGGCATCGAGGCGGAGGGCATCTGTGTTCGCGTCGAGCACAGCGCGAAGCAGCGCCTTGCTTCGCGCCTGATGGAAACCGTCCTTCTCGAGCCAGAGCGGCACGTTACCGTATTCCGTGTACACCCGCCGGACGTGCGTCCAACGATCGACAGGGATGGCTGGGGGGCGTCCTGAGGCGAGCTGCGCTTCGATCGCCGTCACCACAGCCGAGGTCGGTACCTTCATGACGACGTCGCCGCTTTCTGGGGACCAACCCGGCGTGAGTGAAGTGTCGGACCGCCTGCCCTTGCAACCGGCCACTGTGAGTCCCACGGCGCACAACAGGACAAGTACGCCACGTCTGACCGGAGGAGAGACGGCCCGGGTCCATCCAGTCTGCTGCTGGTTTACGCGTTGCTGCACCACGACTTGCTCCTGTTCACGGATAACACCTCTCGCCGAACTCGGCGACTCCTGTTGTTGAGTGCGAGAGGTGTGCCACGAACTGGTCGGTTGATCCCCCGATGGCAATACTCCGGCCCGATGCGCAATCTGGCGCCGCTCTGTTCGCCTTCGGGCAACGACCCGGAGCGCGACGGTGATCGGCAAATTTTCAAGGTGCGCCAGGCATTCACTGATCTGAAGCCCTCGAAGCGCGACACTCGGCGCTACGCCAGAAAGACTGCCGCCCCACTGGCCGCCTGACCCAGCCGATGCAGGGAAATCCGAATCGCCAAGCTTGACAACCACGCGATCGAGGCCGACGCCCATCGTCTCGGCGGCAGTCTGCGCGATGACGGTGTAACTCTCAGTGCCGATGTCAGTGATGTCGGTTTCCACTGTCACCACACCGCCACCGTCCAGACGAACACGCGCCAAGAAAAGAATGCCTGTAAAAGTGCCGGCGTGCGCGCGAGGGTTTTCAAACACCAACGCCACCGGCGGACCGGTGGCGTCAGAAACGAAAAGCGAGACCTTCCAACCACCACTTCAGCTAGCGCTCACGACGATCCGTCACGTCTCGACCGGGCCTCGAGTTCGGATTCGCATCGAGCCGATCCTTCAGGTCGTCAATGGAATCCGCGATACGTCCGAGCATCCCTTTCTCTGATTCGCGTCCAGCCGAGTTGGAATCACCGGAGTACCGGCTGCCGTAGAACTTCTGCGAGTCGAACTCCGGCCGCTGGTAGTATCCGCCGTCTACCGGCGGTGCGTCCGCAAGAGCGCGTCGGCTCAGGACAGAATCTTCCTGATCCCGCGCGATCCTTCCACCGAGTTCATAGGCGGGGAGCTGGCGAATGAAGGCAGCGGTGTGGTCCATCAGGACCAGGTCATCGTTGTCATCGAGACGCGCGTCGCCAACTGGCATCAACACCCGTCGTTCGTGGGATCCGGTTTGCTCCCTGTCGATATCGCAAACCAGGTAGCGGACCTTCATGGCCTCCACATCCACCATCAAATCCTTCACTGAGCCGATCTTCTGTCGATCCGATGACATGACATCCCACCCTCGCGGGTCGATGTCGCTTTCAGCGACCTTGAAGTCGCCGAGTTCGTCGAGCGGATAGGTTCCAGTCGTGCGATCCATGTCCATGCTGTTCGCTCTGCGTAATGGTTGACATGATGTGGCTGCGTACAACGACGGCGAGCCGATGCGCTCGCACGCACTGCCTTACGACTTCGCGCCTCGCAACGCCCGGGAAGCTGCGGCGAAGAATGCGTCGATCTGATCCTTCTGCGCGAGAAGCGTTGGTGCCGACTTCATCGCTTCCGCCTTCGCGCGAACCTCCGACACAGCGTCAGTCCCAAGCCGATCAGCTGGCAGGCCGCTGAAAACGTCCGCCGCCGCGAGGAACGCAGTACGCGTCATGTCTGCATGCTGATCCGACCCGGAAGCACTGTTCTCCAGCGCGTTTGCCTGGTCGCGCATCTCGGCGAGCTTGGTGCTCGTGCCCTCACCCGGTTGCATTCCGTCAAGCGCAGCCGCGAGCCGACGAATTCCACCCGCCGTGAATGTGTGCTGTTGCATTTCGTCGCGCACGGCGCTCTTCTCGGAAACAAATGCTGCGAAGCCGGATTCGCCTGCCTTCGCAGAATCTGAGGAGGTCATCGGTGTCTGGTTGTAGGCGCCGGCGCTGTCTGCAGTTTCACCACTCGCGAACGTACCGCCTGTCCCTCGTCCGAAAAACCACCAGAGTGCCGCAGCAGCCAGCAGAACGGGTATCAGCCACGTCCAGACATTGGTTGTCTTACGTTCAATGTTGATTTCTGCCATATGATCTCCTGAATCGGTGAAATTTCCTACAGGAACCCCAGTGTGCTGAAAACGAAAGGCGCCTGTGTCACCGAACTGTGGTGACCAAAAGCGCCATCTGCAAAGGATCCAAAGCTCCTTCACAACAGCCAGAAACTGCTTCAATTTCCGTTACTGCTCTGACGCACTGCACAGCTGACTTTATTACCCTGGTTCCCACGAGCGTCCGCGATAGAACGCAGTACTGACAGTCCACTCGAGCACAGTTTACCCTCAGCATTTTCCATGCCTGATGACATTGCACAGAGGACGTTCATTTTCATGACGACGTTGTGTTGACCGTGTGATCAAACCGAACCTTCGTCCGGCACGCTGCCGACAGCCTCATTCGTTGCTAGGCTGCGGCAATTGAAGTGGTCGGTGACGGTTTGTTTTCATGCCTTCGCCTCTTGCGATTTGGCAAGCAGCTTCATCAGCGTTGCAGGGTCAACGGGCTTGACCATGTGATGATCGAACCCGGCTTCATGGGAGCGGCGGCGGTCCTCAGCCTGCCCCCAACCCGTCACGGCGATCAGCAGGATGCTATTCCCCCACGAATGTTGACGAATGCGGCGGCACGCCTCGTAGCCGTTCAGCTTCGGCATGCCGATATCGAACAGGATCACGTCTGGCCGGAACGTCGCGGCCACGTCTACGCCCTCCTGCCCCTCGTAGGCGGCGCGGACGTCGTTGCCTAAGATCCGGAGCATCGCCGCCAAACTGTCCGCACCGTCCCGGCTGTCGTCCACGACGAGGATACGGAGCGACATCGTATCCGGCTTCAACTCGTCACCGCCCGACGCACGCGGTGTCGGCGACTCGCTGACAAGCGGCAACCGCACGACGAACTCGCTTCCGTGGCCCCGCCCCTCGCTGCGTGCCTGGACGCTGCCGCCGTGCAATTCCACCAGCCGCTTCACCAGCGTCAGCCCGATGCCCAACCCACCCTGCGACCGCTCCAACGATCGATCCACTTGCGTGAACATGTCGAAGATGCGTGGCAACTGGTCGGCAGCGATGCCGATGCCGGTGTCCTTCACCGTGACCTCCACGTCGCTCCCGTCACGTGCGACGTGCAGGTGGATGTGACCGCCTCGCTCACTGTACTTGCCGGCATTGTTCAACAGGTTCACGAACACTTGTGCCAGCCGAGTCATGTCGGCATCCACCATCAACGGTTGCGTCGGGAGCGTGACGGTGAGTTCATGTCCCATCTGCTCGATCAGCGGCCGACTGGCTTCCAGGGCACTGTGCAGGATCGCCGCCAGTGAGACGATTTCCGTGTGGAGTGCGAGCTGGCCCCTGCTGATGCGGCTGACGTCCATCAGATCATCGATCAACCGGACCATCTGCGTCAGCTGCCGCTCCATCATGTTGCGCGTTTGCTCCACAGCCGAAACCTGCCCACCCGCCAGCTTCAACACTTCCAGACCAGTGCGGATGGGCGCAAGCGGGTTGCGGAGTTCATGGGCCAGCGTCGCCAGAAACTCGTCTTTGCGGTGGTCGGCCTCGGACATATCGGCGGCGAACTGGCGCAATCGTTCTTCGGTGCGCTTTTGCTCCGTGATGTCCGTATGCACCCCGATCCATTCCCGGATGGTCCCGTCCGCATTCAACACCGAAACTGCGCGGATCGAGCAGGCGCGCCACTCGCCGTCGCGTCGGCGGACACGGTGCTCAAACGCGAACTCGCGCTTCTCGGTCACCGCTTGAGTCCACGCGTCAAGTGTCGGCTGAACGTCGTCGGGGTGAACTGCCTTCGACCAGCCGTAGCCTTGATATTCTTCGCGGGACTGGCCGGTAAAGTCACCCCATCCCGGCTGTTCGCCTTCCATCGACCCGTCAGCACTGTTCGTCCAGATGACGTCACTCACGAGGAGCGTTGCCGCGCGGTACCGCTGCTCGCTTTGGCGTCGTGCGTCCTCGGTTTCCTGCCGGAAAGAAATGTCGCTGAACAGCACGGCGACTCTGTTGCTCCCGGCCGCGCCGAGCCGGTAGGCGTACACGTCGAACCACCGGCGTTCCATCGCTTCAGCGACGTCAACGAAACGCACCGGCTCGCCGGTTTGTACCACCCGCCCATACTTCTCGAACCAGTGGGTTTCGAGGTCGGGGACGAATTCCCGCATCGTCCGGCCCACCGCCCCGACAATCCCGGTGTGCTTCTCGAAGGCGGGGTTCGTTTCCTCGAAGCGATAATCAACTGCAATGCCGATCTCGTTGAAAATCACCTCGATGACGCAGTAGCCCTCGTCCATCGACTCGAACAGCGTGCGATACTTGACCTCGCTCAACCGCACCGCAGCCTCGGCAAGGTTCCGTTCCGTCACATCGACGCCCACGATCACTATGCCAGTGACGACCTCGCTGGGGTCGCGCAAGGCCTGGTACACGAGATCCAGATAGCGTTCTTGAGGCGGCTCGTCGGGCTGCCGGGCGAGCAGCACCGGAATGCCCGTCCCCATGAGCGTCTCGCCAGTCGCGTAGACGTTATCAAGCAGCGCGACGAAACCCTGTTCCACGACTTCCGGGATGGCGTCCCGTACCGTTCGTCCGAGCACGTCGCGGCGTCCGACCAATTGGTAGTAGCGGTCGTTCACCAACTCGTACACGTGATCCGGACCTCGTAACACACACATGAATGCCGGGGCATGCCGGAACACATCCGCCAGCCGCGCCCGCTCCCCCTCCGCCTGCTCGAGCAGTCGGATCTTGTCGGCCTCGGCTTCCTTCCGTCCGGTGATGTCCTGGATGACCGCCATGATCCGCTCGGGCCTCCCATCGGAGTCGCGAAGCAGCGTGGCATTGACGTGGACCCAAATGAGGTTCGCGTCCTTCCGCACATAGCGCGTCTCATGGTCCGATGAGACAACCTCCCCGCACAACAGCGGTGCGAACGGGTTGGAATCGGCATCGCGATCCTCCGGGAAAGTGAGGTCCGCGGTCGTCATCCCCATCAGCTCCTCGGCAGAGTAGCCGGTGATTTCACAAAACTGAGTATTCACGCGAACGAACCGCTGGGTCGTCGCCGAGCTCTGCACCATACCGACGACGGACTGCTCGAAAATCGCGCGGAAGTCCGCCTCGCTCTTGCGCAGACGATCTTCGCTCTCCCGTCGGTCGGTGATGTCACGGGACACGACAAGCAGCCGCACCACCTTTCCGCCATCAGCATCCCGAACGGGGCTGACCGTGACCTCCCACCATTTCGGCCTCCCTTTCGCCGTTGGGCAGAATGCCTCGAACGAGGACACCTCGCCGCGGGCCGCCCGCGTCACGGATGCCTGGATATCGTGCAGTGAGTCCGCAGGCCAGATCGCCCACCATTCCTGCCCGTAGAGCGACCCGAAGTCGTCGATGTCCATCGCACACATGCCGGGGGCATTCATGTGCACCACCCGGCCGTCGGTGTCCAGCACCTTCACGCAATCGGCCGTGCCGTCCATCAAGCTGCGGTTGAACTGCTCCGCCCGCCGCAGCTGATCCTCGGTGTCCCTCTGCACGGCGATGTCGAAGGGCGTGGCCGCGTCGATTGATTCCTTCCACGCCAACTGCGGGTTCGACTCGGCCAGCGTGCGAAAATGCCGTTCCCGTTCCGCCAGTTCAGCATCCTGCCGATGGCGCTCGCTGATATCCCGGAACACCAACACAGAGCCCACTGTCTCCCCATCGGCGCGGCGAATCGATGCGGCATTATCGTAAATCGGACGCTCCGTGCCGTCTTTGGCGATCAGGACCGTGTGATTCGCCAGGCCAACGATGACGCCTTTCGCCAGCGCCCTCGCCACAGGACTCTCGACGGTCTGCCGGGTTGACTGGTTCACAATGCGGAACACAGCGTCGAGCAGTTGCCCCAACGAGTCGGCGGTAGTCCACCCCGTCAGCGATTCGGCGACGTGGTTCATGTCAGTGATCCGGGACTCGATGTCGGTCGTAATGACTGCATCCCCGATGCTGGCGAGAGCGGTCCGCAAACGCTCGGCTTGCTCGGCAATTGCCTGTTCGTTCGTCCTGTGCGCGACCACTTCCCGCTCCAGTTGCCGGCAGTGCTCTTCGGCGAGCCCGAGGGCTTTACGCAGCGACTCAGACATTGCCGTACACACGAGCCTGACGACTCAACAGTGCATCAGGATGATGCGAGATTCGGTTCGGTCCATCCGAGAGACGCAGCACACGAAGGACGAAGACGGCAGCGACCGCGGCGACAACCAACGCCAGCAATCCGGAGCCTCTGCTGCCGTACCACGCTGTGAAGATGAAGGAGAGAAAGAGGCTGAAGACGAGGAGGCTGCCGTTCAACAGCGGATTGCGCAAGCGTCGAGCAGCGGCCAGAGCAGCCGCGATCGCGAGTGAACCGACGCGTGCGCCCGCCGATGACGTCACACCTCCCCCATCGGTATCTCTATGTTCGAATCGAATCGCGAAGAGCTGACGCGAGTCGCAAGGCAGCGAAGGGCCACTGCGCTTCTCATCCTGACCGCAGGTTTCATTTTTTGCGGGCGTCGGCGTTGGCGTAGATCGCGATCTCGACGCGGCGATTGGCCTGGCGGCCTGCCTCAGTGTCGTTCGCCTCCAGCGATTCTGCCTCGCCCCGACCCACCGCGCTCAACCGGCCGGCGACAACACCCTGCTGGACGAGATAGTCGAGTGACGACGTGGCGCGACGTTGCGACAGTGCCTGGTTGTATGCCTTCGTGCCGACGGCATCGGTGTGACCTGATATCAGGATATCTGTATTCGGATATCGGCCAAGACTAGCCGCGAGGCTGCGAAGATTCGTCGCGGCATCCGCCTTCACCACCTCAGAATCGAAGTCGTACAGCAGACCAGATGCGAACGTCACCGTGATGCCCTCACCGACGCGCGCGACGACCGCACCGGGAATGTCCTGCCGAAGTTCCTTGGCCTGCTGATCCATCTGATTGCCGATGATCACGCCTGCTGCACCGCCGACGACTGCGCCGATGATCGCGCCGCGCGTGGTGGAACCGGTCTGATTGCCGATCACGGCGCCGATCGCGCCACCTGCAGCGGTACCGATCGCGCCGCCCTGTGCCTTCTTGTTCCACGACGCGCAGCCACCGAGGCCGAGCGCAAGGACAGCGGTTATGAGTGCGTTCCGACGTGTGACTGCAGAGGTGTTCATCATTTTGACTTTCCTGTCTCGATCGTGATGCCGCGTGCGGTCGTGAACCTCAGCTCGCGGGACAAACCGTGCCGAGTTCATCAGCACGCGACGGCGCGGCTATCCGCACACCATCGTTACAGAAGAATTCATTCATGAAGTGTGCCGCAGTATCACGAACGTTTGCGGACCCGCCCGCTAATCCGACGGGACGTGGGCAACTCGTACATACCAACCTCGAGTTCAAAGGCGCACCGCTTGTGGATTTCGCACACCAGCCTCATCGTGCTTTGCCTGAAAGCCAGTCGCACCAACAATCACCCGATCTCGAGCCGGTCTCGGCGCATACGTCACTCCCTGCCCACACGCTCATGATTCGGCCGATCGCACTCGCAATCACCGCTGCCATGCTCCTCTGCCCCTGCGAGCGCGCGAACGCGCAGCAGGACACGAGCGCGGCACCGGTGAAACGCCCGCGCAATACCGGTGACATTCGCCTTACATATCTGGGGAACGCCGGGTGGGAGATCACCGACGGCGTCACCGTCATACTGGTCGATCCCTTTCTCAGCCAGTTCGCTCGCTGGGATCCCAGCCACCCACCCGCAGAGCGCACGCCCAACTCCTTGATCGCGCCGGATACGGCACGTATCAACAAGCACATCACCCGCGCCGACTACATCCTGATCACGCACGGGCACACCGATCACGCGCTCGATGCGGGTTACCTCTCGAATCGAACGGGCGCGACGATCATTGGCCACGAGACCGCTGCCAATCTGGCGCGCGCCTACGATGTGCCGGAGGCAAAGCTGATCACGGTGATCGGTGGCGAAGATTACAAATTCGGTGCATTTTCACTCAAAGTAATTCCGAACATCCACAGCGCACTCGATCAGAAGCACTACTACAACAACGGCCGCGGAATCACCGGCAATGCGCCGCGCGGGCTGCGTGCGCCGCTGCGCGTGAAAGACTTCGTCGAAGGCGGCAACATCGCCTACCTGCTGCGCATGGCGGGGCACGAAGTGGTGATCATGGGCTCGATGAACTACATCGAACGTGAAATGACCGGGCTTCGGCCGGATATCGTGCTCGTCGGCGCAAACGACCAGCGCCGCGAGATCTACGACTTCACCGGACGCCTGATGCGCGCACTGGGGCAGCCGGCGATTGTGATTCCGACGCATGCGGACAGCTACGGCAATCCGAATCCTCTGCCAGCGGCAGTCGCAAGCAACCAACGATTCGTCGCTGAAGTGGCGGCAGCATCGCCGAGGACGCGAGTGATACGTCCCGTATGGTTCACCCCGATTGTGATCCCGGCGCGCAAGTGCACGCCGGCCACCCGTGCGTCGGGGTGTCGCGGTGCCATCCGATGATACAGATGCAAACCGGTGTGGCTTTAGCGGTGGTCACGGCCCTGGTTACCACGGCTGCCGTCGAGTATCCGCGATACGATCGTGTTCTGCTGCTCGAGACGACGTCGGAGACCTCGGCAAACGCGAGTTTCGGCGACCTCAATGGCGACGGCAACCTTGACATCGTTCTGGCCAAGGGGCGTCACTGGCCGCTGGTCGACCGCGTCCTGATCGGTGACGGCAAGGGAGGAATCAGCACGTCGTACGACCTCGGAGTCGCATCTGACAAATCATATTCCGGCCGCTTGGCAGATCTCGATGGCGATGGCGATCTCGATGTCGTGATCAGCAACGACGCGCCAAGCCCCAAGCTGGTATACCTGAACGACGGTCGTGGGCACTTCGCCGCCGGCTCGGCGTACGGCAAGCCGGAGTGGCCGGGTCGCAACGCCACCGTGGCCGACATGAACGCCGATGGACGGCCCGACATCATCGCGGCGAATCGGACCGGGCGACAGCCGGGATTCAACTACGTCTGTCTGAACGATGGGCGCGGCGGGTTCAGCGCCGACTGTATTCCATTCTCACCGGAACCGGCGACCACGATCACTGCCGCGGATTTCAACGGCGACGGAGTGACCGACCTGCTCGTTCCGCATCGCAATGGCGGCCAGAGCCGGCTCTACTTCGGCGCACGCAACGCCGATCCGGCGCACCTTCGCAGCGTGCCATTCGGCGCACCGCTGGCGCAGATCCGCATCGCCGAAGCGGCGGACTTCAATCGTGACGGTAAGCTCGACGTCGTGTCGATCGACGAGACATCGGGAATCAGCATCAACTTCGGCACCGGTGACGGCACCTTCGCGCCGCCGGTGACGATCGGTGACAAGTCGATCATCCCGTATGCATTGACCATCGCTGACCTCGACTGCGATGGGACCGCTGACTTCGTCGTCGGCAACGTGACTGCACCATCGACGGTGTACTTCAACGACGGCAGCGGCAAGGCGTTCACGCCGGTACTCTTCGGCGATTCCAAAGGCACCGCATACGGCATCGCCGTCGGTGACTTCGACAGAGACGGACGTCCCGATATTGCGGTGGCGCGCTCGGAGGCACCGAATGTCCTGTATTTCGCCTCGGGTACCGTAGGACGCTGCAAGTAGCGCAAATCCGGTCAGAGGCCGCGCGGTAATGATGGCTCACTCATTGAGGAGAATCCGTTTCATGAATCGAATACTCGTCCTGCTGGCCGCCACCCTGCTCAGCGGTGCGGCGAACGTGGAAGCGCAGCGCGGTGCCGGAGCGACGAAGCGCGTGATTCAACCGCCGGACTACAAGCCGACGCCGTCACCGCTGTCGCCCGCGATTCTGGTGGGGAACACGCTGTACATGTCTGGCGCGACTGGTGGCGATCCGGTGACCGGGCAGCTCGTCAGCGGCGGTTTTGAGCCGGAGATGAGGCAGATCATGACGAACCTGCAGACGGTGTTGAAGGCCGCCGGGATGGATCTGACCAACGTCGTCGCAGTGACGGCGTATCTGGCGGATATTGCAGACTACAACCGCTTCAATGCCATCTACCGTGAATATTTCACCGTCGCACCGCTGCCGACGCGTTCGACGGTGGCGGTGAGCGCACTGGCGCGCAGCGCACGCATCGAGCTCACGATGACGGCGGTGCGGACGGGGAGGTAGTGCAGCGGCGGCGAGG
>Ga0105046_10011583_pt1 | contig 13705 bp, 9 predicted proteins | sample MAT03_FD_78385 | JGI IMG/M metagenome (GOLD analysis project Ga0105046, IMG submission 78385) | Freshwater microbial communities from Lake Fryxell liftoff mats and glacier meltwater in Antarctica - MAT-03 (megahit assembly) | ecosystem: Environmental > Aquatic > Freshwater > Ice > Liftoff... | reverse complement strand
TTGGCTATGATCGCAGAATCCTGCGTTGAGGCAATATCAGGATATGGAGCATCATACGTTCGGTTTTGTCTGGAATAAACAAGACCAAATATGGCAATAACAAGAGTGAGAATGGAGATGGACGACCATTTAAAAAATGTCTTTAGCTTTTTCATAATCAATTGACAATTGAGGAGACAAAATTTCAAGTGTCAAGGAAATAATAAAAATTATTTTAACCAAAATGAATTCCTGATCAATTCTGGATTATGAAAATTTTAACTTTCAATTTAAAACCAATTCCGAGTGTCATCATTATTTGCATTACTTACGAACGCTTTTAAGAAAAGGCTACATAAATTTTCTATTATTAAAATAAAGCAGAGCTAAAATACATTGACCTGCCAAAGGATGTCATAATTCTAATCAGGACCGGAAGGATTTTTCCGATTTCTGCTTTTCAATTTTGCCTTCCGATTTTATCGGCTCATCTATTTTGTTCAGGCTTCTTGTCCTGCCAAAAATCTCCATTGATTTCTGGTTGTATGCAATTGCAGCCTCTTCCGGCGTTTCGAAAAATCCGATATCAATTCGCTCAGCACGATTATACAAGGTTGCTCTGAATCGTTCACCTTCTTTATAAACCCCTCTGAAACCCGATTTACTGTGGTGTTTCCTTGTATTTCTTGTGATTTCGGAACGGGTAGCCAAACAAAGGTTCTCCAAACGGCAATCCAGCTTATTCCCATTTTTGAACATCACATATTTGTGTTCTTCGGTCTCTGGTTCACCAAGAAAATGCTCGGCCATAATCTTGTGAAGATAAAGCGTTTCGTTGGTATAAGTCCCATCTTTCTGCGGATGGTTCTTTTGATAAAATGCATATCCATTACTGTGTTTTCTCAAATTTTCTGCCATCTTTTTAGAGGCGTAAAGTGGATTTTCAGTAATCAATTTATAAGTCTCTTCAGAGATCAGAACTTCTTCGTCCAGGCAATTTCGGAGGGAGACTTTATATAACATGAGCTGTCGGTTTGATGGTTTAGATATGATAAGACTGAACTGTGGAATTCAAAACGCTAAACTAATCCATGATTTGTTTGTTGCACAATATAATCTACAACTTTTTTCAAATCTCCCGTTTCCTGATATACACGTAGCTGACGATCAGCACCTGTACCGTTTTCAAGAATTCGGTTAATGTAATTGATTTCGTTACGGGATCCTAAATCGTCTACAACATCGTCGATGAAATCCAGCAATTCGTGAATCAGAGATCGGGTATCCACTTCCTCTTGTTTGCCAAAATCAATGAGCTTTCCATCAAGTCCATATCGGGCTGCTCTCCACTTATTTTCACTTATCAGGGCTTTTCTGTATAGTCTGAAATTCAGATTTTGCCTCATCAGCTTATACAATTTTGCGATAAGTGCCTGCATTACAGCAGCCAGGGCGATGGTTTCGTCCACCAACATCGGCACATCGCAAATCCGGAATTCAATTGTATTAAAGAAAGGATGTAAACGAATATCCCACCATATCTTTTTGGCATTATCAATACAACCCGTTTTTATAAGGAGATTGATGTAATCATCATATTCTCCCACTGACGAGAAGAACTCTGGAATTCCTGTTCGGGGAAACTTATCAAAAACCTTGGTTCTAAAGGACTTAAAACCTGTATTTCGTCCTTCCCAAAAAGGAGAATTTGTAGACAGAGCAAAAACATGAGGTAAAAAATAACTCACCGCATTCATCAGATCCAAACCAACCACCCGGTCTTCTATGCCTACGTGAACATGTAGCCCAAAAATGAGATTCCCACGGGCAGTATCCTGAAGCTGGTTTACAATTTCTTCATATCGGGGATGGTCAGTGATTTCCTGTTCAGACCAAAGAGAAAATGGATGGGTTCCGGAGGCGCCTATTTCAAGACCTGCATTGCCCGCTAATTCTGCGATAACCTTCCTGAGATAACTCACCTCCCGACGGGCTTCATCTACATTCCGACAAATATTTGTCCCCACTTCCACCACAGCCTGGTGCATTTCGGCTTTCACCTGTTCTTTCAGCAACACTTTGCCGCCTTCCACAATTTGCTGCATGTGTGACCTCAACTCTTTCGTCTTTGGGTCGATCACCATAAATTCTTCTTCGATTCCGAGTGTATATTCCATAAGTTAAGAAATAGGTTGGGACAATGTTTACTGAATGAGAGGGGCGAAATTAAATAAGTGAAGCACCCAACAAAAGGGTGCTTTACAAAAAGTGCATTATTTTTAACTCTTTATTTTGAAGTATCCGCTGATACTAACTTTCCAGCAGCCGCTTCGGTGACAAAAGACCCCCAGGTAAGATTCAACTGGCCATCTTTATGGGCTTTGGCCCTGGCAATTGCCATTTTGGCTGCATTTTCCACTACCCAATCAAAATTTTCCTGCCCTACGGAATTTACATCCGCATCCGGAGCCGGGTTGCAAAAGTCGATGGCTAAAGGAATTCCATCCCGAATGGCAAATTCAACGGTGTTGAAATCATAGCCCAATGCTTTATTCAAGCGGATTACATAATCCTTAATTGTTGCCAGAAGTTTTTTAGAAGCTGGACTCGCTTCGCTCACATAACGCAAGTGGTGCGGATTTCTTGGCTCATATTGCATGATCCGAACCTCTTTTCCACCCAAACAATAACATCGGTAGTAATCGTCAAAAACGACTTCTTCCTGAAGCATCATCACCAATTGTCCGGTTTCGTTATAAGCTTTAAAGAAATCATCGGCATTTTCTAAACGGTATACATTCTTCCAGCCTCCTCCTGCGAAGGGTTTAAAATAAGCCGGGAAGGTTACATACTCAAAAATTGAGTCCCAATCCATTGGAAAAGCCAGATTCCGGAACGAATTGGAATTGGTGTCGGTTGGAAGTTGATTGGAAGGAAGCAGAACTGTTTTCGGAACAGGAACGCCAACTTTGGTTGCCAAAGCATTATTAAAAAATTTCTCATCGGCACTCCACCAGAATGGATTATTCAACACAGCCGTTCCTGAGATAGCCGCATTTTTTAAATAACCACGATAGAAGGGCACATCCTGACTTATACGGTCAATGATTACAGCATAGTCGGTTGCTTCTCCCTGAAGAACTTTGTCAATATAAACGGCTTCAGCAGTTATACCTTTTTCTTTTTTTGCATTTACTGCATCGATAAAGGCCTGAGGAAAAGTACTTTCTTGGCCAAATAGAATTCCTATTTTTTTCATAACAAATTGTAGAGGATTAAGATTTGAAGATTAAGAATTAATGCGTGAAATATATCTTGGAAACATATTTCTCCAGTCTGGCCAGTCGTGAATTCCACCGGGAGTGATATCCAGCCAGTGATCAATTCCTTTGCCATTTAAAACAGCAGAAAGCTTTTCATTGGCAGCTCGGCAGAAATCGTGCTCACCTACTCCCAGAATGATCGCCATTCTCCATAAGTCAGGATGATTGGCATCAACAACAAAGTCAATTGGATTGTGGTAGTAGGTATCATCGTTGTACTGCCCTTCCATTTGCATTTTAATATCAAATGCCCCTCCCATATTAAAGCAGTAGGCAACCAATTCCGGATAACGAAAAGCAAAATTGGTGGCATGATACGCACCAAACGAACAACCCGCTGTAGCAATACGACCAATGCCGGTTTCATTTGCCATTAAAGGGTAAACTTCTTCCCGGATGTACTTGTCGTAAGCCATGTGTGTTTTGACCCGATCGAAAGGATGAATTGACTTATTATACCAGGACGCTTCGTCAACTGAATCAGGGCAATAGACCTTCACAATTCCATTGTGAATAAACCAGGAAATGGAGTCTAAAAGATGAAAGTCTTTGTTTTGATGGTAGCTTCCCATTGATGTAGGGAACAAAAGTACAGGCACACCAGCGTGGCCAAATGTGAGCATTTCCATCGTTCGTCCAAGAGATGAAGAATGCCAGCTTAAATAGTTTTCCTGCAATGTTTTCCGGAATTTAAGTTGCGAAAGTAGGCAAGGGATTTGAATTGCAAGTACTTCATGGTCAAATTCTTGATTTCTTCCTGAACACACTCATTTTAAAGAACATATTTTGTTCTGAAAAAACAGGAATTAACAATTCAAAACTTTGTTATTCTGAATTTCCTCCAAAGAAAGACGAGCAATTTTTCTGATAAAAAATATGCTGCCAAATCTAAAATAAATAATTTTCCGAAAAGGATTATTCCATTTTTGAACCGAAAGAAAGATCGCCTGCATCGCCCAGACCGGGTACGATGTAGAACTGAGAATTCAACTCACGGTCTATCGAACCTGTCCATATATCGGCTTGAGGCAACCGGCTTTCAATCCAATCTATTCCCTCGGGTGCAGCGATCACAGCCGCAATGTGCAACGCCGAAGGTTCACCCAATTTACGAAGGGCTTCAAAGGCTTTTACCACCGACTTCCCGGTTGCCAGCATGGGATCAATAAGGATCAACGTACGACCTTCAAGAGATGGGGAAGCCACATAATCAAGTTCAACTTCAAAACTATAGTCCTGATGGTGTTTTCCCCGATAGGCCCCAACAAATGCACAGTCAGAATGATCGAAGAAAGAAGAAAATCCATTAAAAAAAGGAATTCCTGCTCTCATGATGCAACATAAAACAGGCTCCTCCGAAGGAATTGAAATATCCGCTTTATCCAAAGGAGTTTGAACCGTTTCTATATGAAAGGGAAGCGATTTACTTATTTCGTATGCCAGAATCTGGCCCAGTCGTTCCAGATTTTTCCGGAATCTAGACTTGTCTTTTTGAATGGATACATTGCGAAGTTCCTTCAGGTACACCTGGGCAAGACTTGATTGGGCAGATAAATTAAAAACCATGGAGCAAAGAAAAACAAATTGAGGGATGATCCCATTAAAACCATGCTTAATCTCAATATTGAGGATATAAAAGATATTTGACCCTCCTTTTCAGCCATTCAGTTTGGTCGAAAACAGGATACTCTCCTTTTTTAATATGTTCCTTCAACCATTGATTTCCGGCCAGTCTGGGAAAAAAGGAGTTAAAAAATGCAGGATCCGTACTTCTTCGATTCCATGCCTGAATGATGAATTTTAAAGAGAAACAGGCTGTGATTGAATCTCTTGTTACACGGGATCCATAGCAGGTGGTATTATAGTACAACGGTTTTAACTGAAGACTGTCTTTCTTTCCAGGGACAAATGTGTACTGACCTGCGGTTGAATCCGGAAATCCAAAAACCTGGAAAGGATGAGAAGTACCTCTTCCTACACTCCAATTGGTTCCCTCAAATAAACAAAGGCTCGGATAAGCCAGAATTGAGATGGGCGTTGTGAGGTTAGGCGAAGGTGGAATTTCTGGAAAGAGGGTATCCGAATGCTTGTAACCAACGCAGGGTATAATTCTCATTTTCAATTGTTTTCCTTTTCTCATCCAATGCTCACCGATCGCCATTTTTGCCAGTTCACCAATGGTGAGACCATGAACAATCGGGATAGGAAAAGCTCCGACGAAAGACATGAACTTTTTCTCCATCACCGGACCTGCAGTGCAAAATCCCAGGGGATTAAACCTGTCTGCTATAATCAGTTGTTTGTGGTTTTCATTGCAGGCTTCCATTACCAGTCTCATTGTAGAAATGTAGGTATAGAAACGAGCTCCAACGTCCTGAATATCAAATAAAACAACATCGACGTCTTTCAACATTTCTTTCGATGGCTTTTTTGATTTACCATACAGTGAAACAATTGGAATGCCCGTTTTGGCATCCAATCCCGATTTTACCATTTCTCCTTCTGCAGCCGTTCCTCTAAAACCATGTTCCGGAGCGAAAATCTTTACGATCTGAATGCCTGATGAAATCAATGTATCCACCAAATGTTTGCCCTGATGAATTGATGTATGATTAACAACCAGCGCAACACGTTTGTTTTCAAGTGCCTGCAGATACAACCCGAACCGGAAACTTCCCGGCACATATCCTGACTTTTGAGCCAATGAATCCAATCGGGTTGTCCAGAAATTAGGCTGGCAGATGCTTATGCCAGGTAAGACCAAATAACAGAAGGTTATTAAAAAGAAGTTTCTGGTATGCAGGCATAATTTCATTTTTTAAGATTGTCGGAGAAAATCAGAGTTCAAATAACTATGCAATTTTTAACATCAAGCAGGTATTTGCCGGAATAATGCGAAGAACATTCGTTGAGGAGGGTTGAAAGCTTGAAGCACACGGTACTTAAGTATAAGTTAATTTCTTATTGCCCTTGCTTTAAACAATCAAATTTAAGTTGACTTAAAGACTTGATTTTAAATTTATTAAAACTTGCTTCCTGCAAAATAAATAGAAAATAATCTGGTAGATAAATAGCGCTTGAAATATGCGATACCGAAGATGCCTCAGAAGTTGAAATGAATAGGAAGATCGTTTTTCAAAAGATGATTTTGATTTTTTTTCGCCTTCGTTCGCTCTCAAATTTTTAGCTTTGCCAAACGATGGAAAGCAACCTTGAACCAACACTTCTTCAAAAACAATTCAGAAAAGCGAACCAAAGTCAGAAAGCACTGGCCGAGGAAATTGTCAAATTAGGTGGCAAGGTTATACCACAGGTTCCGGAGGTTGAAGAAGCTGTTTTAGGTGCCCTGATGTTGGACAAAGAGTCTCTCAATACGGTTAGCGAAATGCTTCGTGTAGAGTGTTTTTATCGGGAAGAAAACCAGAAAGTGTATTCGGCTATCATGGATCTGTTTTCAGAAGGACAACCCATCGATGTGCTCACGGTTGCAAGTAAGCTAAAGGAAAAGAATGATTATCAGTGGATTGGCGGAGCCCGGTATTTAGCCAGGTTGGCATCAAAAATCTCCTCTGCCGCTCACGTTGAAATCCACTCAAGAATTGTTCTTGAGCATTATATAAAGCGGGAACTTATCATGGCTTCAACCATTGCAGTACGCGATGCCTATGAAGACCAAACCGATGTGTTTGAATTGCTTGACCGTACGGAAACCGCTATTTTCCAGATTGCTGAAAAGAACATTGGTAAAAATGTGGTAGATATGAAATCGCTCGTTCGAATTTCGATTGACAACATCAAGGCTAAAAAAGACATGGCAGATGGAATCACAGGAATTCCGACCGGATTGATCGAACTGGACAGAGCAACCGGTGGATGGCAGAATTCTGATCTGGTGATTATCGCAGCCAGACCCGGTATGGGTAAAACGGCTTTTGTGTTAACCGCTGCCCGAAATGCGGCAGTTGGATTTAAAAAAGGAGTAGCAATTTTCTCTCTGGAAATGCCGGCAGAACAACTGGTAAACAGGATGATATCCGGAGAAACCGGACTTCCTGGCGAAAAACTCCGAAGGGGAAATCTGGAAGAATGGGAATGGGCCCAGTTGCATAACCGGGTCACAGAATTATCGAATTCTCCATTGTATATTGATGATACTCCGGCTATAACTCCAGTCCAACTCAGGGCGAAATGCCGAAGATTAAAACAGCAGCACGATATTGGTTTGATTATCATTGATTACCTCCAACTGATGAGTGTTGAAGGAATGAAGGGAGGTACAAGAACAGAAGAAGTGAGTTTGATATCCCGTTCATTAAAAGCTCTGGCAAAAGAACTGAACGTGCCCGTCATTGCTTTGAGTCAGCTCAGCCGATCGGTAGAAACCCGTGGGGGCGTTAAACGGCCCATGTTATCGGATTTACGTGAATCAGGTGCAATTGAGCAGGACGCCGATATTGTATCGTTTTTATACCGTCCCGAATATTATGGTCTGAAAGAAGATGAAGAAGGTAGAAATACCGAAGGTCTGGTTGAATATATTATAGCTAAACACCGGAATGGCGATGTAGGGACTATTCTACTTCGGTTTCTTGCTAAAAACACCAAGTTTGTTGATTACGATCAGACTTTTGTAAACACATCATCTGGCTATGTGGATGCTTCGATCACAGACCAAATTGGATCGGAGAGAATTAAGATGGGAAGTAAATTGAATTCGACCTTGCCATCGGACGGATTTATCGAGATTCCGCACGCAAATGGACTGCCCAACAACGACGAAGTTCCATTTTAGTTTAACAAAGGTTACCCGGTTGGGCGAATTTTATTTCTGCACATCAATCCAACCTGTAAACTTCATATTTTCATCTTTACGATGAAGTCTTTTTGCTTTCACAGCAGCGATATAGAAGTACACGCCGGAAACAATATTGGTTGAGTTTCCTTCTTCAATTCCACTCCAGTTAATTTCCGGTTCCACTTCATCGTCAAAAACGGGTTTTCCCCAGCGGTTATAAACTGAAAAATGAACATTCTGAATAAAAGCTTTTGAGACACAGGAAGGGGTAAATCGTTCATTTATTCCATTTCCATCCGGAGTGATAAGATTGGGCAAGCGAAATTCCACACAATTATCAATACAGGTTTTATTGATAATCGGACTTTCATTTCCGGATCGGTCAACGGCTGTAACCGCGTAACAACCTGCCAGGCTGGTAAGTGATGAATGAATGAAAAAAGTATCGGATGTGATCACCAGTTCTTTTAAAGGATCTTCCTCATATTCTGTAAAATAAATTTTATATCGGTTTACATCGCTCCCACAGGTATCACTCGCAACCGATTTCCACCGAATGGTCCGGCTGAATTCAGTGAATCCGGCTTGTGCAGCGCAATCGTCGCATCGAAAATTTAATGGGTCCTGGATTGTAACAATTGGTGGTGGGCAAGGTTTGATGGTATCGGTTGGAGAGGCACAAATTCGCTCAGAACGATTAAATAAAGGAGAAGCAACTTCCGGGTTTGAATACGTGCCAACGGTTTGAACATAATAACAATATTCTACTGTATCGGATAATGGAATTCCTCCAAAAATTCCCTGATCTGTATATTGATAAAGCGGCCCAAATCCGCTGGCAGAATCAATTAACACAAATTCTTCATTTACTGCACGGTAAATTCGATGGTAAAATACATCGTTGCTCCAGGGAGTAGCCGCATTCCATTTAAGTGTTATCTTTTTGATACCCGGACTCAGATCGAGCCTGACAGCCTGTGCTTTAGGTGTACTGTCAATTAAATTTATGCCGTTTCCAAACCGAAATAACAATTGGTATTGATATTGTTTGTTTCGGGTATCAAGACTAAGGTCCACAAAACTTGTATCTTCTACATCCGAAGTAGCCCGGATGAGAACCGGATTATCCCCATTATGGTATCTGAAAATCTGAATCGAATAAGGGGGTGGAAATGCGAGGCTATCAATATTGAATGGTTTGGTCCATTTTAGAAAAATCTCTCCATCGGTGGTGCCTGTTTTCTGAACATCTACATTAAGGAAGAGAGGAATGTCTAAATTTAGAGGTCGGCATATTTCATTCGAAACCAGACTCTCCCCTCCTGCCGGGTCAGGAAATATGGCAACAATACGATAACAATAACCAGGTCCTTTTTTCAGGCCCAGTCCATTGTTATCATCTGTGTAAGAAGTATCGCTGGCTGCCACTTCTGCTATTTTAATGTATCCTGCTCCAAAAGGCATTCCAGGATTGCAGGTATCCAGAACGAGATTTGTACGGTCAATTTTTCTGTAAATCCAGATTTTGACGGCATTAGGGCATTGATATGGAATCCAGGAAATCCGAAGTTTTCCGCTACCTACCGGTTGAATATTCTTTAATAAAGGTGCCGGACCCACTACTTTTATTTGCCACACCCGGACATCTACTAAAGGCAATGATCCATTGAATGGCACATCCTCTGCCTGAAAAACAGCAAAGTAGGGTTGCTTTCTCACATGATCGCAATTGGTTTGCCATTCAAAGTTACCATAGGCAGGTTGCGGAAAAGATTGGACCTGATTAAAGGACGCTCTGTTTTTCTTCGGAAACAATGTATCCAGTTCACCAAAAAAAGAAATATTAATCCGGTCATTCACATCCGGATCCATGGCAGAAATTCTGTTTCGCATAAACGAACCAGCGACCACACAAGTGTCGAAAGGTAGTTTAAGAATTGGCCTTTTATTCCTTAAATCTTTGACAATGATTTGAATATCGAGCAAAACAAAACCTATGCTATCCCGTTTGGGCCGATTGTTTCTGATCTTTCTCCATTGAATTATCTTGATTGCCGTATTAAATTCTCCAATCATTCTTGGTACATTCCAAACCAGGTCGCCCGTTTTTTCATTTAAGACCATATTGGCCGGTAACTGATTAGCCGAATCCAATCCCCCGGCACGAACTGCAGGATCTTTGTAATTAGTAACCACTGCAGAAACTCCCTGGCCCTGAAGGAACTGTCTTGAAGGAACCAGTTTATAGGAAAGACTATCACCATCCGGATCATACGCAGCTGGATTATAGCGATATACCGAACCGATATTTGCGAAATCAACCGCTGCTTTTGTAATTACAGGGCTTTGGTCCAAAGCAAGAAATGGATCAATTATCACCTTTGTTTCCACATAGAAAGTGGTATTGCTGGAAAAATCCATATTGAGCACAGCGCCATTTCGGTTCTGTTGGTAATGGTAGGCAGTGTAGATTCCCGGTGTCTTGTAAGTATATACAAACCGATAAAGGCAAATGTCGGTTTCCTTTCCAGGGATGGAGGCTACAGGTTGAATTAACGGTGCTGAAACTACATCCGAAATACTGGCATCCGGATACAGGTTGTTTGTTTCATCGGTAATGGGAGAAGTCCTATCCCGATAAATGGTAAGCAAAAATTCATACTTATAACCGGATATTCTTTTGGCTGAAATGTAGCCACCTCGAATGTGCGTACCAAACAAGGGGGAGGAAAGAAAAAGTACAATTGGGAAAAGAATGAGGAGTTTTTTCATTTGGATTTCAAAACAATTTCCATGGCTTGAGCGTATAATACAAGTGATCGGCCTGGTAAAATTACAACAATTCCAGTTTGCAGATCGGATGATTAAAACATTCAAATAACGGAGCTAAATAAGAATGAGTTTAAATAATGTCACTATATTATTTGCCTTTAGGCTTCTTTGGATTTGGCAGTTAATATTGCACCCGCATTTATTACACAGATTCCTGAAGAAAAAATTAAAGCAATGAGTTGGATAAGAGATACTTTAACAAGTTCAATCGGTCGAAAAGTAAGCATGTCTTTAACCGGACTTTTTCTGGTTTCATTTTTAATTGTGCATTTATCAGGCAACTTTTTGTTGTTTAAGAACGATTCCGGGAATGCATTCAACCTGTATGCACACTTTATGTCGACCAATCCATTGCTCAGAGTGCTGGAAATTGGGCTATTGGCTGGGTTCTTAATTCACATTGGAACCGCATTTTTGTTAACCACAAAAAACAGCGCTGCCCGGCCTCAGGGTTATGCTTATTCTGCCAACAGTCCTAAAGTAACCTGGTTTTCCAGAAATATGGGATTGTCCGGTTCTATTGTCCTGGTTTTCCTCATCATTCATCTTCTCAATTTTTATTTCCCTTACCATTACGGGTTCGATCAGTATGTAAATATAGAAGGAGAAAGCTACAAGGATATGTACTCGTTGGTGGCCACCGTTTTTAAGAATGAATGGTGGTATTCCATATTGTATATTCTGGCGATGTTCTTACTAAGTTTTCACCTTCAGCATGGTTTCGCATCCTCATTTCAAACCCTCGGGTTGGAGCATAAGAAATACACTCCTATTATTGAAGGACTTGGAACTCTGATCGCAATTCTGATACCCCTTGGATTCGCTACCATGCCCCTTTACTTTCTGTTTTTAAATTAATTCCTCTTTAATATTTTGGTTACCATGACTTTAGATTCAAAAATACCGGCAGGACCACTATCCGAAAAGTGGGAGAATCACAAATTCAATCTTAAACTGGTAAATCCTGCCAATAAGCGGAAATACGATATTATAGTAGTTGGATCCGGTCTTGCAGGTGCTTCAGCGGCCGCCTCACTGGCAGAACTTGGATACAATGTAAAGGTTTTTACCTTTCATGATTCTCCAAGAAGAGCACATTCCATTGCAGCACAAGGTGGAATCAATGCAGCAAAAAACTATCAGAATGACGGTGATTCTGTGCACCGGCTTTTTTATGATACCATAAAAGGGGGTGATTACAGAGCCCGTGAAGGCAATGTTTACCGACTTGCTCAGGTTTCAGTGGATATCATTGATCAATGTGTGGCACAGGGGGTTCCGTTTGCAAGGGAATATGGCGGACTGCTTTCCAACCGGTCATTTGGTGGAGCTCAGGTTTCGAGAACATTCTATGCACGTGGACAAACCGGACAGCAATTGTTGCTCGGAGCCTATTCTGCCATGAACAGGCAAATAGCAGCCGGAAAAGTTGAACTTTACACACGGACGGAAATGCTTGATTTAGTGGTGGTTGATGGAAAAAGCAGAGGCATTATCACACGAAATCTGGTAACCGGGGCCATTGAAAGTCATGCTGCTCATGCTGTACTTTTATGTACCGGAGGGTATGGAAACGTATTTTATTTAAGTACGAATGCAATGGCTTGTAACGTAACAGCCACCTGGAGAGCACACAAAAAAGGGGCTTTATTTGGAAATCCTTGTTTTACACAAATCCACCCTACCTGCATTCCGGTTTCAGGCGATTATCAATCAAAACTCACCCTTATGTCTGAATCTCTCCGAAACGATGGGCGAGTTTGGGTGCCTGAAAAGGTTGGCGATAATAGGCCTCCTACCGAAATTCCAGAAAACGAGAGAGATTATTTCCTCGAAAGAAAATATCCTTCTTTTGGAAATCTTGTTCCAAGAGACGTAGCCAGCCGTAATGCAAAATCGGTTTGTGACGAAGGTCGTGGAGTGGGTGCTACCAAACTTGCTGTTTATCTGGACTTTGCAGATGCCATAAAACGGGACACTGAAGAAGTTGTAAGAGCAAAATATGGCAATCTGTTTGATATGTATCAGCAGATTACCGGCGAAAATCCATATAAATCACCCATGCGGATTTATCCGGCAGTGCACTACACGATGGGCGGACTTTGGGTTGATTATAATTTAATGACGAATATTCCAGGATGCTATGCCTTAGGCGAAGCAAATTTTTCGGACCATGGAGCAAACCGTCTGGGAGCTTCAGCACTGATGCAGGGATTGGCGGATGGCTATTTTGTAATACCATACACTTTGGGCGACTATCTGGCAACGACAGGTTCCGAAAAAGTAACGACCGATCTTCCGGAGTTTAAAGAAGCGATGGCTCAGATAAGTCAACGAATATCTCATTTACTCTCTATGAAAGGAGAGAAAACAGTGGATGAGCTCCACCGACAACTGGGTTTAACCATTTGGGATTATTGCGGTATGAGTCGCACTGCTGAAGGATTAGCTAAAGCAAAAACCATCATTGAAGGAATCAAGAAGGAGTTTGAAACCAATGTAAAAGTTTTGGGAACCAATGAGGAAATGAATCAATCACTGGAGAAAGCCCTCCGGTTAGCAGATTTCATTGAACTTGGGGCACTGATGATTCAGGATGCATTGGATAGAAACGAAAGTTGCGGTGGTCATTTCAGAGAAGAATATCAGACTCCTGAGGGGGAAGCATTGAGGGATGATTCCAACTATGCGTATGTTGCGGCGTGGGAATATAAAGGCGATAATGTAGCTGAAGTTCTTCATAAAGAACCCCTTCATTTTGAAAATGTAAAATTGA
>Ga0105046_10011582_pt1 | contig 13705 bp, 10 predicted proteins | sample MAT03_FD_78385 | JGI IMG/M metagenome (GOLD analysis project Ga0105046, IMG submission 78385) | Freshwater microbial communities from Lake Fryxell liftoff mats and glacier meltwater in Antarctica - MAT-03 (megahit assembly) | ecosystem: Environmental > Aquatic > Freshwater > Ice > Liftoff... | reverse complement strand
GGGCTTTCTCGACGGTCGCCGGCTGCCCACCGGCGAGCTTGATCAGTTGCAGGCCGTTGCTGATCGGGGCCAGCGGGTTACGCAGTTCGTGCGCCAAGGTTGCCAGGAACTCGTCCTTGCGCCGATCCGCCTCTGACAAATCGGCGGCCAACTGCCGCAGCTGAATCTCCGCTGCATTCCGCTCGGTCACATCCAGGTTCGTTCCCACCACGCAATCGGTTTCGCCTTGCGCGTTTGACCGCACGGTTTCTACGCTTTCGATGTGGCGCACTGCGCCGTCATCGCGTCGGCGGATGCGGAATTCGCGGCGGCTCTGCCCACCGCGGAGCACAGTGTCCTGCAAGATGCGCTCCTGTTCGGGCAAATCTTCCGGCAGCAAGGCATGGTTCCATTCGCTGAAGTCCAAGAAACCATCCGGCGTCGGCGCGATGCCATAGAGGAGGAACATCTGCGCATCCCAGCAGATCGTGTTCGTGAGAACGTTCCATTCCCAGATGCCCACCGCCGTGGCCTCGGTCGCCAGCCGCGTGCGCTCCTCGCTCGCGCGCAGCTTTTCCTCGGCAGCGCGGCGCACCACAATGTCCATTGCCGATGGAATGAGATGGGTGACGCGCCCTTGCGTATCGCGCAGTGGCGCGACCTGAAAATCGATCCAGATCCGGGTGTCGCCTGACATGCGCACGGGCACGTCGTACCGCACGATTTCGCCGCTGGCTGCACGCTCGCAGGCGTGCCGCAATTGCGCCTGGATCTCGGGGGAATAGTTCCACCAGACGCAATCCCAGAACTTTTTCCCGAGCACTTCGCTGGCGGAAATACCGGCAGCCTCCACGGGCGCGCGGTTCGCATAAGTCAAGGTCCCGTCAACCGTCATCACACCGACGAAAGCGAAGAGATTCTCCAGGACACTGCGGGTGAACTGCTGGCTTTCGCGAAGTGCGGCCTCTGCCTGCTTGCGCTCGGTGACGTCGGGGCTGCTGCCCACCATGCCCAGATACTCGCCGGAGGCAGAGAGACGCGGCTGGGCGCGAGACTCAAGCCATCGCCACTCCCCATCGAACCGGCGCGCACGCACCTCGGCGTGGAAGGCGCGGCGCTCCCGCACGCTTGCGCTGAACTCGTCCGCATAAGCCACCACATCATCGGGATGTACCAGCGGCTGCCAGTGAGGGCCCGAGACCTGCTCAAGCGTCACGCCGAAGAAATCTCGATAGGTTTGGTTGACGAACTGCAACCTTCCTTGGGCGTCGTGAACCCATATGACCAACGGCAAGCCATCGGCCATGATGCGGAAGCGCTGCTCACTTTCCAGCAACGCCTCTGCCGACCGCGTGCGCTGCGTAATGTCATCGAAAACTGCAACAAAGTAACCCTTCGACGGGCAAAAGACCGCGACCGACAGACGCAGGGCCAAAGGCATGAAATCGAGCTCGAATCGCTCCGGATTGCCTGTCGAGGCAACCCGGCCATAGGTCTCGAACACTTCCGGGTTCAGGTCCCTGATTCCAGGGATGAGTTGGGTCACTCGCTTGCCGGTCACGTTCTCCAATCCGGTCAGCCTTCCAAAAGAGTCGTTCACCGCAAGATAGACGAAATCGCATGGCTGGCCCCGCTCATCAAAGAGCATCTGGCAATAGGCGAACCCGTCCAACATGTTCTCGAAGAGCGAGCGATACCTGGCTTCGCTGTCTCGCAAGGCCTCCTGCGCCTGCGCGCGCTCGGTGATGTCGCGTGACACCCCCAGCAGCCCAACCACATGCCCCTCCCCGTCGCGGTACGGTATCTTCCGCGACAGCCAGGTGCGCCGTGTGCCGTCGGGCAGGGGCACGACTTCTTCCACATCCTCGGCGATGCCGCTTTCCATGACCCGCCGGTCATTGACCATGACTGCGTGGGCGGCGGCCTTGTCGCCCAGAAACTCACCATCGGTCAGGCCCAGCACCTGGCTCAGCGACTTGCCGATCAGTGCAAGTGTCGCCGGGTTGGCATAGGTCAATGATCCGTTGAAGTCCTTCGCGAAGATAACGTCCCCCGTCGATTCGCTGATTGCTTGAATCATCGCCGTGCTCCGACGCAATGCATTTTCAGTCCGCTTGCGCTCGGTGACAGCGCGAAAGACGCCTACATAGCCGCCTGGTGCGCTGCTGGCCGCGCGCAGGGTCGTAAAGCTCGTTTCCACGTCGATGTCGCCGCCACAGCGGGTGCGGTGGATGATCTCGCCGCGCCATTGGCCGCACTCGCGCAGGGCGGCCCACATCCCGGCTTCCGTCTCCGTGCCTGGCCACTGCTGGGTGTAAATCTCGCCGAGAGGGCGCCCGAGCGCGTCGCTGGCGGCAACGCGGTATTGCCGCTCGGCGGCGGCGTTCAGGTACATCACGCGCTGCTCGGCATCTACCGCGATGACGGCGTCGCCGACCTGCGCCAGGATCTCGCCATGGAACTCGTTCGACGCCGCGTTGAGACCTTGCAGCGTGAAAAGCTGGGGGCCGTCCTTGGTTTCGACCACGATCGAATCGACGTCGCCCGTGCGGATGGCGCGCAGAGTGTCCTCGGCCTCCTCCAGCTTCAGGCGCAGCGCGGCGTTCTCGGCGCGCAGCTGTTCTTCGGGCGAGATACTGGCGGCCATGCTAAGCGTGCAGTTGGCGCGGCGGGCCGTCAGACCGCCGCCTTCCTCAAGTCCAGGCCCAGAAGAATGCGCTCGGTCTGCGACATGTCGCCTATGAAACGGCGCAGCGGCAGCGGCAGCTTCTTGATCAAGGTCGGCGCAGCAATAATCTGCTCCCCTTCGGCCAGCGTGGCGCGCAAGGAGATGTCGATGACTTCCAACAGATAACGCCCTTGCAGATGCTCCTCGCAAATCTTGCGGATATTGACGATGGCGCGCGTGGAGTGTGGCGTGGTCCCAGTGACGTAGAGCCTCAGAACGTAATGTGCCGTGTCATGCGCCGCTGTGACGGCGGCTTCGAAGGCGGCGAGGTCGTTGCTGGGCGCGCCGGGCTTTTTCATGACCAGCTCACGGCCTCGCCGGTTGCACGTCGAGGCCAACCAGTACGCGCTCTTCGTTGGACAGATCGCCGATGATCTTCTTGATGGGTTCGGGCAACCGCCGCACCAGTGTGGGCACCGCCAGGATCTGGTCGCCTGCCGCGAGCGCTGGCGTCTTCAGCAAATCGATGACCTCGATCCGGTACTGGCCGGCGAGATGCGTCTCGCAGATGCGTTTGAGATTGGCAAATGCGGCGAGCGATTTCACGGTCTGGCCGGCGACATAGAGGCGAAGTTCAATGATCTCGGGCTGGCTCATCGTCTGGCCTTCGTCTTTGGGTCGGTTGTTCCGCCCGAGCGTCGTTGCGCCATGGCTGCGTCGATCTGTCGGGCGTTCGACTCTTGCCAACGGTCCTGCGAGATAGTGAATGTCGCTTCGGCTTCTTCAGCTTTCGCTTGCGCCTGCAGTGCCGCGATCTGCGCCTCGATGGCCTTTTGCCGGCTCGCGATTCGCAGCAGATTGCGCTCGTGATCCCTCTGCCGCAATTCGGCGCTGGCCTGCTCATGGGCCCCGTGCGCCACGCGCGCGTTGCCGGTGAGCACGCCGTCCGCGCCGAGATACACGTCCACGAGATCGATGCCTGCATCGCTGAGTACGAATTCGCGCATCTGGTTCGAGTGCGCCATGCCGCGCGACTTCAGCACGAAGATCAGGCGGTTGCGCTCGCCATTCGATTCCACATTGCGCAGCAGCAGCCAGGTGTCCATCAACGACGACACGCCGCCCTGCGAATCCTCGGGGGTGCCAGTGCCGCTGCCGCCCGTGGTGAGGCTGGTGAACAGCGTGGTGATCTGCTGTTGCTTGAAGAAGTCGATCAGCCGCATCAGTGTCGGCGCCACCTCCGCCTCGCTGCGCTCGAGTGAGAGATTGCTGATCGGATCGATGACGACAACCGCGGGGCGGAATGCCTTCACGGTGTCATGAATGGCCAGCAGATGCTGCTCCAGCCCCTGCAGCGTGGGGCGCGAGGCGTGAATCTGCAGCAGGCCTTTTTTCAGCCATGGTGCAAGGTCCAGACCAATGGAGCCCATGTTGCGGACGACCTGCGCGCTGGATTCCTCGTAGGGGAACAGCAGCACCCGCTCGCCACGGCGGCACGCGGCCTCGGCGAAGGCTGCGCCGAGGCTGCTCTTGCCGGTGCCAGGCGTTCCGGAGACGAGCACGCTGCTGCCGCGGAAGACGCCATGGCCGCCCAGCATCTCGTCGAGCCGCGCGATGCCGGTGGACAGGCGCTCGGTGGGCGCTGCGTGGTCGAGCCGCAGCGAGGTGATGGGAAGTACCGAGAATCCGCGCTCACCGATGAGAAAGGGGTACTCGTTCGTGCCATGCATCGAGCCGCGATACTTTAATACGCGCAAGCGACGGGTGGAGATCTGCTCATGCACACGATGGTCGAGCGTGATCACGCAGTCGGCCACGTACTCTTCCAGGCCATAACGCGTGATGGCGTTGCCTTCGCCCTTTTCGCCAGTGATGATCGCTGTCATGCCGCGATCCTTGAGCCAGCCGAAGAGCCGGCGTAGTTCCGCACGCAGGATGCCGTGATTCGGCAATCCGGCAAATAATGCCTCCACGGTATCGAGCACCACGCGTTTTGCGCCGATCAAATCGATGGCGTGCCCGAGTCGGATGAAAAGGCCCTCAAGGTCGTATTCGCCCGTCTCTTCAATCTCGCTGCGCTCGATGCGCACATGATCGAGCGCGATCTTCTTCTGCTTCACGAGCCGATCGAGATCGAAGCCGAGGGAGCGCGCATTGGCGGTCAGGTCGGCCGCACTTTCCTCGAACATCATGAAAACACCCGGCTCGCCGAACTGCGTCGCGCCGCGCACGAGAAATTCCATGGCCAGCATCGTCTTCCCGCATCCGGCGCTGCCGCAAACCAGCGTCGGCCGCCCTGCAGGCAACCCGCCACCGGTGATTTCGTCGAGGCCCGCAATGCCCGTGGGGGATTTTCGGAGCCCGGGTGGCGCGGGAGGGCTGTTCTTTTTGTGCATGGCTGCCAACATCGGTCTGCTTTAGCTGACTCGGTTCAAGATCCCTGGCAACCTGGGCAACGTCTGCCGGCTCCCATCCACCGGGATTGTGCCACCATCGGCGCCCAATGGGCCTCAAAAGTTACGCGTTGCGCACGCGCCACGGCGGCCCGTGGCGTCGGCGATGGCGGCTTCGACCTGTGCTTTGGTGCTACCGGCATCGGACTACGGCGTCAGGCTCGTTCCCTGTACTGGTCGCGCAGGGTCTTGATCCGGTCGTGGTTGCGTTGGGCGCCATCCATCTGGCGCTGCACCACTGTGCGGACATCCAATGGAAGCGCCTTTCTGAGGGCCTTGCCGTAGGCGCCCAGCGCATGGTCCTCGCCGCTCTCACATTCGTTCAGCATGGTCGGGTCGTCGTAGCCGGTCAGGGTGCTACGCACCGCAATCCAGCCGCGGAGCAGCGCGCCGGCTGTCGTGCCGCTTTTCGTCGGCTCGCCGCCCAGTTGCAACACTTGGGCGCGCAGTTCGGCCGCCGCCTTGCTGCAGTCGGTCGCCCTTTCCAGGAACACGATCTGGAGCTCCATGGACCAGGCCTGTTCGGCGCAGCCCCTGAAGCCGAATTCGCCGTCCAGGCAGGTCTCGATCAGGTGGTTCAGCGTGTCGACGACCCCGTCGTTGTCGCCACCAGCGGACCACTCGGCAAATCCGCCCCCCATTGCGCCGTTGTCGGTGCCAATTGCCCTGCCGATGGGCCCGCCCCAAGTGGCGGCCATCGAGGCGACCGACGTTGTCGCTCCGACCCCGACCGGACGTGCCGGCGGTTCGTCGGTGATTGGATGCAGGGGGTCTGCGCCGGGGAATCTGTCATGTGCCATGGGTAGTCCTGAAAAAAGGAGTAGATCCGTGCAGCATGGACCCGTGTGGTACCCGCTGTGGTGGACATCCTGCGACCGCGCTTGCGCTATGCGCGTCTGAGTAGCTGCGACCCGGTTGTGGGAATGGACCGGGCCGTGCGACGCTGCGATCACCAGGCCGACGGTCTGCCAATGCGGAGATTTCCTACACCGCATTGCCGAGGCGTCCGACTGCCAGGAACCGGGACCTGCACCATGATTGGGATTCCTTGAGCCACTACCCCCAGGAAGTAACCATGCAAGACGGGCCCCATCATTATTTTGATTGCGCTGTTTCTGCGTTGACACCGGGAGTGGCGCTCCAAAGCCAAAGCGTACTACCAGACGCGCAACACGTGCCGTGGTGATGCCGCCCAGGCAGCATTGCAGCCATTCTCGAAGTTCATTTTTTAAAGGAAAACATCATGCAAATTCGTACGTTGCCACTCTCATCGACGGCGCTTGCCGTAATCATGGTTCTGGGTTTGGGCGCATGCAGCCCGAACGAGGAGGGTAGCGCAGGTCAGCGGAGCGGCTCCGCCGTTGGCAAGGTGGAGCAGAAGACCGATCAAACGGTGGCAGCCGTCAAACAGGATGCGAATGCCGCTGGCGCCAAAGTCGGAGACATGGCCGACAAGGTTGGTAGCAAGGCCCGGGACGTCGCCATCACCACCGGTGTCAATGCCGAACTGGCGCGCGACCCGACCTTGAGCGCGATGAAGATCAATGTGGACACCGAATCCGGCCGCGTGGCATTGCGCGGCACCGCGCCTGATGCCGCGGCGAAGGAACGTGCCGCCACATTGGCCCAAAAGGTGGACGGCGTGGTCCGGGTGGACAATCAGCTGGATATCCGTAGCAACTGACCTCCCATCTGCAGCGCATGCATTGCGCCGCCTGAATATCGCAACATGCGCCAACTTGTAATCGCCTACCTGGCCACTGCCGTCGTGATCGTCGCGCTCGACCTGCTTTGGCTGGGCGTCATCGCCAAAAAGTTCTACCAGAACGGTATTGGCCACCTGATGGCCGAGAAGCCGAATGTGATGGTGGCGGTGGTCTTCTACCTGGTGTACGCATGGGGCATAGTCATTTTTGCCGTCCGGGCCGATCCTGAGCCGGGCTGGATCCACGCATTGCTGGTCGGCGCCATGTTCGGCTTTTTCGCCTATGCCACCTACGACCTGACGAATCTGGCGACGCTCCGAAAGTGGCCATGGTGGCTGTCGTTGGCCGACATTGCATGGGGTACGCTAGTGAGCGGTGTTGCGGCGGGTGCCGGCAAGTGGGCACTGGACCGGTTCGCCCGGAGCTGAATCTCTCAAGATCGTCGCCAGACCCATGGACCTCGTGGTCGCGCGCCCGCAGGGGCTCTATTGCACGGCGGGCGATTTCTATATCGATCCCTGGCGCCCGGTCGACCGTGCGGTCATTACCCATGGCCACAGCGACCATGCCCGGATGGGAAGCGCCCATTACCTGGCAACGCAAGCCGGTGCGGGCGTGCTGCGGCATCGACTGGGTGCCGCTATTGCACTGCAGACACTGCCCTATGGAGAATCGATTCTTCACCACGGTGTCAGGCTCAGTTTCCATCCGGCCGGTCATGTACTGGGGTCGGCCCAGGTGCGCCTGGAGGCGGGTGGCGAAGTGTGGGTGCTGTCGGGCGACTACAAGGTCGAAGACGATGGAACTTGCGCCGCTTTCGAACCCGTGCGCTGCCACACCTTTGTGACTGAGTCCACCTTCGGACTGCCCATCTACCGCTGGCAGCCGCAGGCACTGATCTTTGCCGACCTGAACGCCTGGTGGCGCGGCAACGCAGCCGCTGGTCGGGCCAGCCTGTTGTTCTGTTACGCCTTTGGCAAGGCGCAGCGCCTGCTGAGCGGGCTCGACCCGGAAATCGGATCCATCCTGTTGCACGGCGCCATGGAGCCGTTGACCCGTGTCTACCGGGAGGCGGGGGTCCGGCTGCCCCCCACGCAAACTGTTGCCAGCCTTGCCGACCCGTTGCAGATCCCGGGCAGCATGGTGCTGGCGCCTCCGTCCGCGCAGGGCACCCCCTGGATGCGCCGTTTCGCCGACTATGCCGATGCGTTTGCGAGTGGCTGGATGCAACTGCGCGGTACCCGGCGCCGGCGCGGCGTCGACCGCGGCTTCGTGATGTCAGACCATGCCGATTGGCCCGGCCTGCAACAGGCCATCACGGCGACCGGCGCGTCGCGCGTGTTCGTGACCCACGGCCAGGTGGCAGTGATGGTGCGCTGGCTGCGCGAACAGGGCCTGGACGCGCAGGAGTTCGCGACAGAATACGGCCAGGAGGATGCCTTGGAGGTGGCGCCGTTGTCACTGCCGCCATCTGCCGACCCAGCGCCGAGCGGCCGCGTCGATACCGATCGGCTGCCTGCATGAAGGCCTTCGCCGAACTCTATGCGCGGCTTGACGCCACCACCAGCAGCAACGCCAAGCTGCTGGCATTGCAGGAATACTTTCATGCTGCTCCGCACACGGATGCGGCGTGGGCGGTGTTTTTTCTTGCTGGCGGGAGACCACGCCAACTGGTCGCCAGCAAACTGTTGCGTCAAATGGCGCTGGACGCGGCAAGCCTGCCCGAGTGGCTCTTCGACGAAAGTTATCAGGCCGTGGGAGACCTGGCCGAGACGATCGCCTTGCTGCTGCCCGAGTCGCAGCACGTGTCCGAGGACGGGTTGGCAATTTGGGTCGAGGACAAGCTGCTGCCCCTGCGCGCACTCGAGCCACAGCGCGTGAAAGAGCGGCTATTGCCGCTGTTGCTGCAACTCGACCGGCGCGCCCAACTGGTGTGCATCAAGCTCATCACCGGTAGCTTGCGAGTCGGTGTCTCCAAGCTGCTGGTGACCCGGGCGTTGTCGGCGCTGACCGGCATCGACGCCAAACGCATTGCACAGCGGCTGGTGGGTTACACCGGCGTCACGGCGCGGCCCAGTGCAAGCCACTTCGCGCGGCTGGTTGCTGCGGTGGCGCAGGGCGAGCAGGACACGCGCGACGTGGGGCAGCCCTACCCGTTCTTCCTGGCGCATCCGCTCCATCTTGTCAGCGCGGATGTTGGTCACGTACTCGGGCCGACCGGCAACTGGCAGGTGGAGTGGAAATGGGACGGAATTCGCGCGCAGCTGGTCAAGCGGGCGGGTCAGCTGTGGATATGGACACGCGGCGAGGAATTGGTGACCGAGCGTTTTCCGGAGCTCGCCGCGCTGGCTATCTATCTGCCCGACGGCACCGTGCTGGATGGGGAGATCGTGGTGGCGAGCGTTGGGCCAACAGATCCCGTTGGCGCTGCTCCCGTGCTGCCGCTGCGGGTGTTGTCCTTCGCACTGCTGCAACAACGCATCGGCCGCAAGACGCTCAGCGCGCGCCTGCTGCGTGAAGTGCCGGTTGTGCTGCTGGCATACGACTTGCTTGAGTGGGAGGGCAGCGACTGGCGCCAGCAGGCGCAGACCGCGCGGCGCCAGCAATTGGAGCGCGTGGTCACGCAGTGCGGCCAGAGCGCGCTGCGTCTATCGCCGCTGGTGCACGGAGATGACTGGACCGAGCTGGAGCGCCAGCGCAGCTTCTCGCGGGTTCTGGGCGTCGAGGGTCTGATGCTCAAGGAGGTCGACGCCCACTACGGTGTAGGGCGCACCAAGGACGTCGGCGTCTGGTGGAAATGGAAGATCGACCCCTACCGCGTGGACGCCGTGCTGGTCTATGCGCAGCGCGGCCATGGCCGGCGCGCCAGCCTGTACACCGACTTTACGTTCGCGGTGTGGGACGGCCCCGAAGACGCTCCCGGGCGTACGCTGATCCCGTTTGCAAAAGCCTACTCGGGGCTGACCGACGCCGAGATGCGCGAGGTCGATGTGATCGTGCGCAAGACGACGTTGGAAAAGTTCGGCCCGGTACGCAGCGTTGCGCCCAGCATGGTGTTCGAACTTGGCTTCGAAGGCATCGCGTTGAGTTTGCGCCACAAGAGCGGTATTGCGGTGCGCTTCCCGCGCATTCTGCGCTGGCGCCGCGACAAGCCGCTGGCGCAGGCCGACACGCTGGCGACCTTGCGCGCCCTGCTGCCGATGCCTGCCGCGCTGCACGAGCCGCTGGCGCAGTTGGCAGACAGCGTCAGTGAGGCCATGCACACGGACGACACGACACCCGCTTCCCCTAAGCTGCCGTGAACTCCACAACCGTACTTCCCGACCCGGCACGCAGCGTCTTGTTCCGCAATGCCCCTGGGCTGGCACAGGCATGGTTCGAGCAGCAGGGCTGGCGCGCTTTTCCATTCCAGCGCGAGGTCTGGAGCGCGGTCGCCGCGGGCCAATCGGGATTGCTGCACGCCACCACCGGTGCGGGCAAGACGTATGCGGTCTGGATGGGGGCGTTGCAAGCTTTTGCGCAGCCGCAGAAGTCGGCTTCGGCGTCGGTATCGACACCTGCACCTGAATCGGCTGCGGTGCGCAAGCGTCGGCTGCCGGCTCCCGCGCTGACGGTGCTGTGGATCACCCCCATGCGCGCGCTGGCGGCGGATACCGAACGGGCGCTTCGAGCACCATTGCAGGACCTCGCACCGGATTGGAGCGTGGGTGTGCGCAGCGGAGACACCACAAGCGCCCAACGCGCACAACAGGCCAGGCGCCTGCCGAGTACGCTGATCACCACGCCCGAGAGCCTGTGCCTGATGTTGAGCCAGCCGCAGGCGCAACAATCGTTCGCCAGCCTGCGCATGGTCGTGGTGGACGAATGGCACGAGCTGATCGGCAACAAGCGCGGCGTGCAATTGCAGCTGGCCACGGCGCGGCTGCGTGGCTGGCGACCTGGCTTGATGGTGTGGGGACTTTCGGCCACGCTGGGCAACCTGGACCAGGCGCTTGCGGTGCTGGTGCCTCAGGGTGCAGGTCGGTTGGTGCGGGGCAAGATGGACAAGCAGCTGCTTATCGATACCCTTTTGCCAGCGGCGATCGCGCGTTTTCCGTGGGCCGGGCACCTGGGCCTGGGCATGTTGCCACAGGTGGTCGAACAATTGGAATCAAGCAGCAGCGCGCTGGTTTTCACCAACACGCGGTCGCAGTGCGAGCTGTGGTTCCAGGCGTTGTTGCAGGCGCGTCCCGACTGGGCTGGTTTGATCGCACTGCACCACGGATCGCTGGACCGCGCGGTGCGCGATTGGGTGGAGCTGGCGCTCAAGTCGGGCCAGCTGAAGGCGGTCGTGTGCACTTCCAGCCTGGACCTGGGCGTGGATTTTCTGCCGGTGGAACGCGTGCTGCAGATTGGTTCGCCCAAGGGTGTGGCGCGGCTCATGCAGCGCGCCGGACGCTCCGGGCATGCGCCGGGCCGTCCCTCGCGGCTGACGCTGGTGCCCACCAACAGCCTGGAGCTGCTCGAGTCGGTCGCGGCGCAAGACGCGATCCGGCTGCAGCAAGTCGAGCCGCGGGTGTCGCCCCACAAGCCGCTTGACGTTCTGGTTCAGCACCTGGTGACCATCGCGCTTGGCGGTGGTTTCGAACCGGATACCTTGCGTGCAGAGGTACGCAGCACCTATGCCTACCGCGACCTGAGCGACGCTGAGTGGAATTGGGCACTGGCCTTCGTGCGCCATGGTGGCGCATCGCTGGGCGCGTATCCGGACTACCATCGCGTCGCGCCGGACGAACATGGCGTATGGCGCGTTCCCTCGGCGCAGCTGGCGCGCCGGCACCGCATGGGCATAGGGACTATCGTCAGTGACGCCAGCATGTCCGTGAAGTTCTGGAGCAAAGGCGGCGGTGGCAAGAGCCTGGGCTCGGTCGAAGAAAGTTTCATTGCGCGGCTCAAGCCGGGTGACCACCTGCTGTTTGGCGGTCGCCTGCTGGAGCTGGTGCGGGTCTTTGAGATGACGGCCTTTGTGCGTCCCGCGAAAGGGCGCAAGGCGGCGGTGCCGCGCTGGAACGGCGGACGCATGCCATTGTCAAACGAACTCTCCAGCGCCATCGTGACGCGGCTGGATGCAGCGGCACACGGACATTTCGACGGGCCCGAGATGCAACGCGTGAAGCCCTTGCTCGCGTTGCAGGAAAGCTGGTCCGCGCTGCCCACGCGCGACACCCTGCTGGCCGAGACACTGGTGTCGCGCGATGGTTGGCATCTGTTCCTGTATCCGTATGCGGGACGCCTCGTGCATCTGGGGCTGGCCAGCCTGCTGGCCTGGCGCATCGGCCGGCACCGGCCCAGCACCTTTTCAATTGCGGTCAACGACTATGGCTTCGAACTGCTGTCCGCAACCGCGATCGACTGGGCACCCGTCCTGGCTTCCGAGTTGTTCGACACCGAGGCGCTGCTGTACGACGTCATGGCCAGCCTCAACGCCGGCGAATTGGCGCAGCGCCGTTTTCGCGAGATAGCGCGTATTGCAGGTCTGGTGTTTTCTGGCTACCCAGGACAGCCCAAAAGCGCGCGGCAACTGCAGGCCTCTTCCAGCCTGTATTACGACGTATTCCGCAAATACGACCCGGGTAATTTGCTGCTGACCCAGGCACAGCAGGAAGTGCTGCGCCAGGAACTGGACGTGGAGGGGCTCGGCGCCACGCTTGCGCAACTGCAGCAGCGCAGGCTCAATTTGCGGCCGCTGGATCGACCCTCTCCTTTCGCCTTTCCCCTCATGGTCGAACGGTTTCGCGAAAGCCTGAGCTCGGAAAAGCTGGCCGACCGCATCGCCCGCATGGTCGCTGAACTCGAGCGCGCGGCCGACGCTGGCACCGCCAGTGCTCCGGCGCCCCAGAGAAGGCGCCGGTCGCCCGTTGCGCAGCGCGACGTCGCTGTGCAGTTGCCGTCCCCTTTGTCAGCGCAAGTGCAACCGGCACCGGCGACGACACCAGCTGCACCCGCACCGGATGGCGCGGGCGGCGTTCGGATTCGGCGCCCGCGGACTCGGCACGGATTGTGAGCGCTGAATACCCGATCGACCTGCACGGCACGCAGCTGCTGCTGCTCGCTGCCAAGGCGCTGTATTGGCCAGCGCGTCAATTGTTGTGCGTGGCCGATGCGCATTTCGGCAAGGCGGCGGCATTCCGTGCGCTCGGTCAACCGGTGCCGCACGGCACCACGTCGGACAACCTGGCGCGGCTGGACGACTTGCTGGCGGGCTACCCGGCACGGCAGCTGCTGTTCCTTGGCGACTTCCTGCATGCACGGGAATCCCATGCACCGGCCACGCTGGCGGCTCTTTCGGCCTGGCGCCAGCGCCATCGGGCGTTGCACTGCACGCTGGTGCGCGGCAACCACGACCAGCATGCGGGCGACCCCCCATCCGGTCTGGACATCGAGCTGCTGGATGAGCCATTGGAGCTGACTCCGTTTTCCTTTCGCCATATTCCGCGGACCGAGCGCGGCCTTTATGTGATTGCCGGTCACGAGCATCCGGTCTACCGTTTGCAAGGGCGCGCCCGTCAACGCTTGCGCCTGCCCTGCTTTACGCTGACCGACCAGACCATGGTGCTCCCATCGTTCGGCGATTTCACCGGAGGACATACTGTCAACCCGACTCCCGGTCGGCGCGTCTTCATTGCAAACGGGGCAAGCGTGTGGCCGATTCCTGCATAGCAGCCACGCGCAGTGGCGGCACGAGGCCAGTGGTCCTACCCCCACCAGTGCCACGGGACCGTTCCAAGCTGCCGGGGCGGGCCTGAGACCATGATGCACCGTACCGTCATGGCCAGACTTGCGCGCGCGCCCTGGATGCCGTGGGCCGTGGCGGTGCTGGTCGGCTGTCTGTCGGCGCTGCTCGGGGGCGCCTGGTTGTG
>Ga0105046_10011581_pt1 | contig 13706 bp, 7 predicted proteins | sample MAT03_FD_78385 | JGI IMG/M metagenome (GOLD analysis project Ga0105046, IMG submission 78385) | Freshwater microbial communities from Lake Fryxell liftoff mats and glacier meltwater in Antarctica - MAT-03 (megahit assembly) | ecosystem: Environmental > Aquatic > Freshwater > Ice > Liftoff... | reverse complement strand
GCATCGAATTTGTGGTCATGGCAACGAGCGCAGGAAACAGTGACGCCCAAAAAAGCTTTGGACATGACATCGACCATGTTGTCAAACCGATCGGACTCGTCTTTTCGGATGTCGACGGGGGAGTGTACCCATTCACCGAGGTGCCAGAAACCAGTGCCGAGGATCGACTCATTGAAGTGCTCTGTTGGATTTCGGCGCGGCGATTTCAAGAGGTCGCCTGCGATGTGCTCTCGGACTAATTGGTCGTACGGAATGTCGGCATTGAGTGCCCTGATAACGTAGTCTCGATATTGATAGGCGTAAGGGGCATCGTTGTCAAATTCGTGTCCCCGCGATTCTGCGAACCGTACCAGGTCCAGCCAGTGCCTGCCCCAGCGTTCTCCAAAATGAGGCGACTCAAGCAATTGGTCAACCAGTTGCTCGGTGGCTTGCTCGCTAGTATTTCCCACGTAACGTTGGACCTGCTCAGGCGTCGGTGGTAACCCAATCAAATCGAAACTCAGTCGTCGGACCAAAGTGGATTTGTCCGCCTTGGCGGTTGGCTTGATTCCGGCTCCTTCCAGTCCCGAAAGAATAAAGGTGTCGATCGGACTCGTTGGCCAAGCTTGATCGACAACCGCAGGTGGCTGCGCGTTTTCAATGGGTTGCCACGCCCAATGGCTGTCCTTGCGTTTCTGTAGATCAAATACTTCGCGCACTGGGCCATCCGCGGACTCAACATCCTTAGGCCAAGGTGCTCCCATAGCGACCCATTTCGTCAACTTCTCGATATCCTTGGCGGGCAATTTGCCTTTCGGCGGCATGTCAAAGGTTTCGTATCGAACCGCTTGAATGATTGGGCTTTCGTCGACGTTGGATTCAACCAATGCTGGCCCCGAATCCCCGCCTTTAAGCAATCCGGGGCGAGAATCCAGGAGCAGTCCGGCTTTCAGTCGACTCGCTTTGGCACTGTGGCACTCGTAGCAATGCTCAGCCAGCAATGGACGGATTTCTTTTTCAAAGAACGCCAACTGTTGGGCGTTGGGAGCTGCCAGTGCACTGGGCTGTTCGTCCTGGCAGAACGCTGAAAGGCAACCGAGGGACAGCCAAGCAACGAGGAAGCCTGCAAAACAACGCGTAAACCAATTTAGCCTGCTCACTCGCCTAATCCCTTGCCCAAACCAAAAACCACTTTCGAAACCGATCCGAAAGTTCGTTTTCGCAATCTCCATTGTACTCTACAGATGATTCGGAAAAAGTGACGATAATTTTCAATCACTGGTGGTCAGACGAGCAGGAACCCGTGATCGCGGAGAGAAAGGTCATCAAACTGTTCGAAAGCGATCTCGACTCTCAAAATGTAACGCGCCACCGACAACTTTGCAATCTTTTAGGGTAGAGTGCAATGCCCCCGAGTTCAATTCGGGGGATGGTACCCTTTTCTCTAGAAGGGATGGTCAACACCCTGGCATGAAGCTTTGGACGAAACGGCAACGTGTCTTCAGACTTTCAAAGATTCGCGGCGAAACAACTACGGCCAACTAATATTGGATTTGCCCTCAACAATTCGCATCACCTTTTGAAGACTGCGAATTTCAGACGGCGTAAATTGGCCGAATGCCACTCTGAGCTCATTAAGATTCGAAAATGGTTGCGCAAGCAATTCTTTGGCCGTAATCTTGGTGTGACTCAAATCTAAAAAGGAAAATTGAAGCTTGGCAAGAACTGGCAATGCTGCATCTGTCAACGTCGTATGAGATAACGTTAAGAAAGTAAGTCGCGGAAGGTTTTGCAAGCTGCTAATCGATTCGTCCGTGATGCCTGACGAACTCATGTCAAGTGAATACAATGTAGGAGTCCAATTCTTGAAACAAGCACCTGTAAACTGCTTTCCGGTTAACCCGAGTCTCGTAAATCTAGTGCCAAGAGTGGGCAATGCGTCCTCCGAAAAGTTGCCGTCCCCAAGTTCGACGTCGGTAATCGTTGTGGCAGCCGCGAGGGTTGCTAGAAACGAATCCGTAAGTCACGTGTTGCTGAGGCACATTTTGTCTACGGTCAGATTTGGCAACATGGGGCCAAATGCACCATCGGAAATTGGCACATCTTTCAAGATCAGTTGATTGATAGTGACTTTCGACACGAAACCACTTCCATCGATATTGGTACCGCTAAGATCAAGTTTCGTGAATACCATCGGATCGTGAAACCACAACTCCTTGAGACCCGTATCGCTGATGAAATTGTTGCGAACGGAGATCGAAAACGGATATCTGTAGTTTCGACGAAGGTACGTCACAAATTCGTCGTCCAAGCCTAGATTGCTAACGTCAATTGAAGTCAGTCGTGACGATCGCAATAGTTCTGGGATCTTGGATGGAGAAATCCTCGTGCCCGCAATCGAAAGGTGCTCAAGGTTTTCTAGATCCTTCAATTCTTCCAAGCCCGCATCGGTGATTTTCGTATTCGACAAGTCCAACGATTTCAAGGCTTGGAAGTTTTGCAAGTGAGAAAGCCCCTTATCTGTAATCTGCGTATTCGCCAAAGAGAGTTCCGTGACCGTCGTTAGATACGTATAACTTCCAAGTTCCGAATCGGTCGCAGCGGTGCCAAGCGAAAGTTGGCGAACGATTTGTTCATTCACTCCAATCGATCCGCCTGTCTTCTCAAGGCTGAGCAGTAATTCGAAATTTTTTTCCGCCGTGTGATTTCGCGCTTCGACGATTTGGAACTGAGCGACGCTCGCAGCGATGGCTACTGTCAGTACCAGCGCCCCTAGGGTTCGATGCAGATTTCGATTCGCTTGATATTCCCGTTTGGAAGCCTCCGTTGCAGGCGTCAATGCATTTTCGTAACGAGCTAACTTATAGCCGCAGAATCTCAATACCTTAAATGCAATTAGCGAAACGAGATAAATTGGCAATGCCGCACTCAAGATTGTAATCCATTGCGCCCAATCGTAGGTAATTCTCCCGAATGAGAATTGTCCAAACAAACTTGCAAAACAAATAACTCCTATCATCGTGATGGCGAAAAGGGATAACCAGTGAGCACGAGCGTTGCGGATTCGAAACGCCATGCTTACCGCAGGTACCATGAAAACAAGGGTAACAATCATGAGCACGACGCTCAAATAAACGAGCGGAACGACGAATTGAGTCCAAGGTGAATTCCAAACCTTCATGGGTATTTGGCTCATTAATAGAAACGATGCTATCGAGCTTGTGGCGATTAGCATGTCTTCGATACCGATAGCTCCGCGCCGCGTTTGCAGATTGGGTTCGCGATCAAGACGCCAACCACACAGCAAACGCATCAATAGAAGCGGCGATGCCCCCACCATGACAACGAAAGGGATCGCACATGCCAGCCAAACGTTTTGGGACGAATTCCCGATTGAGAAGTCTCTCATCGAAGTGATAAAAACGATTGGTATCATTGCAAGTGCGCTTGAAATCAAGATTCCTTTAAGCCAGCTTCGACCCAAAAGTCCGCCTAGCACCATAGCTAACGCCACTTGCACGATGGCGAATCCAAATATCGCTATTTGGACCGATGTGAATAGTAAAATCGACGAAATCGATGTCGCTATCGCAAGAACGATGTCCGAAATTACCATTGTCGTGCACAGAATCACGAGCGGCCAAATTCGATTGCGAATCGAGGCGTAATGCGCTGTTTCAATTGAATCGGGTGTGTCCACGAAATGTGTCTCTCTTGGCAATCGGCATCGTAAACCCGGACTTCGTATTCGTCGACATCGCACAGTTCCGTTTCCATTACCAAACTTGGCTCGGAAGGAGCCCATGTTGCGGTCGCACTTCCGCTGTCAGCGACAGCGCCGATGGGACTACCCTTTCCTTGGAACTCGAAACTCGCTACGTCGACTTCAGCATTTGATCCTAAGTGAACTCGCGGGCCGGCGACGTATTGAGGTGGCAACAGTTTCCCCAGTTGTTGGACAATGACCATTGGCCACCCATCATGGACTTCTTCCCATGATGAACTCTGGCTTAAAGGTGGTCGAAAATGATCACGTAGCGGCATGTAGTATTCTCCTTACCTACATCGTACATAAACGATGCATCCTCTTCGAATATGCAAAAGGAAGCGAACGAATCGGAAAGACGAAAAATGAACACCGATTTTTTGCTCTTTGACTGAACAATTACCGTGTTTTCGTACTTGTGACGAGTGCGGATACTTCCCTTTTTTCTTCTATCAGAATTTATTCTCGGCTCCGGAGAAGCCGATTCTTATCGGAACTTTACCCGATCAGCGTCGATGAGGCTGGCATGGGCATGCTCGGAGGCGCGGGCTGGGGTAAAGCATTCGATCGCCGAGCACGATACTCAGCAACTCAATTTTCTGCTAGGGCGAAGCTCCTGCTGAGCCATGTTGAGAAAGACTCTGCAGGAGCCTCGTTCTCCCATTTCAAAACCCCAATTCTTAGTGTTGACAGAGCAATAGTTAGCCCCTTTTTCCCGTCTTGACACAAATTACAGTTGTAGTTACCGTAATTAAACATGTGATGGTTTAAGTTCCAGAGTATGCACTAGAGGGAGTTTCGCATGGCGAAAAAACGGTCCGAACTGTCGACTGCGCAATTGGAGATCATGAAGGTCATATGGGATCGTGGCGAAACGACGATTTCCGAAGTATGGCAGGAGCTCCAAAGTCGACGCAAAATTGCGCGCGCAACCGTGCAAACTGTCATCGGTCGACTGGAAGAGAAGGGATGGCTCAAACATCGTGAGATTGGCCAGGCATTCATGTACTCGGCTGTCATCGAACAATCCGAGATCCAACGCAGCCTCGTTGACAACCTATGCAACCGGGTATTTGACGGATCGGCGTCAGGTCTGGTTTGGACGCTCCTCGATGGTCGGGGTGTCGCCAAAAAGGATTTGGAACAAATACGCGCATTGATTTCCAAGGCTGAAACTCAGAAAAAAAGGAGAAGCAAATCGTGAGCTCTTTCATTTCTCTCGGTGCCGATAGCCTTCTGCCGGCCTTTCTGATTCGCGTTTTTACATTGATGACGTTCGTTCTTGTCGCCGCGTGGCTTATCGCACGATTCGCCGCGCCAAACAACGCAGCATTCCGATCCACCGTTTGGACGACGTCGATCATACTGTCCTTGCTGGTCCCATGTATTGCGATGCTTGGCCAACGCAATGAATTGGAGCTAGTCCGAATACCAATCCTGTCGGTGGCTCAACCAAACGATTTTTCGCGTGATGCTGTTCGTGGCAATACCAACAATCGAAACGACAGTTCGCTATTGGCGACGAAACAAGCCGAGCCCACTGTAATGGACAGTAGTCGGCCAATGCCAAATCAAGATACCGATTCGGCGAAATCTCCGAACACGGGACTCGTAACGGCGACTGCCGCAAGCGAGGCCAGCGGGCCAATAATCCACCGAGCCAATGAAGAAAAAAGGTTCACTCAACTTGCATACGATTGCATTGTCTACCTATGGTTCGTTGGGGTCGCGGTTGGATTCCTGCGGTTGGCGATCTCCTATGCTCGAATACAACGACTCCTTAGCACGATTTGTTTTGAACGTTCTGCGAGACTCGATCGAATTGCGGATCGAGCTCGAAAGGCGATCGGTATGAAATGGTCGCCTTGCATCGGAATTTCGCCCAATGCGACTTCAGCGTTCGCGGTTTTCCAAGGACTTCGTGGACAAATCGTCTTGCCAGAAAGGATGCTGCAAGAGTTGCCAGACAAAGAGCTAACGGACGTCGTTATGCATGAGTTTGCTCACTTGCATCGCTTCGATCCGATCTTTGGAATGCTTCAAGCGATTGCGACAATTGTCTATTGGCCACATCCCTTGATCCATTTGGCGAAGCGAGAATTCATCAGGTCGCGAGAAGAAGTGTGCGACAACTATGTCCTTCGAAACTCCGATGCAATTGAGTATGCGAAGACTCTGCTTTCCATCGCGGAACGAGGCGTCATGGGGGTTGCGGTCGAAGGCGCTGCGTCTTTTACCAGCAGCGGTTGGCGGCTAGAGGATCGCATCGCGGGGCTTTTGAGTGAAAAACGATTGAGCAAAGTTTCGAGCGGTTTTGGCGCAAAAGCAGCAATCGGCGGGCTGCTCGGCTTGGTTGCGGTCCTGTGCAGTACTACAAAATTTGGGCTTGCCCAACAGGCATCCTTTCCTAGTTTTCCATGGCATTCCGAAGGTATGCAAGTGATTGGTGACGAACGCGGACGAAGCTGGGCGCAACTCTTTGGTGGATTGGATCTGCGGCCCGATGGGAATCAAGTTGCCACCTCTGATTACCTAGGTAACGTTTACCTCTGGAATGCAGCCACCCTGCATCTTGAAAGGCACTTGCAACTTGACAAAATTGTTCAATCGGTCCGATATACGCCGGATGGAAGCAAACTGATTGCGATTCTAAGAGACGAACCAGCCCTATTAATTGACTTGAACTCCAATGGAGATAAGCAGACCGAGATTAAGGCCTTCCCGGAACGTTCATGGTCAAACCTACGCTGGTCAGGTGATCACAGCACGGTATTGATCGGCGAAGACTTATGGCGGATGTCCAGTTTTGATGAAATGAAGCAGTTCACAACGATTGCGTCGGTTACCTACAAAGTTTACGAAGAACTTGAAAAACAATTTGCTGAGGTATCCTTTCGCAATCAAGTCATCTCGTACGATGGGAATCAGGTTGGGACGGTGTATGAAACGACAGCCATCAATGCAGTACCAATCGATCTCGCAGCAATAATCGATATTGCAGCAATTGCGCGTGTCAAGTCTCACGTAGCCAAGGGCAACGTTCTTTTAGAAAAGAACAGCAAGGTAGTTGTCTGGAGGATGCAGGGTAAGCCGATCCGTCGATTCGTAATCGACTTTGTCGGACTCGTTCAAGCCATCGCGTTTTCCCAGGATGGCAACATGCTCGCGATCAGTGGAGTAGATGGAAAAACAAGTCTCTTCGACATTCGCGGTGAATCTCCCCAACGCAAAGCAGTGCTTACACAGGATGCTTATGTGAGCGGTCTATGTTTCCATCCTAATGGAAAATCGCTTGCGATCGCGTCGTCAGAGATGGAGTTGTGGGATATCAGTCACGAAAACCCGATCAAATTGCAGTCGACTTCCTTGTCTCGAAACGAATCGCTTAGGGAATACGGCCTGACTCTATCAATGGCGTTCAGCCAAAACGGAGCGGCACTGTTTTTCGTTGACGGAGATAGTGCGGTAAGGCGATGGGATATTGCCAAGCCAGCGGATGAATCAAAGGATGGAAGTCGCCAGCGTTATGAGCATTGCCGACTACTTAACTCCAGCTCAAGCAACAATCGAGTTGTTTCATTCCACAGTTCCAATAACTACAAACTCCCTGGGTATGGGGGGTATGAGGATGGTGAAGTGCTCGTTCGCGAATTGAATTCTCTGCAATCCCAAGCGAAATCGTTGTTCAAGACGGGCCCTCAACCAGTTCGCGGACTCTGCATTTCGAGGGATGAAAAACGAATGGCATTTTTCTCCAATCGCGAATCGCGAAACACTCTCGAACTATGGCAGACGTCGCCCGACGGTGCTAAACAACTCGATAGCGTTCAGCTTGATGATCCAAGGCCGCTATTCAGTGCAAGTATTTCATTTGGTCCGGATGGAAACACGCTAGTGAGCGGTCATCGTCAAGGTGAAATTCGTGTATGGGACGTATCGAAGGGGAAACTTCGACTTCGCGTTAATGTTCCAGGCAATGCACGGTTGTGCGACGTCCGTGGAATTCTTTTTTCACCCGAAGGAGCCAATTTCGCGTCGCGAGGTTCCCCAGGCGGAGTGGATTTGTGGCGCATAGGTGCAGCGGGTGACGGTATCCAAAAATTGACAACGATTGGAAACAGTATCGATGGTGTAGTATGTATGTGCTATTCACACGACAGCAAACGGCTCGCCGTCGGGGACGACCAAGGCAGAATAAAGTTGTGGTCGATCGACGAGGAACGCTCAGAGCCGACGATCTTAGCGCCCCACTCAGGTGCGATCTATTCTCTTGCGTTTGGCTCTAAGGACGATGAGATTTTATCGTCGGGGGCAGATGGTCAAGTGATCATTTGGGACCTTAAGAAATCAAAAGCCGAGCGTGTCTGGCGTTATCCTGGGCCAGTTCCTGATGCTAGATTTGATCCAACGGGAACCAAGGTGATAACCACCAATTCCAACGGATCGATTTATGTTTGCGATCGATAGTCGGAAATAGGGATCTCAGGAAGAAAAAATCTCGGCTCTAGAGAGATGGTAAGTATCCCCCGAGTAAACTCGGGGGCATTGGAAATGCCGTCGGCACTTGCGATCATGTCGCCAATTCAATTCGAAATCTTGAAGAGAGCTCCAACATGGATGAATTTCGAGAAAAGATGACTTGGGAAGAGTATCTCGTCTATCCCAGAAAGCTCGGCTGGAAGCATGAGTATTTTGACGGCTCGCTCTTTTGGATTTTTAAGCGACCGCTACCGGCTCGAAATGGACAAGTATGAATTTCTCGCCATCATTGAAATTTCGCTTGCCGCATTTTTGTTAGAATGCAGCGGCACCCATTCCATTGCCGTCACCTCTCAACCGATAGAATTTCATGAAAATCCAATATGCATTGCCTTTTTCCATGCTTCTGGCGATTTGCGTTGTCTCTCCCTTGTTCGGTCAAGATTTGGCCCTGCCTCGTAGTACATCTGAATCGCAAGGGGTTTCGTCTAAAAACGTCATTGAATTCATCGAACACGCAGATAGTCAGATCAACTCAATGCACAGCTTCATGTTGGTGACGGTAAAGATGGACAGTTCTGCATTGTGCTTCCAAAGTTAGACGCAGTCATGGCAATAACAGCGAACACGGGTGACATGCAAGCCGAGCTAAACGTCGTTTGGGAAAAACTGCTACCTGCATTCCACGACAATCCACTTCCGGATAATCCCAGCGATCAAGCAAAACTGAAGCAAATTACTAACGAGTTGAAGGCAAAAAAGTAGGTGTGTCAGACAGGTCGCTGTGTCCCTGAGGCGGATACACAACAGGCACCAAATGACAGGACTCGTTCTCCATCCTTGATAACTTATATTGAAGATCCCTCGCAAGTGCGTCGAGCAACGATTGCGACAATTCACCCTCGACGGTCAGTCGAATGCAATCCGATTCCTCGTTGTAACGGACTATTGTCCCATCGATCCGAATGCGATGTGTGCCATACTCCTCTTCGTCCGTGGCTGGAACCTCATCGTGCTTTACGGGTGGCTTAAACAATTGGGTGAATGCATCGAGGTCGGGCTTATTCCCAATTTGCTTTTCCAGTGTTTCGCCGTCGGCGGGTTGCAAAGCCCCAAGCAACGCGGGCGATTGCTTAGACCACAATTCTGTTTGGTACTCGAATAAATGAAGTGACTTCTTGTCATTACGGCGGACTTCCCATCGAGGCCATTTTCGATCTGTCAGTCGTTCCCAACGCCAATCTTCGATTTGCAATCGCCAGTCATCGATGTTTTCGATCCACGTTTTCCCCTCATCGCCCGAGCAGACATTGCCGCGTTCAATGAGAATAGATCCGCCATCTTCGGATAGAGTTGCCCGATGGCGATTTATCCATCCAGGCGGCGTACCAATGGTCTCTTGACGAGACATTTCGAAATTTGCAAGATCCAGAATCATGATTTGTGTAACGCCCGACTTGCGCTGATCCGGATAGCCGAGATTCCCAATCATTACGATTTGATTTCCAACAACGGTGGCGGAATGGAAATCCGTTGGCGGAAAGACATCTCTTGGATAACCGAGAATATCAATCCGACCGTCCGGATGCTGGACGACGACATCGTTGTAAATATAAAAATCTGGATCGTAATGGTCCTCGTGCTCACCGGCGATCAGTACGATTCTGCCGTCGGGGAGTTCATTCGAACTTTGGCCAAAACGGCTGAAACACCAACCGGGGCCGGTTGCATCCCGCCTTCCCCGATTCAATCTCTTGTTCGCTTGATACGCATTCACTTTCGATCGGATCAGCCATTCCGAAACGGGATTGTTCATCGATTGAGGATTCTCTCTGCCAAAACGGGGCGAACGCCATTCGACGAAAAGTGACTGAGTGACCTTTGGATCAAGTGGGAATACATCGTTGTCGGAATTCATGTTGCAGCCCGCGCTTAAAAGAACGATTAACACCTTCGGAATCCAAAGCGAAGGTAGAAAAGACGGCCTTGGTGTCCGCGCATTGGGCGCACTATCTTTTGACAATTTGACTTTGCTGACTATCACGATTGGTTTCCCTTTGGCACTGTTGGCTACACCGCGATGGGCGAACGAAAACTTTTCGGGGCCGAGCAACGTGCGACCTACCGTCTTTCATTTTTGCACAAGCAATTTGGCCAAGGACGCGGCGAGTGACTGGAGGGCCGCGTCATTGGGCAAGGTCAATCGCAATTGAATTCGCCCTTGCTCGTCTCGATCCACGCATTGCGAAAGTCCTTGCGAAATCTGAACAACCGTCTCACTAGGCGGCGGTGTTCCGTTGTCGAGCAGTTGCGAGACGAGTTGAATCGCTGCGCCAAGCAGCTCGCCGCTTGCCGATGCGACTCGTTCACGACGCTCCGCCAATTGCTCCGTTTGCTTGTCAACTTGAATTTGTCGAGACTGATCGATGGGTGCCGTTGGTTTCTCGCCGAGCAATTTCTCCAAGCGACGCTTCAACTCCTCCATACCACTTTCCAGTTTTACGTCGCTCACATCGCTTTCTACGTCGAGAGCAGCCATGGCCAAATCGTGTTTGCTGGCCAAGGTCGCAAGCATGCGTTCCTCGATTGTATCCTCGGTGATCAGCAAGAAGACTTGAACTGGGTTCTTTTGTCCCATACGATGCGCGCGAGCGATGCGTTGCTCCAAGATGGCTGGGTTCCACGGCAAATCGACGTTGATGACGGTGTTGGCGGATTGCAGATTCAAGCCAGTCGCACCCGCGTTGGACATGATAATGGCACGGCAATTCGGATCCGTCTGAAACGTGTGCACGATCTGTTGGCGTTCCTTTTGTGGAACTTGGCCGTCCAGACGAACAAAGGGCAGTTTGTGCTTCTTGAAAAGAGGCTCAATCAACGTAAGCATCGTGGTCCATTCGCTGAACAAGATAATCTTGCGAAATTCCTCGTCAGCCAACTGCTCCAGCAGTTCATCCAGCGTTTCGAGTTTGCTTGAGTAACCCGGCGGTTGCTTGTCGACGAGGAACGTACTATCGCAGGCCATACGAGCCATCAACAAATGCTTTTGCAATCGGAGCAAGTCCATCTCGGTGATATAGGCTTTGGATGCAATCTGAGCAGCCCTAGCGACATGATCGTCGCTCAACGTTTTTTGCTCGTCGGTAGGGCGAATGCGAACAATTTCCGTCGTCCTTTCGGGCAACTGCTGCATGACAGTTTGTCGAGTCCGTCTCAGCAGTATTGGTTTTAACATCTCTCGCAGTTGATCTAGATTCTTGTAACCTGAGATCTTTCCGTCGCCGTTGACGACTCGGTGCCGATGAAAAAATCGATATGCGGGGCCCAATCTTTGGTTGTCGACAAACCGAACGACGGTAAAGAGTTCTTCGAGTCTGTTTTCTAACGGAGTTCCAGAGAGCACCAAAGCAAACTTAGATCGCAGTTTTTGAAAGACACGCGTGGTCTTTGATTCCCAGTTTTTGATGCGTTGCCCCTCGTCGAGGATGATTAGGTCCCATTCGATCTGGCTGACGATCGCTTCGTCTCGCATGATTTGTTCGTAGTTTGCTATCTTGAAAAAGCCCTCATCTAGATACTGTTCGGCCCGTTCGCTTGCCGAACCCAAAATGATGCGATGAGTGCGATTGCAGAACCTAGCGATCTCAGAAGCCCACTGGCTTTTGAGACTTGCAGGCGTGACGACCAAGACATTCTTGATATCGGCAAATTTTGCGAGCAATTCGGCTGTCCCAATTCCTTGGATGGTTTTCCCCAACCCCATGTCGTCAGCCAGGATGGCTCGCCCCGCACCGACAGCAAACGCAATCCCATCGAGTTGATAGGGTAGCAACTCAACCTTCAGCAGTTCTTTTCGATAGGGATGTTTCTTTGGATCTAAGCGAATCTCGCTCGATTTGGCTTGAAGCTTTTTCTGTAGCAGCCGAGTCTCCATAAACGTTTCAGCGTCGGGATAGATCGTTACGTCGGTTCCTGATCGTTCCAGTTCGCGAAGGACCTTTACGACTTTGGATACATCGGTCGCAGTCTTGTCGATGAAGCCTTTAAGAAGCTTGGCAGATTGCGGCTCCAAAAGGTTTGGCAAGTTGAACCGCAACCCGATTTCAGGATCGGACGTGTCACCGTAATGCATTCGAAGCGATAGATTATTGCGCTCGTACGGCTTAGCCAATGCGACTTTGCTAAATCGTTTTTCGATTTTGGACTTTGCAAATAGGATATGTTTGCAAGTTCCCAATTGGTTGGTACCGAAGTCAGGGCAGGAGCAATAGGAGTGTCCAGGGTCCAAACCCCGCATCGAAACGCGATAAGTGTTCCCGGATTCTTGACTAGTAACTGTATAGTCCGCCCACGGTGTCGAAGCGTTCGTCGATTTTAAAATCATCCGGTCGGACTGGGAACGTTGTTGACGTTCGGATATGGCCCGCGCGATCAACTCCTTGGGGGATAGATTTTCGATAGGTTCATGTGGATCAGGAACTTCGGATAACCCAAGAATGAGTTTCGATTCCAGGACCATGTGCAGCGTAGCAGCAATGTGATGGCAATCGGTATTGCAAACACCGCAGTGAAGATGTAGCCCGTTAGGTTTATTGGACATTTCGACGATGGTGACTTGTGCGACCCTCGAGGGTAGTTCCGAGTCCGGAACGGCTACGAACAAAGAATCGCCAGTGAGCCGAACTGCCTTGGGCACGTCGAATTCGATTTTGCCACCCTGACGCAGCCGCTTAGCTCCTTGTTCGCCCAACAGTCGTTCTGCGGCCCGGATTGTGAGCTGCCCTAACCTATCTCGGATGGTCAATCGTTTGGTAACACGATGCGGGTTTCGTTTTGTCTTCCCTGCCGGTGTCGCGGGAGCAGCGGTCTTGCCTTGTTTGGAAACTTTGGAAGATACCCTCACCATGGTTTGCATGTCCTTGCAACAAGAGTCGGTCTAGAAAGTAGATCGAACGTATCTTAGCAACGATCGAACCTACTGGAAACAAGGCGACCTCTCCGCCGCCGTCCTCGACTGAGCCAGGACCCAAATCGTGTAGAATCTGAACTTGGCGGAATCAAGCATTGAAATAGGAACCGGTTGCTACCGACGAACCAATTGAGGAACAGCCCGAAGGTGGATTGTATCGCTTAGCCGCAGAATCGTTTATTAACCGGACCTTTGAGAGGGAGGAGCAGTTGTCCTCAACTGCTCTGAAGTGAGTAGGACGCTTCGATCTTCCAGCACAAACGAATGCCAGGTCGTAGACGGCGAGGTGTGGGGTGTGACTTGGGATGGAGACGGTGGGCGGAACAGTTTGGAAAACTGTTCTACACTGGCATAAAAAAAACCCGACTTAGTTTGCACTAAGCCGGGCTTCTCTATTTTGAAATCTGGTGGTTGTCACAGTGGCCGTTTGACACAGCCAAAGCTAGATGAGTTTTTCCTGAAACAAGATTCATGCTCACTTATGTGCGAGGAACGACAAGCGTTCCAAGCTGT
>Ga0105046_10011579_pt1 | contig 13708 bp, 3 predicted proteins | sample MAT03_FD_78385 | JGI IMG/M metagenome (GOLD analysis project Ga0105046, IMG submission 78385) | Freshwater microbial communities from Lake Fryxell liftoff mats and glacier meltwater in Antarctica - MAT-03 (megahit assembly) | ecosystem: Environmental > Aquatic > Freshwater > Ice > Liftoff... | reverse complement strand
GCAGAATCTGCAATGACGGACCTGTGGCGAACGAGCCAGGGAAAGCCGGAAAAACAGCGCCAGTTTCTTACTGCCATCATTCAGCTGAACAGTGAACGATGGACGCCGTTGGTGGCAAGTTATGTGGCGGAAAGATTCCAGGCTGCTGCTGCTGGCGGCTCGGGTGCTGTGGCGTCCATGGAAGCGCCAGCGCCGGTGGTGGAGGCTGACGATAATGATCCGCCGTATGGCGTTGTTGGCGGCAATCGAATGGCTGGAAATCAAACAAGCCTGATGGGATCTGCACTGGCGCTTTTGCGTGTTCAGGGACATTCGGCCACATTAGAGGTGCTGCGGAAAAATCTGCTGGCAATTGCTGATCCGAACCTGCAGGATATTGCGTTGTCGGCTCTCGTTGAAGCTCGCGATCCCGCTGATGACGCGACGCTGCGAGAATGCTTGGATCGGCGGATTCGAACCAACACGATTACGGACAGCATTCGCAATGCGATTGTAAAGTTGCCGTCATCCCAGTGGACAGAAATCCTGCTTCAGGATCTGAAGACTGAAAAAGTATTGCCGAATCCTCCATTGGCGGCTCAGGCGATGCTGAGATGTGCGTCGGCCGGGCAGCTGGACAATGTTATCGATCAGTTCGATTCACTTTCCACGCCTGCCAAACAGCAGACGCTGCGACATCTTGCGATGCTTGATCATTCTCGCTGGAAACCGCTGGCGAAAAATCTGATCGACACGCCATTGCAGCATGTGACTTCTTTAAACCCAACTGATCGAGCGATGTTTCGAGCGATAGTGGCAGATACGATTCAGTTGCTGGCGATTGATGCGTCCGAAGAATCGATCATGATGCTGACCGAACGACTGACCAAAGCCGTCGCAGAAATTGGAGATGCAGAAGAGATTCCAATCGAAAACAGGATGTACGTCCACAGCCTGATCGAAAAGGTCTCAATGTTTGCGCATCCGGAATGCCGCCGCTGCCTTAATCGCGTCGCCCGCTGCGTCAATAAAGATCTTCGAGACAAAGCAGTGCGGAAGATCCAGGATGCGATGCGTCGTTCGCCAGCGATTCAGATGCTGGCGATTCAATTGAACAATTTACCCAACAAAGAACGCCGCCTTGAAGACAACGAAGAAACTGTCGAGTTTTACGGAGAATGTATTGCGCAGGATCCGTATCTGACAGAAATGTATGTTCGGCGTGCATCTGTCTTGATGCATTTGCGGCGTTTCGAGGACACGATGGCTGATCTGAAAATCGCCAGCAAACTGTCCCCGGAAAACATGGATGTGGAAAGCATGATTGCCCTGTGTCAGATTCGACTGGGCGAAACCAAAGCCGGTTTGAAATACGCCGAAGAACTGGTCTTGATGGCACCACGTGATTTGTCGAGTCTTTACAACGGTGCCTGTTGTTATTCACGCGCCCTTGAAAATTCAAATGTCTCGGACGAACAGAAAAAGCGATACGGTGATCGAGCGATCGAGTTGATTCGACTGACAATCGCCACGGAGTTCGATGATTTTGAACATCTTCAAAGCGATGAGGACTTGGTCGCGATGCACACGCATCCGGAATGGCAGGCCGTTGTGGATGAAACGAAGAAGATGCACGAACAGATGCTGAAAAGACCGCCTGAGTAGCTTAATTCAACAACACCTTCCGCAATTCGATGCCAAGATCGAACTCTTCGTCCGGCTCATCGACTGGTGAGCCATCGTCGGCCCGATTCCCGCCACGAGATCGCCCGGTGACAGCTTCCATGCCGAGTTCTTCCGGGTTTGGAATTTTAAGATCCTGCATTTCGTCAAAGTAAGATTGAGCTGACACGGCGTCGCCCTGCTCTTTCAGGCGTGTTCCGACTTCATTGAGCAGCACTGCCAGATATTCCTTTTCCGGCAATCGCCGAGCCATCGTCAGTGCGCGGTTCATCATGCGTTCATTGAGAGTTTCCAGACCGGGGAGATCCGCGATTCTGCGAGCTACACTGGCGAATGCAATGTCGATGGCGGTGGAACGAAGTAGTGCTTCCGTGTCGGCCGTTGGATCGAATTCGGCAATCGGGCGTTTCAGCCAGCGATCTAATGCTGGTGTGATCCTGCCTGTCGAAACATCATCGCCGGACTTCAGAATCCAGTAAGTCGCCACGATGGCGACGGCAGGATCGGCGTTGTCCGCATCCAGAGATTGACTCAACGTGTCCGCCAGAGCGTGGATCGCAGCTCGAGTTTCATCGTTGATCTTCCTTGGCGGCTCCAGTTCATCCAGCACTTCACTACTGCAATTCGCCAGGCCTCGACGTCCGATGTTGATCGTGATACGCAGATCGATCCTCGCGGCGTTTCCATGAAGTGCCTTGTCTGTCGGCCGCAGCACTTCCTTCGTTAGTTTGGCTGGCGTCAGCGAATCGGCCGCGCGGTTGGTCATCTCGCTGAATGAGAATTTGTCGTCCTTATCAATAGAATACCATTCGTCATCATCAACATTGCGTACGCCAATCGACTTGAGAATCTCCAGTGCATCAAGTCCTGCATCCAGTTCCACCAGACAGCATGCTGCATCGAATTTCAATTGCGACTTTGAATCGAGGGAGACATTGTTGTTTTCGGATTCCAGCAGTTTTAGCTGCGACAGCAGAAATGTACGACCCCTCTCTTCTTGCTCGGTCTTCGCATACAGCTCCATTAGAAGCTGAACGCTCGGTTTCGATAGATTCACGAATCCTGCGGCATCCGGCTTCAGAGTTTTTTCCAGCAAGCGACAACAATCCCGTTGCGTCCGAATGTCACCGTGTCGCAGCAGCACGGCCAACGCTAGCGCCTTATCATCGGAGATCGAATATCCATCATCGTCAATGACGTTCTGAATCCGGTCATGTGCCTGCTGATGACGTTGACCAAGATGATCAGCGACAGCCAAAAGCAATTCGCCTTCATGCCAGTTCAGAAATCTCTTCTGAGCTTTCTCGATACGGTTTATGAAAACGTCATTCAATCCTGGCATGTCAAAGGTTTTGCTGAGCAACGGCAACCAGCCGACTCCGTTGAACATGTCTTCGTCATCAAATAGGCCATTAAGGCGATCGTGCGTTGATAAACACCACTCGGGCATGTCCACGGTGGCCGGGTCCGCTGACGGTACAAGCTGACTCATGAGCAATTCGAACATCTCCTTACCCTTCCACAGATCGGGATCGTCGAGCGTACGAAGAAGTTGAAGTTGTGTTTCCGGGGATTGCTGTAGTAACCGAGTGATGAGTGTGACGCCGATCGCTCGTGAATCCTCCGCATCCAGCAAAACGATCGCCGCCTCGCACACGCCTTCCGGATCTTCCATCAAGAGTTCCATTTTCATTTGCTGCATCTCAGCAACAAAGTCTTTCAGTCGATGTTGCTGTTGAATGACGTCTGCCCAATCCGAGTAACTGTTCAGAAACGCTGTCGGATGCTCGTGCAGAAGTTTGGATAGAACGTCACAGACTTCGTCGCATCTTTCTCCTGATTTCAGATCTTCGGCTAACTGCAGGAGTTCGGCTGAAGAACTTCTCTTTTGAGCCGCGATGAGTCGCTGGCTCATGGCGATGACGGATGTGTTGTCAGCATTGGCACGGTAAAGTTCGACAAGACTTTCCATCAGGCTGATAGAATTCGGTGACCGTGCCAGCCGCTCAGTCTGCAACGCGATAAATGTCTCCAGCTTTCCGCTATCCAGCAGAATCTTTAACGCCTCAGTCCGTGGCTCCTGTCGTTGATTCCAGTGACCTTGAATTCCTGACATCGAAGCACGCGGGTTGCGGAGCAGAACTCGTTGAGCCACCTGAGCCGCTGCGTCGAGATTGCCCTGTTTGCGATACTGTTCCATCAAATCGGTAGATGTTGGAACTTTACGCGGCTGCACGACCCGAATCGCACGCGATTCGACCTGCGTCGCGTGGTCTTCAAGGTTAAGTTCATGCAGATGTTTGGCGAGTATCATCCGTTCTTCGCGGTCCAATTGCATCGCCGTCAATCGTTTCGCCGCTGTCACGACACGGTCCTGATCTTTCGCTTCTAGAGCGACCGACAGGATTTCAAAATCGCGGAACTTCAGCACTTCCGAGTCGTCTTCCGGAAGCTGTTCCAGCAGAGCCAGTGCTTCTTTGTAAAGTTTCTCTTTCCTGCATTGAGCGACCAACCACACTCGCAATTCCTGGTCATCCGGCGACATTTCAAGTGCTCGCACCAAGTGCCGCTTGAACGCTCCTTCGTTGTCCCTTCTTGCTGCGGCCGCTATCTGCATCACTTCCAGCACCAGAGCCTGGTTTGCATCGGCTGAGCATTTTTGTAACTCGCACCATTCGTCAAATCCTGGCGACCATTTATGCTCGCGCCATTGAGCACAAATGGAATCCGGGATCATGAATACATAGCCATCCAGGCCGTACCAGAAGAACTTCGATCCTCCCTCGTTCCAAGCGTAGATTGTAGATTTTGCCTTATCGTTTTGCATGGCGTGTATTGTTTTGTTTCGAATGTCCCGCAGTTCTGCGGCTTGAAACGTCCCGGTCTGTATTTTGTCCTTAAAGCTCATCGCCACATGGTTAACAATCACCTTGAGCAAATGAATATTTGCATCGAGGTCTTCGCGATCGACGATCTGGTTGCCGATGAGATACAAATTGCGTTCGTGATTGAGACGCTGCTGGATGTTGGCGACCGTTGTAGAAAGCCGCTCTGCGATTCGATCGAGCGCGTCGATCAATTCGGCGATGGTCACGTCTTTCCTTTGCTGAAGCAGTTGGACGGCGAGCGTTGTCTTTGCCTCGTTGGGATTCTCAACGAGCAGCCGTCTGGAGAATTCTTTCACACGATGCTGCGTATTGGCCAAACCACATTCTGTGATAAGTCCAAAAATGTGCTCGTCGTTCAGCCATTGCGGGTGCGTTTCCGCGAGATGTTCGAACGCTGCCAGGAAGGCGTCGAATTCTTTCGCTGTCAGCGGCGGTGCCGTGCTTGTGATGACGGTTGATTCCGGGATTAGGCCTGGCGAAATGGACCAGGTTGGCTGAGCGTACGAAGCAGTAGGCGACTGATGCAGTGGCTGTGGGGAGATCTGGAAAAAACAGGCCCCGCCACCCATGGCGCCTTGTCCTCGAAAGTACGGCACCGCTCGTCCGTTTTCATCCAAGGTCTGCAGTGTTGAGAGTCGGAGCAAAATGTAGATGTTAATCAATGCCAATTGTCCGTCGTCGGACTTCGCACTTGCGATGCCTTTGACTGCGGCATTCATGGCGACATCAGAATTCGCATTAAAACCCGCGACGGTGGACGAACCGAGCAGACTTGCCAGCGTCGTCCATCGATCTCGATCGGTCGGTTCGATAAATCCAACTCCTGCCACCGTCATGAATCCGTACGCTTCCCATGATGCACGTTGCGAGGTTGCCGCCTTATCCATCAACTCGGAAATGACAACCAGTTTTTCATTCGCGGTGGTGGCATTGAGCAACTTCGCAAAGTGACACAGGATTCGAGCCTCCGCCAGATCCTGCGGCATTGCAGTGTTCCCGTACGAACTTGGTATTTGCTGTAATAGCATCGACGACATTTGGTACGGCCCAGCATCGTCGTTGGTGCCCAAAAGCGAATGCAAGTGAAGGGTATTCGCAAGACGATCCAGACGCCTTTCCGATAAGTCCAAAATCCCGGCAGAATTCGAATTCAAAACCTTCTGCGAAGCCTCCGCCGACAACTCATCCCAGTCGCAATTCAATGTGAGAATCGCGTCGAATGATTTCAAAGCTTCGTCGTGTTGGTCTTGTTGCCATGCATACAGACCGTCGCGAAACATGGCCTCCCAGTTGTTTGGTTCACGTTTCAGAAGCCTCTGGCACACATGCCGCGCTGTGTCCAGATTGCCTGCGGCAGCCAGACGATCGGCGGTACGAAGCAGTTCCAGAGGATCAGTCTCCGTCTCGGCGATTCGCATCCAAATCGCATCGGCCTCGGCCACATCACCCAACTGCATCAACAGATTTGCCAATCGTACATCGCCTTCGTATGTTGGCTTGACCGTATTGATTCGACGTTGATACTCGGCGGCAGCTTCTAAGTCCAACGCATCAACTGCCAATTGAGATAACTGTGACAGCAATTCGACATCGCGACTGTCCGCCGTCACGAGTCGTTCAAGTACTTCGCGGCACGAAACGACGTCACCCGCAGTGCGATACATCTGAGCAAGGCAGAACAACATGTCTCGCCGCTGACTCAGTTCGCGGCTGCGGAGATCCAGGGTCCGGACGAGCTGATCAAATTGGTTCGTCTGCAAGTGAAGTTCTGTCAGCGTGCTCACAGTCCCCTGGCGATCCGCGAGCGCCGTGGAACGATCAAACGCAATCCAGAGCAAACCAATGGCTTCCTGCATTTCGTTCCTTTCCACCAGCGCGCGGGACAGTGCGAGCAGACTTTCGTGATCGCTGGCATTGATTCGCACGGCACGGCGCAGAGTATTGAGGGCTTCGTCGTCTTCGCCAATTAGGAAACAGAGATTTGCGTACGTTCGTAGTGCATCTGGATTTGTCGGCTCGGCGGCGAGAAGTTGTTTGGCCGCTTGCTGGGCTTCCGGAATTCGTCCCTCGCGCTGTTCCAGCTCGGCAAGTTTTTGCAGATACTTTGTTTGTGATCGCTGGTCCAGTTCCGTTAGCCGTCGCAACGCATTACAGGCATCGTTCAGCCGATCTGATCGTTCGAACAACTCAGCCGCCGTGGTCCACGCCGCAACGAAGGAACCATCGGCTTTGATCGCTTCTTCAATTGCCGCAGTCGCTTCCGGCAATTCGTTCAGGGCGTCAAGATACAGTGCAAGCGTTCGCCAGTCGTCGGCTGTGGCGTGTTGTTTTGTCGCCAGTTCCTGTGTCAAGGCGTTGGCGGCACTTTGTAATTGCCCGAGTACTTCCAGTCCGCGAATTCGCTGCCGCAGAACGATTTCACGTTCCTCCATGGTCGCCGCTTCTTTCACTGCGATTTCTATCTGCGACATCGATTCTTTAAGCAACGCCGTTTCGCCTTTCGATGCGAACTCTCGCAGCATCTGAGCCAGCTGAATCCTGTGACGGAATTCCGGTGCCATGCTCACAACGTCTCGCATTGCCTGCAACGCTTCGTCTTGAAAACCATAGTTGCGAAGGACGCCGGACAGTCGCACGAGGTTCTCCGGAGTTCGCTCATCCCCTGTCGCGATTGAGTTCCATGCCGCCAGCGCTTCGACGCGTCGTTGAAGAGCATAGTAGACGTCGCCCAGATCGATCTTATATTGCGACTGATCCGGAGCCAGGTTGATGGCTTGTCGGTACAGCTCAATCGATCGCTGCGACAGCCCAGCACCGTGCATCAAACTGGCAACCTGGCTTACGGCCACAGCATCATCCTTCTTGTCACGCAGCAGCAGCCAGATGTCTGCCGCGCGGCTTTGACGATCGAGTTTCGCCAGATCGCGGCGGTTGAGAAACAGGAAGCCCCATTCTTCAATGTGGTCGCTTGTCGCCATGCCGGCTTTGGAGAGATATTCATAATGCTCGATAGCTTCGACGTAACGCTCTTCGCGGACAAGCTGTTCAATCATCGCTTCACGCAAAGTCACATTCGACGGTGCTCGCCGGAGCGCCGCTTTGTACCACCGCCGAGCGTCCTCGTTTCGGCCTTGAAACGCCAATGACCGGCCGAGCCGTGTCATTGCATCCAGATCTTCCGGATGCGTTTTGAGCCACGATTCGTAATAGGTCGCCAGCCCGACATAGTCGCCATTTTTGACGAAGACGTTTTCGATTCGTTGGCGGATGTCTCGATGCAACCAACTGCCGGGATCAAGCAGATCCAGTTGCGATTCGAAAGTCTTTATGGCTCCGTCGCGTTGATCAAGGCGCAACATAATGTCGGCGGCGGTCACTAATGACTGCGTCTCCAAATACGGATTTTTGGTCAGCTTCGCGAGTTCCTGAAATCGCGGCAGCGCGGCCTGAAAGTCGCCGTCTTCGAACATCGCGTTCGCGATCTGTTCTTTGACTCGCAGATCATCCGGGAACAATTGTTCCATGCGGTTCCAGACTTCGTTCGCTTTTTCATTTTGCTGGGCTCGCCGATACGCGCGGTTGAGATCCTGAAAAATGGCGAGCAGGTCCGTTCGATCCGGGACACGTTTGATGGCGCGTTCAAATGCTTCCGCCGCCTGAGCCACCTGGCCTTCTTGAATCAAGGCTCGGCCAAGCGACCATGCAACATGTGGATCTTCGGGCCGCCGTCTGTCCGCTTCGGTCAGCATTTCGACGGCTTGTTCATTGTGCCCGCGTTGCAGTTCGACAAGTCCCCGAATCATGGCGGAGACGCCGTTGGTCTCGTTTTCACTGGCGTGCTGAAGTGACGTCAAAAATTCTTCCAGCGTGCCGCGTTCAAGATGAAAGGCATAGACGCGGTCGAGAGCCGTTCCCGGTCGCGGATGCTGCCGTAGTAATTCCAGAAATCGTTCTTGGGCCAATTGTGTCTGTGCTTCGTCATTGCCGACAGCAGCAACGGGAGGCACGGTCGCAGGTTCGTCCGCCCGGCAGATCGGGTTCGTTGAAATGAATCGTCCGAGTGCCAGTAGAATCGTCAGCAAATTGAATGCGACGCGTCGTGCCATGTTGCTCATCAAGAGTACGGGAGGATATAGGTGGAGGGACGACGGATGTGTGTGATTGCCTGTTCTGGAAAACGCCAATATGCTTGGAAGCTCCGGGTCCAAATAGCTGAGTTTTCAAAAAGCCAGCCATTTTAAATCCTTAATATTCGGTCTCAGAAATCACTGCGGGCGACGTAAATACACCCGAGTCCAAGCATAATAACGATAAATGCGACGTTGCTCAGAATCGCGTTCCGGACATCCAGCGTGATTCGTTCGGCTTCCAAATTCGCTTTCAGGTTGCCTCGCTGATCGCCATCGCTATTGATCTCAATAGATTTTTCACCCGTCACGATCCACTGCACCGCATTGTCAAGATCGCTGGGTTTCGGGAGAATCTTGTGTAGAGGCGAAACTACGTAATCATAGATCTTACAGGGAAGATCTACGCTGCCACGAAGTTGCTCGGACGTCTTCTGCGTGGCGACGTCGTAAATTCCGACGCTGCGATGATTGTCGACGACCAGCAACTGAAATTTTTCGTTGTAGGCAATTGCGGAGGCATAACCGCTTTCGCGTGGTGCCCAGGTCGCAAACTTGCGATTCTTTGAATCAAAGATCAGCACAGTACCGGCGTGTGTGAGCACTGCCCCGCTGCTGCCGTCCGGGGCACATTCGACGGCCCGAGGTTTTTCACCAATTGGCAATTCGGCTTCGGCAATGCTTGCAAATGTCGCAGCGTCGATTGCCAAAATTTTCCCATCTGCGCGAGCGATCAACGCAAGGCTCCCACCAGATGCGAGAAGCGCGGAATCTGTCCATTCAAGATCTTTTGTATCCGCAACAGTGTATTTGCCTTCTTCAGTTCTTGTGAAGCGATGGATTTTGCCATCATTCAGGGACAATATTGAACTGTCCAGTGGATTGAATGTCACCGACGAGCCTCCAGCAATCGTCGGGAAATCCTTGTCTGTCAGGCTTTCAAACGCTTTTGTGGACGACGACGAAAAGAGGCCACCAAGGAAGTCCTTGTAGAATGTCTGTGCTTTTCGTTCTTTTTCGGTCTGGCCAGCAAAACGATAGATACCGCGTGAGCCCGGCAGAATGACGTCCCCGTTGGCGGTTTGAAAAACTCCAAACAATGATTCGGGAGCTGCAGGTTCCGGCTGCAATTCAAACTGCTCTTCGGCATTACCACTCAGAATTGTCGAAGGCCCCACACCTCCCACGCGACTCATCGTTGGTTGCAATGCAAGAATCCGCTGGCCGTCTGCACTGACAGAGATACGAGAACGATGTCTGGAAAAAACAATTCTCTGCAAAAACGCTGGTATCTGATCACTACCGGCAGCTTGCGATACCGGAGTCCAGTCGCTCGTTGCCTGATCCCAATGTTGAACCGTCCGACCTCCGTCAACAGCAAAGACTTCGCCGCCATTTGCTGAAATCTCGGTCAGGCGTCGCGCCTTGACGATAAATTCATTCATCGAATTCTGAGCCACGCCTATCAACGTCAGGCCGACCCAAAACACAATAACCAAAATCAAAGAGACAACCGCATTTCGCCAGATCGCGCCAGCCAGAGCTGAGACAGAAAAATAGATGGCGAACAGAAACACATAGAGCGGAATGCACCACAGAAGTTCTGGCCGCCACATGTCAAGGCGTATCCCGAGAAGAATCCAGATGCCCGTCACCAGCAATGCTGCACAAATTAAAGTGAAGACACATCCGCCGAGAAATTTTGTCAGGAACAGAAACGAACGATGCACGGGTTTGCTCAGCAGTAACGAAATTTCCCCCGGTTCGAACGTGCGAGGAATCAGCGTGGCCGTGAACAGCAGCGATGCGAAAACTCCCACGATGCCAAGGAAGAATCCCAGTACAATAGTAATGACGCCATCAACAACTTTCTTCAATTGCGATGGAAGAAACGGCAATGGTCCGGTCAGATCGAATCCCGCGTAGGTGAGCAAAATGGCGTTGTGTTCGGAGACGCTGATGTAACGCGAAAATGTTTTCTCCAGACGCAGCAGATTTCGGTTGGCCAGTTTGTCGGCTGGTGTTGAATCGTCGTCGGCAGCTTGCAGTTCGTCATCCAATTCAACGTTTTCAAATGCAGCGGGACTATAGAATTCCTGCCGTGTCAGCAATTCGTTGATCGTATTGACAATGAAGAATCGACCACCACCGCCATTCGGACCTCGACGACCTGCAGTTGCATCAGCAGGCTTAATCAACTCCACAAACCGACTTTGCTGCTGTTCATTCAGCAGTGACCAGATGTGTCCTTCGGGTGTCGTTGAATCTCCGTTACTGGCCTGAAGCGCTGTGACGAATTGCTCTGGATCAACGAGTTCCTGGAATCGTAGCTTTGTATTGGCAACTGTCAGCAGTCCGACAGGTGCCAACGCCAGCAACAGAAGCAGTATCCCGCCCAGCGCCAGCCAAAGCACCATGGATGCTGCAGCTTCACGATAAGAATCTTTCAGAATGGCGAGGTAAGCTTTCATCGGTGATCGGCTCCTACGATATTCATAAACACCTCTTCCAGAGTCTTCTCGCGGCGTGCGATTTGCCAGATGCTGACCTGGTCTGAACGCAACGTGTCGATGAGTTTGTCCAGTTCGATTTGCGATTGAATGCCAACTTCCACTTCGAACGCGTCGGCAGTGACGGCACGAATCATAGCTCCGGGAATTGCATTTGTGGCGTTGCGGATGGCTGCTTCCGGGCCTCGCAGTTGCAGGAAGACGGCAGAATCCGTCAACGCTGCTTTCAGGTCTTTCACAGTTCCTGTGAGCAAACAATGGCCGTGATTCAGGATTGCGACACTTTCACAGACAAGTTCAATTTCCTGAAGCAGATGACTGTTCAGAAATACCGAATGTCCTTCGGCGGCTAGTCGCTTTAATACGTCACGGATTTCGCGACGTCCAACCGGATCGACGCCGTCGGTTGGTTCGTCGAGCACGATTAATTGCGGCTTATGGATCATGGACTGCGCAAGTCCAAGTCGCTGCAACATACCTTTCGAATAGCCAGAGACACGGTCATTTTCGCGACCTCGCAGTCCGACCGATTCCAGAATCGGCGGACGACGTTTGCGAATCTCCGACATCGATAGGCCACTCAATGCGCCGTAATATTCAAGTGCGGTGTTCGCTGTGAGGTGCCGTGGAATGCGGTGGTTCTCGGGCAAATATCCGACTTCACGACGTGCGGCTCGCGAACCTGCGACGTGGCCCAGAACTGACGCTGTGCCGCCGGATTTTCGTACGATACCAAGCAGGATTTTTATCAACGTTGTCTTGCCAGCGCCGTTTGGGCCAAGTAGCCCGTAGATCGTTCCACGCGGCACATTCAGCGAAACGCCTTTGAGTGCCTGAAACGCTTTACGTCCAAACAGTCCACTGCGATACGTTTTGGAAACGTCGGTCGTCTGAATGACGAAGTCCGAATTTTGATTCATACATAGTCCAAAGATACTTTGCACGCTTCTCGTTCCAGGGCTCCAGCCCTGGAACACCATGCACTGGAGGCTCTTGCCTCCAACGGCAACCTCGGGAGGCAGGAGCCTCCGGAGCGATGTGTTCCGAGGCTGGAGCCTCGGAACAAGGACAAAACAAGGACAACAATTCACCACTCAAGCAGTATATTTGTTTGTACCAGGTCCAGTTCGCCGGTGGGTCAGGGAGATTCGGAGATATGAACATTTTTTAGAAAGAATTCATCGCGGATTCACAGAACGAACTGTGGTGTTTGGATGCTTTTGAGTTCCAAACTTCGTGACTGTTGGTGTAGACTGTCCTGGTGCTGACTGGAATGGGTTGCCAGTCGAGTGTACTGAATTCACCGAAGCAGAACAAAGGCGACGCCATGCCACATCAAAACACGGCAACGAATCATCCGCGAATCGCGCGGCGGACGGCAGTGCAGGCAGGTGCCATCGGCTTACTTGGCCTTGGGATAAATCATCTCAAAGGCTTGCGTGCCATGGCTGCTGAGGGCAATCCAAACGCTGTACCGGTACGTTCGTGCATCTATATTTTTCTTTCCGGCGGATTGTCGCAACACGATAGTTTTGATCCGAAGCCTCAGGCGACATCACAAATTCGCGGTGAGTTCTCGCCCATCTCGACTCAAACTCCCGGAGTGCAGATCTGCGAACATCTGCCGGGTCTTGCGGCCAGAAGTCGACTGTGGTCACTTTGCCGTTCGCTGACGCACTCGTCAAACGACCACTCCGCCGGGCACCATATCATGCTGACCGGCAGATCCGATCTGCCTCCCGGATTCAATCCCAGTCTGCCGCGCCCGCAGGATTGGCCGAGTATTGCTGCTGTGGCTGGAGCTGTTTCGACGGCTCGTAATAATCTTCCTCCAGCGGCTGTGATTCCAGAGCAGCTTGTTCACAATTCGGGCCGTGTATTGCCGGGTCAGTTCGCCGGTGTGATGGGCAGTCAGCGAAATTCATGGTTTGTGGAAGCGTCGCCATTTCATGCAACCTCTTACGGCGCTTTTCCAACTCACGACTTTGATCATCAGGATCGCGGCAACAAAGACAATCGACTCTTCGAAGCCCCAAGTTTGAGTCTGCCGCACGGTTTAACTTCCAGTGGTCTTGGTCGGCGAGTCAGCTTGCTGAGCGAACTTGAACGTCAATGTGCATATCTTGACGATTCCACATTGACAGCGGATTTTGATCGATATCGCGAAGGTGCCATTTCGCTGTTGGTTGATCCAGCGATTCGCCGTGCTTTGGATGTGACCCATGCGGATGACGCTGTGCAGGATCGCTATGGCAGGAATTCGTTTGGCTGGTCGCTGTTGATGGCTCGTAGATTGGTGGAATCCGGCGTAAATCTGGTGCAGGTGAATCTCGGCAACAATGAAGCATGGGATACACACGGTAACGCATTTCCGCATTTGCGGAACAACTTGTTGCCACCAACCGATCGCGCTGTCAGTGCCTTGCTGGACGATCTGCAGGATGCCGGATTGTTGGAAAGCACGCTGGTCGTGATGGCTGGCGAATTCGGGCGAACGCCGAAAATCTCATTACTACCAAGT
>Ga0105046_10011575_pt1 | contig 13714 bp, 10 predicted proteins | sample MAT03_FD_78385 | JGI IMG/M metagenome (GOLD analysis project Ga0105046, IMG submission 78385) | Freshwater microbial communities from Lake Fryxell liftoff mats and glacier meltwater in Antarctica - MAT-03 (megahit assembly) | ecosystem: Environmental > Aquatic > Freshwater > Ice > Liftoff... | reverse complement strand
GAGGGGAGGGTCGAGCGAGGGGAGGGTCGAGCGAGGGGAGGGTCGAGCGAGGGGAAGAGAAAGTGCGAGGGGAAGAGAAAGTGCGAGGAGCAATTGTATAATTCAGTTCACCCTCCCCGGCCGTTGGCCGACCCTCCCCGAGGGAGGGTGACTTATTTCGGAAAACCCTGGCATATTCGTGATTCGCGAGAAGTGTTTCAGTCGCCCTTAATAGGAGTTAACGAAATGGTACCATTCCGTCTGAATTTCAGAAACGTGATGATTGTTGCGATTCTTGCCGTTGTAACTGGCCATTGCTTGGCGGATGATTGGGAGCAGACCAAGCGAACGTCATCACTTGGAATCCGACAACAGCGAGTTAAGCGGATGATGCAGGAGCTGGACCGTAAGTTTCAGGACCTAGCTCAAAAACTGCAGGCGACCGAACCAGAGCAAGCCAAGCTTTTGATCAAGGCGTTTCAACAGTCGCGAGAACGGTTGATTGAGCAGCGGATGGAAGAAATCTCTGGTTTGCTCGACACGGCCAATTTCAGCGACGCAGACAAGAAGCAAGGCGAAGTTCAATTGGAATTGGACGCGGTGCTTCGCGTCTTGCTGGATCAGAGCAAGAATTGGGATCAAGTCAATGCAGAAATGGAGCAACTTGAATCGATGCGAAAAGCCGTGCAGGAATTGCTTGAAAAACAACGAGATCAGCTTCATGAAACGGATCGTCTGGCCAATCAAGACAAAACCGTTGCCAATCTGGATGAACAGATCAAAGAACTGGGCGAGCTAATTGAAGCCCAATCGCAACTCAGTCAAAAAACTGAGCAAACGAAATCGAACGAGCAACCAGAGTTGAATAAACTCGCGACCAAGCAAGAAGAGCTTCAACAAAAAACCGATCAGTTAGCTAACTCAATGGGGAAACAAGACTTCGAGTCAAAAGCCAGTGCGGGTAAGCCGAGTTCGAGCGGCGAGGAGAAGTGTAAGGCGTGCTTGGGTAACGCATCCAAGAGTCAGAAGTCTGCCTCACAAAAACTAGCGCAGGCATTGCCGCAAGATGCCCAAAAAGACGAACAGAAATCGCTCGAACAATTGCAGAAGGCAGTGGATGCTCTCAAAGAAGAGCGAGATCGCATCGCGAGATTGCCCAAAGAGATGTTGGATCAAATGGCTCAGAAACAAGAGGCAACGTCCGAAGACGCTAAGAAACTGATTGACGACATGAATCAAATGCCCGAAAACAAATCCGATAGCGGGCCAAAAGGGAAGAAGAATGTAGAGCAAGCGCAACAGTCGATGCAGCAAGCTGCCGATGGACTTCGTCAATCCGATGCCAAAGCGGCTGTCAAAGAACAAGAAAAAGCCGTCGATGAACTCAAGCAAGCGCTTGACCAAATCGAAAAGCGTTTGGCCCAACTGCGAGAAGAAACGTTGATTGATCGGCTTGCACGCTTGGAAGCACGCTTCCGCAGTATGCTGTCCAAGCAAACGGAAGTGACCCAATCGACGGTTTCCGTTCACGCCAAACAAACGGTAGCAGGTAAGTTGACACGCGGGGATCTTATTGGTCTTCGCAAACTGGCAACGGAAGAACGCGAATTAGCAGAGGAAGCCAACCAAACCAACGAGATGCTGATTGAGGATGGTACGAGCATCGTGTTCCCTCGCGTCGTATCAAATCTGCAAGCAGATCTCGTGCGTTTAGGCGAGTTGCTTGAGGATGGTCGCGCAGATGAGTATACGCAGGCGTTGCAACATGACGTTGCCGTCACGCTTCAGGAATTGATCGATGCACTTCAGCGAAATCTTCAAAAGAAGAAATCCGAGGGGGGATCGGGACAATGCAATTGTGAACCGCCGTTGGTTCCCGGCTCAGCCGAGTTGAAGATGCTCCGATCGATGCAACTGCGTGTTCATCATCGCACGGAACTGCTCGGCAAGGTGCTCGAGTCCGGTGAACTTGATTCATCAATGAAGAAGGAAGTTGCAGCGCTGACAGAAATGCAAAAGAAAGTCGCTGAAATGGCCTTGGAAATGTCGGAGAAGTATAGATGATTCGACTACTAATGGCGTGCTCGCTTTGGGCAGTTTGCTGTTCGATTTTTTGCGGTGCCCATGGTGCCGAAGATCGTTTGAATTTGATTCGTGAATTCCAGGCGCACATTACTGACAATCGCACATTCTCCGAGGACCAAAAGCAAAGGGCGACGAAACGGCTGGATGCATTAGTGGCAGACGATGCGAACTCTGCAGAACTCATTGCAGATGTTCTTGTTGAACTCGATGCGGACTTCGCGACCGGATTTGCCAGTTTTCGTTCGGGGAATTTTGGAGATGCGATTGTGAGACTCAAAATGTCAAACGACTCGGATGATCCGTACGTTTCAGGGGAATCTAAATTTTATTTGGCCACTTCTTATGTTCTTGAAGATGATCACGAATCGGCATTGCCATTGCTCAGTGCAGCCAATTTCAAAAGAACGCCGCATACTGCGGATGCCCTGTTTTTGTTAGGTATTTGTCAAAAGAACTTGCTTCAAAGGACAGAGGCATTGCAGACGTTTACGGACTTCCTTCGCAACTATCCGCGCGCAAGCGATCGGCAGCGCAACGCTGCCTTTATGCAGATCGAACAGCTTTTGCAGATTGAGGCCGGTAGTTTGGCCGATATCTATCAAAAAATGGAATTTTCGCGCCGGCGACTGGCGCGAGCCAAAGCGAATGAACCCACCCAGACGCAGCAAAAAGAAGCCGTTGCTATTTTGGACCAGCTAATTATGGTTGCCGAAGAAAAAGAAGCCGTTTCAGAAAGCGAGAGCAAAAAAGAGAAAGAGGGGGATAAAAGCGAGTCAAAATCTAAGGGCAAAGTGGGTGGCAAAGAAGGCTCCGGTGAAGGCAGCGACGACAAATCCGACGCCAAGACAGTGCGACAGGTTCAACAGGGAATTGAGCGATCACCCTGGGATTTCATGCGAGACAAGAAGCGAGACGCCGAAGCCTTGGGAGCGATTAAGGAAAAGTACCCCGCACGTTACCGAGCTCTCATTGAACAGTACTATCGAAGTTTGCAAGACGAAACGGAGCGGTAGCGGTATGCATGAGTGTGGCACGGCAGGCAAAACCGTAATTCGTATGCATTGGACGGTTGGAATTGCGATCGCTTTATCCTTGCTGTTGTGCGACACGGTTCGTAGTTCGAATGTACAACTGACTCTTTTGAACGGCGATAGCAGGTCGGTCGAACTGCATTCGATCGATCAACAGGGTCAAGTGCAGCTTGCCGACGGCCCTTTGAAACTCAATCAACTTCGCGAAATTCGTACGATGGGTGAAACACCACCCGTTGCACCGCGACCGGTCGTGGTCGAACTTGTTGGCCAGGGGAGGCTGTACGCCGACTCGGTCACAGTCTCAGAGGATCGGTGCCTGATCCGAGGCCACGGAATGAACTCGGAACCAGTTTTATTGCCACTGGAATTGGTAACTGGGATACAGTTGTTGCCCAAACTCATAACCAAAGAAGTGCAATCGAATCTTAATAGCCAGAGAAGCGAGGATCGATTGTTGCTACGCATTGACGACTCGACGGAGACGCTCAATGGTCTACTCGAATCTTTGGATGAAAATACGGTAAAGTTTACCTGGAACGACAAATCACGCTCGATTCCGCGCGAGAGCCTGATTGCGATTTCCCTTGCGTCAGCCATCGAAGCGGAGAGCAAGGATCGCAATTGTCTTGTCCGTTTTTTCGACAATGGGTCAACAATCTGGGCTAAGCTCCAAGGGTTACGCGGTGATGTGTTGGAGTTGGAGGTCGCCAAGAACACGGTTATTCAGACTGAGTTGCGATTGGTGCAATGCATTTCTATTCATTCGGAACTGCTGCAGTTCGTTTCTGATCTTTCTCCGGCTTCCTCGGAACACAAGCCGATCGTGACATTTCATAGACCGTTTCAAAAGGACCGCAATGTCAGTGGCGGATTGTTGACCCTGCGCGACCCGTCCATTAAAACATTCGAAAAAGGCATAGGTGTCGCGTCGAACAGTCTTCTGACTTACCGACTCAACAAGCAATTCCAGGTCCTTTGCACGACCATTGGCATCGACCAAGAAACGGCAGGGCGAGGGAATTGCATTTTTGTCGTACGGGGGGATGACAAAGAATTGGCGCGGATTTCGAAACGAGGGACCGAAGTCGCTGAAAAGCTACAGCTCAACGTGGAGGGGATTCAAATTCTGGAATTGATTGTTGAGGCGGGTGACGACCTCGATTTGGCCGATCACGCTAACTGGTGTGACTTGTGTTTGATTCGCAAATAGTTTTGCTAAACCGCATGTTTGGAACGCCCATCGCGGTGGGCTTGGCCGCTGCGCTTTCGCTCGGAATGCTAGCCGCTGAAGTTGCTTCGGGGCAAAGCCCGTTGTCGAGCGAAGAACTGTCAATAGTTCGCAGGTTAGAATCGGAACGCGTGGACACCATCGAACGGGTCAATGCAAGCGTCGTTTCGCTTTTCGGCGACAACAAAGAGGCGGGCGGCTCCGGCCTCCTAATCGATAAAGATGGATTTGCCCTAACGAATCATCACGTCGTGGCAGCCATCGGCAAGAACGGCAAGGCAGGACTCAACGATGGCCATCTTTACGATTGGGAGCTTGTAGGAACCGATCTAGCTGGCGATATTGCACTTATCCGATTGCGGGGCAAGGATACTTGGCCTTTTGCGACTCTTGGCAATTCTAACGACGTGCGCATCGGGCAGTGGGTGATGGCGATGGGAAATCCGTTCGCACTTTCCGAAGACTACGCACCCACGGTCACGCTTGGCATCGTCAGCGGAGTTGAGCGCTACCAAGGTGGTGCGATGGTTTATGGCAACTGCATACAAGCTGATTGCGCGATCAATCCAGGAAATTCCGGTGGACCTCTGATGAACATGCGGGGCGAGGTGATCGGCATCAATGGTAGGGCAGCCTTTGCAACTCGAGGGCGTGTCAACGTCGGTGTTGGCTTTGCCGTTTCCTCGGAGCAGGTCAAGAACTTTATTCCTGAATTGATGTCGGCAAGAGTTGCTCAGCACGGAACTTTGGACGCACAGTTTGCGATGCGTGGTGGTCGAGTCATTTGCGAAGCAATCAATCTGGATTCGCGGGCTGCGAGGGCTGGCCTTCGGCTCGGAGACCAGATCCTTTCGCTCAATGGGACTACCATTGTGTCGTCGAATCAATTGGCTAGTCTGATGTCGATGCTCCCCTGCAACTGGCCGGTTGTTGTTCAGTACGAGCGCGACGGCAAGCCGCTGGAGTTCGCGGTCCGGCTGAGTGCTCTGACCTACGTACCATCGGCTGAAGATGGGCCAATCGAAGAGGACAAGAAACAGGGCGAACCGGACAATGACAAGGTGCCAAGAGACCAAGGGAGGGGCCAACAAAAAACGCAGTTTGCTCGATTGACTCCGGGCTCGCTGTTGTCGTTCCAAGAAAATAGAAAGAATGCAAATCGTCTCATCGATCGCTGGAGAAATCAGACGGAGGCGAACGATATCCATCCTACGAAGGCCATTCGATGGATCGGCAAGATCATCGAAGATGCGCACATCGTCGATAGAGTTTCGTCTGTGATTTGTCGTGATGGTCGATTCCTCGTGACCGAAAAGGACAATCAGATATCGTTTTATCGGGGTGGCACTGGCTTTTTTCGAGCGAATACTGGACAAGAACCCAAGAGCGTGTCATTGGACGAGTTTCTTTCCAATGGGTTTGTCCTGCAATCCGTCGTTCAAGCGGCTCGATATAACGATCATCTATGGTCTGAACTGGGAATTCAAATTGAATTGGATGGCGGCGATCCAATATCTGGCGGTCGAGCGTATCGAATCCGAATCTCGGGGAAGACTTCTTTACCGCTCATAATATGGCTGAGCATGGATGATGTCCCCCAACTGCTCAAGGTTGGCTTCGATGAAGACGGATCACCCGTTCATCCCACGATCATATTCGAAGACTATAAGGATTTCGAAGGGTTCAATATTTCGGCTCGTCGCCGACTCGCAATGGGTGTTCAAGCAATGACGAAACGAGAGTGGGTTTTGGATTCGGCGGAAGCGATTGAAATTCCCAAAGAGTTGGAGGGAGACAAACCATGAATTCCGAGGCTTCTGGTTGCAATTGGAATTATTTGCTTTTGTGGTTGGCAATCCTATCTATTCTTGGCAAGCCAACACATTCTGCGTTTTGCGGTGAGCCAAGTGACTCGTTTGAGCAAGCAGGAAACTACGCGCAAGCAAGGGTCGTCAAGATCTACGGGGCCAAGGTGGGAAGCACTCCTGGCTACGCAAGTGGTTTGGTCGTCTCGGAGGATGGTCTCATTTTGACCGCCAATGGTACTTACCTAAATGGCGATCGAGTGCGGGTGGTGCTGCCCGATGGATCTTCGCATGTCGCGACGATTGTCAGACGCAACCGTGAGCTTCAATTGGCCATGCTAAAAATTAAAGCGAAGACACCAATGCATTTCGATCTTTCGAAGACAAGAAAGACCTTTCGTGGCGAGTGGGTGTTAGGCGTTTCCAACGTGTTTAAAATTGCGGACGGAAATGACCCGGCAAGTATGATGTTGGGCATCGTATCGTTGCAAACGAAATTGGAAGCAAAACGAGGCAATGAGCCTTTTCCATTTGAAGGCGATGTACTGCTGTTGGATATGATCAGCAGCAATCCGGGAGCTCCCGGCGGAGCGGTGGTAGATGGTCAATCCGGTCAACTGATAGGCATGATTGGACCGATTCTCGAAAGCCGCTCGTCCGGAACAAGACTTAACTATGCAATCCCAGTTACCCTCCTGGCGCTATTCATCGTGGGCGACGAGATACCTGTCGCCGCTTCACCGCCATCGAAGCCGATGCAAGTGGATCTTGGCATACAAGTGTTCCGACTGGGTGGAAAGGATTCGCCCGCCTACGTTGATCGAATCGACGCTGAATCCTCTGTTTCGGTGCCATTGAAAACGGACGATGTAATTCTCTCCATTGGCAATGAGCGAATCAGGACGGTACGGCAGTACGACGAAGTTGTTGCGAAACTGGTAGTGGGTGAACCCGTCGAGCTGACCGTGAAGCGCGGGTCAGAATTAATTCGCGTTACGATTAAGCCTATGGTCCGAAAGGATGAACAACGGTGAGTTGGCTCCGATTTATTCCCATTTGGTTCCTTCTCGTAAACTTTTGCGTCTTCTGCTTTGGGCAAAGCGACCCTATCAGCATGCGGGGCAACCTTTTGACAGCCAGGGCTTTTCACGAGGCAACCGAAAAGATTTTGCCGTCGTTGGTGACCATCGAAACCTACGGTGGGGCTACGATTGGGGCGAGAAATGGTCGTATTGCCCAACTCAGCCAAGCTGGTGTTGGGCCGACTACTGGCTTAGTCATCTCGGACGACGGCTTCATCATCACGAGTACTTACAACTTTCGTGACAATCCACCGATCATCACCGTCACCCTGCGTGACGGTACAAAGCATGTGGCTAAACTGTTGGGGCGCGATGCTCCTCGTCAATTGTGTTTGTTGAAAATCGATGCAAAGGGCAAACTTCGCGTGCCAATCATAGTGCCTCTCGGCGAATTGCGAGTCGGCCAATGGGCGATTTCCGTCGGCAATGGTTACGGGGATTTCGAGCCTGCAATTTCCGCAGGAATCCTTAGTGCATTGAAGCGTGATCGGAGTCGAGAAGTGCAAACCGATGCAAATATTAGTCCGGCCAACTATGGTGGCCCGCTGCTCGCGATTGACGGCCGAGTGATCGGCATTTGTGTCCCGCTGAATCCCAAAGCGAAAGGGGGCGTGGCAAGCGTGGAATGGTACGACTCGGGCGTAGGGTTCGCCATTCCGCTCAGTCAACTCGATGAATCGATTGAAAAAATGAAATCATCGCCATAACCCAGCTCGTGGCCGAGGCTGCGGCACAACCTGCGGTCTCGAAGATGCTCCGGGCGTTCTACAAACCGCGGACTACACATTGCAAATGGCGGCCCCAAGCGACAGGTTATTCAATTTTGCTGACAATGGATCCTCGCTTGGCTTCGAGCCGATTCAATTCTGGTTCACTCGCGAGCTACATCGCGAAGAGCTTCTCAACCGTGAAGTCACCAATCTCAGTTTGATCTCCGACGCAATCGCCGGTGGAGCACCGCGGGGCGATGAAAGCCGGATGCTGCCGCTGGCTCTCCTCTGGCGAGATCCATCGCTCAAATCAAAGCCAGCTCCGCCACGAACGCTGAAGTGGTGGAGCCAAGGTGGTTCGCAGCCACAGGCGGTAATGCGATCGGCTTGGAATAATCCGCTCGCGAGTTTTGTCGGAATCAAAGAGGGCTTGGCCGACGATTCGCATTCCCATATGGACATTGGCTCATTCATATTCGAATCCAGAGGTGTTCGATGGGCCGTCGATCTCGGACGCGAGAGTTACCCGCACGCGCGGGCCAATGGCATCCCGAACGCGGAATTGTTCGGGACGAAACAAACGAGCAATCGTTGGACGATCTTCCGCTGCGGTCGCGGAAGTCATATTTGCTGCTATTCAACGGCGCTCCGCAACAGGTCGATCGTAAAGCGGAAATCACACCAACTGATAACGGCTTTAGCGTCGATCTTTCGCCGGTTGTCATCGACCAAGTCAAATCGGCTCAACGTCACTTCAAATTAAATCCGGATCGCAGTTTGACAATTCGCGATACGTGGAGCACCGGAGAAACGGCAGCGAACGTCACTTGGCAATGGCTTACGCTCGCAACGGCTTTGAAGACGGATGATGGTTACTTGCTCAAGCAATCGGGAGAGTTCTTGCATCTCAAAGCGAAATCCGATTCGAAGTTTTCCTTCGAGATTGAAGACGTATCTGCGCCCCAAAACAAGTTTGATTCACCCAACCCAGGCTTGAGCCGATTGCGGATCCGACTCGATGCCCTCCCTGCGAGCAATGGTTGGATTGAAGTCACGGCTTCAATACCAAAGTAAGCCCCCAAAGATTCAGAAGTTTTCTGTGTCAGGTAAATTGCTGAAATGACAGGCTGTGCCGCGAAGATTTAAAGGCCGATGAAAAAAAGGTGCCAGGCACGTTGGGGCCGTTCACGTCGGGTGTGGTGTTTATCAATGGTCGCATGACTGTTCTCCGGTGTTCCATTCTTTATTTCTAAACCACGAATCGCACGAATGACACGAATAAAAGAGTTAATTGCCAATTTAGACCGATCGTCGATTTGTCAGATCCTACTTCAAAACGATCGTTTCATTCTCTCTTCTCGTTCTCGTCTTTGTCCTGATTCGTGTGATTCGTGTTTTTCGTGGTTCAAAACGAGCACTGGATTAGATGTGTTGTTATTCTAGTTGATTCTCACGGACTCTAATGACGCTGCGAGGCTTGCCGATTACGCGGGACTCCATCTCAGTCGATACAAAAGGCTGTCGGGAGTATTGAACATCGAGTACATTTCAATTCAGTTTCAGCAGCAAACGGGGCAGGACCTGCCTCTCATATAATTTAGCTTCTCAACGATCAGATGGGCAAGACCATCAAGGCCGCGCGCATTTGATTGGTCATCCCCAATCGATTTCTGCAGTCCGATTTTCGCCCGATGGTACTCGCCTTATTTCTGCCAGCGAAGATCATACTGCCATCGTTTGGGATACGGCCGATTGGAGCCTGCTTTCCACTTGGGGCCTGGGCGGGACAGGGGGCCTGGGCGGGACAGTGACGGCCATGGATTTTTCGCCCGACGGAAAAGACATCGCCTTCGCACGAGAAACGGGAGGCGTGACTGTATGGGATTTCCAGGCCGGTGCAGAACGATTTCAGCTTAAGGGTGAAAGCGAGCGGTTGTCCAGCGTTGCTTATTCACCAGATGGGCTGACGCTTGCAACGGGCAGCGCTCGGAACAACATTTTTACTCTCTTTCCAGGCAATGTGCGATTTCAGATTATGGAACGTCCAAATTTCGTCGGTGTCAAGCTTTGGGATTTAGCCAAACAAACGGAAAAGTGCAAAGTATCCAGCAACACGAGCATTTGGTCGATTGCCATCGCTCCCGATAACAATTCCATCGTCGGCTCGACCGAAAACTGGAAGGCCACCGAGTGGAACTTGCCCGATCTTGCAGTACGACGAACCCTGGTCGCGCAAAAACCGTTCCTCATGATCATCGTATTTGTGTTGGGGCACGGTATCATTACCGCGCTGCTCGTTAAAGCTAAACCGAAAAAGTTATGCACCACAACGTCGGTAAAAGATGCCACGCCATAATCTTGCTATCTTAGGGCTGTGCAAAAAACAAACCGACGGTAATTCGTGGTCGTCGAGATTGAGTACTAAGCTATTCTTTGGGCGAAAGAGCCCCCTGCAGTCTGAAGGGCGGACCTGCGTTGATGCCTCTCAATCAAAAACAACTTCTCCCGAGTTAGAGCCTGACACAAGAAACCGAGCAACAAGAATCTGCCATTCTACTTCGATCCGAAACGGTAGAGAGCATCCTTCGTCCTAATTAGCAAGTCATTACCGATTGGAACAGGACTTGCCATTATCTGCTCACCGAAGTCGTACTTTGCGATCTCGCGATAGCTGTCACCCGCTTGGAAGATTGTTAACTTGCCATCGTGATCGGCAACAATCACGTTACGACCTATTGCGAACGGGGAGGCGGAATACTTCCCACCAAGCCGCTGTCGCCAGGTTAGCGAACCATCGCTTGTCTTGAGCGCGGAAACGATACCTCCATCGCTAATCGCATACACCAACGAGTCAATATTGATCATACTTGGCATTACCGGTCCGCTTCGGCTCTCGCGCCACAGGATGTTCGTTTTCGTGATATCCCCCGTTCCTCGAGGATCGATCGCGACCAAGTCGGGCTTGCCATAACCGGTCGACATGATAACTTTGCAATCCGCGTAAAGTGGCATGGGTGTTATGCTAAAGCCTTTGCCATGATCCAGTCGCCAAATTTCGTGTCCGTCCTCGGGATCGTAAGCGACGCACCACTGCGATGCAGGGACTACAACTTGGGTCTTACCATCGACTTCAATTAGGATCGGCGTGGAATAAGACTTGCGAAACTCCCCATTATCCGCATCTATCGTCGGTCTGGCTGTTCTCCACACTTCATTTCCAGTCTCGATTGACAACGCGGCTACAAACTGTTGATCCATCCCATCGCACGTAACAATGACTTTTCCGTCGTACTCTACCAAACTGCTACCAGGTCCTACGCTGTCGTCGACAACCAACTGACGTTGCCACAGTTTTTCTCCCGTTGCTACATCCAAGCACCAGGTTCCATATTGACCAAAATGCAAGACGACCCGATCGCCGACGATTACGCCCGTTGGGGACGCATACCCGTTCATCGGATGGATTGGGTTCGGAGTGTCGACCGTGCTCAATTGAATGTTGTGAATGATTGCTCCCGAATCGACGTTTAAGCAATACGCAATCAGATCGACCCGACCTGCAACCACTTTCATTGCGGCCATCGAAACCTTAGCGAGTTTGGCTTCTTTTTGCTCGGGCGTAGCTTCGAGCATGCGAGCCGCCGTCAACCAAATTCTCTTGCCATCCGTGATAGGGGAAGACCAGCCAGCTTCGGGTGTTCCTGTACGCCATCGGAGGTTTTCGGTTCCGTTTGGATTCAATGCGATGGTCACGTGGTCATTACCTGAAACACCGTTTCCTTGTGGACCTCGAAACTGCGTCCAATGCTGTCCAATCGTTTGGCCGGACAAACCAAGGCAGAAAGCAATGGTCAGAACCAGGAGAGATTTATTCATGTTGTTGAGCAAGGGTTAAGCGAAGCAAGGGGGAGGGTTGAGTAGCAATTAACCCTGAGGCGGTATTCTATAGTCCAATCCCTTTTTTTGCGACTCTTCAATCAAAGATCCATTGGAGGCCGGCAACCGATTGGGAACGTGGCGGATGCTGCCAGCATCCGTACCGACGCTAGCAGCGTCGGCCACGACACAACGACACAACGGCACAACGACACAACGACACAACGGCCACGACACCTCACTCCCCATCGGCAATTACGCAACGCATTTCAAGATCGTAGACTTGACCTGCCTTGACGCTGGTAAAGGCCTCTATTTCCTCCGAACCGGTGGGGCGATCAAAAAACGCGACTTGGCCGGGGCCAATGACTTCCGCTTTACTCTGTTTCACAACCAAACAGGTTCCTTCATCAATTCCAATGCCAAGCAGTTGTGGAAAAGTCTTTTTGAGCAACGCCATATCGGGGAAACGATTTCTCTGACTAAAGTGTTGGTCAATGGCGACCCCTGTTAAAAAGCCCAAGCCTCGTTCGTATCCCTCAGCCATCATCTGAGTGTTACCCATGGGATCGCCTCGAGGCATGTAATCACCTTGGATCGAAGCACCTGCCGAAGATCCACCGATCACACCACCTCGCTCTAGTACCAAATGCATCAGTCGATGCGCTTCCGTGTTTTGATACGAGTCCACCAAGTTCCATTGTCGTCCACCACCAAACCATACGCCTGTGGCTGTAGCAAGCGATTCAATAAACAGCGGATCGTCGGCCAAGATTCGGTCTTTGGTATGCAACCAGTCCACTTGTCCGGCTCCCGCTTTACGAAGCACTCTGAGCATACTGGGCTCCTGCACGATCGTCTTGGCTTCCTCACAGGGAACATAAACGATCCTCGCTTTGTCGCCACCTGCAAGCTGCACGAAGGCATTTAGTGCTTCCGCTGGGAGATTTCCACCACCTGCGATGACAAGGCTTCCGATGGCTACTTTGGGTACAAGAACTTCTATGCCGGGAAACGCGGCCGTTTGTCGAGCCTGTGCGGCACGCCTTAGCGCAATCAAATCTGCCGTCATGCCACGCTTTAAGACTTCAGTCCGAGCGACGCGATTCTTCGAAGCAGCCATCGTGACCAGGACATTGGACTCTCCGATGACTTCTAGTCGACGACCGCGTACGATGAGTGCCGTTTTCTCGTCGATTCCAAAGCCGACACGGTCTGGATGCAAGTCCACAGCGTAACGGAGTCGGTCCGTTCTTTTTCTAGCGAAGAAATGCTGATCGACGATAGTGCCCGGTAAAAAATCGAAACCGGTTCGCAAGTCGTTGTTTAACAACATTACCTTCGACGCAATCGCTGTTCCCGCAGAGGTTCCTCCGACGACTCCACCGCGAGCTAGCAACTTCATGATGCCCTCTTCGACAATCGTACCTGCGTAGATCTCCATCAACCGAGACTGCTTCCCGCCGCTGAACCAAACCGCCGTCGCGTTGGCGAGTAATGGTTCGAACCCCGCGTTTGCAACTTCCTCTCGCTGCTCGGCATGCAAAACCTCTACGCTTTTTGGCCCATGCTCAATCCAAACCTCGGTCTTTTTTGAGTTCAAGGGGTCGCTTGGGTCCGCCGTAGGAATGACAACGATGCGAGCTTCCTTGCCACCGGCCAATTCGGTAAATCGCTGACGTATTTCTGGGGCCACGACCCCGCCGCCATGCAAAAACAGAGTCCCCTCAGGCGGTGGCAATGGTTCGGCGGCATCGGCGTCGAACTGAGCTTCTGCCACTCCTAGCCATCCCAATAAAAGCATTGCAAAAGCAGCACTGGCGAGCGTCGTTCTGTTTGTCATTGGATCAAAATCTGTTGATGGTTATGTGAGGTAGACTGCGCGATTCAATATTACCTAATGTAGATCCTCGTT
>Ga0105046_10011570_pt1 | contig 13715 bp, 10 predicted proteins | sample MAT03_FD_78385 | JGI IMG/M metagenome (GOLD analysis project Ga0105046, IMG submission 78385) | Freshwater microbial communities from Lake Fryxell liftoff mats and glacier meltwater in Antarctica - MAT-03 (megahit assembly) | ecosystem: Environmental > Aquatic > Freshwater > Ice > Liftoff... | reverse complement strand
CAAGCGTGGGGGCCCCCTCTCCACCAGCCGGGGCCGCGGATCCGGCTTCGCCGGGCCGCAGGCGCAGCGCCCCTTTTTTTCGTGCATGGGGCAGCGAAACGCCGAAGGCACGCGAAGCGACAAGCGTGGGGGCCATATTCACTGTTCCGCGAAGGCCCGCTCGATCACGAAGTCGCCCGGCTTGGACGTGTTGCCCTCCTTGAAACCCCGGTCCTCCAGTATCTGCTTGAGGTCCTTGAGCATGCCCGGGCTGCCGCAGATCATGACGCGGTCGCTGGCCGGGTCCAGCGCCGGCAGCTTCAGGTCTTCAGACATCTTGCCGCTTTCCATGAGGTCCGTGACGCGACCCATGGTGCGGTAACTTTCCCGCGTGACAGTGGGGTAATAGAGCAGTTGTTTGGAAATCAGGTCTCCGAGAAACTCATGCTGGGGCAGGTGCTCTACCAGCAGGTCGTGGTAGGCCAGCTCGTCAGCCTGGCGCACGCCGTGCACCAGCACTACCTGCTCGAACCGCTCATAGGTTTCCGGGTCGCGGATGATGCTCATGAAAGGTGCCAGGCCGGTTCCGGTGGACAGCAGATACAGGCGTTTGCCCGGCAGCAGGTAGTCGATGACCAGTGTGCCGGTCGGTTTGCGACCGACGATGATCTTGTCGCCGACCTTCATGTGCTGCAGGCGCGAGGTCAGCGGGCCGTCGGGCACCTTGATGCTGAGGAACTCGAGGTGCTCCTCGTGGTTGGGGCTCACGATGCTGTAGGCGCGAAGCAGTGGTTTGTCGTTGACGCGCAGACCAATCATCGTGAAATGACCGTTGCTGAACCGCAGCGAGGTGTCGCGGGTGGTGGTGAACGTGAACAGCTTGTCGGTCCAGTGGTGGACGGACAGAACTGTTTCTTCGTTGAATGCGCTCATGGTGATAAAGGGCTGGAAGTAGGGGGTACGTGTGGGGCCGCCAGCAGCCCGTGGCCCGGGTTCGCCAGCTTGGCGGCTTTAGCCCTCCATTGTGCCGCCTCCGCATGGCGGCGGCTTTCGGGGAGCCGCGGCCAAAGGTGGGAAAGGCGAGTCACGGCGATCACTTTTGTGGCTGTGGCACGGGATGGCGTGTGGCCAAGCATGGAGGCAATGTGCCACATTGATGTAGTGAATGCAACATTCAAGTTTAGTGTTGACAACAAAAAAAGTTCAGGCGCGGTGCAAATACTATTGCATCTGGAATTTCTATGCGCTACATTGATTCTAGATGTAGCAATTACAACATATAAATTAAGTGTGCACTACATTGGTGTCTGTGCACCAGGATGGTTGGCTGAGCCATAACGAGGCGAACACGATGACGGAACATACCAAGACGGATGGTTTGCCAGGCCTGGATGCAGCGGCGTTTGCCCAGGTTCTGGAAAAGGCCCGCCCGCGCAACGAACGCATGAACAGCGAAAAAATCGAATGCAATGCCTGTCCCGTGCTGTGCCAGATTTCCGAGGGCCGCAGCGGCGCATGCGACCGTTACGCCAACCGCAGCGGCATCCTGGTCCGCGTGGACCCCGTGCTTTTGCTGCGCCGCAGCCTGTCGGATGCCGAGGCGAAAGTGGTTCCTTTTGCCGGGCGCGTTGCTGTCGCCGGCACCCCGGACGAGGCCCTGGCCGGGGCGACCTGGAGTGGCGATCTGGTACTGGCCGATGAGGTGTTTGTCACCGGCGTGGGCTCGTCAACAACTTATCCCGACTACAAGCCGGCGCCTTTCATCGTTTCGTCCCAAGTGGAGGGCGTCGATATGGTCACGGTAGTCACCGAGGGAATCTTCAGTTACTGCAGCCTCAAGGTGAAGATAGACACCGACCGCTTTCTCGGTGCCGAGCAGGCCAACGTGCGCTGCAAGGGCGAGGTGGTCGGCCATGTGACGACGGCTGAGTACGGCTCGCAGATGCTGTCCCTGGGCGGCGTGCATCACCTGACCGGCGGCAGCAAGAAAGAAGGCCGCGTCACCATGGACATGATGCAGTCGCTAGGCAACAAAAAAGCCGTTGAGTTCACGATTGACGGGGGCGCGCAGGTCGTGATCCAGGCCGGCCGCGCGCCGATTGTCAACGGCGTCGAGGAAAGACGCATGCGTGTGGGTTGCGGCTCGGCCACGGTAGGCATTTTTGCAAAGCAGCTGTTCGGCAAGCTCGATGAGGTGGTGGTGGTCGATGACCACATCACCGGTGTCCTGACCGAGCATCAGGCAGGTCGCTGCCTGGACATGCGTGCCTCGGGACTCAAGATGCGCGGGCGAAAATCGACACCGGGCCGCTATTTCCAGGTGGCCAACCCGGGCACGGGATGGGGCGGTACCGATATCGCCGATCCGCTGTCCATCATCGAGGGCTGGGACCCCGATGTCGCATGGCCGGGCTTGCGCCTGCTGATGACCTCCACCACCGGCGAACACGCCAGCTGGTATGTGCTCAATGAAGAACTTCATCCGGTCGAGCAGGACATGCCCGGGGAAGTGCGCCTGATCGTCGAGCGCATCGGCGAGAACTGCGAACCGTCCCTGTCCACCGTGCTGTTTCTCGGCGGCGCCGGCGGCAGCCTGCGCGCGGGCGTCACCGAGAACCCGGTCCTGTTGACCCGTGCCATTAAAAATGCGCTGGTCAATGTCACCTGCGGCGGCGCGCCGGCTTACATCTGGCCCGGTGGCGGCATCACCGTGATGGCCGATGTCATGCGCATGCCGGACAACAGTTTTGGCACCGTGCCCACGCCGGCCCTTGTGGCACCGATTGAATTCAGCATGAAGCTCGACGACTACCGCGCGCTCGGCGGCCACATGGACCATGTGCGCACGCTGGACGAGGCGCTGCGCCGGGGTGCGTGGCACAACGAAGGTGCGCCGTCATCACTGCAATGGACGGCCCTGCCGGCAGCCAACCCCTGGCCGCTGGCGCGTCCCCCCCTGCTCGGCTGAAGCGCCCCTGCCATGAACGCCCAACGCTCCCTTTTGCCCGACGGCCGCTGGCATTTTCAGCATGGCCCCATGGATGTTGTGATTGGCGCCAGTGGGGATCCGTCGGCGCTGGAGGATGCGCACGAGGACGCGTGGCGGCGCTTTTGCGGCATCCTGAACGAACTCGTGCAGGAGCTGCCGGCCTTGCGGCGCCCGGTGCAGGGCCCCTGCCCCCTGGAGGGGCCCATCGCCAGGCGCATGTGGCATGCCTGCGAGCCTTACAAAAGCGGGTTTATCACGCCGATGGCGGCGGTGGCCGGCGCCGTTGCGCAAGAGCTCATGGCCTGTTACGCGGTGGGTGGTGTGGCGCGGGCCTGGGTCAACAACGGCGGTGACATTGCGCTGCACTTGGCGCCGTCGCAGTCGGTGCGGGTGGGCCTGTATGCAGACCTGGCGCGGCTGGACCACAACCAAATCCGCGACGGTATCCGCACCGACGGCCAGTTTGAGGTTTCCAGCCTGCTGCCGGTGCGCGGCGTCGCCACCAGCGGGTGGCGCGGCAGGAGCTTTTCGCTGGGTATTGCCGACAGCGTGACGGTGTTGGCGCGTACCGCGGCCGAGGCGGATGCAGCCGCGACGGTGATTGCCAATGCGGTGGACCTTGACGATGTGCGGGTGATTCGCCGGCCCGCGAGTGAACTGAAAGACGATTGTGACCTCGGCCTGTTGCCGGTCACGGTGGAGGTCCCGCTGCTGGAGCCTGCGCTGGTGCAGCAGGCCTTGCGCGCCGGCCTGCGGCGCGCGCAGGCCTTGCGCGCTGCGGGCTTGATCTGGTCCGCAGCACTGATTTGCCAGAATCAGGTCGCCAGCACCGATACTGCAACTCTGAAAACGCTGGAAAACCAGCGCCTGGGCACGCGGGTTGGTTCGGTATTTGCTTAATGAAACAGATGGACGCACAGCGATGATTGAACTACGACGCATCTTCACGCACGTGGAGGAGATCCGGCACGAATTTGGCCCGGTGGCCGACGTCCCGCTGCTGCGCGGTGCCATCGGTGCGGTGCTGACCAATCCCTTTGCCGGCCGGTATGAAGCTGACATCCTGCCGATGATGGCCGCACTGGACCCGGTGGGGCTCACGATGGCGCAGAAACTGTTGGCAGCCATGGGTGTGCCCGCCGCGCGCATCGAGGGTTATGGCAAGGGCGCCATCGTGGGTGCCAGCGGAGAGCTGGAGCATGGTGCCCTCTGGCACGTGCCGGGGGGGTACGCCATGCGCGAGCTGCTGGGGTGGAAGGGCGATGCTGCGGCGTATGCCAAGGGGCAGGGCGAGGAAAAAACCGGGCGACCGGGCAACGCCCTGTCCATCGTGCCTTCGACCAAAAAAGTAGGCGGGCCGGGCGCGGCGCTGGACGTGCCGATGACCCATATCAATGCCGCCTACGTGCGCAGCCACTTTGATGCGATCGAAGTGCGGGTTCCGGGTGCGCCGCTGCCTGATGAAATTGTTTTTATCCTGGCGATGAGCACGGGGCCGCGCATTCATGCGCGTGTCGGTGGTCTCGCCGCAGGCGCGATCAGCCAATGGAACGGCCTGCGCTGAACCGGCGCCACCATGGCAACATGCACAAGGAAAACACATGACAGCGAGCATCCGGAAAATCATCGTCCAGGTTGACGAAATTCACATGGAAATGGGCCAGCGCGTCAATCCGCCCACACGCCGGGCGCTAGCCATGGCAGTGATCGCCAACCCGTTTGCCGGCGTGTACCAGGAAAACCTCGATGAGCTGATAGCCATGGGCGAAGAGCTGGGTGCGCTGCTGGGGAAAAAATGTGTCGAGGCCCTGGGTATCGCACCGGGCCAGGCACAGAGCTATGGCAAGGCCGCGATTGTTGGCGAGGCCGGCGAGCTGGAGCACGCTGCGGCCATCCTGCACCCCAAGCTGGGCGCTCCGCTTCGTCTGGCTGTGGAGAAGGGCGCGGCCCTTGTGCCTTCCAGCAAAAAGCGCGGCGGCCTGGGCACGGCGATTGACGTGCCGCTGGGCCACAAGGACGCGGCCTTTGTGCGCAGCCACTTCGATGCGATGGAGGCTCGGGTTGCCGATGCGCCGCGTGCCAATGAAATTGTGGTCGCTGTCGTTGTGACAGACAGTGGCCGACCCCTTCCGCGCGTGGGCGGATTGCAGATCCACGACATCAAAGGCGAAGATGGGCTCCGTTAGCACGGACCCGTCACAACTCATTCCGATCCACTACAAACAGGAGTTTTTATGAAGATGCAATACAAAATACTGGGTGCCATGACTATTTTGGGGTTGATGACCTCGCTGGCGACCGCGCACGCCCAGGGGGTCATCAAGATTGGCGAGATCAACAGCTACAAGGCCCACCCCGCCTTTCTGGAGCCCTACAAGAAGGGCATGGAGCTGGCGGTCGAGGAAATCAACGCCGCCGGCGGCATCAATGGCAAGAAAGTGCAGTTGATCATTCGGGACGACAACGCCAACCCCGGCGACGCGGTGCGTGCTGCCGAGGAACTCCTTTCGCGCGAGAATGTGGATGTGCTGACCGGCTCCTTCCTTTCCCACATTGGCCTGGCACTGGGGGACTTTGCAAAACAGAAGAAAATTTTCTTTTTGGCATCAGAGCCGCTGACCGACAAGATCGTCTGGCAAAACGGCAACCGTTATACCTTCCGCCTGCGCGCCTCGAGCTATATGCAGGTGGCCATGCTGGTGCCGGAAGCTGCTGCGATGAAGAAAAAGCGCTGGGCCGTTGTGTACCCCAATTACGAGTATGGCCAGTCCGCTGTGGCCAGCTTCAAGACGCTGCTGAAGGCGGCCCAGCCTGATGTTGAGTTCGTCGCCGAGCAGGCGCCGCCGCTGGGCAAGGTGGACGCCGGAAGCGTGGTGCAGGCCCTGGCTGACGCCAGGCCGGATGCCATCTTCAATGTGCTTTTCGGCGCCGATCTGATCAAGTTTGTACGCGAAGGCAACACCCGCAGCCTGTTCCAGGGCCGTGAAGTCGTGAGTCTGCTGACCGGCGAGCCCGAGTACCTCGATCCGCTGAAAGACGAAACGCCCAATGGCTGGCTCGTCACCGGTTACCCCTGGTACGGCATCCAGACGCCGGAACACAAGGCATTCTTTCTGGCGTACCACGGCAAGTTCAAGGACTATCCGCGCCTCGGCTCCGTCGTCGGTTACAGCGCCATCCATTCGCTGGCCGCAGGCATGAAAAAAGCCAAATCAACGGATACCGAAAAGCTGATTACAGCCTTCCGCGGCCTGAAGCTCATGACGCCTTTCGGCCCCATTGTTTACCGTCCGCAAGATCACCAGTCCACCATGGGCGCCTTTGTCGGGCGCATCAAAAACGAAGGCGGCAAGGGCGTGATGGTCGACTACCGCTACCTGGACGGTGCGAAGTTTCAGCCGACAGACGCAGAAGTCACGAAGTTGCGCCCTGCTGACGCATCAAAATAAGGGACTTGGAAATAGCAGAAATACCCTCAGAGCGTCATCGCGAGGCCGAAAGGCCGTGGCGATCTATGCGGGTGCTACCCAAGACAGTGGATTGCCGCGCTACGCTCGCAATGACGAAAACAGCTATGTTTGAAGTTTCCATGTCACGTTAAACCTGGGCCGATGCACCGCGAACCCATGGCTGGTACCCCGCGCGTCGGGTGCGCGGGTGCTGGCAGATAGTTTTCCCGATAGTGCTGAGCCCGTACGCTAAGGCATCATGCCTGCCAGGGCGCTTGCAAGTGGTCTGTCTCCCCCGCAGAAAGAAGGTAATTCATGAGCTTTTCAGGCTTGATCGTCCAGTTGCTCAACGGCCTGGCCGGTGCGTCGTCGCTGTTTTTGGTGGCTGTCGGACTGTCGCTGATTTTCGGCGTCACGCGCATCGTCAACTTCGCGCACGGCTCATTTTTCATGGTCGGCATCTATGTCGCCTATTCGCTGGTGGCTACCCTGGGAAGCACCGTGGGTTTTTGGCCGGCCCTGCTGCTCGCTGCCCTGGCCGTCGGTGTGCTTGGTGCGCTGGTCGAGGTGCTGCTGCTGCGCCGCATTTACCATGCGCCGGAGCTGTTTCAGTTGCTCGCGACCTTTGCGCTCGCCCTGGTGATCAGGGACGCGGTGCTGTGGTTCTGGGGTCCTGAAGAACTGCTGGGTCCGCGGGCGCCCGGTTTCACGGGCTCGGTGCTCATTCTCGGACGGCAATTTCCTGAGTACGACCTGTTCCTGATCGTTGCCGGTCCGGTGGTTCTGGGCTTGCTCTGGTTGTTGCTGACGAAAACCCGCTGGGGGACGCTGGTGCGGGCCGCCACCCAGGACCGGGAGATGCTCAGCGCGCTGGGGGTCAATCAGGCCTGGCTGTTCACCGCGGTGTTTGCGCTGGGTGCGCTGCTGGCGGGCCTGGGCGGCGCGCTGCAGCTTCCGCGCGAACCGGCGAATCTGGAGATGGACCTGCACATCATAGGCGCCGCCTTTGTGGTGGTGGTGGTCGGCGGCATGGGCTCGATCCCCGGCGCCTATGTGGCGGCGCTGCTGATCGCTCAACTCAAGGCGATCTGCATCTGGCTGGGGCTGGTCGAAATCTGGGGCATCAGCATTTCGTTTTCCAAACTGACCCTGGTGGTGGAGTTTCTGGTGATGGCCGTCGTGCTCGTGGTCCGGCCCTGGGGCCTGTTCGGCCGGCCGCAAGCCGTCAGCCGCCATGCCGGAACGGCCGAGGAGCCCTTGCGCCCGCCGGATCGTCTCTACAAGTATGGCGGCGCAGCAGTGCTGGCGCTGCTGGTTCTGATGCCCGCGCTGACCGCGCAGTCGCCTTATGTGACGGTCCTGCTGATTGATGTGCTGGTGGCCGTTCTGTTTGCGGCCAGCCTGCACTTCATCATGGGGCCGGCCGGCATGCACTCGTTCGGCCATGCGGCCTACTTCGGTCTGGGCGCCTACGGTGCGGCCTTGCTGCTGCGCAACCTGAACCTGCCGATGGAGGTGGCGCTGGTCGTCGCGCCTGCGCTGGCGGCACTCGGGGCCTTTGTTTATGGCTGGTTCTGCGTGCGGCTGTCGGGCGTGTACCTGGCCATGCTGACCCTGGCTTTTGGGCAGATCACCTGGGCGATCGTCTTCCAGTGGGACGCGGTCACTGGCGGCAGCAACGGCTTGACCGGCGTCTGGCCGACGGAATGGTTGGCCGATAGAAAGATGTACTACTACCTGACGCTGGCGCTCGTCGCGGGAGCCGTGCTGCTGATGCACCGCATGCTGTATTCGCCCTTCGGCTACGCCATGCGCGCCGCGCGCGACTCGGTGCTTCGCTCGGACGCGATCGGCATCAACGTCAAGCGCATGCAATGGGTGGCCTTCGTCATCGCGGGCACTTTTGCGGGCCTGGCCGGAGCGCTCTACGCATTTTCCAAGGGCAGCATCTCTCCGGATATCCTGCATGTGGTCAGATCCATCGACGGTCTGGTGATGGTGCTGCTGGGCGGGGTGCAGACGCTGGTCGGACCCATCGTCGGCGCCGTTACCTTCATCTGGCTGCACGACACCGTGGCGCGCAACACCGATTACTGGCGCGCCGTGCTGGGCGCCATCATCCTGCTGCTGGTGCTGCTGTTTCCGCAGGGCATTGTCGGCGCTGTCAAACAACTGCTGCTCATCCTGCGCGGCGCGAAAGAGGAGCGGTCATGAGCTTGCTCAAAGTATCCGGCCTGGGCAAATCGTTCGGCGGCGTCAAGGCGGTCGATGGCATCAGCTTCGAGCTGGCGGCCGGCGAGCTGCTGGCCCTGATCGGACCCAACGGTGCCGGCAAGTCGACGGCCTTCAACATGGTCAATGGTCAGTTGCGCGCCGATACCGGCTCTATTCAGCTTAACTCGCAGGAGCTGATCGGGCTGGCCCCGCGCGACATCTGGCGGCTCGGCGTGGGCCGCACCTTCCAGATCGCCGAAACCTTTGCCTCGCTGACGGTTGCCGAGAACGTCCAGATGGCCTTGCTGTCGCACGACGGCAAGCTGTTTTCGATGTGGCGCAGCGCTGCCGCTTACAAGCGCGGGGAAGCGCTGTCCCTGCTGGAGCAGGTCGGCATGGCGTCCCAGGGCGACCGGCCCTGCAGCGAGCTGGCTTATGGCGACGTCAAACGCGTCGAGCTGGCGATTGCCATGGCCAACAGCCCGAAACTGCTGTTGATGGATGAACCCACGGCTGGCATGGCGCCGCAGGAGCGCAACGCGCTGATGGCCTTGACCAAACAGCTGGTGCTAGACCGCGGCATGGCGGTGCTGTTCACAGAGCACAGCATGGACGTGGTGTTCGCCTATGCCGACCGCATGATCGTGCTGGCGCGGGGCCGGCTGATTGCAGAAGGAAAACCGCTGGAGATCCGCGACCACCCACAAGTCCAGGAAGTCTATTTTGGCAGCGGCAAGACCTTCGAGAAAATGACCCGCGAAAAGGATGGTGCATCATGAGCGCTGCGAAAGAAGTGCTGCTGCAGGCCAAAGGCCTGTGCGCCTGGTACGGCGCCGCCCAGATCCTGTACGACGTGGGCATCGAGGTGCGGCGCGGCGAAGTGGTGGCCCTGATGGGGCGCAACGGCGCCGGGAAATCCACGACGCTCAAAGCGCTGATCGGCATGCTCGACAAGCGTCGCGGCAGCGTCTCGTTTCTCGGCGTCGACATTTCAAAAAGCGAACCGCACCACGCGGCCCGCATGGGCCTGGGCTTTGTGCCGGAAGACCGGCGCATCTTCACCGACCTGACGGTGATGGAAAACCTGGAGGTGGGGCGGCAGCCGCCGCGCCGCTGGCCGGACGGCAGCGAAGCGCCAGTCTGGACGCCTGAGCGTCTTTTTAAGCTCTTCCCCAATCTGGGTGAGATGCCAGGCCGGCCGGGTGGCCGCATCAGCGGCGGCGAGCAGCAGATGCTCACGGTGGCGCGCACCCTGATGGGCAACCCCTACCTGGTGCTGCTCGACGAACCGGCTGAAGGCGTGGCGCCGGTGATCGTCGAGCAAATGGTACACATGATTCTGGCGCTGAAGGACCAGGGCGTCAGTATTTTGCTGTCCGAACAGAACATGCATTTTGCCGAACTGGTGTCCGACCGGGCCTATGTGCTTGAGAAAGGCCAGATCTGCTACGAAGGCTCAATGGCTGATCTTGCGGGGAATGAAGAGGTTCGCCGCGCTTACCTCAGCGTATGAGCTTGAGATGGGCACGGCAACAGGCCATTTGATTCGATGACATCCACGAACGTGAGTCTCACCGTCAACGGGGTGACGCGAACCCTGGCCGTTTCAGCGCAGGCTTCGCTGTTGCTGGTGCTGCGCAACGACCTGGCTCTGAACAGCCCCAAATACGGCTGCGGCCTCGGCGAATGCGGCGCCTGCACCGTGCTGGTCGATGGCGTGGCGGCACGTGCCTGCGTGATTCCGGCCTGTGGCGTAGCTGGCAGAGAGATCATCACGCTGGAAGGACTGGGGTCCTCGGACGCCCTGCATCCGGTGCAGCAGGCCTTTATTGAAGAGCAGGCGGCCCAGTGCGGCTACTGCCTGAGCGGCATGATCATGATGACGGCGGCATTGCTGGCACGCCAGCCCGACCCCACGGATGAAGAGATACGCCGCGAACTGTCGGGCAACCTCTGCCGTTGCGGCACCCACCTGGAAATTCTCAAGGCTGTCAGGCGCGCCGCCCAGTTGACGCAGATGGCGCGGCAGGCCCCGCCAGCAACGCACACGCCATGACCCGCCGCGCCGATCTCCCGCTGACACGCGCCGACTTCCACGCCGCAGGCGGCGTCCTGCTCATCACGCGCGAGCCGCCGCCCGCACCCCTGCCGGCGCCGGGCCAGCCCGCACGGGTCACGGCCAATCCGCTCGAAGGTGTCGAAATCCTGATCGCCGTCTGGGACGACGGCAGCGTCACCGCGCTGAACGGCCATGTCGATCTCGGCACCGGTCTTCGCACGGCGCTGGGCCAGATCGTCGCCGAGGAACTCGACGTGGCGCTGGACTGCGTCAACATGGTGCTCGGCGACACGGCGCGCGCGCCGAACCAGGGCGCGACGATTGCCAGCGCGTCGATACAGATCCATGCTGTCCCGTTGCGGGCCGCCGCCGCGCAGGCGCGCGCCTGGCTGGTGGACCGCGCAGCCGTGCATCTGGGTGTGGACGCGGCCCTGCTGGAGGTTCAGGGTGGCGTGGTCAGTGTGGCGGGTGCCGGGGCGCGGTCGGTGGCCTACGCTGCCTTGCTGGCGCAGCAGCATGTCGAGCTGTCCCTGGCGCCGGACACGGCGCTGAAGGCGCCGCAGGACTACCGCGTGGTGGGCACCAGCCAGCCCCGGGTCGACATCCCGGCCAAGGCCACCGGCGAGTTGACCTTTGTGCATGACATGCGGGTGCCGGGCATGCTGCACGGCCGCGTCGTGCGCCCGCCTTACGCGGGTGCGGACCATGGTGACTTCATCGGCAACACGCTGGAGTCGGTGGACGAATCTTCCATCGCGCATATCCCCGGCCTGCGCGCCGTGGTGGTGATCCGCGATTTTGTCGGCATCGTCGCCGAGCGCGAAGAGCACGCCGAGCAGGCGCTGCGCGAACTGCGCGTGGTCTGGAAACCCTGGCCCGGTCTGGGCAAGCTGGACAATCTTGAAGAGGCCCTGCGCGCCAACCCCTCCACGCAGCGCAGGCTGATCGACGAAGGCGATGTGGACGCCGCCATTGCCGACGCCGCGCAGGCCATGGCGCGCAACTATGTATGGCCGTACCAGATGCACGGCGCCATCGGCCCGTCCTGCGCGCTGGCCGATTGGCGGGCTATAGAGCCCCCACGTTCGCCCACTTCGTGTGGCTCACTGCCCCCCGAGGGGGCCGCGTCCCGCCTTGGGAGCGGCCCGGCGGCGGAACATCGCCTGACGGTCTGGGCTGGCACGCAGAACCCGCATGTGCTGCGGGCCGACCTGTCGCGCCTGATGGGCTTGGCCGATGTGGCCATCGACGTGGTCCGCATGGAGGCGGCCGGCTGTTATGGGCGCAACTGCGCCGACGATGTGGCGGCCGATGCGGCCCTGCTGTCCCGCGCGGTCGGCGCACCGGTGCGGGTGCAGCTGACGCGCGAGCAGGAGCATGCCTGGGAGCCCAAGGGAGCGGCGCAGCTGATGCAGGTGCGCGGCGGCCTCAACCAGGACGGTTCGGTCGCTGCCTACGATTTTCAGACCTCCTACCCGTCCAACGGCTCACCGACGCTGGCGTTGCTCCTGACCCGCACCATCGAACCGGTCGCGCAGGCCTACGAAATGGGCGACCGCACAGCGCGCCCGCCCTACAACTACAACAACCTGCGGGTCTCGGTCAACGACATGGCGCCCATGCTGCGGGCCTCCTGGTTGCGCGGCGTGTCGGCCCTGCCCAACTCCTTTGCGCACGAGTCCTATATCGACGAGCTGGCCACCGCGGCGGGCGTGGACCCGGTGGAGTTCCGCCTGCGCTACCTCAGCGAGCCGCGCGCGGCCGAGCTGGTGCGCGCCACGGCCGACCGTGCGGGATGGAAGGTCCACACGCAGCCGCAGCAGCAGGCGGCGCAGGCAGATGGGGCATCGGACATCGTGCAGGGCCAGGGCGTGGCGTATGCGCGTTATGTGCACAGCAAGTGGCCGGGCTTTGGCGCGGCCTGGGCCGCCTGGGTGGCCGACGTCGAGGTCAACCGCAAGACCGGTGAAGTGCATGTGCGGCGGGTGGTGGTCGGCCACGATGCCGGCACGCTGATCAACCCGGCCGGCGTTCAGCACCAGATCCATGGCAATGTGCTGCAGACCACCAGCCGCGCGCTGACCGAGCAGGTCACGCTGAGCCCGGCGACCGGCGCGGTCAGCAGCCTGGAGTGGGGCGCGTACCCCATCCTGAATTTTCGCGATGTGCCGGTGATAGAGGTCGTCACCATGGCCCGGCCCGGCGAGCCGCCGCTGGGTGCGGGCGAGTCGGCTTCAGTGCCCGGCACGGCGGCGATAGCCAACGCGATTTTTGACGCGACCGGCGTGCGCTTTCGGCAGCCGCCGTTCACGCCGGAAGTCATTCGCGCGGCGCTGAATCCGGTGCCCGACAGCGAACCGGCCCGCCTGCCGTCCATGCCATCCGTGCCGCAACCTCCCAGCCAGCGTTTACCGGCAAGCGCCGTCTGGCCCGGGCGCCGGAAAGCCTGGTCGCGCGGCGGCGCCGTCCTGGCCAGCGTGTTCGGGATTGCCGCCGCGCTGCTCGGTTGGCGGTCGGCGATTGCGCCGGTCACGGCAAGCAGTACGACCATCTACACCGCCGCCACGCTGGATCGTGGCCGCCAGCTTGCCGCCGCCGGGAACTGCGTAGGCTGCCACACCGCGCCCGGCGGCATCGCGAATGCGGGCGGGCGCGCCATGGACACGCCCTTCGGCCAGATAGTGACCACCAACATCACGCCCGATACGCAGACTGGCATCGGCCTGTGGTCCTTCAGCGCCTTCCAGCGCGCCATGCGTGAAGGCATCTCGCGTGACGGCCACCATCTGTATCCGGCTTTCCCCTATACGGCCTTTGCCAGGACCAGCGACGAGGACCTGACGGCGCTCTACGCCTGGCTGATGGCCCAGCCGGCGGTGCGTTCGGAAACGCCGGGCACGCGGCTGGTTTTTCCGTTCAACCTGCGGCCCTTGATGGCTGGCTGGAACGCCCTGTTTCATGACCCTGCGCCTTACCGCGCGGACCCGACGCAGACGGTGGAATGGAACCGCGGCGCCTACCTGGT
>Ga0105046_10011566_pt1 | contig 13717 bp, 9 predicted proteins | sample MAT03_FD_78385 | JGI IMG/M metagenome (GOLD analysis project Ga0105046, IMG submission 78385) | Freshwater microbial communities from Lake Fryxell liftoff mats and glacier meltwater in Antarctica - MAT-03 (megahit assembly) | ecosystem: Environmental > Aquatic > Freshwater > Ice > Liftoff... | reverse complement strand
TCTCCTTTAAGGTAATGATCGTAGCGGCTATCGCTGCTCACAATGGTGCGCACGAAACTGGCAAGTGCCCTTCTCAAAGCATCAACCGAAGGCGGTCCTCCGTAGGCCCGAGCGAATGCATCAGGATACGATTGGTGGGTGCTGAGGCGCGCCACCGCTTCGGTGACAGGAAGATCCATTTCGTTGTGATCTTCAATTGGTTTGATTGCCTGCTCTTCTAGATTTGCAGCGCGACCATCCCAGAACAAACCCGTGCGCACCCAGGCCAGATTCGCCAATTGCGAAGCGTTGCGTTTGCCTTTGCGACCTTGTACGCCTTCGCTTACGGGATGTGGATCGGCAAAGCCATGCTCTTGTTGGTGGCAACTTGCGCAGGTGACGGTTTGGTCGCGTGACAACAACTTGTCGTAAAACAAGCGCTTGCCGAGCTGCGCGCGATCTTCCGTGAGGGCATTGTCCGGCGGTGCGGTTTGTCCGGCAGTCTCCGCAAAACCTGATGGCAGGGGCAAATCGGTAAGTGGAGCAAGGGCAGAATCTTCACAGCCACATAGCGTAAGTAACGCCGACGCAGCAATAAGGGCCACCGATCGTTTGAGCATTCGCGTCGTCCTCAAAGCGCTCACTTGCGCGAGAAGATCTTTACGTCCCGTGTGTGCTGCCTCAGCCGTTCGCCAGCGAGAATCTCCTCTCCAATCGGACCTGCCGAAAGCGGCAGCGAGAACTTCGAGAGATCCGTTTCCATGGCAGCCCCTTTGAGCATCTCGTTTACGGAGAACACCAATGAGACCTGGGCTATCTGACTTCCAACCTCGACGGGACCAACAACAGATATTTTGGGAGCAAACCCATCGTCACCACTGCCACTGCCCATATGTATTTTTGTTGGCAGGTTCTTATCCGTGGTAGCACTGTATTTCCCTTCAAACCGAAGGAAAAGGAAACCCAAGGTGTGTGGCCACTTGAGCTGGGAAGCCTCGTCGAGTGGAGAACGCAGGAGTGATTCTGCTTCATTGCAACCAGCTGTTAATCCGAGAATGAAACTGACTTCATCGTAGCTTCCTGGCGCCACGCGAAGCGCAAACTTGAGCGACGATGGCGTTGACACATCAACGAACTGAACGCCGTAACGAAGCGGCTTGCCTGCCGAATCAACCAATGTAGCAGGCACTTTTTTGCTGCCGCCTTTAAACTCGAATCCGGAAAGATAGAACCGCAAGTTTGTGGGCATTAACGTGCCTCCGAACGACAGCACGTTTTCTTCGCCCATCACGAAGGGTTTGCCATCTAACTGCGGTGCTAAGTCGATCGTGACTGCCCCTTGCGCGGCAGCGGGCAACGTAGGCGACTCTAGGCACGCAACAGGAAACCCGTCTGCGCCGAGCGTTGCGGGAACGCCACCACCTGCCGCATTGGTGCCAGCGGTGCCCCCTGCACGCGCACCACCTCCCCCGCCGCCGCTTCCTTTCATTCCGACGCGTCAGCCGTTGAGCCACACCCGCTGGCGTACGCGAGAGTGACAGACATCAACAAAACCAAAGCATGGGCTAGCCGCATTGCAGGAAAGAGCATAACGAGGTGTCGATTGCGACCCTAGAAAATGACGAAACATTCTTCGGGCGAACTCTCAGTTGCCCTTGGCTGATATGCCCTTAAGCACGTAGCGCAGAAACTGGTCACCACATTCGCGGAAGTTCCGATGATCCGCCTGGCGAAAGAACGCGCCCAATTCAGCCTTGGTAACCACCAAACCTGAAGCTTGAATTAGATCAATGATATCGGTGTCTTTCAGGATGAAGGCCACGCGCACCTTCTTAAGCACCGTGTTGTTGGTGACCGGAAGTTCAAGCGGCTGCGGAGGGCGCGATGGATCCTTGCCGCGCTTGTGCGTTACCATCCCATTGAGGAAATGGGACATCACCCGGTGCGGACATTCTTTGTAGCCTTCATCGCCCTCTTTTTTCAGATAGGCGATCACATCGTCGAGGCTGACTTCCAGCTCTGCCAAGCGAAGAATGGCAATTAAGCCCCCCTCGCCCACGTTCAGCACGTAGCGCAGGGAGCGTAAGATTTCGTTGTTGGTCATAGCGGCCTATAGCAGTGCCAAAACGCCCGCCAAAGCGGGCAAAACCATTAGTTTGGTACGGCGAAGGGCGCTCATAACACAGACTATCGCGCATGTTCGCCGATTCTCAAAACGCTTAACGCAGCATGCTGCAGACCCCGCCGCGGGCTCCACCTACACGCCGCGCCGAGGGAACGCGCAAGAATGCGCCAACTGCCAGCAGCAGTTGTGGATGCTACGACGGTATCTGCGTTCGCAGGGCCTCGACGTCCCACGCAGGGTCGTGAAAGTCGCCTTTGTCTGAAATGTCCGCCTGCAGAACCTTGCTCATCATCTGTGATCGTTCGCGGGCGGCGCTGAAGTATGCTTTTTCGTCATTGGAACGGCGCAGCTCGGCCAGCTCGCGCAAGGCGGATTCATCGTGGCGGCGAAAGATGCCAACAGCTCGTTCAGCCTGATGCGCCCCAAAGCCAAGCCTGCGCAACGCCAACATGCCTAGTCGCAATGCAGACTCAAACGTTTCGCGTTGCATGTCGTCAACGCCTGCATCCAAAAGATCATAAGCTTCGATACGGCCTTTAGCGCGTCCCAGGAGTTTCAAGTGAGGGAAATGCTTCTTGGCGGTGTGAACCACTTCAATATTCTTCTGGGGGCTGTCGAGCGCCAAAACAAGGACCTTAGCCTTATTCGCTCCTGCAGCCGACAAGAGATCTAGGCGCGAAGCGTCCCCGTAAAAAACCTTATTTCCCCAGCGACGAAGCAGGTCCACCTGATCGGAATCGGCCTCTAACACTGTCGCCGAAATTCCATTGGCGCTCAGCAAGCGTCCAACGATTTGACCAAACCTTCCGTAGCCTGCGATGATCACGCTGTTGTGATCATCGGGTTTGTCCGCCGCACGATGCTCGTTTCGTTTGGGTACAAACCGGGGCATGAGCAGGCGCTCGTACACCACCATCAGCAAAGGGGACAGCGCCATCGACACAGCAACCGCCACAACCAACGGTCCTGCCACCGCGGTTGTTAAGATACCTTGCGACGTGGAAAGAGAGAACAAAACGAAGGCGAACTCGCCCCCTTGGGCCAGCGCAAACGAGAACATGAAATTCTGGTTGAGCGGCATGCGAAACACACGGCCAAGCAGCAATAGAACGCCCAGTTTCACGATCACCAAGAGAGCTACCAACGCCAGAATCAAGAGTGGTTGTGCGGACATCAAGTGAAAATCAATCGAAGCTCCGACGCCGATGAAGAACAGGCCCAGCAACAGCCCCTTGAATGGTTCGATGTCGCCTTCCAGTTCGTGCCGGTATTCACTACCCGCCAACACCACGCCGGCCAAAAACGCACCCAAAGCGCGGCTAAGGCCCACCTGATCCATCAGCAACGAAATGCCTACCACCAGAAGCAACGCTGCAGCTGTGAACACCTCGCGCAAACGTGTTTTCGCGATCGCACGAAACGCGGGCCGCACCAAAAAGCGGCCGCCGCCCGCAATGCCCACCATGGTACCCAGCACAATGAGCGTTTGTGCCCAAGCCGGCAGGCCGCTTACCAAGGTGACGGTGGTTTCGTGCGCTGTAGCGCCCTGCGGAGGAGTGACCGTTGCAAGCAACGGAAGAAACGCAAGAATTGGGATCACCGAAATGTCCTGAAACAACAGTACGGAGAAGGCGTTCTGTCCGCCCTCGGTGTTGGTCCAGCCTTTTTCGCCCAACGTTTGCATCACAATGGCGGTTGATGACATGGCGATGATCAAACCCACGGCGGTGGCCATCTGCACGCTGAGGCCAAACAACATGGCAACCCCGCCCGCTGCCAACGTTGTTAACACGACCTGCAATCCGCCCAAGCCCAACACAGACAGACGCAGCCGCCACAAGCGCGCCGGCTCAAGCTCAAGGCCTATCACGAACAACATCATCACCACACCGAACTCAGCGAAGTGCATGACGTCGTGACCGCCGCTGTCGCCCATCAGCCCTAAGGCAAACGGACCGATCACCACTCCCGCAATAAGGTATCCCAAGACAGATCCAAGCCCTACCCGCTTGGCAATGGGAACCAAAATGACTGCGGCCGCCAAAAACACGAAGGCCTGGTACAACAAGTTATCGTTGTTCATTGCTTGTCCTTGCCCACGACAGTGGGTTGCTCACCCGCCAGCAACGATGAAAGTCGCTGACGGTACGCTTTGGCTTGGGTGGCCAAGGCTTCATCACTCAAGCGGTGCGCGCCGTGTGTGATGAACGGATCCAGAAACTGCATGCCACACAGTTGCGCGGTTTGTTCGATAGGCGCTAGCAGTTGTCGCATCGTGAACCGGTTCGACCCTTCCGCTTGATAGGCGCCCTCGGGGCCGCCCGTGGTAACAGCGGTCAGCCAGCGCTTGCCACGCAACGCTGTGCCACCTTCGCCATAGGCCCATCCATGCTTCAAGACCAAATCCATCCATTGCTTGAGCAGAGCCGGCACGCTGTACCAGTAAAATGGATGTTGCAACACGATGATGTCATGTTCCAGCAGCAGGGTCTGCTCACGCCGCACTTCGACGTGAAAGTCCGGGTACTCCTCGTAAAGATCGTGCACCCGCACCGAAGGGAGGTCGGCGACCTCCTTGAGCAACCGGCGGTTCAGCCGTGATCGATGCGACGCTGGGTGCGCGTACAGAACCAACAGGGACATGGCGGGCAGTCTGACACGCAGGCCACCCCTACGTCCAAATCATTGGTCGGCCCGGGATAACCGCAGCAATCCGTCGGCGAAAGAACTCCGTGGCACGTATCCCAGATCCCTTTGGGCGGCGGAGATGTCGAACCAATGTGCGCGTTCTTACCTAGCAACCGTGACGGATCCCACCAGAGCGCCTTTCGTTTTGCACCCAGAGCGCGGTAGGGTGCGCATCATGAAACTTCGATTTGCTTTCGCCGTGGCACTGACCGGGTGCATCGCGCTTCATACAGCAGAAGCCACACCCACTGTTCCCAGCCACCCATTGGAACGGGCCACATGGAAAGCCTCATGGATCACGGCAGAAGGCGCCCCTATTCGGGATTCGGTGGTGATTCACTTGCGCAAGCGGTTCACCTTGGCAAAACTGCCTTCACAGTTTGTCGTGCATGTCAGTGCAGATAACCGGTTCATACTGCATGTCAATGGTAAGGTCGTTGGCAAGGGACCGGCTCGTGGAGACCTGCAACACTGGCGCTATGAAACCTACGATCTGACTTCGGTTTTGCAGCCTGGCGACAATGTAATTGCCGCAACGGTTTGGAATTTCGGCAACGATGCAGCTTATGCGCAGATCAGCCGGCGCACTGGTTTTCTACTGCAAGCCCGCGATGAAGCGCACGCCTTCATCAACACCGGCAAAAGCTGGGAAGCCAAAGTGCAAGCCGGTCACACGGTCAACGTCGCAGGACTTTACGCAGTTCGGGCGAAACACTATTTCTACGCTGCCGGTCCACCTGAGCGGCGTGATGGAAATGTATGGGACTGGAATTGGGATCGCCCAACGAAACAATCCAACCTTTGGCCAGCCGCCGTGGGATTTGAAAAGGGAACACCTGGCACCATTCGTGACGGTGCGCCGCACGAGCTTTCGCCGCCCGGCTGGGTGTTGATGCCCGACCCCTTGCCCACGATGGAAGAAACGCCCATCGCGTTTGGACGCATCGTCCGCAAGGACGGGGATCTGACAATCAAGGGCAATTTCCTCGACAAGGGAACCATTGAGATTCCTGCACGTAGCACGACGCGCGTGCTGTTAGATCGACAAGAGATTGTAAACGCATATCCCAACATCACTTTGCGCGGAGGCAAAGACGCTGTGGTTCGGTTGACCTATGCAGAATCCTTGTTCGACAAGAACGGTCGCAAGGGCAACCGCAACGAGATCGAAGGCAAAGACATGGTTGGCATCTACGATGAATTCGTTTCCGATGGACAAGAACACACCTACGGCCCCTTGTGGTGGCGATCGTGGCGTTACCTTGAAGTTCACGTTGAGACAGGCGCCGCACCACTCACAATTGTATCGTTAAGTGGACAATCCACACTCTTTCCCTTGCGACAGCTTGCAACCTTTCAAAGCAGCGATCCCGACTTGGCAAAGCTGTGGGACATGGCCTTTCGAACGCTGCGCATTTCCGCCTGGGAAACCTATATGGATTCGCCCTACTGGGAGCAGTTGCAGTACATAGGTGACACACGTATTACAGCGCTGCTTTCGTATACCTTATCGAATGAAGACAGATTGGCACGACAAGCCTTGTTGGCCTTTGATCAATCGCGCACGAATGAAGGACTCACCATGAGCCGCTATCCCACGCGCGATCAGCAATACATTCCGCCCTATTCGTTGTTTTGGGTGGGGATGGTTCACGATTTTTGGATGTACCGTGACGATGCCGATTTTGTGCGTTCGTTGTTGCCTGGAACGCGCACGGTGCTTGATTGGTTCTTGGCACGTGTTGGCACCGATGGCCTGCCAACGCACCTTCCCTATTGGGCGCACATTGATCCTGCCGCAGGAGGCGCAAGGCAAACAGAAGAAGGAGGATCAGGCGCCGCCGCCGCACAACTTATCATGGCGTTGCGAGAGGCCGCTGCTTTGGAACGTACGCTGGGAGACACTCACCGTGCCTTGACCTATGTGGCTGCCGCCGCGCGAACATCAAAGGCTATGCTGACGTTGTGGGACGAAAAGCGTGGACTTCTGCGCGACAACCCAGACAGCCGCAACTTCAGTCACGATCTGAATATCTTGGCGTTGGATCAAGATGTTCTTTCGGGCGCGAAACAACAACGATTGGCGCGCGAAGTGTTGGCCCTTGGCCACCAAGCGCCAGGCACAAAGCCTGCAGCTGGTGATGCCGCACCAGCAAGTCTTTACTTTCGCTATTACCTTCACCATGCATTGGTTCACGCAAAACAAGGCGATGCGTTCTTGGGCCTGCTTGCACCGTGGAAGCAAATGCTGACGATGGGTCTTTCAACCTTTCCAGAGTTCAGTGATCCCACGCGTTCGGATTCGCATGCATGGACCGCGCACCCTGCTTTGGATCTGTTATCCATCGCCGCAGGTATAACTCCCGCGGCACCAAGGTTTGCGAAGGTTCAGATATCACCCAACCCTGGCACGCTTGAATCGCTGAACGTCAGCATGCCTCATCCGCGTGGAGAGATTCGCGTGGCGTTGCAGAAGAACGCCAAGGGATGGGTCGGCGACGTACAGCTGCCTACGGGAACGCCAGGAGAGTTTCTGTGGCAGGGGCTCAGCCACTCGTTGAAGACAGGCGGCTCAACGCAGCTAAACCTGCCGCACCGCAAGTAGCGGCGTTAAGGCGATTCTGGCTTCGTGGTTGCGCCCAGCCGATCAAGGGCCCATTGTGCTGCTTGCGCAACAACCGGATTTGGATCCTCGCAAAGTCGTTGCACAACAGCGCGGCTTTTCTGATCGCGCAAAGCACCTATCGTTAGCAAAGCGTTGCGACGTAAGCCGTGGTACTGCGCACGTGCCACAGCCATCCCGGCAGAGAGGGTTTTGAAATCTTCTTCATTGAGATCTGCTACCTCCATTGGCGATAGCGAAGACAGCGGGCGTGGTTCAAAGCGACGATCGCCTACGGGAATGTCGTCGCGGTTCCAAGGGCAAACATCTTGGCAGATGTCGCAACCGAACATGCGTCCAGCAAAACCTTTGCGCAATGGCAGAGGTACGTCAGCTCGGTTCTCAATGGACTGGTAGGAAAGACACAATCGAGCGTCAACCACGCCGGGTGAAGAGAAAGCGCCCGTGGGGCATCCATTTAGGCAACGAACGCAATCGCCACAAAGAAACTCGTGCGGCTTATCGTAAATGTCTACAGGGCGATCAAAGAACATCACCGAAAGGGTCACCCAAGATCCAAGTTCAGGATTGATGAGCAAGCCGTTTTTTCCGATCCAACCGAGCCCGGCGCGTTCGGCCCACACTTTTTCCATTGCCATGCCTGTGTCCACGCAGGCGTAGATGCGCATTGTGGGATCTAACCCCATCAGAGTTTTCCGCATTTTGCGCATTCGATCGCGGTGGGCGTAGTGGTAGTCGCGGCCGCGCGCGTAGCTGGCGATACGCGACCGCTCGCTGGCAGGCCTTCGGTAGGAAATGCCAAGCGCCATCACGGTGCGAATCCCAGGCACGATCAAAGAGGGATCTAGCCGCTCTTCCACCTGCCGGTGCATCCAATCCATGTCTGCCGCATGCCCCTTGGCCAACCAAGCCCTTAACGGGGTTGCATCGATGGGCGTAGGTTCCGCAAACCCCACCAAAGAAAACCGAGCCTCCCGCGCCGCAGCACGGATGGTCTCAGAGCTCAACGGGCGTTGCGAAGCACTAATCACCCCGCACCCTCACCTGGGTTGATTTTCTACGCAACTTTCTGGCAGCCATTGCCGATAGATCCGCATGACACTCCCCCGCGCCGTTGTTCCCCACCGCTGCTACCTCATCACCCGTCGTTGCTCCGAGCGCCGGTTCTTCATGAAGCCCGACAAGGAAACCTCCAACGCCTTCGTCTATTGCTTGGCCGTCAGTGCAGCCAAATTTGGCATTGGCGTCATTGGTTTTGGCACCATGAGCAACCACTATCATGCGGTCATCGTCGATAGCGGAGGCTGCTTCCCTGCCTTCCTTCAGTACTTTCACCGAATTTTCGCTGTGCACCAAAACGTCTTTCGCGGCAGGTGGGAGGCATTCTGGGCACCTCACGAACAACCCTCTTTGGTGGAGCTTGTGCGCGCTGACGATCTGATGGACAAGTTGGTCTACGCCATTACAAATCCTGTCAAGGATAGGCTGGTTGACAAACTTGAACACTGGCCAGGTGCATCGTGTTTACCAGCACTAGCAACGGGAAAAGCCCTGATCGCGACTCGGCCCAAAAGGTACTTCCGTGAAGACGGGCCACTGCCAGCAGTCGCAACTCTGGAATTGGTTGCGTCGCCTTTGCACCAGTCATTGTCACTTCTTGAATGGTCCCGAAGCGTGCAGCAACAACTTGATCTCGAAGTAGCACGAATCAGGGGCGAACGCATTAAGTCCGGACAACAGGTGTCGGGAGCAAAAGCCGTGTTGTCACAACATTGGAATGACTCGCCTGATTCCTATGAAGCGCGTCGCACGATGAACCCCCACGTCGCATGTCGGGACAAATGGAGACGGATCGAAACACTGCAACGCAACCGTGCGTTTCTTGATGCGTATCGCGAAGCACGTAAAGACTGGCTGTGCGGGAAACAACACGTTGAGTTTCCTTCTGGGGTTTGGGCCATGCGCGACTATCCAGGCGTCAAGTCCGCGGCGGCACCGCCTAAAGCCTAAAGGCAGTCTCAAGAGTCCCATTCTTGTGGAGCGCCGACAGCTCCAAAGGGCAACCTGCGCCCATCAGCCATCATTTGTATCGAAGCCTACGTACTATCGGTCGATGATCATGATGAAAACCGGTAAAAGCGGCCCCGAGGAGGGTACGACTTGGAGAAGAAGTCAACCATTTGGGAGCGTAGGCACTTCATCGACAGCCGTTTGGGCAGCCGCTGGCCGCAATCCTAAGAGGCTACCCCGGTGAGGTGTGATATTGCTTGGCGGTGGGCGAAAACGCTGAGCGAGCTTTGGGGCCTTTCACAGTAGCGCCCATTGGTTGGGTGCGGTCGCCTTACCAGCGGCGCTTCGGCACGCCTCAACAGGCCACGGCGGTTGATTCCGACGAAGAAGCGGTTCTTGAACTCGATCCTCAACAGATCCCCGAAGCCGCGCTTTCCGATCTGGCGGGTATTGAACGGTTGTGGGTGGTCAGTTGGTTGCACCGTGGTGGCACCTGGGCCCCAAAAGTTATGCCTCCGCGCGGGCCACGGATAAGGCGAAGTTTGTTTTCTACGCGCTCACCTGATCGCCCGAATCCCATCGGTTTGTCCGCCGTCCGCTTGATACGCATCGAAGGCTGCAACTTGCATGTCAAAGGGATCGATCTGCTGGACGGCACGCCAATCCTCGACCTGAAGCCATATGTTCCCTACGCTGACGCGTTTGCCGACTCGGCCATAGGTTGGCTGCAAGCTGTGCAGCCCGATTCACTGCAGATCGCCCGTTACGAGCCAGGAACCAAAGACAAATAGAAACGCCCTCACGGCTCTAGCCCTCAACCCGGGAGGCTGTTATCTTGGTCCCCGAGGTTTAACGTCACCATGAATTTTTATTCACCAATTCAGCTTGTTAACTGGACCTGGCTTACGTCGGTGATAGTCATCGCCATTGGCGGCGCTATCGCTTTGATAGCCATGCGTCCTGCGTTCAAGAAATAGTCCATACTTCCCCCGCATTGGAAATCGGTTGCGGGGCTGCGGCCAAGGTCACCTCGGCCTAGCCGGGCTGTTTCGCAACGAAGGTTAATACCCCGTGAAACCACCCAAAGCCACCCAAGGTAGACCTTGGGCGAGCAACGTCAGCCACCATGCAGGCGCCGAGACTGAAACCAGCTTCGCCTGTAAGTGCGAGACTTTCTCCTTGGTGTAGCGCCGTGCAGCCGGGGGCCGTCACAATGCGCGTAAATGCGCAAATGACATGTTCGTTTCAGGATCTGGGCAAGTTGCCTCTGACGTTTGGCCCCAAGGAATAATCCGGCAGCGCGTCAACCGGCTAGCCCGTTTGTAAGGCCTTGAGCGCCGCGAAGTAGTCTTTGCGGGAGTACGGCTGGTTCAAGATGTGAAACTCTTTTCCCTGTAAGCCCACACAACCCAAGCAATACATACAATCGCTGCAGTTCGCGCAGCTCACAAGGTACGCAGAGCCGTGGCAGCTTTCGCAATCGGTGACGTGAGAACAGGCATGGCAGCCGCTTGAGCGTTCACTGTGTGAACATTCCGTGCAGCCGCGACACTGCGTGCAGTGCGTGCAGTGATAGCAATCATCACATTGCACACAGAACATGCAGCGCACACAGTTTTCGCATTCCTTGCAATTAAGGCTGGCCTGGTTGCCACCGGGTCCCAAAAGCTGCTCACGCAGTTCGGCCAACGCTGTCTGAAATTCTCGAACGTCCATGCGCGAGGGACTATAGCGGGATGGCGACTTCGCCCCAACGGGATTCGTTGGGCATGGGGAAAGACTTGGTCGATCTAAACTTCGCCGCGGGCGATTCGTCGCTCTTGCAATTCCCGCTGAATGACATCCAGCTTGCCCGCATCAAGCCGGTAAACCTGAATCACCACAGCAGAGATCAAGGCACAGGCGCCTGGAATAAGGCTGGCCAGAATCAAAATACCTTTGACCGCGCTGTCCGGCTGCTCTTGGTTCGGCAAGTAGCCGGTAAGCGACAGCAGCAATCCCACAATCCATTGGGACACAGCCCCACCCAACTTCACACCGAACGTGGCTGCAGAGAACACCAACGCTGTGGCCCGGCGTCCGTTCATCCATTCGGAATAATCAGCCGAATCTGCGTACATCGCCCAGGTCAGCGGCGATTTTGGTCCAAGCGCAAATGAGATGCCTACGGATAACGCAAGCATCGTTAAAACGCCGTCACGCGGCACGAAGTAAACGGCGGTGCACAACACGCCCACCACCACCATGCAGATCGTGAACAATTGCTTCTTTGTAAAGTACCGCAAGAACAGCGGCGTCATCGCGGCGCCAATGGTTAAAGGAATCGTGGTTAGTGCCAAGCCCCAGCTGGTTAGGTCTTCGCGGTTCAGGTAGTACTTAAAAAGGTACGTGGTGGTGCCGCCGCGAATCGCGATGGTTAACATCACGATAAATCCGATCAGGAACAACAGCTTCCAAGGTCCATTGCGAAACAAATCGCCAAGATCCAACTTGGCTGAAGTCTTCTGCGCAGGAGAAGGCTGTACCCGCTCCGTGACTCCCGCAAACGTGGTGATCAACAACACTACCAACACAACGCCGTAGGCAATGAGAGTCCATTGCCAACCTTTGGCTTTATCGCCACCACCGAAGCCAGCAACAAGTTTTGTCGTAAGCAACGCTACGACAATGGCACCGAGGTTTGCGCCAACGAGTTTCATGGCAGAAAGCGTGCTGCGCTTCTTCACATCGTTCGTGATCACGCCCAGCATCGCACCGTAAGGAATGTTGCCTAATGTGTAGGCAAGCATCGTCGACATATACGTTGCATACGCCCAGATCACTTTGCCACTGGGGCTTAGGTTGGGCGTTGTGAAGGTTAAGACGCCAAACACCGCCAGTGGGATGGCGGAAGCCAAAACGTAAGGACGGAACTTGCCGAAGCGGGTGTTGGTTCGATCGGCCACCATGCCCAACGCGGGGTCGATGGCTGCATCCAGCACGCGGGTAACTAAGATCATTGTTCCTGCGGTAAACGCCGGAATCCCGAAGACGTCCGTGTAGAAGATCAGCAGGAACATCTCAAACGTCTTCCAATACAGGCAGTAACCGAGATCGCCAGCGGCGAACCTCGTCATCTCAGGCCAGCGAAGAGGTTTGTGGGCGGCGGGGGCGGTTCCTTCGGTCACAGGTTGTTGATAACACCGCAACCCGGGAATGGCTAGGACCTTAAAACAAGTCCTTCCGCAACGGAGGCCGGGCTCAGCTTGGCAAGGTCACTTCAATTGCATACGTTCGCCCGCTATGCGGATCTCGAATCATGGCCTCTTCCAACGCCACGCCATCTCGGTGCACCATCATCACCTTGCAGTCCGGTTTTCGTTGGTAGTTCAGAACGAAGGTGGCACCGCGAAATTGACGAACCACGCGGGCCGTTTGCCAAGCACTAGGCAACTGCGGGTTCACCCTTAGCCCATTCTTTGACCCCTGCAAACCAAACAACTCTTCCAGCAAACAACGATAAACCCAAGCAACTGTGCCCGTGTTGAACAGCTGGCTTGATCGCCCCGCCGTGCGAGGATGTTCGCGGTAAGCACCACGGTAGTAGTTCGGAATGAACACCGGCATTTGGCCTCGTTGCAAAATGTCGGCAACGTCAGGACCTGGCAACATCTGCCGTAACACAGTGAAGGCTTTGTCGGCTTCGTTGGCTTGGTAAAGCGCGTACGCATAAAACGCAGCCGCATGGTTATAGACAGCGCCATTTTCCGCAGAGCCTGGGTACTTCTGCGTTACGCGTCCCACGTCTGGCCGCATGGCAGTGTAAGCAGGAGCCAACTTCATCACGCCGTAAGGCGTGGCCAGCCATTTTTCAACAGACGCAATCAAAAGCGAACGCTTTGTCGCATCGGCTGCGCCACTTAGGATCGACCAACTTTGCGGGTTGAGAAAAACCTTGCCTTCATGATCCGCTGCCACGCCGAACACAACGCCATCGTCAGTGATGCCACGGGCGTACCAATCGCCATCCCACAGATGTCGGTTCACGGCGGCGTTCACTTGCGCCGCAGCTTCACGAAACTGCGTCGCGGCTTGCGTGTGTCCATCCACTTCATTGATCTGCGCCCACACATTTTGAGCGTAAGCGGTTGCCAACGAAAGCCATCCTGAAACGCCCTTGCCCTTCCACCCCACCATATTCATGGGATCACACCAATCGCCTTGCGCAATGTAGTTCAAGCCGCGCTCGTCACGCGAGGCTTGCAACCAGTTCATGGCGCGGTTGATGTGCTCACGTACGCTCGCAACTTCAG
>Ga0105046_10011564_pt1 | contig 13720 bp, 8 predicted proteins | sample MAT03_FD_78385 | JGI IMG/M metagenome (GOLD analysis project Ga0105046, IMG submission 78385) | Freshwater microbial communities from Lake Fryxell liftoff mats and glacier meltwater in Antarctica - MAT-03 (megahit assembly) | ecosystem: Environmental > Aquatic > Freshwater > Ice > Liftoff... | reverse complement strand
GCACCGCCCCCACATGCCAACGGCTGCGCGCCGAGTCGCCCCAAGGCCCGGCCCTTCACATCCACCAAAAGATTTCGCTCCGGGCCATACACCACAAAGTCAAACGACTTCATCGACGCCGGCAGCCCCGCCAACGTCGCCTCATCAAACCCCCGCGGCAGCAGGGTCTGTCGAGCCTCATTCACGGCCACATACGGCATCCGCTGCGCCCGCAGGTACTGCTCAAACGCCCGCTCATAATGGTACCGTCCCTGAGCCACACTCCCATATTAGCCCCCCTTTCCATCCTCCCCCTTCCCTCCCTCTCCGCTCCCGGATTTTTCCTCCGCCGCTCACCCCCGGCGCTTGCGCCCGCCCTCAACCTATCTACACTCTCCTCCTGTGAATGTTCGCTGCCTCATAGACAAGCTGATCGACCGGAAAGTCACCGACGGGTTCGAGTTTCCGCTCGGTGCCTACCCCATCGAAGCCATGGCGCCGCGCCAGGGGTATACCCTCGCCTTCGAATCCGCCGACGCCGACGAGCCCCCTCCCACCGAGGGCGGCGGACTCGTAGGCGACAGCTATCTCGGCGGTGCAGATGGTGGGGGGAGCGGCGGCAGCGGCCGGGGCGACGACGACGGCCCCGGCGGCCCCGACGGCGAGTTTGAACAGTGGCCCGATCGCTATGTGTTCGACGTCGTGATCAGCCATCGCCGCATCGAATCGCTCACCCGCGCCCTCTGGGCCCTGCTTCCTGGCCGCGTCTACCCAATCGTCGACGTGCTCGGCGTTGACGCCTTCCGCGAAATCGACCCCTACGTCGCCTACGAACTCGTTGGCATCGAGCGCTTCCTCGAAGGGGTCCGCCAATACCGGCCCTACCTCATGGAAGACGGCCTCGTGGGCTTCGGCGCCATGAGCGAATCGCCCTTCCTCTATATCTTCATCGACGAACACAAGATCGTGACCATCCGCGTCGAGGCTGAACTCAAAGAAAAAGTCGAGAAAATCCTCGCCGCGTTCGACCTCGAACCCGTCGACCAGATCGCCGGCGCCGACGCCGCCGCGCACGAGCACCGCGGCGTCCTCGAGGTCCCCCCCGACCGGTCCGATGTGCTCAATGCCGATGAGATCATCGAGGTGCTCCGCGACCAGTGGGGGCTCACCCTCAACGTCGATCCCACCCGCAACGTCGACGATTCCGGCTCCGATATCGGCATCACCGGCTGGCGCTGCGTGGTGCGGATGATCGAACCCACCGGCGGCCTTAAATACGCCGAGGTCCTCCTCACCGCCGGGTCACTCGCCGACGCCGAAAACCTCTCCGCCGAGGCCGCCCAGGCGATGTACGAAGACGATCTTGAGCGCGAGGAAAACGAACCCGCCGCGCTCGACCCGGCCCGCCAGGCCGACGAACCCGCCGCTCCCGCCGCTCCCCCCACATCCCCGCCACCCCGCTCCATCCGCAGTTCCGCACCTTCGACCAGCAAGGCCAAGCCTGTCGAGACGGGCGACGAGGGGCTTCCCGCCAGCCTCGGCGGTCCCGACGCTGCCGACGCTGAAGACCCAACCGCGCCAACCTCCGACGACGAACCGCCCATCGAGGTCGATGTGCTCGCCGCCGACCGCTTCAAAGAACCCGAGTTTCGCGAGATTGTCGCCAAGGCCAGAGGTGAAGCCCTCGCCAGCCGCAAAACCAAAGGCCCCCGCCCCAAGTTTCCCCCCGTCACTTTCCAGGAATCGCGGATCTTCGCCGGCCGCTGGATGGAATAGTCATACTCGCGTGTCGCGGCCCCGTCACGGCCCTGTCGCGGAGTGAATATCCGCGAACTCGCCCGCCGCCCCCATCGTTGAGTCTTAAGGACGCCCTGCGCGGGTCCTGTGCCTCAACTTGCTACCATCGAACCCGTCGCGTGCAGCGCGCACGCCCGCGCCTCGTAGAGAAGCCGCATCCATGAAGACCCTTCACGCTTCCGCCCGTCCGTTCTCTTCGCCGCTCCGCCGCGTGCTCCTCGGCACGGCGCTCGCCGCCGGCACGTTCTTCTTCGCCGCCGCGGCCCTCGCCGACGAGTGGCTCGACCGCGCCAACGAATCATTCAAATCCATCCAGCCCGACAAGCGCAGTGACACCGTGCTCCTCCCGCTGCTCGCCAAGCTCACCGACCCGCCCGCTGGCGTTGCCAAGGCCGACCTCGCAGCCCTGCTGCCCGCCGCCAGCACCCAGTTCCAAGCCGCCGCCGACTGGGCCCAGCTTGACACCAGCAAGGCCGTCCTCGAGGCCCTCAGCAAGGTCACCACCAACGACCTCAAGCCCGACTGGAAGAAGGCCTACGGCTTCGGCCAGCCCTACGGCTCGCAGGATGTCGACCCTGACCTCTACGCCATCAAGATGTACACCGAACTCGGCGAGCAGCAGACTCTCGCCGAGGCCAAAATTCTCTACCTCCCCGCCCTTGCGAAAATGGAAAGCCTCGTGCAGGTCGAGGCCACCCGCCTCGCCGCCGATGGCAAAGCCATGGAAGCCCTCGACCTCCTCGTGCGCTTCACCCACTTTGCCCGCCAGATCGCCGACCGCAAGTTCTTCGCCGAGCAGAAATGGGCCTACGAGTCCATGTGCCGCTCTCTTGAGCGCATGCGCGATATCGCCTATCAGGACATCCGCTCCAGCGGCGGCTCCCACCTCAACAGCGATGCCATCCGCGACGGCATCCGCCGCCTCAAAGACCGCGGCGGCCTTATGGGCCTCGACCGCCTCAAACTCCCCGAGGCCGAACGCCTCGCCACCCGCCAGATCGTCGGCCGCATCTTTGAGCCGGGCGCTGGCCCCAACCCCAGCTTCAGCCGAATCCTCGCCACCGTGAGCACGCAAAAACACCCGTTGCGAATCTTCAGCGAGACCGCCAAGTGGGACGCCGTCGCCGTCGCCCACGAGGGCGAGAAGAAGACCGCCACGCAGGCCGACAACGTCTACAACGACTGGGCCTCGCGCTGGGAACTCCCCCGGCTCGATGTCAAGCTCAAACTCCCTACCACGTACGCCCGTCTCGACAAGGTCAAGTACGCCGCGCTCGACGCCATGCTCGGCGATATCTCCTCGCTCTTTGACAAGCGCTGGCAGCTCGAGGCCGAACTCGTCGGCACGCGGATGAGCCTCGCTCATGTGGCGTTCTTCCTCTCCACCAAGTCGCTCGCCCCCGAGTACAGCTCGATCCGCCCCCGCATCATCGATCCCAAGGCCGGCGACGCGCTCGACACCGACCCCTTCAGCAGCAAGGGCGAGCCCCTCGGGTTCTTCGTCCCCATCCGCGACGTCAAAGTCGCCGGCGCTGAGCCCAAGCCCCACGTCGTGCGCGTCTTTGTCCCCGGCGTGAAAGACCCCTTCGAGAAGAAGCTCGGCGACGACGGCTTCATGCTCTACGGCCGCGGGCCCGATGGCAACGACACCCGCTGCACCCGCGCCACGCAGTTGGTCGAGGACGAAAAGGGCGACTTCCTCATGTGGCCGCCCGTCATGAGTCTTTACCGTGAGCACCTTGAGACCGAAGGTAAGCTCCCTTGACCCCCTGATGCCCGCTCGACGGCCCGTCGGGTGCGTTGATGGCCGGCCGACGGCCCAATCCCCCGCCCCCGCCGCGCAGCCGTCCAGTCCCGTTGAAGATGTTCGCCAACCGCCCGCGGCCCGCCAGAACGTGCTCTGAACTCCCATGCTTACTACCCCCGCTCCCCACAAAATCGTCATCATCGGTTCTGGCCCCGCCGGCTGGACTGCCGCCATCTACGCCGCTCGCGCCCAGTTGAGCCCCGTCGTCTACATGGGCGTCCCCAAGCAGGACCCCGGCCCCGTGCTCCCCGGCGGGCAGCTCATGCTCACCACCGAAGTTGAGAACTACCCCGGCTTTCCCCACGGTATCACCGGCCCCAAAATGATGGAGGACTTCCAGAAGCAGGCCGAGCGCTTCGGCACCCAGGTCTACATGACCGACGTGCTCTCCTGCGACTTTTCCAAGCGCCCCTTTAAACTCACCCTCAGCGAGGACGGTCGCACCCAAAGCGGCGAGGTCTTCGCCCAATCCGTCATCATCGCCACCGGCGCCGTCGCCAACTGGATCGGACTCGACAACGAAATGCGCCTGGCCCGCTCCGGCGGCGGCGTGAGCGCCTGCGCCGTCTGCGACGGTGCTCTTCCTGCTTTCCGCGATCAAACCCTCTGCGTCGTCGGCGGTGGCGACACCGCCATGGAAGAGGCCAGCTACCTTACCAAGTTCGGCAAAGAAGTCATCATCATCCACCGCCGTGAGAGCTTCCGCGCCAGCAAAATCATGCAGGACCGGTTCCTCGCCCGCCCCAACGCCCGCGTCCTGTGGAATAAGGTCGTTGTCGACGTCCTTGGCAAAGACGTCATCGAAGGCGTCGTGATCGAAGACACTATCACCAAGGCCCGCTCCACCCAGCCCTGCAAGGGCCTCTTCATCGCCATCGGCCACACCCCCGCGACCAAGTTCCTCAAAGATGCGGGTATCGAGCTCAACGAGAAGGGCTACATCCACCTCCGCAACCGTTCCAGCGCCACCAACATCGAAGGCGTCTTCGCCGGCGGCGACGTCGCCGACGAACACTATCGCCAGGCCGTGACCGCCGCCGGCATGGGCTGCCAGGCCGCGCTCGACGCCGAACGCTGGCTCGCCGCCCACAATGTCCACTAAGCACGCCGCTGCGCACCCTCACGCCAGCAGTTGCTCCACCGCGGCAATCACTTGCGAAACTCCGATCCTGTCCACCCGGCACCGCTCCGGGTGGTCGTCGGCCAGTTCACTCTCCGGCAGCGTCGGGTCGGCCACAATGATGACCTCGCGACCGTGGGCGTGCCCCGCTGGCTTCGGCAGCGTCGTCCACCGATGATCAGTCGGCCCAAACAACGAAATGCACGGCGTCCCAAACGCCGCCGCCAAATGCCTCGGCCCCGTGTCATTGGTAAGCACCAGCGACGCATGCTTCACGATCGCTTTGAGTGACCCGATCGTCCCTCCGTACCGCGACAGAGCCGCAATCCGCGGCCCGTCCTCCGGGTCATGCAGCGTAATCGCCGTCACAATCGCATCAATCAGCGAGGCCTCCCCCGGCGAGCCGTTGAGTACCACCGCCAGCCCGTGGTCGGCAATCAGTTGGTGCGCCACCGTCGCAAACCGCTCCACCGGCCACCGCTTGGCCGGGTTGTTCCCGCCCGGGTTCAAAAGCGCGTACCGCTCGCCCGGTTTCACGCCCCCCTTCGCGAGCACCTCCGCCGCAAGTGCTTCCTGCGCGGGGGTAATCCCCAGCTCAAGCGCCGGCTCCACCGTCGGCAGAGGCCACTCCTGCCCGCGCAGCACCCGCAACAGGCACCGCGTCGCCTCAAGGTAATACTCGACCGCCGAAATCGCCGCATATCCCGTGTGCGGAAGAGCCCGCCGCGGCGCGTCAAGCGCGTGCGTCAGCAGCACCCCGCGCCCGTCTCGGTCATACCCCAGCCGCACCGCAATACCCGCCATCCGAACCGTCATCGCGCTCGCAAACGAGTTGGGCAGCAGCAGCGCCGCATCAAACCGAAACGGCTTGAGCCGGCTCGCCAGTTTGGCCGGACCCGTAATCGACCGGGCATCGGCTGTAATCAGATCGTCCAGCGGGTCAAACCCCGCCAACAGTTCGTCAATCCCCGGCCGGCCCAGCCCCACAATCACGCTCCCCGCAAGCCCCTCACGCAGCAGCCGCAGCGCGGGCGTCGCCATCGCCGTGTCGCCCAGCCAGCTCGGCAACACCACCAAAACCCGCGGCTTGATGATCGCGCTCAAAGTCACCGGCTTGCACCCGGTGACGGATCGACTCCTGCCAGCCCCAACTGCTGGCGAAGTTGCGGGATCATCACCGCCGCCGCCGCTGCCAGATCCGCATACCACAGCCCCGGCCCCCGCCCCACAATGATCACCCGCGCCGAGGCCAGGCCCGCCGTCACCGCCGCCAAGCCGTCACGCGAAGCGTCACCCACAGCCCATGAGTTCGCCAGATCCAGATCAAGCTCGCTGGCCGCCGCGAAGAACATCCCCGGCGAGGGTTTCCGCCACGAGTGGCTCCCGGTAAACTCCGCCTTCACGCCTTCGGGGTGAAAGGGGCAGTAGTAAATCCCCGACAACCTGACGCCATGGGCCTTCAGCAGCACTCGCGTCCGATCGTTCACGGCTTCCACGTCCCGCAGCGTCCCCCGACCCCGCGCCACCAGGCCTTGGTTCGAAATGAGCACAATCGGCAGTCCTTGCCCCGCAATTGCCGCGCACGCCTCGCCAGCACCCGGTAACAGGCGCACCGCCCCCGGATCCAGCAGGTCCCCAGGGTGGTCCGTCCCCGTCGTCGCCTCGGTCGTGGCGAGCAGAGTGTCATCTCGATCAAGAAAAATCGCTGGACGCATGCGCCGGGGAGTGTAACCGATTTGTCATCGCTCCGGCGGGGCGGCAAACCAGGTTCGAGTACCCCGCCCCCCAAGACCCCCCAAGGCGGCTTTTCTTCGTTCCAGCCGAAAGCGGCCTCTTGCCGATAGCATTCCCTCGTTCTTCTGATCCCGCCCCCCCCTGAGAGATCCTCGCCATGGCCGGCGCGCTGCATCGCATGACCATCTCCCTCGTCGCCGCAGCAGGCTGCGCCTTCCTTTCCTCGACCCTTGCTCTTGCGCAAGGTGTTGAGCGTCAGATCAACGATCTAATCAGCAAGGGCAAGCTCGCGCCGCTCAAGATCGGTATCTGCATCGTCGATTGCCCCAGCGGCGAGAAGTTGGCCACGATCAACGAAAAGACCGGGCTCATCCCCGCGTCCAATCTCAAGGTCATCACCACCGGCACCGCCCTCCTGGTGCTCGGCAAAGACTTCGAGTTCACCACCCGGCTCGTCCGCGACGGCGACAAACTCGTCATCATCGGCAGCGGCGATCCGGCCTTGGCCGAGCCCAAGCTCCTCAGCGAAATGGACTCAACCGTCGGCTCGTTCATAGACAAGCTGGCCGCCTCGGTCGCCGCATCGGGCACCAAAGGCATCAAAGAAGTCGTCCTCGACGACCGCATCTTCGAGCCCAACGGCCCGCATCCCTCCTGGCCCAAAGATCAGCTCGACGAGTGGTACTGCGCCCCCGTCAGCGGCCTCAACTTCCACGCCAACCTGCTCGAAATCTATTGCACCGCCGCCTCCCGGCCCGGCCCCAGCCCCATGCCCCGCAGCGAGCCCACCGCGCCGTGGATTGAACTCGTCAACAACCTGCCCACCGTCGGCACCGGCAACAACTCCATCGCCATCCTCCGCGATGCCGCCAATCCCACCCGCTTCAAGGTCCAGGGCTCCATCCGCGTCACACCCACCGAGCCCATCAACATCACCCTGAATGATGCGCCCACCGTGCTCGGCCGACTCCTCGCCGACCGTCTGACCGCCCTCGGCCTCACCCAAGGCGTGCCCACCGTCCGCTTCGCCGGCCCCGACGAGGCCTTCGACACGACTCGCCCCGTGGGCGTGGTCTCAACTCCCCTCAGCCGCGTCCTCAAACGCTCCAACACCGACAGTTACAACCTCTATGCCGATGCCCTCCTCAAGCGCCTCGGCCATGCCGTCACCGGCCAGCCCGGCTCTTGGAACAACGGTGCCGCCGTGCTCCGAATGACCATCGCCGACAAAGTCGGCAACAACGCCGGCGACCTCGCTATCGTGGACGGCTCGGGCATGTCGCGCGACAATCGCGTTTCTCCGCTCATCGTCGCCCAGTTCCTCCGCAGCGTCAACAACACGCCCGGCCTCGGTGAGGCCTTTGAAACATCCCTCGCCCGCCCCGGCGAGGGCACGTTCCTCAAACGCTTCCGCTCCAAAAAACTCACCTGCGAAGTGGCCGGCAAGTCGGGATTCATTAACGGCGTGCAGTGCCTTTCGGGCTTTGTCACCCACCCCACCACCGGCCGCCGCGTCGCCTTCTCCATCCTCGTCAACGACCTCAATCGCGCCCCCGGCGGCTCGAACGTCAAAGAGTTCCACGAAGACGTCGTCGAAGTGATCGACAAGTGGCTCGTCAAAAACCCCAGGGCCGCCGGCCCCTCTCAGGGCGGTTGAGCAACGACCATCATGACGGTCAATGGCCCGCGCCATACCCGGCCTGCGTCCGCCCTTGCACCAATCACGCCCACGCAACCCCGGTTCAACTGCGGGGTATCGTTTGGTCATGTCCGCACGCGCCCTGCTCATTGGCCTCACCGCCACCTTATCCCTCACCTCCGCCGCCACCGCGCTCGCTCAGGATCTCGGCCAGCCCGGCCCATTCGCCGCGGGTTTTCGGACTGTGAACGTCACCCGCGCCGCCGGAACCACGTTCACGGCGCGAATGTGGTATCCAGCCCCAACCGCCACCGCCAACGCCCCGTTCGACACCGCCGCCCGACCCGCCCCCGTCGTGGTCTTCGGCCACGGTTTTCTTCAGACCGTCGACCGCTATCAGTCAACGCTCGCCCACCTCGCCACCCAGGGCTTTATCGTCATCGCCAGTGACTCCGAGGGCTCGCTCTTCCCCAGCCACCAGAACTTCGCCAATGACCTCTCGCGCTGTTTCACGTTTGTTGAGCAGCAAAACGCCCTCGCGTCGTCATTCCTCTTTGCTAACGCCGACACCGCCCGCTACGGCATCGCCGGCCACTCCATGGGTGGCGGGTCCGCCCTCCTCGCCGCCTCCACCGACCCACGCATCGACGCTGTTGCGACCCTCGCCGCCGCCGAAACGAACCCATCCGCCACCGCCGCCATCGCGGCCGTGAGCGCCCCCGTGGTCCTCATCGCTGGCACGCAAGACACCATCGTGAGCGCCGCGGCCGTAACGCAGCCGATGTTCAACGCCGCCCGCCCCGTCAAGCAATACGTGCGTATCGACGGGGCCTTCCATTGCGGGTTTGAGGACGTGAGCACGTTCGGTTGCGACAGCGGGTCAATGCCGCGGGCCACCCAGCTCGCAGCCACCCGCCGCATGCTCACGCGCTGGTTTCGGTTCTATCTGATGCAGGACTCGACGCTCACGCCGCAAGTGTGGCCCTTCGTCGGCGATAGCGCCGTCGGCTTTAGCGGCTTCACCAGTTCGGGCATTTCGCTTGGTACCGTCGATACGATTTTCGACATTCGTCAGGGAGGCACGGCGACCGTGCAGTTGACCGTGACGAACTCAAGCCCCAGAGCCCAGACCATTCTCCTCAGCGGTAGCGCGCCGCTTCTGGGATCCTTGACAATCGACCCCCCGGTGACGCCGATGCTCGCTCCCGGTGAAACGGCCGTCATCGCTGCGACCATCCGTGCAGACCTGACCGCCACGAGGTTCCATCTCTCCCCTCGCGTGATCGCCGTCTCGGGCCACGATGGCCTCTCTATGACCGACCGTGCCATCATTGTCTATGTCCAGTGCGCCGCCGACTTCGATGTAGACGGGTCCGTCACGCCCGACGATCTCGCCGATTTTATCGCCGCCTATTTTTCGCCCTCTCCCCAATCGCCCTCCGCCGATTTCAACTTGGACGGCGTGACCGACCCGGATGATCTGGCCGACTTCATCGCGCGGTACTTCTCGCCGTGCTAACCCAAGTGGCAAGGAATCTCGCAGCCCAACGCCCGCCCCACCGCCCCACTCGGATTCAGCCGTCCTAAACTCGGCCCGCGTTGCCGGAGTGGCGGAATTGGCAGACGCAACGGATTCAAAATCCGTCGCCCTTTAAAGGCGTGTGGGTTCAAGTCCCTCCTCCGGCATTGTTGCTTTGAGCGTTTGGTCTTCCCTCGCGCGGTCGGCCCGCCGCTGGCGATCAACCCGCCCCATCACAGGGACCGATGCCGTCGGCGCGGTGGTTCGGGGCCTGGATCTTTCCCCCGCCGCTACTCATCTGGCCAGAGTAGCTATTCTTACGCCATCGCCGAACGAAGCAGCGCTCTCGCCCGAAGCGGAGGCATGTGCTTGCGTACCGCCCCGGCGGGAGTTGCTGATGGCTGACCACAAACATCCCGATCACCCCGACGCCCAGGCGGCCCGCCATTCCGCGCCGCCCGCCGATGATCTCTCTACCGCGCCCACCATCTTCTCCGCGCCGCCGCCCCCCATGCGCGCCGGCTCCATGCGCCACGCCGCCCCACTCCCGCCGCCCCGCCCCGGCAGCGAGTTCATCGATGTCACCGCCATCTCCAATGAACCCTCAAGCGCGGGCGCCGCTTCGGTCGGCGGCTCCAGCACCTTCGGTGGCGCTGCCAACACCGACGGCGTCGAACAGATCGGTCCATATAAAATTCTTCAGCTCCTCGGCGAGGGCGGCTTCGGCTACGTCTACCTCGGCCAACAGACCTACCCCATCAAGCGCAAGGTCGCCGTCAAAGTCCTCAAGCCCGGAATGGATTCCAAGCAGGTCCTCGCCCGCTTCGAAGGCGAGCGGCAGGCCTTGTCGCTCATGGACCATCCCAACATCGCCCGCGTGCTCGACGCCGGCACAACCCCCGAGGGCCGGCCCTACTTCGTGATGGAGCTCGTCAAGGGCCTCCAGATCAACGAATACTGCGACACCTCCAACCTCTCCACCCCCGAGCGACTCAACCTCTTCATCTCGGTCTGCAACGCCCTGCAGCACGCCCACCAAAAAGGCATCATCCACCGCGATATCAAACCCAGCAACGTGCTCGTAACGCTCCAGGATGACAAGCCCGTCGTCAAGGTCATCGACTTCGGAATCGCCAAAGCCATCAACCAGGACATCATCAGCGACGAGGCTGTTTTCACCGCCATCCGCCAGGTCATCGGTACTCCCGCCTACATGGCCCCCGAGCAGGCCGGCCAGGGCGGCGCCGATGTTGATACCCGTAGCGACATCTACTCCCTCGGCGTGCTCCTCTATGAGCTCGTCTGCGGCTCGCTCCCCATCGAGACCACCCAGCTCCAAGGCATGGGCATGGATGATTTCCGCAAGATCATCCTCGAGACCGATCCACCCCTCCCGTCCTCGCGCATCACCAAGGCCCGCAAATCCACCATCTCCGCCACTCCCGGGAGCGGTGACCGCACCGGCGCCACCTCCGTGGCCGACGCCATCGCACGCCATCGTCGAACCGATCCCAGCTCACTCCGCAAGGTCCTCGCCGGCGAGCTTGACTGGATCGTCATGCGCTGCCTCGAGAAAGACCGCAATCGCCGCTATCAGTCCGCCGCCGCCCTCGGCGAAGACATCAGCCGCTATCTCCGGGGCGATGCCATCGAAGCCCGCCCCGCCACCACCGCCTATCGACTGCTCAAGTTCACCCGCCGCAACCGCCTCGCCATCGGCGCCAGCGGCGGCATCGTCATGGCCATGCTCCTCACCCTCGTGGCCCTCGCCTACGGCCTTCACCAGGCCCAGCTCGAGCGCGACAAAACCGCCGAGCGCGAAACCCGCACCCGCGCCCGCATGCTCCTCTCCAGCATGAACGCCGTCCGCGACTACACCAGCGAAAAAGTCCGCCCCACTCTTCTCGACGAAAAAGGCGGCTACGACCACTTCCGACCCGAAATGGTCCCCGCCTTCTCCGCCCGCCAGGTCTTCGAGAAGTTCAAGGGCGAAGAGTTCAGCGGCTTCATCTACAAAGAGGCCTCGCCCAATCCCACCAACTCCGCCAATCTCGCCGACGAGTTCGAACTCGGTCTCGTCACCGAGTTTCAAAAAAACCGCGGCGATCTCGAGACCGACGGCATCCGCACCATCAACAAGAAAGAACACTTCTACATCGCCCGTCCGCTGTCCGTCACCAAGACCTCCTGCCTCGACTGCCACAGCACCCCCGAAAAAGCCCCGCCCCGCCAACTTGAACTCTACGGCCGCGGCGGGTTCGGCTGGGAAGTCGGCCAGGTCGTCTCAGCCCAAATCGTCTACGTGCCCATCACCGAGGCATTCCGCGCTCAGCGCGACGGTCAGCGCACGCTCTATATCTCACTCGCCAGCATCTTCGTCATCGGCGGCATCGGCGCAGCCATCATGCTCCGCCGCCTGTAGCGCCTTTCGTTCTCCTCTACTCGTCACCGCTCGACCGGCTCGGCCCGCTGCCGGTTCATCACATCCATCGCCTTGATCGTCTCGCACACCGCCATCAGCGCGAGCGCCGTCGCATCCGGCGGCATCGATTGATCCCACGGCGCGCTCCGCACTCCGCCCGCCGCGGCACCCGGCGAGGGCATCATCCACAGCGTCGACTCATCGGCCGAAAGCTGCCGCAAAAACCGCACGCCCTTCAGCACGCTCGCCATCTTCAGCGGCCGCTCGCTCACCTTGGTATACCGCTCATCCGCCGCCATCGCCGCCAGCAGCGCAATCATCGGCGCCGTGCTCCATGTCGGCAGCGGCCGCCCAACCCCGCTTAACGAAATCCCGCCTATCAAATCCGGCTGATCGCCCGGTGCCGTCGCATCACTAAGCTGATTCTCCTCAACCAGCTCGCGCAGCGAGGCCAGCGTCGCCACCGCACTCGCCCGGTCCTCCGCGTCCTTGCCAATCCGCATTGCCGCAAAGCCCAGAAACGGCATTTGCGAAGGCAAACCGGCGATAGGAGTCTTGATGAACGCCGCGCTCGCAATCGCCCCCGCGTTCACCGGCCGCCCCAGCGGCGCCGTCGCGCTCACCCACGCCAGCAATCCCAGCGCCGCCGTCGGCACCCGCGAAGCCACATCGCCCTCCGCCGTCAGCGTCGGCAGCAGCATCGACGACAACCGCCCATCTACGCCCCCATCCCCACGCCCCGCAGACGCCGCCGCAAACAGCGCGGCACCCAGCACCTCATCATCACTGGGCGCACTCGCATTCGCCCGCCGCAAAAACGAGCTCTGCAAGTCGATCGCCGCCCGCGCTCGCGACGCCTCGCCCCCCGCTCCCCCGCCCCCCCCGCGAACGCGCTCAAACTCGCAGAGCGCAAGCGCCACCAGCCCCGCCGACGCCTCCGACGCATGCACCGGCTCATACGCATCGAGCGCCGGCCGCAGCGTGCCCCGCAGCCGCGCAGGTCCGTCCTGCCCGTCGATCGATCGCACCAAGTGCACCGCCAGCGATTCGCCAAACGCCACCAGCTTCTCGCGCCCCAGCACCTCGCCAAGCTCCACCGTCCGCCCGCCCCGCAACAAAAACTTCGGCTCCAGCGACGACCGCCCCTGCGCAATGTGCGTCACCCGAAACGCGCAGAACGTCAGCCCCTGCTTGCCCGGCTCTGTGCTCGTTAGCGTCGCCACATCCACCAGCGCCTGCGACGCATCCCCCGTAATCCGCGCAATCAGCCCCCGCGCCGCGCTCGACGGTGCCTCGCTCAGCGCCAGCAGCGTCCCCGGAAACACCGCCTCAACCCGCTCACCGCGCCGAATCGCCAGCCCCTCCAGCCCCGGCACCAGCATCGCATCCAGATCCGCCAGCGTGGTGGGGGCCGGCAGCAAGTCCCGCAGCCCGCCCGCCATCTCCAAACTAATCGGAATCTCTTTCGCCAGCAGAGCCCGCTTCTCAATCCGCCGTCCATCACCCTGGTTCCCTTCACCGTCAGGCCCGATCGGCAGACGCGTCTCCGCCTCATTCATCGCCGCCGCTACCGCCTCACCCAAAATCACCGCCGACGGCTCCCCCGGCCGCTTGCTCCACAGCGCTGAACGCCCGATCAGCCGCCCATCAATCCGCAGTTGCACCGCCGCGCCCAAAACCGCCGGAAGCCGCTTGATCGAATC
>Ga0105046_10011562_pt1 | contig 13722 bp, 12 predicted proteins | sample MAT03_FD_78385 | JGI IMG/M metagenome (GOLD analysis project Ga0105046, IMG submission 78385) | Freshwater microbial communities from Lake Fryxell liftoff mats and glacier meltwater in Antarctica - MAT-03 (megahit assembly) | ecosystem: Environmental > Aquatic > Freshwater > Ice > Liftoff... | reverse complement strand
GAACATGTGCCCGTCGCTTAATCTGTCGAGTAGGTCATTTGCTTTTTGTTCGATCTGCGGCAGAGCCTGTTCAATTAATAAAGCTGGCACGCCGTCTTTGCCGAAGGCGCGTTCCAATGTTTTATGTCTCACGATCTGCTGGTTGAGTTCTTCACGCTGATTGGAGTAATCTGTTTTGCGTGAGCGCAGTGTGGCGAGCACATCCACTTTCTGGCGCGCCGCGCCGACCTGATCACGGGTGCGGTTTTCATCTTCACGCAAGGTGAACAATTCACGTTCCACTTTATTGAGGTCTGGAGACTGCGCCTGAGATTCGGCTAACGCCTGCGCGACTTTATTGTAGGATTTATCCTGCTCTGCAATTTCTTCTTTCTTCTTTTTTCTTTCCTCTTCCAGGTTTTCAATTTCACTTTGAATTTGCTTTATCACGTCACGGGCTTTATCTAAATTGTGATGCTCTTCATCTATGTCCCGCAGTTCAAGTTCTTCTTTGCGTTTTGCATCGTGTGCCGAAGCATCATAGCCGAGTTTGGCGAGTTCTTTATCTAGCTTGGATAATTGTTTGCGTGCTTCTGGCGCAAAGGATTCTTTTTCCAAAGCCTTGCTGACTTCTGCCAGCCGTTTTTTGCCCGACTTTTCCCATTCCTTGTCGGCAGAATGAAGGCTTTCAATTCGCTCGGTGAGTTGTGAAACGGTATTCGAGTGGGTGAGGAGGTCTTTTTCGACAGTTGCCTGTTGGGTAATTTGTAATTTGTAATTGGTAATTCGTAATTCGATTTCCTCGGATTCGGCTTTGTTGGTGCGGAAAAGGTCACCTTTGTCCTTGCCCTGCTTGTTCAATTCTTCCAAAGTGGATTCGCGGTGCGCTTCGCTCAATTCCTGTCCGCAAACGGGACAAGTCGCTCCCTGCGCTTCTTCGAGCGAATCAATCCGCTTCTTGATTTCATCCATCTCCTTGCGAAGCGAATTGTTCTCAACTTTCAAAGCCGCGCTCTTTTCCCGCGCTTCCGCCTGCCGATTGCTCAATTCATTGCGTTCTTCAAGCCTTGCTTCCGCCTCTTGCAGCGAAACCCGCGCCGCCGTAATCTGTTCCTTCAAATCACCAATCACCAATCTCTGATTACTGATCACTGAAAACTGATTACTCAGCGCTTCGAACTCTTGTTCCAACTTTGCCTTTTCTACTTCGATCTCGCGTAATAAGGGCTGCCTGCGTTCATTGTGTTCACGAAATTCCAACGCCACCTTGTCGAATCCTTCCAAATCCTTGCGCGCTTTTTGCCACGCTTTATAAGCGGATTCGATTTCCTTTGCGCGGCTGACAAGGTCGGCGTAGGTTGCGCGATCCGATTCTTTTTCGATGAGGCGTGTTTCAAGGGTTGTAAGCGAGGTGCGCGCCCGCTCAAGTGATGCTGATAAAGTTTCAGCGAGTTTGCGCTGCTCGGTAATCAGATCCGCATTTTTTCTGATATTTTCCAGCGCGGATTCCTGCACGCCGCGAGTGGATGATAATTGTTTGAGTGTATTCTCAAGTTCGGCAAGTCGTGTTTTGCGCGCATCATCTTCAGCAAGCTCTGTATCAATTTCCGCTACACGCCCATCTATTTCCTGTACATCGCTTTCGATCAACTTCCGTTTGTCGGCGGTGCGTTCTTTATAGGTATCCCAAACTTCCAAACCAAGGATCGTGCTTAATACAGCTTTGCGTTCGCTGGATTTTCTTTGCGTAAATTCATCCGCTTTGCCTTGCAGGAAGAAGGATGCATTAATGAAGGTGTCGTAATCGAGCCGCAGGGTTTGCTCAATGCGCACCTGAGTATCGCGCGTGGTCTTTTCAGTGAGCGGTTTCCATGTCCCCCATTCTGCACTTTGCATTCTGATTTCTGCATTTTGTTCCCCTGCATCGAGAATTTGAAATTCCAACACGGTACTCTTTCCGCGCGGCAGGGTTCTTTGCACGCGGAAAATATTTCCTTCATATGAAAATATCAACGCAACTTCTGCGGCTTTCACATCCAAATTCAAGTGGATCACATCGGTACTTTTTCCACGGGCTTCGCCGAACAGCACCCAGGTCATTGCATCGAGCAAAGACGATTTGCCCGCGCCATTTTGACCAGAAATACAAGCCAGATCAAATGAGCTGAAGTCTAATTCAACGGGATCGCGGTAAGAGAGAAAACCTGAAATACGAAGGTGAAGTGGAATCATTGAAAATAAATATCCTTGAGACTTATATTATCCTGCATTTTGCATTCATCATTCTACATTATTCTGCATTCCGTATGGATTATAATCGACCCAATATGTTTGAAACCGATGCACCCCGCACACGTCGCCGCATGGCCATTCTCGCAGTTATTCTCGCCACCATCCCATGTTATTGTGTCGGCTTTATTGCTCTTTCCTTTGCTCCAGATAAGCGCGTCACGTCTACGCCCACTCCCATCGTCACCTTAACCATCACCTCAACCGGCACGCTGCCATCTCCAACACTGAGTATCACCCCGCTTGTGGTTACATCCACCGTTACCAATACCCCAAGCCAAACACCCACGCCAACCGTTTCGTTGACTCCCTTTCAGCCCAATACAATTACTCCCAGCTTCACGAGTACATTAACCAGTACCGCAACCTTCACGCCTACCAACACGTTCACACCCACCTTCACACCTTCCATTACGCCAACCCCTTCATTTACATTTACACCTTCGCCAACTTTTACAAACACGTCCACGCCTACCGCTACGCCAACATTTACCAACACACCAACACCATCCAATACACCTACACCCACCTTAACTCCGTTTCCGTAGATTTTTTTCATAGCGTAGGGTTGATTAATTATGAGCGATATTCTGCCTTTTCTAAAATCAATTATTTCTGTCGCAGGCCTTTCTGGATATGAAGCCCCTGTTGCGACTCTCATCGAACAAAAGTGGACTCCGCTGGTGGATGAGATCAGCCGAAGCAAACTAGGATCTATTCATGGACTGAAAACGGGTTCTGTTTCTGCGAAAGCATCCCGCCCTTCAGTTTTAATCGCCACCCACATGGACGCCATCGGCTTGATGGTCTCGCGCATTATGGATGGCTTTTTATATGTCACCAACATCGGCGGCGTGGATTCACGCGTTTTGCCCGGCACGCCCGTTATTGTGCATGCTTCGGGGAATGGGGCACAGGAACTCTACGGTGTCGTGGTCATGCCGCCCGCGAATTTACTGCCCGAAGGAAAAGGCGCGGGCGCGGTTGCATTGCAATATCTTTTGATTGATATAGGATACACACCAAACGAAGTCGCGAAGCGGGTGCGCATCGGGGATAGAGTCGCTTTCGGAACAGAACCCGTTGAAATGTCAGGTGGATGCGTAAGCGGTCACACATTGGATAACCGCGCATCAGTCGCTGCGCTCACAATCTGTCTCGAAGAATTGCAAGCCAAGTCGCATGTCTGGGATGTGTGGGCGTTGGCTTCTGTTCAAGAAGAGGAAACATTCGCGGGCGCGTTCACATCCACTTATCAAATCCGCCCCACGATTGCAATTGCATTGGATATGACCTTTGGCAAAGGCACGGGTTCAAACGATTACACGGCCTTCCCAATTGGCAAAGGGATAACGCTGGGCATTGGGCCGAGTATGCATCCGTTTTTGCATAAGCGTTTTAAGGAAGTTGCCGAACGCGTGGAAATCCCCGTCAAGGATGAAGCCATGCCGCAATATTCTTCAACCGATGCCGATGCCATGCAATTGACCGCTGAGGGCATCCCGACCATGGTGATTAGTATTCCGCTCAGATACATGCACACGCCCGTTGAGTTGGTGGCCTTGAAGGATATTCAACGCGCAGGCCGTTTGCTCGCAGAATTTGTCGCTTCGCTTGAAGCAGATTTTATTAACAAGATCGCCTGGGATTAATGATTATGCTTTCCATTGGAAAACCCCAAATAAAATTGCTTGAAAAATTATGTAACGCAATGTCGGTCTCTGGTGATGAGGGCGAAGTGCGGCGCATTGTGTTGGAAGAAGTAAAACCCTACGCCGATGAAGTAAAAGTGGATGCGCTCGGCAGTGTGCTGGTGCGAAAAAAAGGCGCAGGCAAAAAACCGCTGCGGGTTTTACTTGATGCCCACATGGACGAAGTTGGTTTCATGATCGTCAATGATGAAGGCGAAGGCTTTTTTCAATTTGAAGTTGTCGGCGGCATTGACGCGCGTCATCTGGTTGGCAAACAAATCATTGTCGGCAAAGAGCATACTGTGGGAGTGATCGGCGCAAAACCGATTCACTTAACGACAGGTGAAGAACGCCAGTATACAATTGAAACAGACGCGATGCGTATTGACCTTGGCCCTGAAGGCAAGGCCAATGTCGGTGACCGCGCTACTTTTGCCACAAAGTTCAAACAGGTTGGGCCATCCATCATGTCCAAATCAATTGATGATCGTATCGGCGTGGCGATTTTGATCGAGCTGCTTAAACATGCGCCAAAGAATATTGAGCTATGCCTCGCATTCAGTGTGCAGGAAGAAATCGGTTTGCGCGGCGCAAAAGTTGCGGCTCATTATTTTGAACCCGATCTTGCCATTGCAGTTGATTCCACACCCGCGCGTGATTTGCCTGATTATGATGGCGGTGAAAACTTTACATACAATACAAAACTTGGCTTTGGTCCCGCCATTTATATGGCAAACTCATCCACGCTGGATGATCCACGGCTGGTACGCTTTTTGGCAGAGATGGCTGAGAAGGAAAAAATTCAATATCAATTCCGTCAACCTGGCGGCGGCGGTACGAATGCAGGCGCGATACAGCAAACGCGCGCGGGCGTGCCCGTCGTTTCAGTTTCTGTGCCGCATCGTTATACCCATTCGCCCATTAGTATTTCACGGGTGGACGATTGGAAGAATACCCTGAATTTATTGCACATGGCGTTGAAGAATATGACATTTGATTTATTGGCAGGCAGGTACACATGAATGGATTGATCGCATTGCTTGGTTCTGGAGAATATCTTCCCGTGATGGATGATGTGGATCGTTACCTGCTCGCCAACTGCGGCGCAGATGGGCGCAAGCCGCGCGTCGTGTGTTTGCCAACCGCTGCGGGACAGGAAGGGCAGAAGAGTTTGTCGCGCTGGTCAAGAATGGGAGTTGAACACTTCACACGCCTCGGGGCTGACGTTCAAGCTGTTCCTGTCATCGACGCAGTTTCTGCCAACGATTTGAATCATGCTTCGGCTGTGGAAGATGCGGATCTTATCTACTTCTCGGGCGGTGATCCGAGTTTTTTATATCGAACCATGAAAGATAGCCTTGTTTGGGAAGCCGCGCATCGGGCATGGACGCGCGGCGCAGTGTATGCGGGCTGCTCGGCTGGCGCAATGATCCTCGGAACAGAAATGCCCGATGTTCGCGCGATGGGCATCCGCTCCACGATTGCATTTGGTATTCTACCGATTGCTTCTCTCTTGCCGCACTTCAACGCCATGCCTTTGTTTGGCAAACCGTTAATCGCCACCCTGCGCCGCCGATTAAGAGAAGGCGAAATCATGTTGGGCGTGGATGAAGATACTGCCATTGTTGGCAAACTAAATGAAGAATGGACTGTGTTGGGCAAAGATAAAGCGCATCTGTTTACAAAAGATGAAAGTAAAAGTTATGGCGTAGGCGAAAAATTTACCTTGCCGCCTGTTTAATTTTTGAATTCATTGATCTCACATATCCATGCGATACCATGCAGGAAAATAACCGATGAAACAATTACTGAAAACACTTACTGAAACATATGGCCCTTCAGGGCATGAAGATGCCGTCCGCAATGTGATACTAAAGGAAGTGAAGCCGCTTGCGGATGAAGTGCGCGTGGATGCGCTTGGCAGTTTGATCGTACGCAAGAAGCCTTCTGCGGGCGCGAAAAATCCAAAAAAGATTATGCTCGCCGCGCACATGGATGAGATCGGGATCATTGCCAGCCATATTGATAAAAATGGATTCGTGCGCTTTACGAATGTGGGCGGCGTATTTGGCAGATACACACTTGGGGCGCGCGTCCGCTTTTTGAGTGGCGTAAGCGGCGTGGTGGGGTATGACCGTCTGGAGCAGATGGATAATCATCTGCCTATTAATAAAATGTATATTGATGTAGGCGCAACCAGCAAGGCGAATTGCCCGGTCAACGTGGGGGATGTAGCCGCATTTGCACAGCCATTTACAGAAATGGGAGATCGTTTTGTTGCCAAGTCGCTTGATAATCGTTCCGGTGTGGTGGTCTTGATCGAAACATTGCGGGCGATCAAATCCACGCCGAATGATTTATATTTTGTGTTCACAACGCAAGAGGAAGTTGGTTTACGCGGCGCAGGCGCGGCAGCCTATGGCGTTGACCCTGATCTGGGTTTAGCGGTGGATGTTACTCCCACCGGCGATACACCCAGTTCGTTGAAAATGGTCATGGAACTTGGCAAAGGCCCATGCGTGAAATTCCGTGATGTGGGCATGATCTCTGACCCGCGTGTAGTGAATTGGATGATTCAAACCGCAGAGAAAGCCAGGATACCGTATCAGCGAGAAGTGCTGTTGGTGGGCCGCACCGACGCAAGCGAGATTCAGATTTCACGCGCGGGGGTGATGACGGGCGCGTTATCCATTCCTGTCAGATATGTCCACTCGGCTTCTGAAATGGTGGATTACAACGACTTGAAAAATTCTGTCAAATTGTTGACCGCGATGTTGAGCAAGCCTGTCAGCCTATAATTTTTGGCATTCGCGAATCCCATAAGATGTTGATGTGTCTTAAGAATATTTAAAGCATAAAGGGTTTGGCCGATAACACGCCAAACCCTTTATTACGGATTGCGGACTTGAGTCTGCATTTTTCTTTATAAAAGCGGACTCAAGCCCGTGCTCTAAAATCGTACTCTACTTATTCTTGGACTCTTCCGTCTCTTCTTCCTTTTTTGTCATCCCAGACAGAATGATGGCTGCGCCTGCGCCGATGGCAAATGTTCCCATGGAACCCGCGCTGGCATAGTTTGTCAGTCCAACCAGTAGACCAAAGAAACCAACTGCCAATGCGATTTGCACCTGCCAGACTGCTTTTTTGTAAGCGTCCATGGTGAAACGCCCGACCCCATAGCCCAGAACAATAAAGCCCAGCGCGCGGATCACGTACCCAATGATTGAGAGAATTTCTGCAACTTGATTCATTTAAATCTCCTTTTGAATTTCTTATTTATAACCATGCCCAAAGTGCCCAAAATAAAATCATAACGATCCCAATTCCAAATCTTGCAGCAACCGACCAACCCCAGCCTGTCATCCATGCTTTGGTATTGGCGAATGCGGTTTGCTTGTCTTTTAATCTATACCATTCAGCCAGAAATAATCCAGCAGGCGAAGCGATCATCCCAGCGATGGGGGTAAAGAACAGGCTCAGAATAATGCCCGCTGCAAAGGCCCAAATAATCGAACTCCATGGCACATTTTTATCACGCACATGTTTGGCGATGATGATGTTATCTGCGATGTTGCCGCCGATCATCAGCAGCGTGATGAGGGCAAAAAGCAGCCAACCGACCCAGGTTATATTTCCAGTCATGGACTGGATGACGGCGTAGACCAATGTCCCGATCCACATCACCGTCAGGCCGGGGAAGATGGGAATCAACAGCCCAAATAAACCTGCCAGCAAGGCCAGAAAGGTTAAGACTTCCAGAAGTGTTTCAAAATATAGTTTCCAAAATGCGGGGTCTGTCATGATTCCTCTTTTCTACTTGATTACATCGATCCCGCCCATCCACGGGCGCAGTACCTCGGGCACAATGATCGAGCCATCGGCTTGCTGATAATTTTCCATGACAGCGATCAGCGTGCGCGGCAAGCCCAGACCTGAGCCATTGAGCGTATGCAGGAATTTTGCCTTGCCGCCATCTGTGGGGCGATATTTAATATTTGCACGGCGCGCCTGAAAATCAGTCACATTTGAGATCGATGAAACTTCAAGCCATTCGTCACAGCCGGGCGCCCAAAGTTCGAGATCGTACGTAATCGATGCTCCGAAGCCCAAATCTCCGCTACATAAGCGTTTCACACGATAGGGAATCCCGAGCAATTGACAGGTCTCTTCGGCATCTTTGACCATTTTCTCGTGCTGGGCTTCTGATTCTTCAGGCTTGCAATATGTATACATCTCCACTTTATCGAATTGATGTCCACGCTTGATGCCGCGCACATCACGCCCAGCGCTCATCTTCTCGCGGCGGAAGCATGGCGTGTATGCTGTATATAGTTTTGGCAGCGCGGTTTCTTCAAGGATTTCGTCCATGTGAATCCCTGTCAACGGCACTTCGGCAGTTGGTACAAAATAGTAATCTTCTTCGTGATCTTTATATAAGTTATCAGCAAATTTTGGTAATTGACCCGCGCCATACACCACCGCAGTTTTAACCATGAACGGCAAATATTCTTCCTGATATCCCTGACGGATATGCAGATCAAGCATCCACGCGATCAAAGCGCGCTGCAATCTTGCGCCCGCGGCTTGCAATACATAAAAGCGTGAACCAGTTAATTTCGTACCGCGTTCAAAGTCTATGATACCGAGCGCAGGCCCGAGGTCCCAGTGCGGTTTCGGAGTAAAGTCAAATTTGCGCGGTTCGCCGATGGTCTTGATAACCACATTTTCACTGTCATCTTTTCCATAAGGTACGCGCGCATCGGGAATGTTTGGCATGGAAGCGGTCAGCGCGTTTAATTCGGATTCGACTTCAGCGATTTGTTTATCGAACTCTGCGATCTTATCTCCGACCACGCGCATCGCATCGATCTTTGACTGTCGGGCTGCTGCCTCTTTCATCTGGCTGATCTCTTTTGAGACAGCGTTGCGCTCTGCTTTGAGCACTTCCACCTGCCCAAGCAGCGCGCGGCGTTTTTCATCCAGCTGCAGAATTGCATCCACAGGCGCATCTTCCATCTGGCGGTCTTTCAACGCCTTGCGGACGACATCGGGTGTTTCGCGAATGAGATTGATATCCAACATGTTGCACCTCCAAGTGCATTTAACAAAATACGCCCCGATCCGTTGCAGGACGAGGGGCGTCTCGTGGTGCCACCTGCTTTTGTTGCAAGAACCTACACATTTGCAACCTTGGTGTTCGCGCTAACGGGCGAGCCCCGACTCTCTTATGGCGTAAGCCTCTCCGAGAATAACATGGGCGAAGGGGATTTCATCATTTGGCTGATCGTCTCGCACTCTCCGACGACTCTCTGAACAGGGACATGATTACTTGTCTTCGCGCTGGTCTTTATGATTTTGAAATTATACACCCCGCGAGAAGGATGTCAAGAAATGAGGTTATTTTTTATTTCCCATAAAGTATTCTGTAGTAGCCTGTCCTGCTTGTGATACTCCTTCTCTTTTGAATACTTTTCCAATCGTCATCCATATAATTTTTATGTCCAATATAAACGACCAGTGATCCACATACCAGATATCATATTTGAATTTATCTTCCCAGCTAATGGCATTGCGCCCGTGGACTTGTGCCCAGCCTGTCAGGCCGGGCGTTACCGTATGACGGCGCGCCTGCTCGGTTGAGTAAAGCGCAAGATATTCCATCAGAAGCGGACGCGGTCCGACGAAGCTCATGTCGCCGCGCAGGATGTTGAAGAGTTCGGGTAATTCGTCGAGCGAGAGTGCGCGGAGAAAACGCCCAAAGCGTGTCAGCCGTTCGGCGTCTGGGAGCAGGCTTCCGTCACGGGTGCTGCGGTTCGTCATCGTGCGGAATTTATAGATGAAGAAGGGACGTCCCTGATAGCCAGGGCGCTGTTGTTTGAAGAGGGTGGGAGTCCCAATAAAAATGCGCACAAGGATCGCTGTTAAAAGTAGAATGGGGGATAGGACGATGAGTGCGAGGAGTGCGAAGGTGAAATCAAAAAGACGCTTGCTGAAAGGCATGTTTGTATTATAACCAGAGTTTCGAAGTCTCTGCACTTTATGGTATATTTTAAGCAGGAGATATTGCTATGAATGAGCGAATCTTAATTATTGAAGATGATCAGGCAATTCTTAAGTTGTTACAGCGCGGGCTGACTTATGAAGGCTATACCGTAGATACCGCACTCGATGGCCGCATGGGGTTGATCGCTGCGCGCGATCATACTCCCGACCTTGTTGTTTTGGATTGGATGCTGCCCGGCATGGATGGTTTGGAAGTCTGCCATCGTTTGCGCACGGGCGGCTCGATTCCGATTTTGATGCTGACTGCAAAAGATACGGTGCAGGATCGCATTCAAGGGTTGGATGCGGGCGCTGATGATTACATGGTCAAGCCGTTCAATCTGGATGAATTGCTGGCGCGTGTGCGTGCCTTGCTGCGCCGTACACAACCCGAGCGTGTGCCTGTTTTGAAATTTGCAGACCTTTCGCTGGATACAAGTTCGCGTCAGGCTTCACGCGGTACGCGCATTGTTTCATTAACCGCAAAAGAATATGAATTACTTGAGTTATTCCTACGCCATCCCAAACAAGTGCTGACTCGCGAAGTGATCTTTGACCGTGTCTGGGGTTATGATTTCGGCGGCGAGAGCAATGTGCTCGAAGTATATATTCGTTATCTGCGCCAAAAGTTGGAAGGCGAGGGCGAGATTCGCTTGATCCATACTGTGCGCGGTGTGGGATATGTGATGCGGGAAAATCCGTAGGAAATGTAGAATGAAAAATGCAGAATGAAAAATGCAGAATGCAGAATGCAGAATGCAGAATGAAAAATGCAGAATGTAGAATGAAAAATGCAGAATGCAGAATGAAAAATGCAGAATGCAGAATGAAAAATGCAGAATGCAGAATGTAGAATGAAAAATGCAGAATGCAGAATGCAGAATGAAAAATGCAGAATGCAGAATGCAGAATGCAGAATGAAAAATGCAGAATGTAGAATGAAAAATGCTTCGTGTTAATCGTCAATCTAAAATCTAAAATCTAAAATCGTAAATCCAAAATCGTAAATCCAAAATCGTAAATCAAATGTCCCTACGCCTGCGCTTTACATTGTTGTATTCAACTTTTATGGGGGGCATTCTGCTCATTTTTGGCGCGGCGGTCTATATTCTGGTTAATGTGATTTTGCTTAATCAAGTGGATACCACGCTCGCAGTTGTGGTGCGCGATATTACGCAGGTGACCAAAGTCAACTCAGTCGGGGAATTAAGTTTAATCAGTTTGCCGCCATTAGATATGACTTCAAATGCCTATGTACAAGTCTGGGCGCCAGATGGAAAACTGATCGCCACATCTCCCAGTATTGGCGCCTTGACCAAATCCCTCGATCCCATCGGACTGAAAGCCGGTTCGCCCATCTATGAAGATTCCTACCTCGACGGCGCTCATCTGCGCGTGCTAAGTGTGCCGCTTGTGGTAGGCTCACGCGTGATAGGAATTTTACAAGTTGGCGCGAGCTTAAATGTGGTCGATGCGACCCGTACAAATCTGCTTTCAACCATGCTCGCCATTGCGGTATTTTCTGTGCTGTTGGCAGGGCTTGGCTCCTGGGTAATTTTAGGCCGCGCGCTTTCGCCTCTCGAAGCCATCACCGAAACCGTCGATCAGATCAATCGCGCAGATGACCTTTCGCGGCGTATTCCCTATCAGGAACAAACCGAAGATGAAATGGGCGAACTCGTTGTTTCGTTCAATCAAACGCTGGAACGTTTGGAATCCCTTTTTACGTCACAGCAAAGATTTCTAGCGGATGTAAGCCACGAGCTGCGCACGCCGTTGACTGTTATCAAAGGCAATGTAGATTTGATACGCCGCATGAAACAAGCGGACGAAGAATCACTAGTCAGTATTGATCAGGAAGCAGGCCGACTCACTCGTTTGGTGGGCGGGCTGCTCATGCTGGCTCAAGCCGAATCAGGCAAGTTGACTCTGGTTCTAAAGCCCGTTGAATTGGATTTATTATTAACCGAAGTCTTTACCGAGATGTGCATTCTGGCTGGCAGCAAGGTACATGTTCATCTTAATGAAATTGATCAAGTGATGGTTAATGGCGACCGTGACCGTTTGAAGCAGGTCATGTTGAATCTGGTGGCAAATGCAATTCAATACACACCGCAGGGCGGAGATGTGTTCATGAGTATGTCCAAAATCGGCGATCAGGCGCGTATCATCATCCGTGACACCGGCCCCGGTATTCCCGCCGAAGATTTACCCCACATCTTTGACCGCTTCTATCGTGCCGAGAAATCGCGCACACGTTCCACCACCAGCGGCTTTGGCTTGGGCTTGTCGATTGCACATTGGATCGTGGAACACCACAGCGGACAGATCAAGGTTGAATCAAAAGAGGGCAAAGGTACGACCTTTGTGATTTGGTTGGGAATTATCAAGTAGAGATCGTGTCTCTAGAGCGCGGACTTCAGTCCGCAATAGCCTGCGCGGGATACAATCTTTTTTATTGGAGGAAATATGAAATCAAAAAAATCAATGCGCTTGATGTTGTTTATTTTATTTCTCACCTCATGTTTGGCAAATCCGCCGCAAGCGACTGTCACTCCTATCCCATTGCCCACGGCGACAGCAACCGCCGCTCCCACACCTACATTGAATCCGCAGTTTATCGCCCTGCAAGAATCTGTCGCTGCAACGGGCGTGCGATTTACCCTGATGAGCGACGGCTCTTTGACCGACGCCCAAAACGAAGGTATTGCGGTGGCTGGACTAAATGGCAAAGACGGTAAATGGACTTTGCAATTGGCTGATGGGACAAGTGTTGCCTTGGATAATACTGCTGTACATTTGGATGATACAAATGGCTACAGCGTATACGGCTATACCTATGATGCCGCGACCAAGGTTTGGGCGAAGTCGGCGGAAAGCGTGGTTTTGCCAGAGATCGATTTTGAAATATCATCGGATACAGGTGTTGTGACTGCAGAAATAAGCGGTCTACAGGTATCTTCTCAAATATTGACAGCAGCTAATTTAGATGGGAAGGGAATAGGGTCTGTGTTGCTGAATGAAGGGAAGAATCGACCAAAATGGTCGAAAGAATATTCTGAACACGCTTTGAATGAATTTACATTGGGTGTTCTGCATGAAGTTTGGCGGGCAAAGGGTGGCGTGGATGGAACTGGTCCAATAGACAAGAGTATAGATGCAGATGCATATGCTGCCATGATCGTGAGTGGACCGAGTATGGATACTCAAATAACGCTTTCTAATGTGTATGAAATGGGATCGGATGTGGCAATACCAAAATTGGTGATCGCACCGTTTGCCCCGCAGGGTAGGGATGTTGGCGATGCAAGACTGATCACGAACGTAGTCTATTCTTTTGTAAATGCAACACGAACTGACAATATGACTGTTACAGGGCAAAGCAATGGAACTTCTTTAAAAGTTATAGTGAATGGTAATAGCTTATATATACTTATGGGTTTAGATAAATATGGCGGCGATCCAGCAACGTCCGCTACTGCTGGTAGTTTGACCGACCTAATGGGTTCAATTCCCGCATTTCTTAAAGGTAGAATTTCTTATCATTCAAATTATGACTTGTTAAAGACGATAAGGAGCGAGGATTCTAATAGTTGTTTGAGCTCAGCAATCCAAATACGAAACGGACAAGGAGAGATGAGTCAAGAAGAAGAAAAGTGTAATCCTTGACCTCATGACTCTTTTTGTGAGATAACTAATGCAGGATGAAAAAATTGTTTTT
>Ga0105046_10011559_pt1 | contig 13723 bp, 12 predicted proteins | sample MAT03_FD_78385 | JGI IMG/M metagenome (GOLD analysis project Ga0105046, IMG submission 78385) | Freshwater microbial communities from Lake Fryxell liftoff mats and glacier meltwater in Antarctica - MAT-03 (megahit assembly) | ecosystem: Environmental > Aquatic > Freshwater > Ice > Liftoff... | reverse complement strand
CTTTTTAGATATGCCTATTTACATGGATCTTCATATTGTTCCCGGTGTAAATGCCAAGGACGTTGCAGAAGCACACAGCAGGGATGTGTATCTTGAAAAAGACCATAGTTGCACTTGTCTTACCTACTGGATAGACGAAATTCGTGGGCACGTATTTTGTTTAATAGATGCACCCAATCAGGAAGCTGTGTATGAACTTCACAACAAGTCGCACGGATTATTGCCACATAAAATTATTGAAGTTCAGAATGATTTTGTAGAATCTTTCCTGGGGAGAATTACCGACCCCGACACTGGAAAATATACGGATTCCGGCTTATTAATGCTGGATGATACCTCTTACCGAATTGTGATGTCGGTAAACATTTCTGACTCTATTTTGCTGCATCATCAATTGGGTTTAGACGCAACGCTAAAAAAAGTAGGGCAACAAAATAATATTATAAGAGAGGAGATTAAAAAACAAGGGGGCAAAGAAGCGATGCACAACGGCCAGGAAATTATTGGGTCATTCATTGCCGCGGAAAAAGCGGTGAGTTGTGCATTGGCAATTCAATTACGACTTAGCGGATTATCTGACGAAATATTTTCTATTCAAATACATGCCGGCGAACCTGTGGCGCAAACAGATGAACTTTTTGGCGATACGCTGCAATTGCTGCGTACACTTCAACTCCTGAACCGAAAAGAACCTATCGTAATAACTGCTGCGGTTAAAGAACTCCTCTTTAAAGATATGTACCATAAAAATACCGAACATTTGCTTGCGTTGAGTTTATCCGATGAGCAGTTGTTGGTTACCTTATTTGATGTGCTGAAAAAAAATTACACAAACAATGAATTTCAAGCAACTGATTATGCGCAAATACTTACCATGAGTAAGTCGCAATTGTACCGAAAGATTACTGCACTTACAGGGCGCTCACCCAACGATCTTTTAAAGGAATACAGGCTTGATAAAGCCAAAGAGCTACTACGAAAAAAAGAACACAATATCTCGGAAGTTGCGTTTGAGACTGGTTTTAGCAGCCCCTCTTACTTCACCAAATGTTTTAAAGCATCGTTCGGCTTACTGCCACTTTCTTACTCGGAATTAATGTAGTTTTTTAAGTTGAGAGGATTTTACCATTTCTTGACTGAATTGTTATAGCCCTTTGCTTTCCCTTGCTATTATCTTCGATTTATTATTAATTAACTAAAAATTTTGATGTATGAAACAGATGATTTCAGCAAGCATGTTGGTAATGGCTGTCCTTTTTTTTTCTATTACCAACGTTAGCGCACAGACCAAAACCGAGAATCCCCAACCAGCGTTAAAAACCTATTTAATCGAACGGGACATACCAGGTGCAGGGCAACTGCAACCTGCCGATCTTAAAGGGATCTCCCAAAAATCGTGTTCAGTAATAAAAGAGTTGGGGCCAGGTATTGTATGGTTACAGAGTTATGTAACCGGCAATAAAATCTTTTGCGTGTACCGTGCAGAAAATGAAACGCTTTTGCGGGAGCATGCAAAGAAGGGAGGGTTTCCTATAACTTCTATTACTGAAATTAATAGCACCATCGGTCCTAAAACAGCGGAGTAAAAGGGGAATAGTAATTTTTTGTAGAGTCTATTTCTCATTCTTATTTCTTTTTTGCATTCAAAACCAGCATGCGTAACGTATTCCTATACATCTTTGAGTTGTTGCTTTTTATCGGTTGCAAAAACCATCTCATAGCTTCCCCAACAAGATGGTTTGTGGTTATCGAAACTTAACGTTATTGACTTGTTTTGATTGCTTCCAAATTCTTGGAAGCTGTTCTAATACTTTTAGTAGTGTTTGTATTACTATTGCCCAATACACCGCCAGGACCTACCCTTAAAAAAATTGCATTGTTGAAACAATGATGTCTCAACAATGCAACCGTGGGTAATTTTTTTATAACAATAATGGAAGAGTAGGAATTGATTATTTTTTTGCTCCAGTAAGGCGTAAATAAACGCCTACATCAAAAATAAAAAATTTATCTACAGGTTTTGTTTCTACCGGATTGGGTAATTGGCCGATGTTAACAGTCTCTCCATCGCCAAAAGTTAGTCCGTATGAAGCTTGACCAAATAAACCAAAGGCGGGGCTTATGGCAATATTAAGGCCTGCTTTAGGCGCAAGGTAGAAAAAGGTAGATTTGTTTTTTTGATCTATCACAGTGTTGGATCCACTGGTGATCAAAATGGTACGGTTGCTGATGCTTACACCTGCGTCCACGCCCACAAAAGGTTGTATGGCACTTTGTTTTTTTGATGTCAGAAAATCAAGGGAACTATATATTTGAGACAATGCATCCGTAGTTCTTACCTTGCTAGAGCCGTTTTGTGAAACATCTTCTTTTGTGGTGGGAAATGTCCTAAACCCTCCGCCCAATGCCAGTCTGTTGCCGATAAAAAATTTGGCATTGATTCCACCTCCCCATAAGTTGGCGTCGTTATCGCCTGTGCCTTTTAAATAACTTGCATTACCACCGATTTGTACCTGCGCACTGGCGGTCTGTACCATGAAAATGGCAGCAACTGCAATTAAAATTTGTTTAATCTTGTTCATCATTTTTTTGATTAATTAAATTACAGAGGTCAGGTATAATCCCGTGAATTAAAGTTAAGACAAGTATTATAGTAAAAAAAACATTTCATTGGCTTTCTGTAAAACTACGTCTTGAACAAATGTGTATTTGTGTTCAAAGGGTTGGTTCAAAAATAAAACAATCGTAAAGCACCCGTGTAAATGCACCTCGAAGAAAAGGCAGCATTTTTCCAACGATCGTTTTATAAAATTTTCTCAACAACAAAAGCGACTATTTCATACAAGTTCAATTCCTGCCGCCATCGCTTGTACCCGTTTGTTGTAAAGCAGTTTGTAAAGACGCCGCCGGCCTCTCTGCAAAAAAAAGCCCCCCAACATTTGCATGTAAGGAGGCTTTTTTATAGTCCGGTTGAATCAATTATTGTATCACAATTTTTTCCTGAAAGGTGTTGTTGTTGGCAAAGAAACGCACGATGTACATGCCCGAAGCTAAAGCTGGTAAGTTGGTGGTGAACCTGCCCGTACTACTGAGGTTTCTTTGTCGGAATACCACCGCACCATTGCTGTTGATTAGTTCTAATTGCCGGATGGTTTCGCTGGTTTCTACCTGCAACAATCGGTTGCTGATTACATTCGGCCAGATCTTGATGGCTGCACCTGTTGTTGAATTGATTGTGATCACTTCCGAGTAACGTACACTACCGTCGGCATCTGCAATGGCGAGTCGGTAATACACTGTGCCGCTTTGTGCGCCACTGTGTTTGAACTCATACGCTGATCCGGTGGCAATGCCAGTGGCCGCAACCTCGCCCACACGGGTAAACGAAGTGCCGTTGGTGCTATATTCTATAAAGAATGATTGGGTATTGGTTTCCTGCAAACTGTTCCAGCGCAACTGGTTAAAACCAGGTGCTGCATTGCCAGTGAAGGATTGTAGCCTGGCGGGCAATACCGATGTAACGATCACTTTGTATAAGGTTCCGTTGGAGCGGCGTATGGCATATAAGGTCCCATCCAGCCCTTCTCCGTAAGAAGAAATATTACTCAACACTGCCGACTGTTGCACGCTGGTAAATCCGCCCACACCATTGGGCCTGATGAGCCAAAGGTTGGGAGAAACAAAATCGGTGCAAAGATAATAACCCTGCAAGGCCGGGAATTCTGTTCCTCTATACACATATCCGCCAGTGATAGAAAAACCGCCGGTAGTGCTGTTATGCCCGTATTCAAAAATTGGTGCAACCGTGTCCGTAAGTGTTGGACTGCACCCGCCGGCATAGGTATTGGTGCCCTCATAACATTTCCAGCCATAGTTGACGCCCGACTGCGTTCCCGCCGGTAGCCAATTCACTTCTTCCCATAACAACTGACCCACATCAGCAATCCACATGTCGCCATTGGCGCGGTCGAAACTCCAGCGCCAGGGATTGCGCAAACCCGTTGCATAAATTTCATCACGTATCCCATCGCCTAGAGTGAGAAAAGGGTTGCTGGCGGGGATATCGTAAAAAGGGGCTGATGTGGCAAAACTATTCACGTCGATGCGCAACATTTTACCCAGCAGGGATGCCCCGTTTTGCGCACTATTGAAAGGATCGCCGCCACTACCACCATCACCGGTACTGATATACAAAAACCCATCGGCACCAAAGATGATTTTGCCACCATTATGGTTGGTAAAATAAGGCGAGCCCGGTTTGGCAATGGTTAACAACACCTGCCCACTGGCTAGATCTGCTATATCAGGATTGGTTTCATTTCTTCTATATCTTCCCAGCGTCATGGCGCCAGTAGAATTGGTGTACCATACAAAAAAGTAGCGGTTCGTATTATAATCCGGATGAAAAGCCACGCTAAGCAGGCCCTGCTCGCCGCCCAGTGGTGATGTTAATACCGAGTTGATATTAAGAAAATTGGATAGGGCGGTGCCATTCCAAATGCGGATGAGACCGCTCTGCTGGGCTATAAACAGGCGCCCATCCACGGGCGCTGCCACCACATCCACCGGATTGCTTAATCCGCTGGTTACCACCTGATAAGCCAGAACTGGTTGTGCATGTATTGTTTTGGTCCAAAAGAAGCCAAACCCAAAAACCAAAGCAAAGATGTTGTTGCGTAGAATATTTCTCATAAATAAAGATTTATATAAATATAACAAATATTGCGCCTAAAAGGTTGTTTAGGGAAAGTCATTACCGTATTAGTTTCAATTCGTCGATGATGTTTTTGGCACCTCCCAATTTATCGATGCACCAAAGCACATAACGGATGTCTACATTGATGGTGCGGTTCAGGTTTTTGTCGAAGGCGATTTTATGACTCAGCGCCTCGTAATTGCCATCAAATGCCAATCCCAATAAATTACCATTGGCGTCTATCACGGGGCTGCCGCTATTGCCTCCGGTGATGTCGTTGCTGGTGATGAATCCAATGACCAGGTCATTGCGGCTTTTATCGATGTACTGACCAAAATCTTTTTTTCGAAAGAGTTCAATTTGTTTGCTGGGTAAATCGTACTCATAATCGCCGGGAATATATTTTTCGAGTACGCCCTTGCTGGTGGTCACAAAATCATATTTCACCCCATCCCGGGGCTGGTAACCTTTTACATTGCCGTAGCTTACCCTCATGCTAAAGTTGGCATCAGGATACATTTTATTCACTGCGGCCGGGTTCATTTCCATGATACCTTTCATGTAACTTTTGCCGAGTTCGTTGTTTTTATTATTGAATGCGGTGAACAGCGGTGCATATTTGGTATTGAAATTTTTGGTGAAAGCGGAAGCCATGTCAAATGCAGGATCCGCTTGTAAAGTATTGGCATCGGGGTTCGCCATGAAGGCATTCCATTTGGCATCGTTCAAGACCATGGTATTGGCAAAAACATCGGCTGCATATTTTTTGTAAGTCTCCTCTTTTTTAAGATCGCCATAGGCCGCTTTCAATTTTTCGTAGAAACCAATCGGGTGCTGATTTTTATCAATATCATAGTAAAAAAATTGTACTACTGCGCCCAGTATTTTTTGGTCGCTGGCCAAGTCTTCCGATGCTAAAAAAACACTCCGTTGCGCATCTGCTGCTTTCGCGGCTTTTTGAACGTCATCAGCGGTTGATCCGGTTTTTACAAGTGCAGCTTCCAGGCCCATCAAGGATGCGGCAAAGGCGGCTAAGGGGGAACCGTAAATGCCTTCTCGAAGGTATTGGCGGTGTTTGCTGTAGGGCGTCCAGGCAGCGTATGCTTTTTCATAGTCTGAGAGAATATTTTCGTAAGCGGGTTTGCCCTTGGCCCAGCTAGTGAATTGTTTTTCGTAAGCTTGTTTATCTTCAAACGTTTTAAACTTAATGAGTTGTTTGGTTTCGCCGTCGAAAAACTTCCAATAGTTAGCGATACCTGCATAGTTGGAAGCCAGCTTCAATTTCACTGCCGGGTCTTTGATCATCTCGGCATACATGGCTTTTAACCGCATATCTCTTAGTGCTACCAATGCTGGATTGTCCACTTCGTTTTTAAGTTGGATGCCATAGCTGGTTTCGTAGCGGTTGGTACTGCCCGGATATCCAAATATCATGGCGAAGTCGCCTTCTTTAAATCCTTTCAAACTCACTGGTAAAAAGTGTTTTGGCTTCATAGCTACATTGTCTTTGCTATATGCCGCCGGCTTGCCATCTTTGGCGGCGTACACACGGAAAATTGAAAAATCGCCGGTGTGGCGGGGCCATTCCCAGTTATCAGTATCGCCACCAAATTTTCCGATACTTTCCGGCGGTGTTCCCACGAGGCGAATGTCTCTGTAGGTTTGGTACACATACATAATGTATTGGTTGTCTTTGAACATGCTGTAGATCCTGCCTGCTTTGCCTTCTTCGGCATTCGCTACTTTATCGGTAATGGCCTTATAAACGTCGGGCAATTTTTTTACCCTGTCGGTCCACGACAAACCCACTAAACCTTCTTCTACTTCTTTGGTTATGTCTATGATCTTATCCAAAAACTGAACGGTAAGGGACGTTTTAATTTCCTGGTCTTTGTTGAAAGCATAAAAACCATCTTTTAAATAATTGTCTTTTACGCTGCTGGCACTGGCAATGGCGCTGTAACCGCAGTGGTGATTAGTAAAAATAAGCCCCTGGTTGCTCACAATTTCGCCGGTGCAACCGCCGCCAAAAATGATGATAGCATCTTTGATAGAGGACTTATTGATAGAATACAGTTGTTCGGCTGTAAGCTTCAACCCTTTTTTAACCATATCATTGTACACCTGTTGTCCGAGCAACATGGGGAGCCACATGCCTTCATCGGCTCGGGCTTTGAGTAAGCTTGCAGCAAGTACAAGAGTAACAAATAATTTCTTCATGATTCAATCGATTTTTTTACAAAACAAACCTACTTAATTTTGCGGTGATGTAAAGCAGATCATTCTGTTAAATAAAACAAGGCTTCGCGGCATTTCTTACTTTAAATAGAATAATTTTACACGTTAAACAAATAAGCGTTGACTCAAACTTACATAATAGCAGGGATTTCTTTATTAGTTGGATTTGTATTTGCCTGGATATTGCACCTGTTAGGTATTACAAAGCTTCGTAAAGAATTGAGAAGCACAAAGGGCTATTTAGAAAGTGAAAAGCTGATGAAGGAAACCCTCAAAAAAGAAAATGCCAGCATGCATCAGCACCGCCAAGTTGGCGAAGGGGAGCTGATTAAAAAACTTCAGGAAGCGCAGGTGCTGATCAGAAGAATGGACGAAGACATTTTATTAATGCAAAAAAGCAATGAAGAAACGGAGCGTCAGTTGGCAAACAGTCAGCCAGAGCTTCACGAACTAAAACTTAAAATGATAGAAGCTCAAAACGCCATTGCCCGCTACAAATCTCAACTGGGTATTAAATAATGAATCGCATAGACCCTGATATTGATATCATCTCCGACTTGCTGAAAGCTGTTTTAAAAGAGCGTCCTGCCGATACTTTTTGCAGCAGCCTCTTGCAACAATACCAGCAACGTGGTGGACTCAGCAAAAAACAACTGGAGGGTTTGCTGGGCAAAGCCAGTAAGTTTACCGACACTGCGCCGGGTAAGTTGGCTACATTGGAGGCCATCATTAAAAAGAAGCATACCAACCATCGTTCTGAAGTAAGCGAGGTTGCTCCGCCGCCGAAAAACGACGAAGAAAGTTTGCAAATCATTGCACGGATACTCGAAAAATATCCAGCACACAAAAGGGTTTTATTGTTTAAAATGAAAGTCGACAAGCAAGAGCTGCTCTCTGCTCCGGAAAAAGAAGAATTACAAAAGTTCGCTCGCGTCTTGTTCAAATAACCATTCATTGATTAACAATTTATTGGCCATCTTTTTATCATTTCCTTAAGCAAAAAAAAAGCAGCTGGCACAGTTTTTCATGTTAGTAGTATAACTAAATCACACGAACATGAAAAAGCTATCTTTACTTTTATTGGCCGCTACCATTGGCATGAGCACTATGGCCCACGAGGATCATGGTAAAAAAGGAAAAAAATCAAAACACGAAAAAAAATACAATAAACGCTCGAATAACGACGGCGGTCGGGACGGACGTTACGAAGACAACCGCGGCTCCAACAACGATTGGAACAGTAGCAGAAACGTTCCCCGCAAAGTAAGGGATGTTTTCAACAGGGATTTCCCCGCTGCAAGAAACGCGAACTGGTCACAAAACAAAGGGGTTTGGACGGCTAGTTTTGGAAGGAATGGATTGTTTGGCGGTAATCAAACCGTGAGTTACCACGCCAACGGCAGAAGAGTCAATGATAACCGATGGGCGGGCAACAACAATCGAAACGATCGTAATAAGTACGATAGGGATAACGATTGATCTAAATACAGTTGATAGAAAAAAGGCGGTCTGTTTGCCAGAGACCGCCTTTTGCTTTGGTAAAAAAGAGGATTACAACATCGTTTTTGCTTCTTGAAAAGAAGTGGTAGCAAGTTTCGTGGCGCTCAAAGCGTTGAACCCACCTTTGATGTTGACGATATCGTTGAATCCTCTTGATTGCAGGATGGAAGCAGCGATCAGTGATCGATAACCACCCGCACAGTGGATGTAATATTGCTTGTCTTTTTGAAGCATGCCCATATTCTGGTTGATGCCATCCAGCGGAAAATTGCTGGCGCCAATCAGGTGTTGGCTTTCGTACTCAGAAACCCTTCTTGCATCCAACAAATGAATGTTGGAGTCTTTGCTATAGAGCTGGGCAAAATCTTCTGCAGAAATTTCTTCCAGGCTGTCTGTCTCAAAACCGGCATTTTTCCAGGCTTCTACACCACCTTTTAGAAAACCAAGGGTGTGATCGTATCCTACTCTGGATAGCCGGATAACGGCTTCTTCTTCTTTTCCTTCATCTGTGATCAGCAATAAAGCTTGTTTTAAATCGGTGATGAGGGCACCTGCCCACGGAGCGAAGTTATCATCTAGTCCGATGAAGATGGAACCGGGTACAAAGGCTGCAGCAAAAACGTCTTTGCTTCTGGTGTCTATTACCAACGCATCTTCGGTTTCCCAAACCAATTGAAAATCTTTTGGAGGCAATGGGGTGGTACCTATTTTGATGACATCGTCGATGGAGGTTAATCCGCCGGTCACATTCATCAACACATTGTAGGGGAAATATTGAGGCGGCTCTGTAAGCCCGGTCGTTACTTCTTTTACAAACGCTTCTTTGGTCATATCTGCTCTAAGGGCGTAGTTGAATTCTTTTTGATGCCCGAGGGTGTCGGTGGTTTCTTTGCTCATGTTTTTACCGCAGGCGCTGCCAGCACCATGCCCCGGATAAACGATCACATCATCTGCGAGCGTCATAATCTTGTTTCTGAGCGAATCGTATAAGTAGCCAGCCAGCAGTTCAGGGGTGATTTCTGCCTTTAGTTTTTGTACCAGATCGGGGCGTCCCACATCACCAATAAAAAGGGTATCGCCGGTGAAGATGGCATGGTCTTTTCCTGCTTCATCTCTTAAAAGATAAGTGGTGCTTTCCATGGTGTGACCGGGCGTATGCAATACTTTGATGGTAATATTTCCCAGCGTCAATTCTTCGCTATCTGTTGCTACATGGGCTTTGTAGCCCGGCACAGCAGTGGGTCCAAATACGATCGTAGCACCCGTTTTTTCCGCAAGTTCCACGTGCCCGCTAACGAAGTCGGCGTGAAAATGTGTTTCTAAGATATATTTGATGACAGCGCCATTTTTAGCGGCCTTGTCGATATAAGGCTGTGTTTCTCTAAGCGGATCGATGATGATGGCTTCGCCATTACTTTCGATGTAATAGGCCGCTTCGGCCAAACATCCGGTATAAATTTGTTCAATTTTCATGCTATTTATTTTAATGTTTGAAGTAAATGTGAATGAACGGCCAGCACCTTTTTGTGGGCAACCAACGGTGCAGTTGAAATCATTCATGTTATTGTTTTTAGAACTCAAAAGTAGATCTCCTAAAAGAGCGGTTTTGTATCTAAGGTTACATAAAAAACTGATTGATATCAGTTGAATGGAAAATGAAGAACATGAAATTGGTGAATAGTGGGATTACAAATGATGGCAACGCAGTTATTCATTATCACTACACTACCACTTGGATCGAGCGCATAGCAAAACGAACCACGATACGATCACCCCAGATTTCTACAAGCCCAACGGGCATTTACTCCCGGTTAAAAAAGCAACCATCTACAAAGCAACCATCAACACTCTTGCAGAGAAATCGTATTTTTAAAACGAAGCTTCAGTCTTTAGCAAGGGCAGTTCAGATTTTTTGTACGCATAACACTTTTGCTGATAGACAAGACAAGCAGATCTGGAGAATAAGCAACAACAATCTTCCTTTGGATGCAGAACAACGAAAACAAAATATTCAGTATGATTTTATTGCCATTTGTATCGTTATCTTCATCATCTTATTTTGCTAATGAAGCCGCGGCTTTATCGGCATGGTAAAACGAGTGGAATTCATTGAAGCAATCGCTTCACCAATCGTACTGAAATTGCTAAATTTATTGCTGCATCCATTCCTTGAAAAAATCACGCTGTATTCGTCCTAACGTATGAAATTGTCCTTATTCGGTTAGCTGCATCGCTATTGCATCTAAAAACTAGCAAAATGAGTAACACAAAATGTATAGCAAAGCGTACAACCGTAAGATTGGCACAGGTAAAAAAGGGAAGTATTGGAAATGAGTTAATTTTTTGAAAATTTATACGAGTTACAAACAGTAAAAAAATGAAAAGAACGCTAAAATCAGACGCAGTAGATTGGCAAGTAGTGTGGAACCCCAAAAACCTCATTTTAATAACGCTCGGCACTGCACTCGCTGTATTGGCTATGAAGGGATTTATGATACCCAATCGCTTTATGGATGGAGGCATAACAGGTATATCCATTTTACTACACGAAATTTTTCACATCAACATCAGTTTACTGGTTATTGTACTAAACGCACTGTTCGTTTATTTGGGCTATAAGCGTATAGGAAAAACCTTTGCTGTACAAACTTCCATTGCGGTTTTACTGCTAGCCATCGGCTTGCTGTTCATTGATATAAACCCTATTACCAACGATAAATTATTGATTGCGGCATTTGGGGGTATTCTGATAGGAACCGGTGTAGGCCTTGTTATTCGTGGAGGCGGGGTTATAGATGGTGCAGAAGTGATCGCTGTTTTTACAGGCCGAAAAACGGGGTTTTCAAATAGTGAGATCATCATGCTCATCAATACCTTAATATTTGCTGTAGCAGCTCTTCAATTTGGCATTGAAACAGCTATGTACTCTATCATCACTTATTTTACGGCAACCAGGGCCACTAATTATGTAGTGGATGGTATTGAAGAGTTTACGGCCATGAACATTATCAGTGCTCAGCCAGAAGAAGTAAAAAATTTACTGGTGAATGAATTTGGCAAGGGCATCACCGTCTATAAAGGCGAAAGAGGCTACCTGCCAGGCAGCTTTGAAGTAAGAACAGAAAGCGACATCATTGTTACCATTATTACCAGACTGGAAATAAAACAGTTGCAGGATGCCATCCTGTTAATTGATCCTAAAGCGTTTATTTATGTACAAAGTATAAAAGAAGCCAGCGGAGGTGTACTAAAAGCAAAAGCACATGCTAAATAATAACATGGAAAAATTTGTAATTAATCTGTTACTGGAAAATTTGCCAGGAACTTATTTTTACCACAACCATCAACACACTTTATATGTGATGGCCAATGCAGAAAGAATTGGAAGCCATGAAGGTGTTACGGAAAAAGAAATGCAGCTGATAAAAGCGGCAGCTTTGTGGCACGACACAGGATACATACTCACGTACGTCGGCCACGAACACGAAAGTTGTTTACTCGCAAAAAAACAGCTGCCTGCTTTTGGTTTTACGGATGCTGACATTACAAAGATTTGCGGAATGATCATGGCTACAATGGTTCCACAAGATCCGCATAATAAGCTGGAAAATATAATTGCAGATGCCGATCTTGAATATTTAGGTACTCCCCAAGCGGCTGAAATAGCGCATCAATTGTTTATGGAATTGCAAACCGTCTATCCGGCATTAACTGAAAAAGAGTGGAACAAAAGCCAGTTTTCTTTTATAAAAGAGCATCAATATTTTACTGACTACTGTAAACAAACCAATGAACCGCAAAAACAATTGTATTTAGAGGAAGTGAAAAGATTGGTTCAGGAAGAAGAGCATCAATAATTTTAAATAAATGGAATGAAAGCAAAATCAATTAAAGGAAAATCAACGGAAGAAATTACCACTGCATTAGCCGAAAGCATGGCCGACGGATTTAAGCCAACTTTAGCCATTGTATTCATATCGGTTAAACAAGACAGAGAAGCTATTTGCAAATTATTAGACGAAGAAGGCATTCAGATATTTGGTGCTACCACTGCCGGAGAGTTTATCGATGGAGATATGGAAGAGGGAAGCATTGTTATGATGTTGCTCGATATGAATCCAACTTATTTTAAATTGGAATTTCTTGAAATAAGCCCAGAGACCACCCTAGAAAGCGCAAAAAAACTAGGGGCTATCGGAAAAGAAACCTTTACCAATCTTTCGTTAATAATAGCAACAGGAGGAGTGTTCATAGATGGCGATCAAATTATGGAAGGCATCATTCAGGGAGTTGGAAAACCTGCCTCGCCGGCATATAGAGAAGTAACCGTATTTGGAGGAATGGCAGGAGATGATTTATTAGCGGAAAAACCACTTGTTTTCACCAATGGGAAATGCACACACAACGCTATTGTGGCACTCATGATTGATGCAGACAAAATAGATGTTAGAGGTGTCGCTACCTGTGGCTGGAAAGCTATTGGCACCGCAAAAACAGTTACTAAAAGCGTAGGTAATATTATATATACCATAGATGATAAGCCAGCATTGGATATGTTGATGAAATACCTTGGCGTGGAGGTAAAGCAGGATGACAACAAGGGGATCGTATCATTTTTAAACTCCTGGTATTACCCACTGCAATTGGAACGGGAAAATGGAGATTCTGTGATACGTGCAACCAGGTTCGCCAATCATGAAGACCGTTCACTTATTTGTACTGGAAGCGTGCCTCAAGGGTCAGCCATCAGGTTTTCTCTGCCACCAGATTTTGATTCCATCGAAACAGTAGTTACAGAATGCGAACGCATTAAAGACAATGCAGCGCAGCAAGCCGATGCCCTGATCATGTTCTCCTGCGTGAGCAGACATTTATCGTTCGGAGTTTTAATGAAAGAGGAGATAGAGCAGGTGCAAAAAGTTTGGGATGCGCCCATGGCAGGCTTTTTTACCTATGGCGAATATGGAAAATCCCTGTCTGCCATACAGGCGGGCTCAACCGGTAAACATGAATTTCATAACAATGCCTGTTGTGTAGTGGCATTAAAAGAAAAATAAGAAATTTATGAAAGCAAAATCAATCAAAGGAAAATCTCCGGAAGAAATTCAGGTAGCATTACAGCAAAGCAAAGCCGATGGATATAAGCCAACGCTGGCAATCGTTTTTATCACCAACATTGAAAACGTAAAAGGGTTGCAAGAAATATTTGATAAAGAACGCATGGCCATTTTCGGAGCAAGCACTTCCGAAAAATTTACTGAACATGGTATTGAATCAGATGATATCGTT
>Ga0105046_10011557_pt1 | contig 13723 bp, 11 predicted proteins | sample MAT03_FD_78385 | JGI IMG/M metagenome (GOLD analysis project Ga0105046, IMG submission 78385) | Freshwater microbial communities from Lake Fryxell liftoff mats and glacier meltwater in Antarctica - MAT-03 (megahit assembly) | ecosystem: Environmental > Aquatic > Freshwater > Ice > Liftoff... | reverse complement strand
GTCTTGCCGACGCCGGGGTCGCCGACGATGCGCACACTGCAGACCGATCCGGAGACCTCGAAGCGAGCGCCCTCGAGCCACTCGATGTCGTCCTCCCGGCCGGTGAAGCCAAGAGGCAGGCGTGGGATGCCACCGATCGAGCCCTGCGATGCCGACGACAGGGCGGCGATCTGCCGGGAGGCGGTGGGAATGTCAGAAGCACTGGCTTCGGGGCTGCCCGAGTTGGGGCGACGCGAGGCGGGTGCCGGTGAGGGCTGGTTTACCCGCGCGCCGCAGTCGCCGCAGAACTTCTGTCCCCGCGGAACGAACGCTCGGCACTGCGAGCAGACGATGCCGTCCGTCCAGGAGACGCGGCCCGAAGAAGGCTCATCCGCGAAGGAGGATCGGCCGTCGGTACGGGCGCTCGGTCGAATCTCCTCCAGAGCCGCGAAAAGAGCCTTCGAGAACTCGTCCGCGGTGGCGTAGCGATCTTCCGGGTTCTTGGAGAGGGCGCGGAGCGTGATCTCGGCAAGGACGTCGGGGATGTCCCGCTCGGGCGTGATGCTCTGCGGGTTCGGCGGCGCCTTCGACACGTGCATGAGCAGCACCTGGGTCGGCGAGTCGGCCTCGAACGGCAGGCGGCCGGTGAGGAGCTGGAAGAGGATGACCCCCATCGCGTAGAGGTCGGAGCGGTTGTCGATGTCCTCGCCGCGACCCTGCTCGGGCGACATGTAGTCGGGCGTTCCGCACACGATGCCAGGCATCGTGATGTTCTGGCGGTTGGGCCCCATGCCGGCGACCGAGCGCATCGGCATCTGGATCTTCGCCAGACCGAAGTCGACGACCTTGATCATGTCGCCGCCCGTGCGCCGCGGTTCCAGGACGATGTTCTCAGGCTTCAGATCGCGGTGAATGATGTCGAGGTGATGCGCTTCGCTGAGGGCCGCGAGCGTCTGCGTCGCCACGTCGATGATGCGCGGGTAGGTGAGGTAGCCCTCCTCGTACATCACCCGCGCGAGGTCCTTGCCGCGCAAGAACTCCATCACGAGGTAGAGCTGGTTGCCGTTCTTGCCGAAGTCGATGACCGCGACCGAGTTCGGGTGGTTGAGCCTGCTGGCGGCACGCGCCTCGGTGATGAAGCGGGCGGCCGTGCTCTCGTCCCCGTGCAGGTGGGGGTGGATGATCTTGACCGCCACCGTGCGGCCGAGAGCCTGCTGCTCGGCACGGTAGACGCGGCCCATGCCGCCGACGCCAACGAGCTCGAGGATCACGTAGCCGCCGGGCAACGTGGAGCCGATCATCGGATCGTCAGATTTGCCTGCGACTTGGCCGATCGGGAAGCCGCATACCGGGCAGAACTTATGCTCCTCCTCGCAAGCGTTCTCACACTGCGGACATGTGACGCGGCTCACGGGCGCGAAGGTACCACGACATCGCGCCGATTCGGCTTCCGGGAATCGCACCCTCCACTCAACAAAAAATTGAGCCGTGGGCTGAGAATGCGCGGTCGAGCGTCGTGACCCGCTGACCCGACCGCCGGCGCCGGAACAGGCGGAAACTGGGATGCCCGGGGTGCATCGAGCTAGCGTCCTCGGTCGATGGTCGAAGGGCGCCGCATCCGTCTCGGGGAGCTCCTCGTCGACGCTGGTCTACTCCAACCGGCGGACCTCGACCGGGCCCTCGAGCTCCAGAAGACCGACCGCCGGCGGCTGGGCAAGCTGCTGCTTTCGGAGGGTCTGGTCGATGAGGCCCAGCTCACGCAGATACTTTCACACCAGCTGAGCGTTCCCTGGGTCTCGCTGCACCACATCGAGTTCTCGCGGCAGCTGCTGAATCTGGTCCCGGCGAAGGTGGCGGACACCCATGGCCTGGTCCCGATCTACGTCCGCCACGTCCGTGGCCAGGGGCAAACGCTCTACCTCGCGATGGAGGACCCCTCGGACGAGGAGGGGCTCGGGGCCTGCCGGACGCATAGTGGGTTGCCGGTCCGCCCGATGATCGCCTCGCCGAGCGAAATTCGCCGCGCGATCTACGCCTACTACGCCATCGGGCCGCGCCCGCAGTCGCGGCCGGCACCGGCTCGACGGGCGTCGGTGCATGCCCCGCCTGCCGAGACCGACGCGGCGCCCGCCGCCGTCGAGGCTCTGGCCACGGCGTCGATGGGGGACCCGGTGGCGGATGCGGAGGTCGCTGCGGCCGAAGTCGCTGCGGCCGAGGTCGGTGCGGCCGATGTGGTGAACGCGGCTCCGCCGTCCGACTTCGAGGCGGCCCCGGCCGCGGCGTCCGTCGAGATCGGGCCGGCGGCACCAGCTCCGGCGCCCATGACGCGCAAGGAAACACTGATGGGGTACGGTCCGCCCCCTCCATCGAGCGGGGCTGCAGCCGTCATCGCAGCCGTGGCGCCGCCGACCGATCCACGACCGCGACTCCAGCTGGCGTCCGAGCCCGAAGTCGTCTTCGAAGACGAGGAGCCTCCCGTCTCGAGCAGGCAGGTGCGCATCCCTGCTCCCGCCGGCGGACGCGCGCCCCGAATGGTCGCGCTGACATTGCTCGACGGCACCACGCTCCAGCTTCCCGCACGTGGGGGCCCCGCCAAGACGCGCGAAGCCGCGGCACCCGCCGCACCGGTCGCTCCGCCGCCCACCGGCTCCGATCTCACGGCGCGCGATCTGGTCTCGGCCCTACGCGCGGTGTCGCACGGCGCCGACGCATCGGAAGTGCTCGGGGAGAACGTGCGCTGGGAAGCGATGTTCGCCGCGATGCTCTCGCTGCTCCTGCGCAAACATCTCATCGCCGACTGGGAGTTCGTCGAGGAGTACAAAAAGTACTGAGAAAGCGGCAGCCGCTCAGCTCTGAACGGCGACCTTCGTGGCGATGAGCTGATCGACCCGCTCGGCTTCGATACCCGCTTCGACAAGCACTTCGCGGGTGTGATGACCAGCGCCCACGGGCGCGGTGAAGGTGCAATCGCGCGGGGTGACCGGTGTCCGGAACTGCGGCAGCGGGCCCTGCGGCGTATCGATCTCGAAGAACACGCCGCGCTCGCGGAGGTGTGTATCGCGGGTGGCCTCGTCGGGCGTGAGCACCGGCTCGAGCAGGCAGTCCTTGCCCTCGGACCAGGCCGCCCAATCGTCGCGGGACTTTTCGAGGAAGAGCGCGGTGAGCTCGGCTTGGACGGCGACCTGATGCTGTCCCGGTATGAGGTCGCTCATCGCGGGCTCGCGTCCGATGTGACCGCAGAAGGCGCTCCAGAACTTGGGCTCGAGCGCCGCCAGGGCCACGGCTCCACCGCACTTCGTGACGTAAGTCGCGTAGGGAGCGATGCCGCCGGTGAGCGTCTCGCCCCCGCGCGTTGCCGGAGCGCCCGCCATCGCCGCCCCGAACGAGAAGGACGAAAAGGGAATCGTGCCCTCGCTCATCGCGATGTCGACGATCTCGCCTTTGCCCGTCTTTTCGCGCTTGGCGAGCGCAGCGAGGATGCCGACGACCGACCACAGAGCGCCGCTGATGTCGGCGACCTGGAATCCCGGAACCTGGGGCGCGCCGCCGGACGGGCCGTGCGCGCCAAGGATTCCGGAGCGGGCCAGGTAGTTGAGATCGTGACCGGCGCGCAGCGCCAGCGGCCCGGTCTGCCCGTAGCCGGTCAGCGCGCAGATCACGAGCCGCGGGTAGCGCGCGCGCAACACGTCGTAACCCAGCCCGAGCCGGCCGAGCACGCCCGGCCGAAACTGTTCGAACAACACGTCGTAGCTCGCCAGCGCGTCGAGCAGCGCGAGCCGCCCCTCGTCCTTCTTCAGATCGATGACGATGCTTCGCTTGCTGCGATTGAGCAGCTGGTAGGCCGCGTTCGCATCGCCGATCTGCGGCGGCATGTGCCGCAGGTAGTCGCCCCCACCCGGATCTTCGACCTTGTCGACCGTCGCCCCCAGATCGGCGAGCACCAGCGAGGCGAACGGCCCCGGAAGCAACCGCGTCAGGTCCAGAACACGAACCCCATCCAGCGCGTTCGGCGAGCTCATCGCAGCTTCTCCGGTCCTTGGAGCACAAACGGCAAAGGCCCTCGCCGCGCTCGACTCGGGAGCGGCGAAGGCCTTCCAACCCAACGCCAACGCGTGAATTGCTGAACGGCGCGTAGCGTCCTTTCAGGAGGGCGCTGGGAAACGCGGTCCAGGTCCTCCGAAGTAGGAGGGCGCCTGGCCAAGCCGATGACAGCGCGTCGAGACCGAGCGAGGCCGGTGGCGCGTCGCGCGGAGCGTCCTCCTGGACGTGAGCACGCGCGCTGCCGGGATCGCGGGCGGTATCGGCGAAAACCAGCGCCCTCCTAGGCCGTTGAGGACGCTGACCGACGATACGAGGCGCGCAGTAGCGCCACGCGGCGGCTCACAGGGCGAAGAGTTTTTGCAGCTTCATCGCCAGCATCTGGTTGCCGGCGACTTTGAGCTTGCCCGCGAAGAACAGCTGCATGCCGTTCGCCTGGGGGTTCTCGTGGAGCTTCTGGAAGTCCTCCGTGGAGACGGTGATCGTGCAGTCCGCGCCGCCCGGGTTGCCGGCTTCGCACTTGGGACCCGACGCCGAGACGTCGATGAACCACTCGCCGCCGCCGTCTCCGGTGACGTTGAGCTGGTACTTGGCGCCGATCTCTTTCGCGGCTGCTTCGTTCTTGGCGAGGGCGGCGGGGAGCTCGGTGTTGAAGAGGTTCTGAATTTCGACGGCCATGACTGCCTCCGGTTTGCAGGAATCCGCGCGGGAGTAGCCGGCTTTGTCGGACAGCGCAAGACGTCATGTGGTCTGGCGAGCGAAAATGTCACCAGGGGTGACACGCCAATGGGGGCGCCGCCTACAGCGGTCGCTCACTCGATGCGGCGCGGGACGCGCGGTCGAGCACGGCCCGCATCGGCAGTACAAACATGCGGTCGATCGCGAAGCGCTGGCCTGCGGGCGGGGGCTCGCCGGGGCCGGCATGGGTGAGGCGCAGATCGCGAAGCAGAGCGCGATCGAGCTCGGGAATGCCGAGCGACTCTGGCGGGGAAGGGTCGCCGGAGACGGAGGGGACCAGCGCCACGAGGACGACCGAGCTGCCGCCCTGACGGATCGAGGTGGCTTGATAGACGGTGATCGACGCGCCGAAGGGCTCCTGGAAGATGAAGCCTCGCCATTCGATCGGAGCGTCGAGATCGAACCGCTGTTCGCCGACGCGGAGAGTCGACGGATCGAGCGAAAGGGGGCGCCCGCGTCCGTCGGAGAGGAAGATGCGCTCGCTCGACCCCGGCTCGAGGGCTGAGAGACTTTCGGCCAGCGCTGCGAGCTCGCCGACGCGCAGCTCGAGCGGGCGACCGTCGGGGCCGATGGCGTCGAGCGACTCGTCACCGTCGATCACCGATGCGCGCGCGAGGAGCGCGGCCCGCGCTCGCTTGTCGGCGTCGAGGCAGGCCGCCACGAAGAGCGTCTCGGTCCGGCTGGTGATGGCGAGGACGATGCGGTCTCGCCGCCGATTGGTGAAGAGCGTGGTGCCAAATCCGCCGCCGAGATCGATGAGCGGCTGCTCAGCGCCGCCATTGGCGAATGCGACCGTGTGCTCGCGGAGGATGATCTCACGAAGCGGAGGACGGGGCGGCAAAGCGGCACGTGCCGTTCGCGAGCGGGCGCGGGCCCCCAGGAGGATGGCGATGGCGACGAGGGCCAGCGCCACCGGAAGCATTGTGCGGAGCACGAAGCCGCGACCCACGGCGACGGCTACGAGCGCGGCGGCGGCGAGCAGACCGACAGCGGGCCGATGCAGCGATCGCGGCAGCTTCAGCTCGGGGACCTCGTCGCCGGAGATCGTGAACCGACGGACGAGGGATGGGATGCTGAGACGGGTGGGCGCGAACGCGGCTTCGTCGACGGGCGACAGGGGCACCGACGGCGTCGAGGAGGGTGCACCACGCGGCGCGTCGACCGACGATGGCGGGGCGCACGAGACGGCGTCGCGGGGCGCGGCTACGAGGCCACCCGCGGGGTGCTCAGCATCGTCCGGTCCCCTACTGCCCATGGTGATTTCCGAGGAAGCATGTGGAGGCTATCACTCGGCGGCGGATAGGAAAGGGCTGGTCTGTGCGACTGCGCGATATCAGAGTCGCAACGTGCGTGCTCGATGGGACGCGACCCAGGGGGACTGAGCCGGCGCACTCGCGGCGGCGGCTGCGGGGTTGGTGCTCCGTTGGCTCTCGCCGTGGACCGCGAGGGCGAGCGCGGCTGCGAGAGCGCGCTCATCGTCCTCGCGGACGGTCGCATAGCCGAGCAGCTCGTCGCGATGACGTTCGATGAAGCCCGTGTCGTAGGTGCCGGCGATGAACTCCGGGTGGGCGAGCAGCTTCTGGTGGAACGCCAGGTTCGTGCGAATGCCGGTGACGACGTACTCGTCGAGCGCGCGGCGCATGCGCGCGCACGCCTCGGCGCGCGTCGGCGCCCACACGCTGAGCTTCGAGATCTGGGGATCGTAGTGGCTCGGCACCTCGGCGCCGGCGTAGTAGCCGCTGTCGTCACGGACGAAAGGCCCGGAGGGCGCCCGGAGCGCCGCGATCGTACCGGGGCTGGGCAAGAACCCGCTCGCCGGATCCTCGGCGTACACGCGGCATTCGATCGAGGCGCCGCGCCTCGTGATGGCGCTCTGCGTGTATCCGCGATTTTCACCAGCAGCGACGCGCAGCATCTCGGCGACCAGATCGAATCCCGTCACCCACTCGGTGACCGGGTGCTCGACCTGTAGACGCGTGTTCATCTCGAGGAAGTAGAACTGCCCATCCTGAGCGAGCAGGAACTCGAACGTCCCAGCCGAGAAGTAGCCGACCGCTTTCGCGCCGCGAACCGCGACCTCACCCATCTTCGCGACGAGCTCGGGGCTTGCGACGGGGCACGGCGTCTCCTCCACGACCTTCTGGTGTCGGCGCTGGATGGAGCAGTCGCGTTCGAAGAGATGCACCACGTTGCCGTGCTGATCGCCGAGCACCTGAATCTCGACGTGGCGTGGGTTGACGATGGCTTTTTCGACGTAGACGGTCTCATCGCCGAAGGCGCGCAGCGCCTCGCTCTTGGCCCGCTCGAGCGCCGTCGCCAGATCGTGATCGTGGTGGACGAGTCGCATGCCCTTGCCGCCCCCGCCGTTGGCGGCCTTGAGCATCACCGGATAGCCGACGCGCGCCGCGGTCAGGTGCGCCTCCTCGACGGAGGAAGCGCTGCCGCCCGGCGTGATCGGCACGCCGGCTGCGGCCATCTTCTCGCGGGCGGCAGGCTTGGAGCCCATGTTGCGCATCGCCGAGGCGGGCGGGCCCACGAAGACGATGCCTTCGCGCGCGCACGCTTCGGCAAATTCGTACTTCTCGCTCAGAAAGCCGTACCCCGGATGGATGGCTTCGGCGCCGGATCGCTTGGCCGCATCGATCACCTTGTCGATGTCGAGGTAGCTCTCGCGGGCCGGCGCGGGCCCTATCCCCACGGCCTCGTCGGCGAGGCGGACATGGAGCGCGTCGCGATCGGCGTCGCTGTGGATGGCCACGCCGGCGATCCCCAGCTCGTGCAACGTCCGCAGAATCCGCACCGCGATCTCGCCGCGATTGGCGATGAGCACCTTCTTGAACACGCGGCGCATGGTGCCGGAAGGTCACCGCTTACGCCAACGTGCAAAACCGATGACGGTCTGGAAAGCCCAAGACGTGCGACCGCTCGCTCGAATAGGCTTCCCGGCGGACCGAGACGTGAAACCCGAGGCGATGCGACCGAGCAGCGGAGAGGCTCCTATCGGTGTAGGGGAGCTCGATCGACGTATCCGGATGCTCCTCGAGCGGCGGACTGAAGGCGTGTGGGTGCACGGCGAAGTCTCGCAGGTCAAAGAGGTCGGCAGCGGCCACGTCTACTTCGTCCTCCGCGACGAGGGCGAGGACGCGGCGATCGACTGCGTGCTGTACCGGACCGCCCCGGTTCGATCACGTCGGGCGATCGCGACCGGGGCGCGGGTTGTGGTCCAAGGGCGAGCCACGGTGTACGCGCCGCGCGGGCGACTCCAGCTCACCGTCGAGATCGCTCAGCCGGCCGGGCAGGGCGCCTTGCTCCTCGCGCTCGACAACCTCACGAAGAAGCTCGCTGCAGAGGGGCTATTCGCTGCCGAGCGCAAGCGACCGCTCCCCCGTGAGCCGCGCGTGGTCGGCGTGGTGACGAGCGCGGACGGCGCGGCGCTGCACGACGTCGTCAAGGTGGCCTTCCGGCGCGCCGGCGTTCGCATCATCCTGGTCCGAGCCGCCGTGCAGGGGCCGCGCGCACCGGAGACGATCGTGCGAGCGCTCACGCTCGTGGCGCGTCATCCCGAGGTCGAGGCCATCGTGCTGGCGCGGGGTGGCGGCTCCGCCGAGGACCTCTCCGCCTTTCAGGACGAAGCGGTCGTGCGGGCCGTCGCAGCCTGCCCGGTGCCTGTCGTGAGCGCAGTTGGACACGAGGTCGACACCACGCTGACGGATCTCGTGGCAGACGCTCGCGCATCGACGCCGTCGCAAGCCGCCGAGCTGCTCGTCCCCGACGACCGAGCCCGTGAGGCCGTCCTTCGTCATCTGAGGCAGCGACTGGGGCGCGCGATTCGCCACGATCTCGGCCGGCGCCAGCAGGATCTGGACGAGGGTACGTCCCGCGGGCGCGCGGCCATCGCTCGCGCGCAGCGGGTCCGTTCACTCGGTCTCGCGGGACTGGAACGGCGGCTCGCCGTCCGTCATCCGCACGCGGTGCTCGGCGCTTCGCGCAAGCGAATCGACGGGCTGGCCAGTCGCCTGCGCGTCGCAGGGCCGGGGCATCTGATCGCCTTGCGCACCCACGCCGATCGGCTCAGGGCGGCGCTCGAGCCTTCGATGCGACGCATGGTCGATCGCGCGCGCGACGAGCTCGCACGGGAGGCGGCGCGGCTCGGTGCGCTCTCGCCGCTCGCCGTGCTGGCGCGCGGCTATTCGATCACCCTCGACGCCGGCGGGCGAGCTGTCGTCGATGCGCGCGACGTGACGGCGGGTGATTCGCTCCGCATCCGCCTGGCATCCGGAGAGATCGCGGCTTCGGTCGTCTCCACCCTCGTGACTTCAGCGCGCGATGGCGCGAGCCTCTCGAACACGGAAGAAGATTCATGACGTCGCCGCTCCGCTTCGGGCTCGTCGGGCATCCAGTCCGCCACTCGCTCTCGCCCGCGCTCTTCGCTGCCGCATTTAACGAAGCGGGTCTGCCGCACCGCTACTCGCTGTTCGACGCGGCCGACCTCACGGGGTTCTCCAACGTGGTGAGCGAGCTGCGGGAGGGCGCCATCGCGGGGCTCAACGTGACTGCGCCCTTCAAGCGCCACGCGGTCACCGTCGCCGACGAACAGACCGAAGCGGTGGGCTTCACCGGCGCGGCGAACGTCCTCATCCGCCGCCCCGACGGAACGATCCTCGCCGATTCGACCGACGTCGGCGCGCTCGTGGCCGAGATCGCGGAGCTTTCGCCCAAGGCCAAGCGCATCGCGATCGTGGGCGCAGGCGGCGCGGCGCTGGCTGCGGTGCGCGCGTGCCACGTTCGCGGTGTCGGGCTCGTCGCGGTCACCACCCGTTCGTGGTGTGACTCGGAAAGCCTGGTCGGCAGCGAGGTCGCCGAGCGGCTACGCGAGCTCGGAGCCATCCCATGCCCCTGGCCGGGGTCCGACGGCCGCGAGCCGGAGAGCCGTTCGTCGATGGTCTTGCGGCTCCGCTTCCGCGAGCTCTGCGCGACCGCCGACATGGTGATCCAGGCGACGAGCGCCGGCGTCGAGGGGGGCGAGTCGGGCGAAGGCGTCGCCGCTTGCATCCCGTGGGACGATCTGTCGCCCGCGACCATCGCCCTGGAGCTCATCTACCGGCCGTCGACGACGCCCTTCCTCATCGAGGCGACCTCCCGAAAAATGGCGGCGCGCAACGGGGTCGGCATGCTCGTGAGGCAGGCCGAGGCAGCGTACCAGCTGTGGATCGGTACCCCCGCACCGGCCGGGGTCATGCGCAAGACGGCGGCGGCCCGGGGGGAAAGCTGATGCTGTGGCGTCCGAGCAGCATGGGAGCGAGCGACGAATGACCGGGCGGCGAGCGAGTGCAGGACTTCGTTCGTGGAGCGCAGGGTGCCTCGCGGCTGCCGCCATCGCGGCGACCGCGGGAGGATGCGGTAGCGCATCGGCCCCGGCGGAGGAGCCTGCAGTGGCTCCCAAGGCGTCCAACGCAAAGAGCACGTTCGATCCGTGCGTTGGCGAGCCACCTCCCGACAAGGCCTACCAGGGCCTGGCGCGCGATGCGCGTTGCCAGCAAGAGGTCTACCTCACGATGGCCGCCACGGTCACCGCGCTCGGCCGCGATTGCGACGGCTGCCACATCAGGAAAGAAGGCGGCGGCAAGGACGACTTCGACTACCCGCTGATGACCGATCAGAAGCGCGTCGCCAATTGGATGAAACACCAATTCAACGATCGCCTGATCCACAAGGATGGCTCGCCGGTGACCTGCGCGAGCTGCCATGCGCGCGGCGCGAAGGACGGAAAGCCAGCCGCCAAGTTCCTCGGGACTCCGCGCGACAAGAAGTACGCGATGGAGTGGATGAACCTCGTGATGGTCAACGAGTTTCGCACCGCGGACGGCGGCAAGGTGACTTGCAAGCACTGCCATGGTGGTGCGCCGTCGACGCCGTCGTTCCAGGCCAAGGTGATCCTCAGTGACGGACTGGTGACGCTCCCGTTGCGCAAAGATCTGGCGCCGGCGGCTCCATCGAACGCATCGCCTCCGGCGGCTCCATCGCAAGCTTCGCCGGCCACCGCCTCGTCCGCCCGCTGAGCACGCTCCTAGGAGGGCGCTGGGAAACGTCGCGAGCGCCCCGATAGCAAGGCGCGCGGGGGGACCGGCCGGGAAGCGTACTTCCTGTACGCTGAGGACCGGTGGGCCCCGGCAACGCAGCTAGCGGGGCGCGCAGCAGTTTCCCAGCGCCCTCCTCGCGCGCGATGTACTAGACAGCCGTCATGGCTCTGGTCCCGGTCGACGCCACCCGAGTGGCCCGATGTCGCGAGCTCGCCGCTGCGGTCGCGAGCGACGTTCAAACGTTCATCGATGGTCACACCACCGTCGGCGTGGAGCGGACGGTCGCCCGCGCCTACGGGGTCGAAGGCGCCGACCCGGAAGGGACGCCGCTGGCCAACACGCTCGTCGATCGCATCCACGGACGCGGCTTCACCGGCCACGGCGTCGCGTATTTTCTCGGACGAGCCCTCGCGGGAGGTGAGGCGTCGGTCCAGGAGGCTGCCGAGTCGCTCGCTTACGGCGGCGAGATCGCGCCCCCCGGACAAGGGCCTTCGGGCGACGCCATCCTTGCGGCGCTCCGTGCGCCGACCGCGGCGGCGCTGGCCCGCATCGACAGTGCGCGCGGAGCACGCGACGCCAACATCGCCAAGCACAAGCTCGGTCCGGATCCGCAGAAGTACGTCATCGTGGCCACCGGCAACATCTACGACGACGCGACGCAGGCCAAGGCCGCCGCGTTCGCCGGCGCCGACATCGTTGCGGTCATCCGCGCAACCGCCCAGTCGCTGCTCGATTTCGTCCCCGAAGGACCCACGACCGAAGGCTACGGCGGGACGTTCGCCACCCAGGACAACTTCAAGGTCATCCGCAAGGCACTCGACGAGATCGCCGAAGAGACGGGCCGCTACGTGCGCCAGACCAACTACTCGTCGGGCCTGTGCATGAGCGAGATCGCGTGGATGGCTGCGGTCGAGCGGCTCGACATGCTGCTCAATGATGCGATGTACGGGATCTTGTTCCGCGACATCAACATGCGGCGCACCTTCGTCGATCAGTACTTTTCGCGTCGGATCATCGCCCGCAGCGGAATCATCATCAACACCGGCGAGGACAACTACCTCACCACCGCCGACGCGGTGGAGTCGGCGTATACCGTGCTCGCCTCGCAGTTCATCAACGAGGCATTCGCACTGCGCGCCGGGCTCAAGGAAGAGCAGATGGGGCTCGGGCACGCCTACGAGATCGACCCCTGGAAGGAGGACAGCTTCCTCCTCGAGGTGGCGCAGGCCCAGCTGGTGCGGCAGATCTTCGATCGCCATCCCATCAAGTGGATGCCGCCGACGAAGTTCAAGACCGGCGACATCTTCCACAGCCATGTCCACGACGCGATGTTCAACCTCGCCGGCGTGTTGACCAACCAGTCGATCGAGCTGCTCGGAATGTTCTCCGAGCAGATCCATACGCCGCTGCTGATGGACCGCTACCTGTCGATCAAGAGCGCGAAGTACATCTTCGGCACGGCACGCCACCTCGGCGACGAGATCCAGTGGAAGCCGGGGGGCATCGTCGAGACGCGGGCGAAAGAGACGCTGGATCGCGCCTACGACCTGCTGGTCGAGGTGGAGCGCGAGTCGATCTGGGATGCCATCGCGCGCGGCGCATTCGCCGACGTGAAGCGCACGCGCACCGGCGGCAAGGGTCACGCCGGCGTCGTGCCGCGCGCCGCCGAGTACCTGAATCCGTTGCTCGACGTGCTCGAGGCCGGGCCTTCGGGGACGGCGTCGTGAGCTCCGCCGACAAACGCGAGCCGCAGCTCCTTCGCGCCTATGGCGATCGCGAAGGCGACGGCATGGTGCAGATGTCGTTCACGCTCAAGACCTTGCCGGGCGATCGGGCGCGCGAAGCGGCCAAGCGCTTCGCCGAGGCGCACGGCCTCAAAGATCCGCTGGTGACCGCGATGGAGCAGGTGTCGCAAGAGCACACCTACTTCGTCGCCTACGGGCACTCGGTCCACGCGGTCGACATCGCCGCCATCGACGTCGAGGAGCTTGGCTCCCAGCCGCTCAGCCGCGACGAGATCGAGGCAATGCTGAAGAAGCTCGGTCGCAAGGTCGTCGTCGTCGGCGCGTGTACCGGCAGCGACGCGCACACCGTCGGCATCGATGCGATCGTCAACTACAAGGGCTACGACGGCGACAAGGGTCTCGAGAGCTACAAGGGCTTCGACGCCCACAACCTCGGCGCTCAGGTGGAAAACGTCGAGCTGTGCGCGCGGGCCCGCGCGCTCGGTGCCGACGCGATCCTCGTTTCGCAGATCATCACCCAGCGCAACTGCCACAAAGAGAACGCGGCCGCGTTGGTCGAGATGATCAACCAGCAAGGGTGGCGCGCCGAGGTGCTGCTGCTCCTCGGCGGCCCACGCATCGACAACAAGCTTGCTCGCGAGCTGGGTTTCGACGCCGGGTTCGGACCCGGCACCCTGCCCAAACACGTCGCGGCCTTCGTCGTCGAGAAAATGGAGGTGCGGCTCGACGCGCCCGTTCGCAAGAAGATCGGTTGAGGAGCCGCTTCACCCGCGCCGACACACTCCTCGGCTCAGTTGTCTGTGCCCCACAGCTCGCCCTCGAAGCGGAAGGCGAGGGTGATGCAGGGCAGGGCCTGCGAGATGTCCTGCCCGGCGCGGTAGCGGTGCTCGAGCCACCACTGCGACAGGAGCAGGACCGTCGGCTTGTTGAACGCCGCGCCCTGCTTTTCGGAGAACGTATACGCGACGGCGGGCCCGAGCCGCACCCAAGGCGTGTTCGGGTTGTCCGTGGACTCTCCCGGCAAGAAGTCGCTGTCGCGGTAGAACGCGGCCGCCGTCGACAGGCGCGCGCCCGCCGCGAGGCCGAACCCCGTCACGTACAGAAGATCGGTTGAGGAGCCGCTTCACCCGCGCCGACACACTC
>Ga0105046_10011555_pt1 | contig 13724 bp, 14 predicted proteins | sample MAT03_FD_78385 | JGI IMG/M metagenome (GOLD analysis project Ga0105046, IMG submission 78385) | Freshwater microbial communities from Lake Fryxell liftoff mats and glacier meltwater in Antarctica - MAT-03 (megahit assembly) | ecosystem: Environmental > Aquatic > Freshwater > Ice > Liftoff... | reverse complement strand
CGCGAGCGCCGTCGCCTCTTTCTGGCGGACGCTCGCCGAGCGGCTCGCGCGGTGGACCGTGCCGGAACGCTGGCGTCCCCGCGGCCCGACCCGCCGCGACTGGGTCTCCCCGCCGCGACACGCGCACCTCACACTCGTTCTGCGCGAATGACGTTCTGCCATCGCCGAACCTCCACCACCCCTCGGCCATTCGGCTTGGGGGAAAGGGGGCGGTCCGCCCCCACCCAGCGATTACGCCCGAATCCAGCCAGCCCTACCTTGTTCAGGCGACGAGATGGAAGGGGATGAATAAGATGGGTTTAGCATGAGAGCCATGATTGTCGCGTTCTCACTTCTCACGATTCCGATGGCCTGGATCGGCACAGATTTAAGAGATCAGGCTCAGCAATCGAAGGCTATCGAGTTGGTCGAGAAGTTAGGTGGGTCCGTTGAATCGAAGTCACGATTGCTCTATGGGAAGACTGTCACGGGGATCGATCTCTCGGACTCCGACATCACCGACGAAGATCTCAAGAGTTTTCTGTGTTTCGACGCGTTGGAAATGCTGGATCTTATGGAAACGGAGATAAGTGACCAGGATGAGGTACCTGGGAGAAATGGCCCACCTTACAAGTCTCATTTTGAATAGGACGCGCATAACAGACGATGGCCTTAAACACCTCAGCCGACTACCCGAGCTTAGGTGCCTCTATCTATCCCAGACAAACGTCACAAACCGAAGCGTCGAGTTCCTCACGTCAAAACAATCCCTGCAGCACTTGGACGTTCAAGAGACGCAAATCGACCCCGAGGGTGCACGCATTCTCGAAGAGAAACTCCCAGATGCAAGCATTCGTCACGGTCGAGCGTATTGGAGCTTGGTGCGTGAAGGGACAGAAATAGCGAGGGGCAAGAATCCCTCGCCGTCATATGAACACGCGGTGCGCATGATAAAATGGGAACTTTCCAAGCAAAGGGTATCTACACCAGTCAAATAGCCGACCTGCTGTGTTCTGATTCGGTCTCTTTTTGAGGGATGCCTTGCTTCCAGCTTCCAATGAGGACTCATCGTGCGAAAGTTGCTGCAATTAAAGTTACGAACACTCTTCGCATTGATGTGCGCTGCCTGCCTAATTCTTGGCCTGTGGGCGGCTCGCGCGAAACGCCGAGCCGACGCTGTAGCCTGGGTCGAACGGCAAGGGGGAGCAGTCTGGTATACCCATCAGGTATCGCCCGACGGCAGATTCCGGATAACGCATGACATCGCTCAAAGGTCACATATCTCCGGAACGCTCGAGGCGCACACGGTCCTGTTGGGGAGGGTCGACGACCTCGACCCCGTGTGTGAACTTTCCGAATTGAAACGCATTGAGATTGGGGTCGACCCGCACTTGGACAGTGACCTCGAGAGATATTTAATGGGAACGTTCAATTCTGGGCGATTGCCCAGTACGCCGGTGCCGAAGCGGTCTCCTACTCTTGCGCTGCCCCGACTCGCACAATTAGCTCGATTGGAATCACTCAAGCTAGACTATCTAACCATTGGCGATTTGGCCCCGCTCGCGTCACTTAGAAGCCTCAAAGAGTTGTCCCTCGATGGAACCTTAGTCAGCGACCTAGCGCCCCTCAGAGACTTAACCCAGTTGAAAATTCTCTCCCTCGATCAGACCAACGTCATGGATCTCTCGCCTCTCTATGGGCTGAAGCGACTGCGGCTGTTAAACGTTAATGCAACTTATGTTTCACTCGAACAGATCCAGGCGATCCAATTGAGGCTACCGGCTTGCGAGATTGCGGGACGCTCTGCTAGACCTTACGGAGCAGTCGGTTTCGGGGATTAGTTGCCGCCCCGTCCGTCCTATCCACTCGTCCATGATGCCGGTTGCAACGCACGCCACGACGCCCACGTTGCCAACTCCCGTGTTGCTGCGCCTGTCCTTCCGAATAAATCCATCCGCGATCCACCGCGCGCCTAGCATAGCCGTGAGCCTCAACTGAGAATTGGGCACAGCGAAGGGCCGGGTTGGTCGTGACCGGAGTGCGCGCCCTTGGCTGCGGTGAGGTTAAAAGCGGTGTCAGGACACCGGGCTCGAGGAGAAACCATGGCTCTGGTCTCCCTCGTCGGGACGGGCATCGCCTAAAATGGCGAGAACTCGCGCAGAAAAGTCCAGAATGTCGTGACACACAGCACTGCAGGCGTTTCCCGAGGACGCGGCTCCGCGGTTCCTGCTCCGCGACAACGACGGAACGTACGGCCAAGTCTTTCGGGATCGCATTGAGAGTCTGGGCATCGAGGACGTGAAAACCGCACCGCGGAGCCCGTGGCAGAACCCGTACTGCGAGCGGATCATCGGCTCGATCCGGCGCGAATGCCTGGACCACGTCATCGTGCTCGGCGAGCGGCACCTGAGCCGAATCCTGTCACGCTACTTCGAATACTATCACACCGCGCGTTGTCATCTCTCGCTCGATCGCAACGCCCCCGAGCCGCGTGAGGTCGAACCGCCCGAGCTTGGCCCGGTCCGGTCGATCCCGATGGTCGGCGGGCTGCATCATCGCTACACGCGCCACGCGGCGTAGCGTAATCGTCGTGCCACTTCCTGCGCTCGCGGTGCGCGCGGACCTCGCAATCGGCGTCGTATGGACGCCGTCGCATCGATCCCGGTCGTGATTGCGAGCGGCTTTCATTGTGCCGCTACGTTGACTTGCTTATGCTGCGCACGCGTGATATCGCGGATGGATTTATTCGGAAGGACAACGCTTACCTATCGCGCCTTGTCCTGCTTCAGAGTTCCGTCAGCATTCGCGCCGGGGTCGGCGCCCACGGCGGCCGGCTGAACCGCCCTTTGCGCGGCTGCGAATTGCTCGGCCGCCAGCTGTTGTCGGTTCGCATCTCCGAATCGGCGGAAGGCACGTGGATCGTTGAGGGGCAAGCCGCCAAACTCGTTCTCCGGCTGAGGGGGGACCAGCATCGGCGGGCGTCTGACCACCTTGGGAAACGAGAACACAATCAGATCGCCATCTCGAACCCACTGAATGGGCTCGCGAAACCAGCCTCGATCATCCTTGGCGATCAACCGGCCGTGCGCAACCCGGTCCCCCAGGTCCTTCTGCTCCAAGGATTCGATCGCTCGATCGGCCGAAAAATACTCCTTGAAAATGGCCATGGCATCCTTGGCGTGCGACTTCTCTTCGAGAATCGCGATCTCGAGAACGCGGCCATCGATCACGCGGACCGCGCGATGCCCCCCCAGCTCGAATTCCAGCAGCATCGCGTCATCTGCTTTTCGATGCCCTGCCAGCGGCTGCGCCCCCTCGAAGAACTTCTCGCTGGCGAATCCTGGGCGAAAGGCCTTCTCAAGCCATCGCCGGGTGTAGGCTTGCTCCCGCGCCAGTTGATCCGGCTTCAGATCGGGAGGAGGGGTCCTTCGGCCAGGGAACTTAAAATTCCGCAAGGGGTGATCCTTCGGGAGGCGCGCGAAAGCCTCCGACTCGGCCGCCGCCTTCCAGAGCTTGGACGCGCCCCATTCGATCGCCGCGGGTACATCTTCCGGCGATGGCTTGGGCGCCCCTTGCGCGAGCAACGGACCAGAGTGCGCTACACTCACGGCCAGGACCAACAAAAAAGTACGCATTAGGGCTTTCCTTGCAGAATGATTCAGCGAACTGAGGCCGGTGAGCGAAACGAATCACTTGGGAACCGGAACGAGCTCTCCGCTCGGATGCCACTTCTGCTTCATGATGCCGGCCTCAAGGAGTAGCAGGACCGAGTGAGCCGGACTCTGCGCGGCGACGCCGTTGGTGATTTTGCCCTGTTCCCCGACCAAGCCTCCCGTGAGGGCTGCATAGAGCCTGCCATTGACGAGGCAACACCCTTCGCCGTAGTTGAAGCCATCGAGCGGGTTGCCTGCCCCCAGGGAGAAGAAGAGGCTGAGCTTTTCCGTAGCGCCGTTGAGCACGCGGGTTTCGGGCTCGGCTGGCTTTGCGTAGGTATGAAGCGTGACTGGCAGCTTCTGCGATGCAAATACGTGCTGATACTCCGCCTCGATTCCAAGCAAATTGACTCCGTGTTCCATCAGCAGCGCCGTCTGGGCGCACTGCCCGTCGAAGTCCTTATCAGCCATCCCCCACCGCTTGTCCAACGTATCCGCAGTCGCCGCCTTGGCGCTGGGCTGAAGGTCGGCCCAGGTCAGGATCTTCTCCGCAATCCTGTCGACATTACTCAACGACTTAGCTTGGACGGTCACCTCGTTGGCGCGTTTGCAGGTAAGCGGGTTCGTCTCGCCGCTCGTCGACCTCTTGATGGGAGGCTTGAGCACGATGAATTCCTGGCTGTTGATTCGACCGATCGAGTTGAACGTCACTCCGTCGAATGACACCTCGAAATCGAACGGAACCTTGCCATTGAAAACCTCGTCGCCCGTCGTGATCTCAGTGAACGACACGTCCCGGAGTTTCATATCCGCTCCGGCGAGGACGAAATCCTTCCTCGTCACCAGAGTTCCCAGGTTCTTCACGCGCAAGGTGGCCTTGATCTTCCCCTCGGTGCAAAGGTCCGAGTGGAGATCGAGCGCGACGACGTAGGTTCCTGCCGTATTGTAACAGATGGGCTCATCCACTTCCGGCGCGCCGTCGAGATCCGAATCGGCCCATTCCGGATAGTCGATGACGACATTCCCCGCCGCGCCGAACTTATCGTTCGACCAGTCATCCTTGCCGTCCTTCCGGAGCTGATGATTGTCCTTGCCAAGGAAATCTGCGCTCGCCAACTGAACGGTCGGGAAAGCCGCGGTCAGCTTGATCACATTGTCGAGACTAGAAAAGACCTTGAGCCCTTCGGGCGTCCTGGCAGTGACCGAGGCGTCCAACTCCACCTGCTTGGCCCCCGGCTTATCGTAGCGCACCTGCAGTTCCAACTGGAGCGTCGTGCCGGTCGTGGCAGTCGCCGTTGATACCACGACACCATTCCGACCGGCCCCGAGACGCTGAGTCCGATAACCGTCGGGGTGCTTGACGGAGACGAACTGTCCATCGGCGTCAAGAATCTGCAGGACATAAGACTGGCGGAGGGCGACCGTGGCGGGATGTTCGTTGTTTGCTTCGTCACAAGTCAAGGCGATGTCGTACTTGATGGTCGTGACGCACCCTGTGATCACAGGGTTCGGACTGGCCGCCGGCTTGCCCGCCGTGACAAGGATCTTGCAGTCCGCCGACACGTTGCCCGCGAAAGCAGCGAAGGAAACGAGCACTACGATCAGATATCGCATGTATCAATTCCTCGATTGGTTGAACAAGTCGAGAGTCTGTTTTGATTGACCGTCGAGCAGGTACTGCTCGAAACCGGCTTGATCCCATTGCCAGCCCTCGCCCAATTGCGTGAGCTGCTTCCATCCAAAGGTCTGATAGTGATCGGTGCAAAAATAGACCCGATCCCGCAGGGCGAACAGTTGCAGGTCTTGCAGAGAGACGCCCAGATCCTTGCGGAATTGACTGGTCGGTTTGCGTCCGCAACATTCCCGAGCCGGCGAAGTCCACTTGGCAAACTGCTGCGATCGCTCGATCTGGTCGGCGGGAATCTTGCCCGCCTCGTTCGGGACGAACAGGTAGCGGACAAGCGGCAATAGGAACCGCCGCCGGTTGGCTGCGTACCAGGCAGGGTGCGTGTCTCGAAGCGCCAGGAGTCTGTCGAGCATCAGCGCGGCGGCGTCCGCATCAGCTATCGGCTGCGCCAATTCCGAAACCGCCACCATGGGCTTTCGAGGCTGTGGCGGTTGTTCGACAGGCCCTCGCGTTCCGCAGCTGTTCCCCACATAGTCCACGAAGATAGAGGACAGGATCGTATTGAATGAATGATTCCTGCTGACGCGGATCGTGTAGGTGGTCGGTTGCGACGGAGCGGAAATGTAGAATCGCTTGTAGACTCCTCCCCAGAAGTCCTGCACCCGCGCTCGCGCCCCCTCGCGCTGCGACTCGAAGAAAGCCTCTTCTTCCGCTCCCCCAATTCCCAGGCGACTAAAGCGGTCGGGCGAGAGCGGAGTCGGCTTCACCTCAACCAGGTAGTCGCGGATCCGGTTCATCTCGCTATGGCCGTCTTTGTTGAAGAAATACAAAGACAGCACAAAATCGCCTCGCGGAACCTTGATGGTCGAGTAGACATGGGGACCGTCCAACGTCAGCGGGTAAGCCTCGCCATGGTCGTCCCACTCCGATTGCTTGCGGCCTCCTTGAAAGGGGTTCTGCAACGACCGTGGGTTGGTCGTCGTCTTCCAATGGACCCACCGACGAATCACATCATCTGGTTGAGGATGGTTGCGTCCGATCCAGGCCTTCCACTCGAAGTGGGCGGCGAATTGCCCGCAAATGAAGTCATTTCCCCCTCCCCCCATGGCGCACAGCGCTCCTGCAAAGCGCGCGTACGAGTCAGTCCAGGCGCCTTGAGTGCGCCAGTCGTCTTCGAGGGACAGGACGGACGTCCGACTGGGCTGCTGCGGAATCGACGCGAGAAGCGCATTGAGCTCCGCCACCGACGGCGCCCGGGCCGGGGCCGGAAATGCTCTGGACAGCTCCTTTTCCTTGGGCGCCTTGGGGACATCCCTGGGGCCGGCGGCTCGAGGAATGGACGCAAGCGGCTTGGCCAATCGGCGAAGACCCGTCGAGTACCCGCCGACAAGATGCTTGCCGTCGGGCATGGTCAGCAATGCCACGATGTACCCGTCCGACAGGCCGATGGCTTCGGGAGATCCTTGAAAGCGGCCGCCCGTGGCAGGGTCGAAGACCAGCAACCCCTTCTGTCGAAATCCAATCCACAGACGATGCTCGCTATCCTCCGCCAGACATTTCACGTAGTCCTCGGGCAGGAGGCGCGCCATGAATTCCTGGTTGGGCGCCGTCCAGCCGGCGGGCTTGCCCCCCAAGCGGCCTTCGACCTTCTTCGCGAAGTCTTGCCCACGGAGATAAGTCCAACTTCGGCCTTGATCCGCACTGGTCGCCAGCCCTGCCGATGTGGCGACGAACACTACGCCGGAGGCCGAAACCAACACGTCATTTATCTGACCGGATGGCAGCCCGTTGTCTGCTCCCGCCGGAAGCCGACTCTCTGACGCCTGAACGGTGCGCCATTGGATTCCCTTCTTTTCGAAGATCCCGATGGCCAACCCTTCGCACGCGGTTCCAACGTACAAGGTTCCGTCGCGGGCGAAAGCCAATGATGTGCAATGGTCTTGGGGCAGGCCGTCGTAGCGCGTGTAGGAAGTCCAGCTATCGTCAGCAACCGCATAACTCGTTAACCCGGCCGAGGTCGCCATCCACACATCGCCATCCACGGGCGAACAGGCGATATCAAAGATCCGTTCGCCGATGGGCCCTTGAAGTACGCCGTAGTTGCGCCACTCCTTGCCGTTGAAGACAGAAACTCCACGGTTCAGGAGTCCAGCCCACATTCGTCCTTGTTGGTCGCAGCAGAGGGCATAGGCATTGTCATCCCCCAGTCCGTTGCGACTGTCGAACTGTGCGAAAGTTCCATCGGGAGCGTATCGAACGACTCCCTTGTCCTCGGAACCGACCCAGATCGCTCCATCCCGGTCGCGAGCCAGCGACGTAATGAATCCGCCTGGCTCCGCGAGCGTGTTCCAAGCGACTTCCTCGCCGAACGCCCGGCCGCTGCAGATGGCGACAACAGCCAGGAGTAGGAGTAGGCCGCTTGCACTCGAATGACCTGGCGATGCCATCCTGCGACGCTGTGAAAAGGAAGCACCTGCCATAGAAATCCCCTGTCCGCATTGCGATTGCACGCTGCACTATATCGGTGCGGCAGTCCCCAGTCAAGGGGGCCCCGCGCTCCTCGAAACTATGTCCAATGCCGCGAGATCAGAATTCAAGATGCTAGGATAAGCATGGCGCATCGAATCGTCTGTCGCGACGGCGCCTGCGTGGTTCTAGTCACTCACAGACATTGTGCAGCCGGCAAGTTCCGCGAAATCCCGTGGCAGCGGTTTTTTCGAGGGCAAGGCGGAATTGACTCGGCAGGAGTTCTCTCTGCCCCAGTTCGAGGACCGTTCCCAACGGGGAGGTCTCCCATCCCAATGCCGGGGGCTAGCGCTAGCCTGCGCAGGGGGCGACTGCCTCGCTGCGCCGTTCGGCCGCAGCATTCACTCCGCCCCGATCGGCCCCGCGTCGATGCATCCTCGTGCGATGAATTCGACCGGAAGCCGCGCTTCGCGATCGCGGCGCGATGGCTCAGCAGCGCTTGGTCAAACGCGGTGCGCATCTGATCCCCGATCGCGGCGCGCGCATCCCAGACTTGTTGCGCGGTAGCGTTGGGCCGATGCTCGGGGCGATGCAGGCGATTGGCCTGCCGCTCAGCGTCGTCCAGGTCGGCGCGGGTCCAGTAGCCGAGGCGTCCGTAGCGCGCGGCGAAGAAGGACGTGCGAATCTTCATCGCGCCGATTCCGCGCTCGCAGCTGCCGTTGTACCAGGGGGCATAGGGGGGTGAGAGGAGCGGTGTAATCCACCAGGCAGCCAGGAGTGCGAACCACTCTTGGCTCTTGAAGGCTGGTCCGTTGTCGCTCTTCATAACGAGCGGTGCTCCATGTTGAGCGAACAGGGAGGGTATTTTGCTCGGTGCCAGTCCTGATAGTCGCGCCGCAGGTCAATCAGTTCAGAACGCGGCATGCCGAGTTCTGCCTGCAGTGTGGCGACGCCTACGGGGCCTTCTCGCTGCAGTAGGCTCCAGGCTTCACGGCGAAGTTCCAGAGAGGATTCCTTGGGAGGTCGGGGGGTTCCCAATCGGCGCGTTCTTGCTGGAGCTTCCAGTGACGGAGCGTTCGTGGCGCGATCCCCAGTTGCCGGGCCGCGTGCGAGCAGGAAGCATCGGGTAGTTGGCAGAACTGCACCGCTCTGCAGCGAGCTTGGTGCTCGCGCTGGCGACAGGGAGCCTGTTGCTCGGCGGCCACTATGCGACGGGAGGGAGGGAGCGGAGGAGGCAGGGTAGCGGGAACCTCTTGCGATGGCCCCTGGTTGACCGCCAAGGGCTCGCTTAGCGGGGCCTGCGACTCCGTCGCCGTCGCCCCGACGGGTTCGTTTTTTTTAGCGCCGGTTTCAGGCCCCCTTTCGCCAGCGATGGTTGCAACAGGATCCCTTGCACCTCGCCGCGAACTGTGGCGGCCAATAGCTCGCTCTTGAGTAGTTCCATCTCCCCAGCCAGCGCTTCGCATTGCTGCTCCGCCTCGCTGGGGTGATGCCGCGGACGGCCGCGGGGACGGGGCTCCAGGTCGGCCATCGCGACCTGGAGCACCCGATTCCGCAGACGATGGAACATCGCTTCGCCGATCCCGAGCCGCTCGCACGCCTCGCGAACCGGAAGCGTACCGGTAAGAGTCTCCAGGATGATTTCCAGCCGGTCCTTGGCTTGATCGGATCCTTCCAGATGACGGACCAGCCGTGGTCCCATCGGAGTCCTTCCGCCCATGATCATCGAGGCTCATGCAGGGTGAGTGGGTTCCATTCCGTTGGCCTTGGCCGGCGGTTGTTCTACCGCTTCGGCATCCGAACTGACAACCGTTTTTCGCAGTGCCGCAGCCGCCTTCAGGGCCCGGACCACGGGGCGGCGTTTCCGCCGCCCCTTTTTGTCCGAGGGTTCCTTGGCTGCCGGCTCCGGAGCGGCTTTCAGCCCCAGGCTGCGATGCGCAACGCGCACCAGGGTTTGTTGCCTAGCCGACTCGCGTCGGGCCTGGTCCAACTCCCGTTCGAGGACCGCCACGCGGTTCTCGAACGAGGGTTTCTTGCCAACGGAACGCGGCTCGCAGGCCTCCACGAGCCCCTCCATGGCCCGTGTTTCCAACTGGTAGTAACGCGGCAGCGAGACCTCCAACGCCCGAGCGGCGTCGGCCGGCGAACGAACGCCGGCCAACACCTCCAGGATGGCCACCGCCAGCCGATTGGCCATGCCACTCCCAGGCTGGACTGAGTGCGGTCCCTTCGGCTTCCGCGGCTTTGCCACAGGCGCTGGCTCGCCTTTCACTGCCGCGCGGCGTTTCTCGGTCATGACAGGCCTCCTTCGTGTTCCTCGATCTCACGGAGCGAGGCTTCCCACTTCGGCAACATCTCGTCGATCGGAGAGGTGCCCGGCGCGGGCTCGGCGTCCGGCGGGTTCCAGGCCGTCCGCGGTGAACCATCGGGGCAGATCGGCGTCGGGAGTGCGACCGGAGTCTCGGACTCAGCAGGAGCTTGCACCGGTTCGCCCGCCGGCGGAGCCGGCAGCTCGATCTCTTCGCGATCCTGGCCCGCTTGGCGCAGGATCACCCGGTCCCCCTCGCGATGCACGCTGAACGGCTTCCCGTCGAGCTGCCCCGTGAGATAGAAGGGCTTCTTCGGCACGCCCTGCCGGGCCAACTCCAGTGCATTGGCCGCCACTCGCGCCTGCAGGGTCTTCAGGACCTCGGGCGCCGCGCCGAAGAAACGATCGGCCGGCACCAAGCCATCGATCCCCGTATGAGTTCGTTGGAAATTATAATAATCGATATAGAGACCAATGCGTTGACGGGCGTCAGCCATGTCGACGAAGACGGCCGCTTCCAGGCACTCGCGCCACAGGGTGCCCCAGAAGCGTTCGATCTTCCCCAGCGTCTGCGGCCGACGCGGCTTGGCCACGATCTGCTTGATCCCCCGCTTCTCCAGCTCCTTGGAGAACTGGCTTTTGCCACGCCACGTGACGTACTGCGCGCCGTTGTCGGTCAGGATCTCCTGCGGTACACCATGTCCGCCGATGGCCGCCAACAAGACCTCGATCACCAGCGCCGCCGACTGCGTGGCGTGCAGCCCATAGCCGGTGATAAACCGGCTGTGATCATCCATGAAGGCCACCAGGTACACCCGGCGGTTCTGCCGCTTGAGCATGAACGTGAACAGGTCAGTCTGCCAGAGTTGGTTGGGCCGCGCCCGCTCGAACGAGCGGACCTTGTCCGGATGCGGACGCGTGGGCTGCTCCTCCATCTGGTAGCCGTTCTCGTGCAGCACCCGGCTGATCGCCCCGGAACTGGCCCCCAGCGCGGGGCCGCGGGCCAACATGTCGCTGATCCGCTCGCAGCCCCAATCCGGATGGGCCTGCTTGAGCATCAGGATCGCCCGCTTGGCGATCTCCGAGAGTTGGCTCCCCTTGGCCCGACCACGGGGTTTCTCTGCCAGCCCGGCTGGCCCCTCCTGCTCGAAACGCCGCTTCCAGGAGTAAAGGGTATGGCGAGAGATGTTGACCAACGCGCCAAAGTCCCGGGCCGGGAGCCCGCTCCGCTGCCAGGTATCGAGGAGCAGGAGTTTCTGCTGGGGCGAGAGGGGCATCTTCGGCCCCTCGGGCTTCTTGGCCAGGGCACCCCGCTTGCGCGCCACCAGGTTGGGCGGCATGGGATCGACCTCCCTGTCACGCGGGTCCCCCTCCGGCTCCTCGTCGGCCTCCGATTCCAGTTCGGGTTCCTTGGCGTGAAGGGGTTCGGGATCCTCCCAGATAGGGCTCCCTGCCCCCTCCTCTGGACCGCCCCCGGGCCCCCCTCCACCGGCCGCCCCAGTGGGGGAAGCCTCGCTTCCGCTGCGCTCCAGCGAGGCTTCCCCCACTGGACGATTAAGACCCGGACCCCACAGACCATTCAGCTCTTCACGCATGGCTACCTCCCAAAAAAGAGGAGGCCATTTCTCTACCCTATTCAGCTGTTAAGTTGGCAAGACTTTCCGGAAGGGGCACAGCCTATCGGCCGGCCCAATTCTTGGGGGTCCAACGCGGACAGTTTGGCACGCAGACCGCTGCAATAACGCCATCCGCATCGCTGCTTCAAGTAGGAGTGCTGACCAATGTTCGACGCGCGTCAGACGGCCAGATGGTGCCGGTCACTATCGCGGACCGTATTCAGGGCTTCAGTGACACGAGCAGCGTACTCAGGACTTTGATCGCGCATGAAGTTGCCCACGCGATTATGACCGAGGCAGGCGCCAATGCCGAACACGAAGCGGGATCGATCATGCAGAGCGGTCAGATGCGCGGGGTGTATGTGGGAGGACAAGGCAACGCGCAGCTCTACCAAACCTATAGTGACGCGACTCGCGAGAAACTCGACCTCATTCGTAGGTAAGCACAATATGTTACATCAGAACTCGCCTTTGATTTTTGGGTCCTTGGCAGAATTTGTGGGTGGAATTCAGGGGTTTCCTTGTAGCGGGGGGGGGGGGCACTAGCCTCAGCTCGATCTCAGCAGAAGGGTACGCCCCTTGCCGCCTCTTGTCGCATCGGCCCCCAAGCCGCTTCGCGGTCGAGCGTGAGGGGCCGATGCGACGGCGAGGCGGAAGGGGCTCACGGTTCTCGTGGCAGATAAGAATGCATCCTCCAGCGGCGTTCGGATCAGGATGGAGTTACCAAACTTCTTTCCCGCCGGAGCTCGCTGAAGGATGCAACTTAAGACGATCCTGAATCGTGTGGAAAAGCACAAGTCCTTTGTCTATGGCGACGCCACTTTGGGCGGAACTGCCAAAAAGCCTACGCTGGAGATCGCGGTCGAACCACGGGCCAACGGGCAGCCGACCTGCTCTGGCTGCAAACGACGCCAGCCAGGCTACGACCGATTGCCGCCGCGATCGTTCGAGTTTGTACCGCTATGGGGCATCGCCGTGTTCCTTGTCTATCGGATGCGGCGTGTCGACTGTCGCACCTGTGGTGTGACCGTGGAGCAAGTTCCCTGGAGCGACGGCAAGGCCCACCTGACGATCACCTACCAGTGGTTCTTGGCGAGTTGGGCGCGACGCCTGTCGTGGCAGGAAACAGCCCGCGTGTTCCACACCAGTTGGGACACCGTGTACCGCGCGGTCGAACACGCGGTGCGATGGGGGCTTGTTCACCGTAATCTTCATGAAATCGAGGCGATTGGCGTGGATGAGGTGCAGTGGCAGCGGGGCCACAAGTACCTGACCCTGGTCTATCAGATCGACGAAGGCTGTCGGCGGCTGCTGTACGTGGCGCGGGACCGAACGGAAGACAGCCTACGGGGCTTCGCCCGTGTGTTTCCCGATAAGAGTCTGGCGAACCTCAGCTATGTCTGTAGCGACATGTGGAAGCCGTACTTGACGGTGCTAGCGGAATTCGCCAGCCAGGCCATACACGTGCTGGACCGCTTCCACATCATGAAGCAATTCAACCAGGCGATCGACGAAGTTCGCGCGGCAGAAACCCGGCAGTTAAAAGCGGACGGCTACGAACCGGTGCTCAAGCACTCTCGCTGGTCCCTGTTGAAGCGGAAGCAGAACTTGACCCACAAGCAGACCGTGAAGCTCTCGGAACTGATGCAGTACAACCTGCAGTCGGTGCGGAGTCATCTCCTGCGGGAGGACTTTCAACGGTTTTGGGAGTACCGCTCGGTCGCCTGGGCCGGCAAGTTCCTGAAGGAGTGGTGCACCCGCACGATGCGCAGCCGGATCGAGCCGATGAAGAAAGTGGCCGGCATGCTGCGCCGCCATCAGCCGTTGATCCTGAACTGGTTCCGGGCGAAGGGCATGATTTCCGCTGGCGTGGTAGAGGGACTGAACAACAAAGTAAAACTCACCACCAGAAAATCCTATGGCTTTCGCACCTATGAGGCCATAGAAATCGCCCTATATCACAGCCGCGGCGCGCTTCCCGAGCCAACATTTACCCCATCTTATTCATCCCCTTCCATCTCGTCACCTGAACAAGGTAGGGCTGGCTGGATTCGGGCGTAATCGCTGGGCGGGGG
>Ga0105046_10011554_pt1 | contig 13724 bp, 8 predicted proteins | sample MAT03_FD_78385 | JGI IMG/M metagenome (GOLD analysis project Ga0105046, IMG submission 78385) | Freshwater microbial communities from Lake Fryxell liftoff mats and glacier meltwater in Antarctica - MAT-03 (megahit assembly) | ecosystem: Environmental > Aquatic > Freshwater > Ice > Liftoff... | reverse complement strand
TTAACATTGCACGGTCCAAACTCGAGGCAGTTGGGGGGCGGTTTGATCTCTTCCATTCTAACTTCGCCGGGCTTCCGGCGGTGCTTGAGCGGGCGGGCGTGATCGGCGGGCGGGTTGATGCCATTTTTGCGGACATCGGAATCGCCAGCACGCAGATCGATGACCCGGCGCGCGGCTTTTCGTATCGCAGGCCCGGGCCGTTGGATATGCGGATGGACACGACACGCGGGGTGCGGGCGAGTGACCTGGTGAACACGATGAGTGAGCGTGAGCTTGCCGCGGCGTTCATTGAGTTGGGCGACGAAAGTGACGGGCCCGAGATTGCGCGACTTATAGTGCAGAGGCGGGCGATAAGCCCAATTGTGACGACGCAAGAGTTAATGGCGATTGTCTGCGAGGCCAGGGATTTCACGCTGCAGCGGGCGGCGGGCGCTAAGTTACATCCGGCGGCGCGGACATTTCAGGCTCTGCGGATTCTGGTAAACACCGAGATCGCCAACTTGAACAGGCTTCTTGCGATGCTTACAACGGTGCTCAAGCCGGGAGGTATCGCGGTAATAATAACATTTCATTCCGGCGAGGATAGACCGGTGAAGCACTTTTTTCGCGATGGGTTTCGCGCCGGGATTTTTAGCCATGAGAACCGCGACCCGATAATCGCGGACGAAGATGAGCGGGAGAACAACTCGCGTTCGCGTGCCGCGAAGCTGCGGTACGCGCGCCTCGCGATGGTGCCGCCCGAGGTAAGCTGAACGGTTCGCGGCTTAGGTACGGCCTTGCTGGCGACGGCGCACTTCTCAGAGTGAGCTGCAGGGGCCACGCTGCGCGGGGGGTGGAGGCATTGTCCTAAGTACGCCCGGTGGCCGGACGAAGCCGGGGTATGACGCATTATCGGGGGCCGTAATTATAATATAAAAACCAGAGTTATGTTGCTGTCTCATCGTCTTGGTTGCGGTGCAGCAGCGCGGCCACGGTGGCCAGCAGTTCCTCCACTTCCACTGGTTTGGCGATAAGAGTCTAGAAGCCCGCGTGTTGGGCTGTAGTTGGGGGGCTTCTGGGCGCGCGAAGGCGGTCAGAGCCGCAGCGGGTATTTTCATCCGTCCCTTGCGGACGGCGGCGATGAAGTAGTAATCCACAGACCTGCCCGCAGGACGCGTGTAGACTCGCTTCACATGAAAAAACCCGCGAACTCGCGGGTTTGAGGGGGAACAATGATGTTAAGTAAAACGTTAACTGCCGGTGAGGATGACGGTATACTTTTCGTTATTATACTGCCGAACATTGTCCCAGTTTCCATCGGGGGGCCCGCCGGCAGGAGCACCGGGGAGAATCGGGAGATAAGCAGCGTGGCCATCCATAAAGCCTAGTACAGCCTTATTGATATCGTCGTAACCGTTTCTGATCGCCGCGTTAACGTTGGCGTGATTCATGGTGATATCCGCCCATTCGTCGTTGAGCCAGACCAATCGCGAGGGCGAGAACGCGTCTGCCAAGCGGAGCCGGCGCATTGTTTTATCAAAGACCGCAGCATTTATCCCACCGTTGATACCTGCTTGGAGATGGGCTTGCTCGACAGCCTTGTACTGCCACTGGTAAGAGGTGCCGGTGTCTTCGAAGGAGGACAGAGCGTTGCCAGAGGGAAGATTGTTGCGCTTGGGTTTGTTGTTGGTTCCTGGATCTTCGTATTGTCCCCAGTTTTGTTGGTGACCGATCTGGTCGCTGGGATCCCTGAAGACAGCAAAACCCTTGGAGAACCGTTCGCTAGCGTTAGACTGAACGTTCGTACGACTATTGGGGGCCACTACTTCGTTGGCATAGAGATACTGATTAAGCGGCCGGTTTTCCTGAAAGATATCAAAGCCAGGCTGAACCGTGGGCCAATACTGCCCGGTCGTCTTTCCCCAGGCACTCCAGGTGCAGACCCCGAACAGACCGGAAGTGTAAGCAGCGGGCTTGGGGAGCGGCCCGAAACGGCCGGTCCAAGTAAGCGTGATCGGCAGCCAGCCTTTTTGATCGGACTGGTAGGTGGAGCCAGCCAATGCGATGGACCGTACGTTACTCAGCGAGATGACCTGCTTGGCAGACTTGCGAGCTTTGCCGAGCGCGGGGAGTAGAACACTGATCAGCACTGCGATGATGGCGATAACTACCAGAAGTTCAATCAGCGTGAACCCGCCGAGCTTACGGGCGATGGTGTGACGACCAATTTGATTGGTCATGGGCGAGTCTCCGTTATTTGCAAAGAGTTTTTTTATCACGTTTCTAACCCTGTTTCGGAAAAACCAGGACGTTCGATTTTGAACCAACCACATCAACCCAAACTGCACGACCCAAACTGCACGACCCGAACTGCACGACCTCGTGCCCATTAATCTCCACTGTGACCGTGCCAAACAGGGCCGCGTACTTTGTCAATAACTGATTCCGCTCACTTTAAGTACTTTTCCATCGACCGATTCCGACCGCAAATTTCTTGCATTGTCCTACATCATGCCAACGGGGGGCACATCGTTGGGCGATCAATTACCCCACCGGCGCGTCACCTTAATGGGCAATAGTCTGAAATCGCTCACCAAACGAAATTGCGGTCGACCTATTCGGAGCACCGTTAACGGCGGACTGTAGAATGCCGCCAATACTCTGATATCAGTGACCATACGTGAGACAAACCCAACAGGTTCCCTGAACACCATCTTCACAATCAAGTCGCGCGGGCAGCGTAGCACGGCGGATGCACCGCTAAGAAGCGTGATATTCGGCCGCACGAGACGCAAACTGGCTGCGGCCGCGGCTCCAAAGGCAACTGCACTAGCGACATAGCCGGGAAACAATGCGGTGCTTGCATCCGTATGAGATAGAGCAGTCGAGTACGGTTTCACGGAGAAGTCGGCCTTTTGGTCTTGGTGCTCTATACAGTTAGGGCGAGATTCAGTCATAGTGGCTTAGCAAAAGTGTCCGGCCTGGAAAATCGTGGGTCTGATAAGCCAAAAGGCAAGGGCTATTTGGTCGATAGAGGGTCTGTACAGAAGTGAGTCGATCGGCAGTTTTGACTAAATGAGCGAAAAAAAGCCAACCAGTTCTAACGCCAATGGCCTTCCACAGTCGCCAGCGGACCCCACCAAGCCCCTCGTGCCGCCAGCGCGCGTGAGCGGTCGCACTAGTGCTTCAGGCGAAGGGCGGGGCTCGAATGATTCGTCGGTTATTGGTTTGCGACCTGACGACGCGGAAGGGAAACCGATTAGTCGGCCTTCACCCGTCAGCAGTCCGGTTCCGGTGGGGGCTGGGGCCAACCGCCGCGGCGATACGAGTCGCATGGGTTCGCTGGGTTCGACGGGGCCTGTGGTTCCAAGTGCTGACGAAGTTCGCCAGGAAGTAGCGAAGCAGGGCTCGAACATCGACACGATCGTGGGCCGGATGGCCATCGACAATCAGCTTGCTACGCCCGAGGAGGTGCAGCATTGCCTTGAGTTGGCAAAGAGCGTCGTGCAGGATGGGAACGAGCAGAGCTTGGCCCAGCTGTTGGTAAAGAATGATTATATTACGCGTCGGCAGATGTCGCGGTTGCGAGAGATGGCGCAGGCGGAGAAGAGCGGGCAGAAGATCCCCGGGTACAAAATAATTGGCAAGCTGGGCGCGGGCGCGATGGCGACGGTGTTTAAGGCCAAGCAGTTAAGCCTTGACCGCATGGTGGCGATCAAGGTGCTGCCGCGAAAGTTCACTACTAACCCGCAGTTCATAGAGCGGTTCTATGCGGAAGGGCGCGCGGCGGCGCAGCTGAACCACCCCAACATTGTTCAGGCTTATGACGTGGGGAAGGCCGGCGATTATCATTTCTTTGTGATGGAGTATGTCGAAGGCTCGACCGTGTACGACGAGATCACCAAGATCAAACGTTACACCGAGGAGGGCGCCATTGAGATCGGGATGCACGTGGCCGAGGCGCTGCAGCATGCGCACGAACGCGGGCTTGTCCACCGTGACGTGAAGCCCAAGAACATCATGTTAACCAAGATAGGGATCGCGAAGCTCGCCGACATGGGGCTCGCGCGGGCGATGAGCGACAAGGAAGCGGCGGAGGCCGAGCAGGGCAAGGCGTTTGGCACACCTTATTACATCAGCCCGGAGCAGATCCGCGGCGAGATGAACATCACGCCCGCGGCGGATATCTACTCTCTGGGCGCAACGCTTTACCACATGGTGACGGGCAACGTGCCCTTTGACGGGAAGAATCCATCGGCGGTAATGCACAAGCATCTTAAGGAAGCGCTGATTGCTCCGGATCATGTGAATCCTAAGCTTAGCGCGGGGCTCTCTGAGGTCATCGAGATGATGATGGCCAAGGACGCACGCGCTAGATACCGCTCCTGCAAAGATGTAATTACAGACCTGAAGGCCGTGAAGGCCAAACAGCATCCGCCGCTGGCGCACAAGGATTTCGGGGTGGGCGACATGGCGCACATCGCCGCGGCGGAGGCGGCGGTTTCGATCCAGGACATCCCGGTGAATCAGGCGAGCGTTGAGCCCGCGTACAAGCAGTGGATGGTAATCGCTCTGGGCGCGCTGTTGCTAATCAGCGTTACATTTAATATTGTTTTGTTGACACGGGCCGGTTAGGCCTAGTCCCTACGTGCGCCTGCGGCCCGACCCGCGTCGGCCCCCCCCGCCCCGGTTGCGCCGCGCAGCACTAATGCCGGCCGCTGGCGGAGATGTTCCACAAAATTATATTACAAACCGAGTTGAACGCGCTTGGCCTCCCACTCGGCCTGCTCGCGCTTGTTGATCGTGCTCAGCTCGCCCTGGCCGCCGTGCTTGAGTGCACGGATAGCGTCAATCTCCAGCCGGGTCAAGTGCATCGCCTCGAAATGATAATCTCGCCAGGCCTGCATAGTGACGGGCACCACGGGTTCGACGAGTTTGTACATCGCCGCGGCGTATTCGCGGATCTCAAGCTGGGCATGGCTATCCAGCCGCAGGCCCATGAAGTGTAATAAGTTATGGAGGTCGATCTTCCAGTACCACTCTGTGTACATGTTCACGGGCAGGCCGATGCGGGCCATCTCGCGAGAAACCCCCTTGCTGGTCAGATCAATATATTTCGTATACTGCGATTCGACAGCTTTGAGGAAGTCGATGAACTCGGCGGCGGTTGCCACGTCTTGCTCGTGCGTGATGTTGAATGTCTGCTCGCCGCCTTGGCGGTTGCTCGCGCTCTGCTTGCGCACGGAGTCGATGGAAGGGGTGTAGAAGCGATCCGGCAGGATTGAATAGCGGCCGGAGTATTCATTTACGTTCGCCGTCCGATGGCGGATCCATTGGCGGGCGATAAAGATGGGCATGCAGACATGAAACTTAAACTCCACCATCTCAAAGGGCGTGGTGTGGCGGTGACGTAATAAATAACGAATCAACCCCTGGTCTTCGTTGATGTGCTTGGTGCCCTGGCCGTATGACACGCGCGCCGCCTGAACGATGGCTTGGTCGGCGGTTTGGCCGTCGGGCACGAGGCGGGGCATGACATCTACCAAGGCGATAAAGCCATGGTCCAGCACCGAGAGCTCAAGCCGGCTCGCGCCATTCATGATATCGCGGAGCGAGGATTGATCGCTGGCGACCACCCGGATCTGCTGGGATTCAATCGCGGCGGTGGTGACTGATTGGCGGCCAAGCTGGTCGGTGGGCTGTTTGGGGAGCTGGTGGGTGGCGGTTGCCCCCGGTGCGGTGTGTAAGGAAGGGGAACGTTCAGCCGGGGGGGACATGCCCGATCGTAGTGAGCGGGGACGGAGGATTTCCTATCGCGTACCTGATACGCGCAAGGGTTTCCCCAAGCATCGGAAGTATGGGGAGAAAACGTAAGTTAAGTCTTACTGCGCAGGGTTGATTTGAGGCTCAGGAGGCGCGCGTACGCCGCGTTTGAGGGTCGGATTGAAGCAGGTAGTGGAGGCGCCTGCGCGCCAAGCCCGGTGAGTGCGCCCCGCAATACATTCCAGTGGCCGCTGGGGCGCAACCCGGCGAGGCGGTGGGCGTGGAGCCAGCCGAGAAGCTGGCCGCGGAGGCGTGTGACGCCGCGGGCATGACGTTTAGCCAGCCACATCCAGTTACGGGTTGAGAGTTTAAGCCAACGGTCGCTCTTGCGTGCAGCGATGTAACTATCGTGCCAGACGAGCCAATCGCGGCAGAAGACGACATCGTGGCCAAGACCGAGGATTTTGAGGGCGAGATCGGTATCGTTGCGGTAGAGGGTGTAGCCAGTTTCGTAGCCGCCGACTTGTCGCCAAAGTGCGGTTCGGATGAGGTTTCCGCAGCCCATATCGGGCCAGTTAGATTGTGGGCCAACAAGCGCGCGGGCCTCGAAGGGCCATTCAAAGGCCATTGTGCGGGGGTGGCGGCGGTGGAGCATGACTCCGCCGGTACCGGAGTTCTGGGCGAGAAAGCTGGCTGCTGCCTCAATGCTCCCGGCCTGTGGCCATGAGTCATCGTCAAGAATCAGAAGCAGCTCGTGCTGGGCAAGGGCCGCGCCGAGGTTGAACCCCTCGAGAATGACATTTTTCTCAAGGGCAAGAAATTGAACTGTTGGAAAGTCAGCCCGCACCATCGCGGCGGAACCATCAGAAGAAGCATTGTCTACCACAATGACCTGGCCCGCGCTGGCCCAAGGTTGGCCGAGCACTTGCGTGAGGGTGTGCCGCAGCGCTTCGCGCCGATTGAAAGAGAGGATGACGGCGGAGACGAGCATGGGCAAGGGCGCGGACCAATGGCGATGGGGCGTGATCCGGAGATTCTACGTGGGGAATAGAGAATTTCCAAAGCGGCTTGCGGCGAGGTGTCGCGCCGGGTCGCTATGGTTGCCTCGGCCCGATGCGGGGATTCTGCGAGCTTCTCGCGGGCAATGTAAATAGGTCGTTGATGTAACGTTTGCGGTCGCGCGGTTTCATTTTCTGGAGCAGCACCATGGCAAAGAAAGTAATTGCAACCAAGAAATCCGGGGTCAAGAAAACAACCGCCAGCAAAGCGGCGGCTAGCAAACTCAAGGCGGGCGCGGGAAGCAAGGTCGCCACTGGCAAGGCCGTAGCCCAAAAGAGTTCTAAAAGCGGCGGTAATGCTTCGGGAAAGAAGACTAGTAAGAAAGCCGCGGGAAAAGCCGTAGAGTCCAGGAAACCTCGCGTGGCCGAGAAGAGCGCGCCAATTGAAATTTTTGTTGCCGGACCCGGCCCACGGCCGATCGGTAGCGGTGGCGGGGTGAGTGTGATGGAAATTGGCACGGAGCTCGTGCGGCGGGTGAACAGCGGCAACTACGAAACCGGAGGCGAGCTGTGGAGCAACAACCTGGTGAGCGTGGAGGGCGTGGGTGTAAGCTTAGCTTGGTATGGGATGGAGGCGGTAAAGGCGAAGAACGAAGAGTGGTACCGCACCCACCGTGTGTATGGGTGCAGTGCTGAAGGCCCATATGTGGGCGCGACCGGGTTTGCCGTCAAGCTCCAAATGGATGTGGAAGACACGCAAACTGGCGGCCGGGGCATAATGACCGAGATCGCGGTATACACCGTGAGAGAAGGCAAGATCGCACAAGAAGAGTTCATGTACAGCATCTGAAGCTCGGAACATTAGACGGCTGATGTCCCGGCGCGACTGGAATGAAGCGTCCGCCGGCTATACCCTGCGGTTGGAATGCGGTTATTGGTTCAGGCGGCCACGCCGGGTGGGCCGCGAGATTCGCGTGTTAGGCGGTCTTGGGGGTCATTTGACTGAACGTGGCGAGAAGATTAACGAGCGGGCAGTTATAGTTCGTCCTTCGCCAGCCGATTGCTTTTGATTTTGTGCGCTAAAGGTTAGCGCGTTGGCTGGGTTTCCTCGCATCTAGTCAGGGAAATGATTTGGAACTGCTCGTAAACCCTTTCATTCTGTATTTTCTTTGTGCACTCGGTGCTGTAGGCGTGTGTCTTGCGCTTCCACGCCGCGGCGTAAGTCCGCAGATTCTGGGTGCGATTCTCGCATCGACGGCGGGGGGTCTGGCGCTGGTGGCACTAGGCGCGATGAATCCGACACAGCTTCCCAACGTTTATTTTTATGTCTTCTCATCGGTTGCACTGGGCGGCGCGTTGCGGGTGATTACTCATCCTCGGCCGGTGTATGCCGCGTTGTATTTCGTACTGACGGTGATCGCCACGGCGGGGCTTTTTCTGATTCTCTCCGCCGAGTTTATGGCTTTTGCGTTGATCATCGTGTATGCCGGGGCGATCCTGATTACGTATTTGTTTGTGATCATGCTGGCAACGCAGGCACCTCAGGAGGGCGAAATTGAGGTTTTGACCGAATACGACACGTCTGCGCGAGAGCCGATCGCGGCAACGGTTGTTGGGTTTTTGCTATTGGCAGTGCTCTCAACGATGATGTTTACCGGGGTCGCCACGCTCAAAGCACCCACAGCGGAGAAGCGCGACGGGATGACGGATTCTTTGCTTGCGGATACGCCCCGGAAGATTGAGCGAGCCATGCGGTCAGCTGGCACGCTCGAACCTGGCGAGCATGTAAAGATTGACACGGCGAGTGGGACAGCTCAAATCGATTTTGCAGCGAGAACTGTTGCCGTAACAGGCACCGACGGGGAGGGGCAGACGAGGCTCGCGGCCCTACCGACAAACTTAAGTTTATCCAATGCTGAGCGGCTGGGGTTCAGTCTGCTTCGCGACCATCCTGGGGCCATTGAGATCGCGGGTGTTATCCTACTTATGGCGATGCTGGGGGCGGTCGTGCTGAGCCGCAAGCAGGTGCAGATTGATGAAGATGCGAAGCTCTTGCAGTCAAGGTCACTCGCGGCGAGCTTGGCGAAATCGAACATCGATAACCGGACCAACTCCGGCGGGGGTATCGCATCATGAGCTTGCTGATAAACTCGGTATTTTTGGGCCAGGCGGGGTTCCCCGCAGAGTTTTCTGCCCCCGCACTTTCGCACTACATTCTCGTTTCGGCGTTGATGTTTATCATCGGGCTGATCGGGTTCATCACGCGGCGGAACCTGATTGTTATGTTTCTGTGCACGGAACTTATGTTCCAGGCGGCTGGGATCGCGATGGTGGCTTTCGGGCGTTACCACCTTGACCTTACCGGGCAGACCTTTGTGGTCTTCGTGCTGACGGTTGCGGCGGCGGAGGCGAGCATGGCGCTCGCGCTGATTGTGCTCTTGTTCAGGCGCAAAGAGTCGCTGAACGCGGAAGAATGGCAAGATATGAAGGGCTAAGTTGCCGCGCATGAGCGGCTTGGGCGCGTGGGGGTGAAATGCGCGAGTGTGCCGAGGCGTGTACAAGCGGTGTTGAAAGGAACGCGGAAGAACGTTGATGTTATTAACTCACATTCTCGCTGCGGGAGCGATTCAAAGCCAGGGCATCGCCGAGCAGGCTGGCTCTGGCTTCGCGCAAACCTTGGGAGTTGGCTTAACTTCTGGACTCAGCGCCGGGCTTGCCTCGGGCGTGGTTGGCAGCGCGGGGGTTGCGATCGCGGCGGGGCATTGGACGACCTCGCTCATCGTGCTGTTGCCGCTGCTGAGCTTTGTGCTCTGTGCTTTGTGCGCTGCGGGGCGCGTGAAGTCGAAGTTACCTGCTTGGATTACTGTAGTATGTTTGGGCGGGGCCTTTGCGTTTGCGGTGCATAGTTATCTTGGCCTTGATGGTCATATTGGTGGGGGTGAGGGTGCGGCGGTACATGGCGGGGTTGCTCAGATAACGCACCTTTTTGACTGGATTAACTTCGCCTGGGGGAGTGGACCCGGCGAGCATTTCATTGCCAGCTTCGCGTTCTATGTTGATACGCTGACGTGCTTGTGGATGTTGTTCGTCACCGGGCTTGCCACGCTGATTGCGTTGTATGCAAGCGAATATATGAGCCACGACGTTGGGGCTGGATATTGCCGCTTCTTCGCCGCGTTTAGCCTGTTCGTCTTCTCGATGGCGTGCTTGGTGATGGGCGATAATCTTCTCCTGCTCTACTTGGGCTGGGAGGGGGTTGGGTTATGTTCGTACCTATTGATTGGTTACTTTTACAAGAAGCCCAGCGCGGTCGCGGCGGCCAAGAAGGCGTTCATCGTCAACCGGATCGGCGACCTCTTCCTCGCGCTCGGAATTATGCTCTGCTGGGTACACTTTGGCAGCATTGAGTATAAAGAAATTTTCGCCAAGGCCGCACCATACATCGAGCTCCTCAAGCAGGGGAACATCGATAGCATTCCGGCCATCGCCCAGCTTATTCCCATCCTTTTGATGTTGGGCGCGTTTGGTAAGTCGGCTCAGCTTCCGCTTTACGTTTGGCTTCCCGACGCGATGGAGGGACCGACACCGGTCTCGGCGCTGATCCACGCGGCGACGATGGTGACGGCGGGCGTTTACTTAATTGCCCGAACCTATCCGCTGTTCTTAATCTCGGAGCACGCGCTGCCGATCGTTGGCTGGGTGGGAGCGCTGACCGCGCTGGTCGCCGCGACGATCGCGATGGCCCAGTTTGATATCAAGCGGATCATGGCTTACTCGACGGTCAGCCAGTTAGGATACATGTTCGCAGGGCTGGCGGTGCTGACGAGCACGGGGGCCGCGGCTCACGTGTTTACGCACGCATTCTTCAAGGCCATGCTCTTTCTCTCTTGCGGGGCCGTGATGCATGGGTTCGCGGGTCAGCTTGATCTCCGCAAGCTGTCCGGCGTGGGGTCGATGCCTGGGTGGCGGGTCGTGGGAATCGCCATGCTAGTAGGGTGCCTGAACCTCGCGGGCTTTCCCATCATCACTGCGGGTTACTGGTCAAAGGACATGATTCTCGGTGAGGCGTTTGCAAACCCGCACACCATCGCGATTGGTTGGATTTTGCTGGTTACGGCTGGGCTCACGGCGTATTACACCTTCCGGGTTTACTTCCGGGTGTTTGTCGGGCCGAAATATTACGAACCGGGCGATGAGCTGCACGCGGATGGCGGCGACCACGATGCTCACGCAGCGCATGGCAAACATGAGGGCCATGCCGGGCACGCACATGCGGGGCACGCGGGCCATGCGGGACAAGAAGCTCATGCAGATCGCGGGCACACCGGAACCGCGTCACACTTTCATCCGCACCCGCCGGGTTGGGCAATTAACACGGTGCTGGGCGTGCTCGCCGTCGCGGCCTTTGTTGCGATTATCCCGGTGACTATGAATCCGTTTAAGTCGGCTCCTGCGGCGGGCGTCAACGCGGCGACCGCGGGCGAGCACGAAGCGCACGGTGGGTGGATCGGACATTTGGTTCAATCATCGACGGCTGCAACTGTCGGAACCGCTGCCTACTTGGAAACCCACGTGGACGGAGCGGCGCATTCTGGCCAAAGTAACTCTACGGATGCGGGCCATGCGGGAGCGGGGCACGCGGCCCATGCCACGTTCTTCGGTTTTGAGGCGCATAAGGCGATGATGGTGGTCTCGGGGATCGTCGGGGCGATCGGTATTTTGGTTGCATTCATGCTTCACTATGTCGGCCGCACGACCGCCGCACGGTCAAAGGCCGATGCGATCGTGCCGCTCCTGGGCCCATTAGCTTACTGGGCACAACGTAAGTGGTTTGTCGACGAGTTTTATGACATCCTGATCGTTAAGCCACTATGGGTGCTGTCCAACATCTTCGCGCTGGTTGATAAGTATCTGGTGGATGGGTTGGTTGATGCGTTCGGATGGGCCCCGCGGGCAGTGGGCCGCACGTTGCGTCCGAGTCAGAGCGGCGAGATACACGGCTATGCCCTTGGCATGGCCGGGGGCATAGCGGTTTTATTGGTGATTGTGCTGCTCGTAACTTTACAGTGAGTGGTTGCTCGCGGTACTTTAGTTTCACTTCCTCGTCGGTCGTTTGATCTTCCCCCGTAGTTCCTGCCTTGCCTGTTCACGCATGATCCTGCTAGCTCTCATCGCTCTCCCGCTGGTCTTCGCCGGGGTGGTCGCCGCGGCGTCGCCCGCTGCATCGCGGCGGATATCGCTCGTCGGTATGCTGGCGTGCTCTGGCGCAACGGCCTGGGCGATGTATCAGTTTCCGTGGGCTAAGGGTGAGCTCTTCGCATTTGCTTACAGCGTGCCTTGGCTCTCTGAACTTGGCATCAGCCTGACGGTGGGGGTGGATTCAATCTCGATGATGCTGGTGGCCTTGACCGCGCTGCTGGGGCCCATCTGCGTGGTGGCCTCAAAGACCGCGATTACGTCGCGACAGAAGACCTTTTACGCTTCACTGCTGATTTTGCAGGCGGCGATGTTCGGGGTGTTCGCGGCCCGCGACCTTATCTTGTTTTACATCTGCTTTGAGTTCACGCTCGTGCCGATGTTCATACTAATTAATATCTTCGGCTCTACCAATCGCAAGCACGCCAGCATTAAGTTTTTCCTTTACACCTTCACGGGCTCGGTTGTAGCTTTGGCGGGCCTGGTGTACGTCGCGTGGTATAACGCTTATCAGGCACCCACGATTGGGCGGGAGGCGCTGGTCGCGGCGATTGAGGCCGGGACTCTCACGAGCGGCGGCGGAGTTTGGACGTTCGATATCGCGGCCCTGGGCGAGGCGGCACGGTCGATGCCGATCAAGGAGCAGTCGTGGGTGTTGCTGGCGTTGATGTGCGGCTTTGCGGTGAAGGTGCCGCTCTTCCCGGTGCATACATGGCTGCCGCTGGCGCACACGGAAGCGCCAACGGCGGGTTCGGTGATTCTGGCGGGGGTATTACTTAAGCTGGGAACATACGGCATTTTGCGGTTTGCTATTCCTTTCGCGCCGCAGGCGATGATCGAGTACGCACCGCTGATTGCAATGTTATGTATCGTTGGCATCCTGTACGGCGGCTTGATCTGTTGGGTGCAGACCGATGTCAAGAAGCTAGTGGCGTACTCGTCGGTGGCCCACCTTGGCTTCTGCGTGCTCGGGCTAGCTGCCTTGAACAACACGGGCATCACCGGCTCGATCCTTTATATGATTAATCACGGGCTCTCAACCGGTGCACTCTTCCTGTGCATCGGAATGATCTATGAGCGCTACCACACACGATCCATGAAAGAGCTGGGCGGGCTGGCGGCGAAGATGCCGATCTGGTCAACCTTTATGGTCTTCTTCGCGATGGCCTCGGTGGGGCTGCCCGGGCTCAATGGTTTTGTCAGCGAGTTTATGTGCCTGCTCGGAGCGTTCCAAGCCAGCAGCGCGTGGGGAAGCAGCACGGGTCGCACAGCTGAGGGTGTTATGAACGACGGGCTGTGGGGATCGGCGGGAGCCGTGCATGTCGGCTCGACCGCGGGGAACCTGGGTCCGTGGTACGCAGCGATCGCGGGGATCGGCATGATCATCGCGGCGATGTACTTATTACTTATGATCGGCAAGGTGGTCTTTGGGCCGCTGGTTGAACCTCACCGGCATGACCATTCCCATGGTGGGGCACACGGTGGGTCGGCCAGCAAGACAGCCGGGAAGACTGAGGCGGGGGCGCACGCAGAGGTGTTGCCGCGTGATATTAACTTGCGGGAGATCGGGGTGCTGGTGCCGCTCGCGGCATTGTGCATCGCGCTGGGGGTGTATCCCAAGCCCATGCTGGATGCACTCCAAGCGCCGGTGACGCAAACGGTCAAGATTATCTCTGCGGCCCGTGCCGCGGGAATTCCGCTGGTCGCGGCTCCGCTTGAGGGGCAGACCCCGGGTCTTCCGGCGCCAGAGGCAAGCAAGGATGTGGCTGAAGTTAACTTAAATAATGT
>Ga0105046_10011553_pt1 | contig 13724 bp, 14 predicted proteins | sample MAT03_FD_78385 | JGI IMG/M metagenome (GOLD analysis project Ga0105046, IMG submission 78385) | Freshwater microbial communities from Lake Fryxell liftoff mats and glacier meltwater in Antarctica - MAT-03 (megahit assembly) | ecosystem: Environmental > Aquatic > Freshwater > Ice > Liftoff... | reverse complement strand
TGACAAGGATTACATCATCTCCGATGGCGAGGTGAAGATCGTCGACGAGTTCACCGGTCGCGTGCTCGACGGGCGTCGGTGGAGCGAAGGCATTCACCAGGCCGTCGAGGCCAAGGAAGGCGTCAAGATCAAGGAAGAGAACCAGACGCTGGCCACCATCACGCTGCAGAACTACTTCCGCATGTACGACAAGTTGTCCGGCATGACCGGTACGGCGCAGACCGAAGCCGCCGAGTTGGGCAATACCTACGAGCTGCAGGTGGTGCCCATTCCCACCAACAGGACAGTCGTGCGCGCCGACCAGGCCGACCTCATCTTCAAGACCGAAAAGGCCAAGTTCGAAGCCGTCGCCACCGACATTGCCGAGAAGTTCGCGAGGGGCCAGCCGGTTCTGGTCGGCACCATCAGCGTCGAGAAGAGCGAGAATCTGTCGCGTCTGCTCAAGCAACAGGGCGTCGACCACGAGGTGCTCAACGCCAAGCAGCACACACGTGAGGCGATGATCGTCACGCAGGCTGGTCGCCTCAACGCGGTCACCGTCGCTACCAACATGGCCGGTCGCGGTGTCGACATTCTGCTCGGTGGCAACCCGGAAGGTCTCGCCCGTCACGAGGTCCTCAAAGAGGGCTACAGCGCGGACGTGATGGTCGACGACTTCGCACTGCCCGTGCCGTTGGACCAGATGCCCGACGAATTCAAGGAGGCCCGCACGAAGGCGTTCGCTCGCTATGACGAACTGCTGGCCGAGCTGAAGGTGTCGTGTCGGGCCGAGGGCGACGAGATCCGTGCGCTCGGTGGTCTGTACGTGCTGGGCACTGAGCGTCACGAAAGCCGCCGCATCGACAACCAGCTGCGCGGTCGCAGCGGTCGTCAGGGCGACCCCGGTGAGAGCCGCTTCTATCTCAGTCTCGACGACGAGCTGATGCGCTTGTTCGCCACCGGTGCCCTCAGCTGGGTGATGGGCCGCGCCCTGCCCGACGATGAGGCCATCGAAGCGAAGATGGTGACCAAGGCCATCGAGCGAGCGCAGACCACGGTCGAGCAGCGCAACGGCGAGATCCGGAAGAACGTGCTGAAGTACGACGAAGTGATGAACGAGCAGCGCAAGGTGATCTATGCGCGCCGCGACCAGATCCTGGAAGGCCTCGACCTGAAGTCGGCCGCGATGGAGTACATGTCCGATGCACTCGACGCCCTCATCGACACGCACTGTGTCACCGAAGCCGCCGACGAGTGGGACCTCGACGGGTTGGTCAAGGAACTCAAGACGTACTGGCCCAACGACCTCAACGAGACGGCACTGCAGGCCCACGACGACGCCGATGACCTTTTCGACATTGTTCTGGCCGACGCCAAGGCGTATTACGAGAAGCGCGAAGAGGAGTTGACCCCCGTGGTCATGCGCGACGTCGAGCGCCAGGTGATGCTGCGCATCATCGACCAGCGCTGGCGCGAGCACCTCGAAGAGATGGACTATCTGCAGGAGGGAATCAACCTTCGCGCAATGGGGCAGAAGGACCCGCTCACCGAGTGGCAGCGCGAGGGCTACGAGATGTTCGGGCAGATGATGAAAGGCATCGCGCAGGACTTCGTCAAGTACGTCATGCACGTGCAGGTCATCCGTAAGGACGAGCCTTCGCAGATCGTGCAGAACGTGCAGCAGTCGTCCAGCGACACCGCCCCAACCGATGGCATCGCCGCGGCCGCTCGTGCCGCCGCCGCAGCTGGTGAGATCCCGCAGGAGGCTGCCCCGGCTGCCCCCGCCGTGACGAAGCAGCAGACCGTGGTCAAGGACGAATGGTCCAAGACGCCGCGGAACGCGCCGTGCCCCTGTGGCAGCGGCAAGAAGTTCAAGTTGTGCCACGGCGCAACCCTGTAGGGGTTCTATGCGTGACTTCACCGATGAGTTGAAAGACCTGCGTCGCCGCCTGGGGGAGGCCGAGGGCTACCTCAAGATCGACATCGGGCGTTCGCGACTGGCCGAGCTGGAGATGGAGGTCTCGCGGCCCGATCTGTGGGACGACCAGGAGCTGGCCAAGAAGGTCAACGGTGAGTACTCGAATGTGAAGAGCGACCTCGACACGTTCGATGGTCTCAGTCGCGAGCTGGAAGACGCCGAACTGCTGCACGAGATGGCCCGTGAGCTGGACGACGAATCCCAGGAAGCCGACATCGAGAAGGCGGCAGCGTCCATCAGTCACCAGTTGCGCCAGCTGGACCTGCGCAGCCTGTTCACGGGTGAACACGACGAGGCCGATTGCATCGTGCAGATCAACGCCAAGGACGGTGGCGTCGACGCCCAGGACTGGGCCGAGATCCTGTTGCGCATGTACGGACGCTGGGCCGAGGTGCGCGGCTTTGGCATGGAGATCGACGAGATCAGCCCTGCAGCCGAGGCCGGTATCATGTCGGCCGAGTTCACCCTCACCGGCCGTTACGCATACGGGTTGATGACCGGCGAGCGCGGCACGCATCGACTGGTACGCATCAGCCCGTTCGACAACCAGGGCCGTCGCCAGACCAGCTTCGCCGCAGTGCAGGTGTGGCCCGTGATGGACGCCCCCGACATCGAGATCAATGAATCTGACATCGAAATGCAGGTTTTTCGGGCCAGCGGTGCCGGCGGTCAGCACATCAACAAGACGTCATCGGCAGTCCGGCTCATCCACCGGCCCACGGGCATGGTTGCCAGCAGCCAGGAAGAGCGCAGCCAGCTCCAGAACCGTGAGAAGGCACTGAACCGGCTGAAGGCGATGGTTGCGGCCAAGATCGAGGAAGAGCACGACGCCGAACTGGATCGGATTGCCGGCCGCCAGGCGCAGGTCGGATGGGGCAGCCAGATCCGATCCTATGTCGTGCAGCCGTATCAGATGGTCAAAGACCTGCGCACCGAAGTCGAGACCAGCCAAATTGATGCCGTGCTCGGCGGCGACCTGGATGAGTTCATGGAGGGTTACCTTCGCTGGCGACGCCGGGAAGCCGAGTGAGTGAGCTACCGTTGTCACACTTGCGGGCGGCACGGCGACTGATTTCACGCGCGGAGATGCGTCCATGATCAAACTAGAGAACGTCACCAAGACCTACAGCCACGATGTGACGGCGCTGCAGAACGCGAACTTCGACATCGCCAAGGGCGAGTTCGTGTTCCTTGTCGGCCCGTCCGGGTCCGGTAAGAGCACGATGCTGCGGCTGATGAACCGTCAGGAGCGCCCCGAGAAAGGCGCTGTCTGGGTGGCCGGCCGCAACATCAACGACATGCCCGACGCCAAGGTGCCGCATCTGCGGCGCAACATCGGCAACATCTTCCAGGATTACAAACTGCTGGCCAACAAGACGGTGTTCGAGAACGTCGCCTTCGCGCTGGAGGTCATCGGCCGCCCGCGACACGTCATCCGCCAGCAGGTGCCGGCTGTGCTCGATCTGGTCGGCCTCGGTGGCAAGCAGGAGCGCTTTCCGCACCAGTTGTCAGGCGGTGAGCAGCAGCGTGTGTCGATTGCGCGTGCCTTCGTCAACCGCCCGCTGATCCTGCTGGCCGACGAGCCCACGGGCAACCTCGACCCTGCCACCGGCGAGGGCATCATGCGGTTGCTCGACCGAATCAACAAGACCGGCACCACCGTGGTGATGGCCACTCACGACCAGCGGATCGTGAACATGATGCGCAAGCGCGTCATCCAGTTCGACCGCGGTGTCATCGTGCGCGACCAGGCCAGAGGGGTGTACGAATGATCTCCCGTATCCGCTACACGTTCCGCGAGATGTGGGCCAGCCTGTCGCGCAACCTCACACTCACGGTTGCTGCCGTCATCACGTCCGCGGTGTCGCTGCTGATGGTGGGCGGCTCGTTTCTCATCCAACGCGCCTTCGACAACCAGCTCAAGCTCTGGACCGGTGGCGTGGAGATGATCGTCTACGTGAAGCACGGTGCCGACGATTCGCAAGTCCAACTGATCGATGCGGCGCTGGTGAGCCAGAAATCTGTCGTCGCAGGGGCCACCTATTGCGATGAAGCGTGTTCGCTGGATGTTGCGCGCACGCTGTTTGCCACTGATCCGTCCGCGCTCGAGCAGCTCACCCCGCAGATTCCTTCGTTCTTCAAGGTGAAGCCCGTCGACCAGGGCAGCAGCGAGGTGTTGCGGTCACTCAAGACGGAGTTCTCGGCGCTGCCCAACGTCACCGACGTGCGCACGCCAGACGATGCGGTCGCGACGCTCAGCCGACTGAAAGACATCATCGGCGTGCGCATTCTGGTCGTCTCGGTGGTCCTTCTGTTTGCCTCGGCATTGCTCATTTGGAACACGATTCGAACGGCCATGTTCGCACGCCGACGCGAGATCGAAGTGATGAAGTTGGTGGGTGCCACCAACTGGTTCATCCGGTTGCCCTTCATGTTGGAGGGGTTGCTGCAAGGCATCGTCGGAGGCGCCTTTGCGAGCGGTGTCTTGCTGCTGGCCAACTCGAACTGGACCAGCGGAGTGTCGGGCTTCCCGGTGAACTCTGGTTTGCGCGCGTTCGTCGTCACCGACGGATACCCGTACTGGGTGTGCCTCGGGCTCATCGTGCTGGGAGCGCTGGTCGGCGCAATTGGTTCGGCAACAGCTGCCAGCCGCTTCCTCGACGTGTGAGTTGATTGCCTGTGTCGTTCGGTGCGTAGGGTCCAGGCCCATGGATTACACGCAGATCATCTACGAGGTTGCCGACCACATCGCCACCGTGACGCTCAACCGGCCCGAGCAGCTGAATGCGTTCACCAACACGATGATGCGCGAAATGCTCGACGTGTTCGACCGCGTCGATGCCGACGACGATGTACGCGTGGTCATCGTCACCGGCGCCGGTCGCGGGTTCTGCGCCGGTGCCGACCTGTCCGGGGGTGGCGAGACGTTCAGTCGCGGTGGCAGCGACGAAATCCCTGCCGACGTCGGCATCCCACGTGACGGCGGGGGTCTGGTCTCTCTGCGCATCTTCGACTGCAAGAAGCCGGTGATCGGCGCCATCAATGGTGCAGCCGTCGGTGTTGGCGTGACGATGACGCTACCGATGGACATCCGGCTGGCCAGCGAGCACGCCAAGTTCGGGTTCGTGTTCGCTCGCCGCGGCATTGTGCCCGAAGCCTGCTCGTCGTGGTTCCTGCCGCGATTGGTCGGCATCAGTCAGGCAGCGGAGTGGTGCTACTCGGGTCGAGTGTTCCCTGCCGCCGAAGCACTTGCCGGCCGCCTGGTACGTAGCGTGCATTCTTCCGAGGAACTGTTGCCGGCCGCGCGCGCTATTGCCGCCGAGATCGCGGAGAACACCTCGCCGGTCAGTGTCGCTCTGACCCGCCAGATGCTGTGGCGGATGCTGGGCGCTGAGCACCCGATGGAAGCGCACAGGGTGGACTCGCGCGGCATCCTTGCTCGCGGTCGCTCCGCTGATGCGCGCGAAGGAGTAGTCAGCTTTCTGGAGAAGCGGGCGCCGAAGTTCCCCAACACGGTCAGCGCCGATCTGCCTGGCATCTTTCCGCCTCACGAAACTCCAAAGTTTTCGTAAAGTTGCTCACACTCAGTGCCGATCTACTCAACGGCGGCGGGGGAGACGGGACCCTCGCCGCCGATCAAGAGCAGTAGGAGCACGGGATGAGCACGACAATGACAGAGCGAAGCACGACTGGGTCGACAACGACGGCAGTTGGCCTGCGGACCGGCGACGTGATCGAGATCGAGATTGCAGGCGAGATGGCCTCGGCGATGGTGTTGCTGGCCAGTGGCGACGCGGTGATTCTCGACGCATGTGACGGCAGCACGCCGTTCGTCGCGCGCCTCGGCGACCTCGGCGACGTTCGCGTCTTCGATCCTCACTGTGCCTGACCGTTTCGATCGAGGACCGTTTCGATCAACGACTCATACAATTCGGGCATGAGTGATGCCCTGGTGCCCGAGCCCGACGCGACGGAGCCAGTGGAGGTTTCGCTGTACGAGGCTGCCGGCGGAATGCCGTTCTTCGAGGCTCTCGTTGATGCGTTCTACGAGGGTGTGGTCACCGATTCGGTGCTTCTGCCGCTGTATGCATTGGACGACATCGACGGTGCTCGCCATCGACTGACGCTGTTTCTTGCGCAGTACTGGGGCGGGCCGACCACCTACATGGACGAGCGTGGCCATCCCAAACTGCGTATGCGGCACATGCCCTTTCACGTCGGGCCTGCAGAGCGCGATCACTGGTTGCTCCACATGGCCGCCGCCGTCGAGCGGGTGCCGTCGTCGCCCCAGATTCGCGAGCGGCTGATGGCCTACTTCGTGCCGTCAGCCGAACATCTGCGCAACGACACCGGGCTACCGATCAGCAGCGCTCGCACTCGCTGAGCGCAATTGCCAACAGGCAATCGCAGTTGCCGCAGCCACGTTGAGGGAATCCACGCCGTCCTGCATCGGAATACTGACGCGATGGGTGGCCGCTTCCATCGTGGCCGGCGTGAGGCCACCGCGTTCCGAGCCGACGATGAAGGCCATCCGCTCGGCGTGAGGAACTTCGTCGAGCGGCAGTGCATCCGCCGCTGGGGTCAGTGCACACACGACGACGCCTGCTGCGCCCAACGTGCTGACCGCGGCGGCGAGATCGTCGGAGCGGGCATGGGGCAGATACAGGGAGTGGCCCATGCTGACCCGCAGTGCGCGGCGAGCCAGTGGGTCGGCGCTGGTGCTGTCGAGCAGTAGCCCATCCCAGCCGAGCGCGAGCGCGTTGCGGGCGATGCTGCCGATGTTGACGGGGTTGTCGACGGCCTCGACGATGACCAGCCGCTGTGCCGAAGAGACCAGGTCTGCAACGGTGGCCCGCGGCGGCCGTTGAAAGAGGGCGACCACGCTGTACGGCATTCCCAGCTTGGTGATAGCCGCCCGCAGGCGCTCGCCACCGGAGTAGATGGGTACCAGCGCGGCAAGCCGCTCGACAATCGCGGGCGGGTACTTGGCATCGACGAGTGCCAGCACGGGCACGCACCCTGCCTCCAACGCTCGCTCGACGACCAGGTCGCCCTCGGCCATGAACAACCCGTCGCCCCCGTCGTCGCGCCGCTGCGCACGACTGGTCAGCCCGCGTTCGCTCAGTCGAAACGGCGCGACACGCGGGTCGTCGGGGTCCTCGATGACGATCACTTGCGATGACGCGTCAGTAGTGCCAGGGATACGGACTCCAGTCGGGGTCGCGCTTCTCGAGGAACGAGTTACGACCCTCCTCTGCCTCGTCGGTGCCGTAGGCAAGGCGGGTGGCCTCACCGGCGAAGATCTGCTGGCCGACCAACCCATCGTCGATCATGTTGAAGCTGTACTTCAGCATCCGTTGGGCCGTCGGGCTCTTGCCGTTGATCTCCTTGGCCCATTGCAGTGCGGTCCCTTCCAACTCGGCGTGCGGCACGGAGGCATTCACCATTCCCATGCGGTACGCCTCGTCGGCGGTGTACTCGCGCCCGAGGAAGAAGATCTCACGGGCGAACTTCTGGCCCACCTGGCGGGCGAGATATGCACTTCCGAAACCGCCGTCGAAGCTGGCCACGTCGGCGTCGGTCTGCTTGAAGCGCGCGTGCTCGGTGCTGGCGAGCGTGAGGTCGGCTACAACATGCAGGCTGTGCCCGCCGCCGGCCGCCCAACCGGGGACCACACAGATGACGACCTTGGGCATGAAACGGATGAGCCGCTGCACTTCCAGGATGTGCAGCCGGCCGGCGCGCCCTGGTTCGATCGAGGCGGCGGTGTCGCCATCCGCATACTTGTAGCCGTCCTTCCCCCGGATTCGCTGGTCGCCGCCGCTGCAGAACGCCCAGCCGCCGTCCTTCGGCGACGGGCCATTGCCGGTGAGCAGTACACAGCCAACATCAGTACTCATCCGTGCATGGTCGAGCGCGGTGTACAGCTGGTCGACGGTGCGCGGCCGGAAGGCGTTGCGCACCTCAGGGCGGTTGAACGCGATACGGACGGTGCCGTGCTCGACGCTGCGGTGGTACGTGATGTCGTCGAATGCAAAACCGGGCACCTGCTGCCAGGCGTCAGGATCAAAGATCTCGGAGACCATGCCCGCCACTCTACGGAAACGCGCCCGCCTCACCCATCTTCCCCGAACCTGTCGCGGCCGTGATCACCAGGGTTGGTGGGCGAGATGCGACAGGAACGGGGAGGGGTGCAGCCGAGTCAAGCGTTCCCGTCGCGGCCTTGGTGACATCGTTCGTAGTCACGGCCGCGACAGGAACGGCGAAATGGCGGCGGTGCTACGTTCTCACCATGCCTCACGCAGCGATCAACGGCCAGAGCATCTACTTCGAAGACACGGGCGGCGACGGCCCAGTCGTCGTGCTGGGGCATGGGTTCCTGATGGACCACGAGATGTTTGCGCCACAGGTTGCGGCGCTGCGCGATCAGTACCGGGTGATCACGTGGGATGAGCGCGGGTTCGGCCTGACCGAGTTCGACGGGCAACCGTTCACCTACTGGGACTCGGCCAGCGACTGCCTGGGCCTGATGGACCACCTCGGCCTGGAGACTGCGGTTGTCGGCGGCATGAGCCAGGGCGGCTACCTGTCGCTGCGAGTGGCGCTCACTGCCCCCGAGCGCGTCACGGCGCTGATCCTGCTGGATTCTGGCGCCCACCTCGACAGCCCGGAGCAGTTGGCTGGTAACCAGGGAATGGTCGACATGTGGCTGGCCGTCGGCCCGGTGGACGATCTCGCCAACGCGGTGGCCACAGTGATCATCGACGACGCCGACGAGAACCCGAAGTGGATTGCCAAGTGGAAGGCAATGCCGAAGGAAGCGCTCACCGAGCCAGCTCGGTGCCTGCTCACTCGCGACGACGTGAGCCCGCGCCTCGGCGAGATCACCTGCCCCGCCCTCGTCGTGCATGGCACCGAAGACACTGCGATCACGATGGCCGACGCAGAGGCGATGGCGGCGGCGCTCGTTGGGTGCGGCGGCGTCGTCAAGGTCAGTGGTGCCCACGCCGCCAACCTGACCAACCCCGAGCCGGTCAACGCAGCCATTCTCGATTTCCTCGCCGGTCTCTCCGCGTGAAGTCGTTGCAGATCTTCGGCGTCGATGGTCTGCCGGAGATCGAGCCAGGGGCCGATCTGGCCAGCTCGATCCTGCGCGCTGCCGCCGATGCGGGCCAGCCGTTGATGGACGGTGACGTGGTGGTGGTGACCTCCAAGATCGTGTCGAAGGCAGAGGGTCGTACGGTTGAGCTTGCCGACATCGAGCCATCGCAGTTCGCCCGCGAGTGGTCGGCACAGTGGGGCAAGGACCCGGCTGTCACCGAACTGGTGCTGCGCGAGTCGAAGCGTGTTGTGCGTCAGTTGGGCCCGATCCTGATCACCGAAACGCATCATGGCTTCGTGTGCGCGAACAGCGGAATTGACCAATCGTCGTCCGGTGCCCACGGCCGGGCGGTGTTGCTGCCACTGAACTCCGACGACTCTGCGCGTCGTATCCGGGCGGGCTTTGCCGCGGGTGACGTGAATGCGGCCGTGATCATCTCCGACACGTTCGGCCGTGCCTGGCGTGAAGGGCAGACCGACATCGCCATCGGTATTGCCGGCATGCAACCGATTCTCAGCTATATCGGCCAGGTCGACCCGCACGGCCACGAGTTCATGGTGCAGGCGCTGTGCACGGCCGACGAGCTCGCTGGTGCGGCCGAGCTGGTGAAGGGCAACCTGTCGCGAGTGCCGGTTGCGGTGATTCGCGGCCACGCGTGGGAACAAGATGACACCGCAACGATCGCGCCCGTATTGCGCGACCAGAGTCGCGATCTGTTCAGATAGCTCCATGAGCGACGTCGAGCTGACCAAAGTCATTGCTGCAAGCCCCGAGCGACTGTATGCGTTGGTGAGCGATCTTCCTCGGATGGGGGAGTGGTCGCCAGAGAACAACGGTGGCAAATGGTTGCAGGGTGCCACCGGGCCCGCTGTTGGTGCGAAGTTCAAAGGCAAGAACTCACACGGCCGCCGACGGTGGAGCACCCTTGCAACCGTGGTGACTGCCGACCCCGGCCGCGAGTTCGCATTCGACGTCACCTCGGCCGGCCTCAAGGTCGCGCAGTGGGGCTATCGCCTCTCGCCTGTCGACGGAGGTACCGAAGTCACCGAGTACTGGACGGATCACCGCTCGCCGATCATTGCCAAGATCACCGGCCTCGTGGTGGGAGTATCCGATCGGGTCTCACACAACCGAGAAGGCATCGAGCAGACGCTCGAACGCCTCGCCGCTGCCGCTGCCGCTGACGCGGAGTGACCCTCACACAGCGAGGAAGTCCTGCACGGCCCGGACTCCTTGCTCGGGGAAGTTGATGTTGAGACCAGCGATGCCCTGCTCGAGGAACGCAACGTATGCGTCGTAGTTCTCCAGGCGGCGGTCGTTGGGCCACACCCAGATCGGGAGGCCGTCGGCCGTGGCGCGTGCAACCAGTTCGGGTGTGATGACCGTCAACCCGCTGAACTCGGGGGGCAGTTGCAGGATGCGCATGCCGTCGGGAATCGGCGTTTCGTTGAGCACGTAGGCGGTGAGCACGTTCAGCCCGGGGGAGACCTCGATGTCCGGTGCAATCGAGTGGAAGTAGCTGACCACCTCGTCGTCGAAGGAGGCCACGACGCTGGCGTCGGCGCGGCCGAGTTCGACGAGTTCTGTGGCCAGCACGTCGGCGGCGCGACGGGCGATCTCGCCCTCTCCCTTGATCTCGATGTTGAGCGGCAGGTCGGGGAACCTCTCCACCAACTCGCGCAGCGTGGGGAGTGCGAAGTCATCGGCGGTGTAGCCCTCCGGCGCAGGCTGTGAGCCGGTGCGAATGCCCCGGTAGAGGTAGACGTCGTCAGGGAGGTCCCGACAATCGGCGCAGTCGGTGCTGAACCAGTAGGCGGCGTCGAGCTGGCGGATCTGGTCCATGGTCATCGAGGCCACAGCGCCCGCACCGTTGGTGTTGCGATCCAAAGTGTCGTCGTGCTGCACGACCAACTCGTCGTCGGCAGTGATGTTCAGGTTCAGGTCGAGCATGTCGACGCCTGCCTTCACGCTCTCACTGAACGCGAACAGCGTGCTGGCGGGGAACTCGTCCTCGCCGGCGGTGTGGGCGAGCACGATCGGCCGCCCGATGGTGAGCAGCTCGTCGATCGTGGCCGCGTACGCGGGGGTGGGCTCCGTCGTCGTGGTCGTTGCCTCAGTGGTGGCGGGCGCTTCCGTCGCAGGTGTGGCCGTAGTGCTCTCGACAGCGGCCTGCGTCGTGTCACTGCCGCCACTGTCCCCACCGCCGTCCGACGAACAGGCTGAGAGCAGTAGGAGGGAGCAGGCGAAGGCGGCGAGGCGTCTCATGCCTGCAGCTTCGCGTACTCCACTGCGATTGCTGCGGCTGTGGCCGCGTTGTTGCGCACCAACGCCAAATTGGCCACCAGACTGCGGCCGTCTGTCCGCTCGACGATGCGCTTGAGCAGGAAAGGAGTGACGTCCTGGCCACTCACGCCCTGCACATCCAGCTCGCAGAGTGCTTCCTCGATGAACGTGCTGATCTCAGCAGCGGGGATCTCGTCGGCCGTCGGAATCGGGTTGGCGATGCTGATGCCGCTGGAGAGGCCCAGCACATTCCAGTTGGCGTGCAGTACAGCCGCCAGGGCTGCGGGTCCATCCACCCGGCGGGGTGCCGGCAGCCCGCTGTCACGGCTGTAGAAGGAGGGAAAGTCGTCGCTGCCGTTGACGATCACCGGCACCCCCAACGTCTCGAGCCGCTCAAGAGTCAGCCGAATGTCGAGGATGCTCTTGATGCCGGCAGAGACGACAGCCACCGGGGTGGCAGCCATCTCGGTGAGGTCGGCGGAGATGTCCATACTTGTGGCTGCTCCGCGATGCACGCCACCGATGCCACCGGTCGCGAAGACATGGATCCCAGCTAATGCTGCAATGCGCATGGTTGCGGCAACGGTGGTCGCGCCGGTGGCGCGGGTGGCGACCAGCCACGGAAGGTCACGAGTCGTTGCCTTGTGTACACCCTGTTCGGTGGCCAGGCGTTCCAACAGCGCAGCGGAAAGGCCGACACAACACTCACCGTCGATCACCGCGATGGTGGCGGGGGTAGCGCCGTTGCTGCGGACAATACCTTCCACCTCGACCGCCATTTGGACGTTCTGCGGGTACGGCATGCCGTGACTGATGATGGTGCTCTCGAGGGCGACCACCGGCCGGCCGGCGGCGAGTGCCTCAGCCACCTCGGGCAGGATTGTCAACGTCTGTTGGCTGGTCATCGGGCTCCCCAACTGAAGGTTTGTTTGAACAACTTGAGGCAGACGAACGCCTCCGCCTCAAGGATGTCGTCTCTTCCACGCAAACGCGACAGCAACGCCAGGAGATGTGCGTCGTCGTCGGCGACCACCTCGAACATCAGGTCGTAGCGGCCCGCGGTCGCAACGAGGTACTCGACTTCGTCCATCGCGGAGAGGACCGCTGCGGTGGTCTCGGCGTCGCCGCTGACGCGAGCGCCGACCATTGCCACCCTCCGCATGCCCAACGACAACGGGTCGGTCACGGCGACGATCTGCATCACGCCTGCGTCCGTCAATCGTTGCACACGCTGGCGAATTGCACCTTCGGTGAGGCCGACTTCGGCAGCGACCTTGGTGAAGGCCATCCGTCCGTCCGCCTGCAGCAGCTCGATGATCGTCCGGTCGATGTCGTCCAGCCGTGCGGCGCTCATCGGATGGTCACCGGCTGACCCGCGCCCTGATGGCGGGGGAGGTCTTGACGGACGGCGAACTCGCGGCTGACATCGGTGAGCGCGGTACGCAGTGTCCTCTCGATGAAGGCGAACTCCTCCTCGCCGGCGATCAGTGGGGGCGAGAGCGTGATCACCGGCTCGCCGCGGTCATCGGCACGACAGATGAGACCGGCCTCGTAGAGGCGTGGCGAGAGGTAGTCGCGCAGTAGCCACTCTGCCTGCTTGTCGGTGAAGACGCCTCGGGTGGCTTTGTCGGGGACGAGTTCAATGGCCAAGAAGTAGCCGTCGCCGCGTACATCGCCGACCAGCGGGATGTCGAGCAGGCCTTCGATGAGCCGCTTGAAGCGGCCCTCGTTGGCCAGTACGTGGCCACACGTGTCTTCCCGCTCCAAGATGTCGAGGTTGGCGTTGGCGACGGCACACGAGACCGGGTGCGCCCCGAAGGTCTGGCCCTGCATGAACGTGGTTGTGTCGTTGAGAAATGGCTCGGCCAGGCGATCGCTGATCATCACGCCGCCGAGTGGGGCGTACCCGGAGGTGACCCCCTTGGCGAACGTGATCATGTCGGGCTGGTAGCCGTAGCGCTGGCTGCCGAACATGTGGCCGAAACGCCCGAAGGCAGAGATGACTTCATCGCTGACCAGCAGAATGTCGTACTCGTCGCAGATGTCGCGGACCCGTTTCCAGTAGCCGTCGGGCGGTGTGAAGGCGCCACCGGTGTTCTGTACCGGCTCCATGAACACCGCCGCGATGCTGTCGGGTCCTTCCATCTCGATGCGCAGCGCAAGGTCATCTGCGCAGCGCAGGGTGCAGGTGTCGCCGGCAGCGTCGTGTGTGCAGTCGTTGCAGCGGTAGCGATACGGCGTCTGCACCTTGATCGCGCCGGGCATCAGCGGCTCGAAGGGGGTCTTGATGGACGGCACGCCCGTGAGGCTGAGCGCTCCCATGCTGGTTCCGTGATACGCCAGGTAACGCGAGATCACCTTCGTGCGGCCGTGCTGGCCAAG
>Ga0105046_10011552_pt1 | contig 13724 bp, 9 predicted proteins | sample MAT03_FD_78385 | JGI IMG/M metagenome (GOLD analysis project Ga0105046, IMG submission 78385) | Freshwater microbial communities from Lake Fryxell liftoff mats and glacier meltwater in Antarctica - MAT-03 (megahit assembly) | ecosystem: Environmental > Aquatic > Freshwater > Ice > Liftoff... | reverse complement strand
GATTCAACAACCAACATCTAACAACCAGCAACCACCAACCACGAACGAACCACGAACCAGCAACCAGCACCCTACCTGACCGGCAACGGCACACTGCAGACGTCGATGTGCCCGGCAGGATGTTTGTACCACTCGTCCCGACGATTGCGGCGCGCCTCAACCAAGGCACTGAAGCTTGCGGTGTCTGTACGCAAGACTTCGATGGCACTGCGTTCGGCGGCTGCAACATCCGCGGCAATTAGCACCCGTTTAATGGGTATTCGTTGCTCGGCTTTTTCGTAAAAGCCCAGTGGCCCAGTGCCACGTGGCAGGCTGGAGAGTAATTCCATGCCTCTGAGCACTCGCCCAACCACGGTGATATTGCGATCCAATTGGCGGGGTGCATGGCCAATCACCACGTACAACTCGGTACCGCCGCCGGAATTGGCGTCGTTATCACGACCGACGCCCAAGCTGCCGTAACAATGACTAAGCCAGGCGCGCCCTTCGTCGCGTGCGGCCGGAAAGCCAGCGCTGAAACCCGTTTGCGCGGCATAGCCGTCCTGATCGGGCAGCGCCCTAAAGTTGAGATCGCGGCTATCGGGGCGAGTGAACTCGGCATTGAGCGTGCGCACGCCGGCCGTCAGTGGCTTGCGCAGCGATTCTTTTTCGGCATTGGGGTCGCCCCATTGCGCGACAAAATTGTCCTGCACGCGCAAGATCGCCAAACCATCGTAATAACCGGAAGCGGCCAATTGCAGGATGTTGGCCACATGCTGCGGCGCAAAATCAGGCGCCAACTCGATGATCACTCGGCCAGTTTGCAGCTCCAGATAAAGCGTGCGTTTCGGATCTGGCCGACGCCAATCGCTGGGCACACTGGCTTCCAACACCTGCGCCATGGTCTGCGTGGCGGCCACAGGTGCAGCGCTGGCCACATCGCACAGCCCGCGCTTGAAATGAATGGATTGCGCCTGCTCGACTGCATCTGCTGGGCCGGAAACCAGCGCATGCAATCCTTGCGCATCGCGGAAATATTCGATGCGCTGCGGATCGTGCTGCGGGTTGCTAAACACAATACGATCGTCAGACTGCTCGGTCGCCAAAAAAACCACTGCGGGGCGGCCACCGGGTTGCGCCATGTAGGCGTAGCCATCTGCTTGTGGTTCCACACGCAAGAATTCGAAGCCCGTCAGTTTCTGTCCTTGGAAACTGCGCGCCACCGCGAACATGCGGCCATCGTCCGCCGCGGTCCAACGTTCCTCGAAACGCATCTCACCCTGCTGCGCGCACCAGTCACCGGCCATGAACGTCGGCGCCGCAGGATTGGCCTGCAGAGTCGTTGAGCTTAGAGCCGCGCTAAAAACCGCCGTCGCTAGCCTCATCGTGCACCCCTGTCATCTCACCGTCGGATTTGCAGTCTACAATCGTGCGCGGCACAGGAATAACGGGAATAGCGAAGTCCAATCCAACGAGGACAGTCCAATGCAGGCAATCTGGAATGATGAGCAAATCGCGCTTTGGCAACGACTGTGCGAGCACCGCTTCGAACGTCCACAAAATGGTCTGGATTTGACCCGTCGTTTGGCTCGCGAAGAAGGCTGGAGCCTGAGCCAGGCACGCGCCGCCGTTGATGAGTACCGGCGCTTTTGTTTTCTGGCCTGCGTGGTCGGCAACGAAGTGACCCCAAGCAAAGAGGTCGATGCGGTTTGGCATTTGCACTTAATCCACACGTGGGATTATTGGCAGGTTTTCTGCCCGCAGGTTTTGGGCACTGAGTTACACCACGGCCCCACCCGTGGCGGTCCAGCGGACGATCAACGCTATCGAGCGCAATACGCCGAAACGCTGGCGCATTACGAGCGCTGGTTTAGCGCGCCACCGGTCGCATTCTGGCCCGGCACCGTCGCACGCTTCAGGCCCGAGGCCGCCGTTTTGCGCATAGACCCAAAGCAGTATTGGTTATTGCGCAAACCCGAATGGCTAAGCTTGCCCAGAATGCAAGCGGCCGCAATGGCTTTGTTTGGCCTGATGAGCTCCAAACCGGCGCTCGCGCTGTCCGCCAATCCGCTGGATTGGACCGCGGCTCCCTTTCTGGAGTTGTTTTTGCTGCTGATGATCCTCAGCCTGATTGCGACCACAGTGCTGCGCGGCAAGCTGCGCGACTATGGCCAAGCGCGAGGCCAGTCGCCAGGTGCCTTCGATTTGGCTTATCTGGCCGGCAACGCAACACGCTGCGCCGATGCCGGGATTGCGCAATTGCTGGCCGATGAAGTGGTGGTTTGGGACGGCGCGGCGGGCAAGCTCAAAATCCAAGGCCCAACTTCACGATTGGAGCCACCACTGGACGCCATTGCTCGATGTATCGCGGCTGATGGCAGTCCGGATCGTGTCGTCAAACGCTGCGAAGTTGCGCTACAACCGGTCAAGAAATCGCTGCAAGCACGCGGTTTGTGCCTGGATGACGCCAGCGCATGGCGGGTGCGATCGCTCTCCACGTTGCCGGTCCTGCTGGTTTGCGGTCTGGGTGGCGCCAAAATCATGGTTGGCATCAGCCGCGCCAAACCGGTCGGGTTCCTGATTGTGCTGACCATCATGATGGTGATCGCGGCATTGTTGTTCTTGCTGATCAAACCTACACGCACGCGCGCTGGCGACTTAGCCCTGAAGGACGCCAAACAAAAGCAGGCTCGCGCGCTGCGCGCACCGCGCAAACAGGAGATTGGCATTGCAGTCGCGCTGCTTGGCACCGCAGCGCTGAGCGGCACCGCGTACGCGGGCTACCACACCGCACGTACGCCGCCGTCTAGCGACAGCGGTGGCGGTGGCGGTGGAGGCTGCGGCGGCGGTGGCGGTGGAGGCTGCGGCGGCTGTGGGGGCGGTGGCGACTGAAGAAGAGTTTTGCCTTGTTATGCGCCGCGCAAAACGCTCTCGATGCGCTCGGCCAAGGCCATTAGTTGCAAATCGCTGCCAATGGGGCCCAGTAATTGCAACCCCAGCGGCAAGCCGTCGCTGGTTTGTCCCATCGGCAGGCTCAATGCGGGTATGCCGGCAAAATTGGCAAAACTGGTCAAATCGGCCTGAGTGACCGGCACCGGCGTGCCGAATGCGAACGCCGGCTGCGGCGTGGTTGGCGTCAACAACACATCCACGTCGGCGAACACTCGGCGCGCCTTCAATACCGCCTCGTCCAGTAAATTACTGGCCGCGGCTAAATCCACTGCGCTGCGCGTTTTGGCATAGCCAAGCAAACCGCGTAACGCCGGCGAGAACTTTTCTGGCTGCTCGGCCAAATCATCGGCGTGCACGACGCACATCTGTGCTTCACAGAGCAGCAGACCAGCGCGGCGCGAGCGGCCAAAATCGACATCAGCAAAAGACACCCGCGTGTAGCTGGGCAATAGCACGGCGAGACACTCAAGGGCTCGAACAAAACACGCCTCCACTTGCGCCTCCACCCCGTGCGTGCACAGCCCATCCAGCACGCCGATGCGCAAACCCGAAACCGCCCGTTCGGCATGCGCCAGCGTGACCGAGCGCGACATCGGATCGCCCGGATCCACGCCTGAAATCTGCTGAAACAGCGCGCCCAAGTCGCCGACCGAACGCGCCATCGGCCCGACCGTATCCAAGCGCCGCGAAACGCCTACCAAGCCACGCTGCGAAACCCGCGCCGCGCTGGGCTTCATGCCAACCACTCCGCAATAGGCCGCCGGAATGCGCGCCGAGCCCATGGTGTCCGAACCCAAACTGAGCGCACACAAATGCGCGCTGAGCGCCGCCGCCGAACCGCCACTGGATCCGCCAGCGCTATGACCAATGCGCTTCGGGTTGTGACATCGACCGTAAAACGGATTGTCGCCATCGGCGCCCAGAGCTGCCTCGTGCAAATGCAATTTGCCCAGGATCACCGCACCCGCTCGTCGCAATTTGCTCACACAATGAGCATCCTCGCTGGCGATCCGCCCGCGGCGCACGTCCATACCGGCGGTCAGCGGTAAACCGGCGACGGCGATATTGTCTTTAATGCCAAACGGTAATCCGTCAAGCGGGTGCAATGCCCTGCCCTGCGCGCGCCGCTGATCACTGGCGGCAGCCTGTTGCAGGGCGCCAGCTGCATCCACGTGCAAATAGCAATTGATTGAGCCGTTGAACTTTTCGATTCGGTCAAGATAATCCTGCGTGAGCTCACATGCACTCAACTCACCCGCAGCAAGCGCCGCCGCGGCCGCATTCGCGCCTAATGCAGCCGGTCCGGCCAACGGTGCAAGTAGCGCGTCCGTTATCAGCACTACTTGCCTACCGGCAGCACATGTTGATCGAGAAATTGCACCACGGCTTCACCCATGCGGTCCCGATTGCCCTTTTTCTTAAAACCGTGACCTTCGTCCATCGCGAGCAAATACCAAGCGGTTTGCTGATTGTCCCGAACCGCTTTGACAATTTGTTCGGCTTCGCTGCGCGGCACGCGCGGGTCGTTGGCGCCTTGAATAACCAACAAGGGGCGCTTGATCTTACTGACCTGAGTTAACGGCGAGATTTCCATCAGCTTCTGGCGCATTTGTGGATCCCGTTCGTCACCATACTCTGGTCTACGCTGGTCCACGCGATAGGGATTGGTATTTTCCAGGAAAGTAACAAAATTGCTGATGCCGACAATATTCACGCCGGCGCGCAGTAAATCCGAATAATGCACCAAGGACGCCAGCACCATATAGCCGCCATAACTGCCACCATAAACCACGATCCGCTTGGTATCGAATTCTGGCTGCGTGCCAATCCAGCCAAGCAAAGAGCCAATATCCTTGACGGCATCTTCCCGTTTTGCGCCATTATCCAGTCCTAAGTAGGTTTTACCGTAGCCACTGGAGCCACGCACATTGGGAACAATCACCGCCATTTTGCGCTCACGCACCAAAAATTGAATGAATTCGCTAAAGGCGGGCCGACTCTGCCCTTCCGGACCGCCGTGAATACTGATCAACACCGGAAACGGACCGGGCCCGGTTGGGGTGTACACATAAGCCGGAATCTGTCGCGGCAGATTCATATAGGCCCGGTCTGCATCATGCCCGCCGTAGCGAACGAGTTTGGGCGAAATGAACTGATTGGAATCAAGGCCGCCGGTTTCGCCGCGCGTCCAGCGCGTCAGCATCCCGGAATTTAGCGAGCGCGAGAATACATCTCCGGGGATTTGTGGTCCGCTGACTCCAAAGCCGATTTCCGTATCTGCGTTATTGAAGGCGAGCTTTTGCACGACGCCGTTCTCTAGATCAATCGAACGCAGTTCGGTCATTGCATCAAAACGGTCATAGATGGTGATATTGCTGCTGCCATCAATGTTGCGCAGCACCGCCAGCAATCGACCATCGCTGCTTGGATCAAAAGCCTCCACGTCCCAATCTTGCTTGATAAACAAAGGCACCACCACATTGCCCTCGCGTTCGACCCGCACGATTCCGGAATATTCACCCAGCGCATCGGTGATCACCAGGATATTCTTATCATTTTGGTCAAAACGTGCGGACGAATCAAAACTGCTACTTTCACTAATCTGCACGCGCCGCAGTTCGCCGCTGGCCAGGTCCAGCACGTGGATACGTGCGTCAGTAGCAGAGAACCACTGTTGCACCAATAACTGCTTGCCATCGGACGAAAAATCCAGCGGACGCCAAGTACCACCTGCACCGAGCAGCATGCGGTGTGCAGTGTCTTTGGATACATCACCCAGCCAGATATCGAAATCGCGACCAGTACGGCGCGTGCTGGAATACGCAAATTGCTGGCCATCTTTGGCAAAAACCGCCGATTCGTTACGCGATTTGCCATCGGTCAATAAACGCGTTTGGCCATCGGCGAAATTGATAAAGTGCAGCTGGAAATACTCGTCGCCACCCTGATCTTTGGGAAAAATGGCACCGTTCACTTGGGCATTCGGGCTAATCCAAGCCTGAACAATGGGTTCGTCAAAGAAACTGAGTTGCGTGCGCATGCCTTCGGGTTGGTTTACTTTCACCAACTGCGCCACTTCGCCAAAACGCAAACTGACCAACACGCCTGCATCATCGGGCAACCAACCAAGGAAGGTGGCTGGCCGAGTGTTTTGATAAGCCCTCAAAGCATCAGCCACCGCTGGCGAGCGCTCGGGAATGCCGTCGGCAACCAAGGAAGCTTGTTGCGGTGCCAATGCTTGCTGCGCCAATTCGGGCTTCGGCGCCGGCGCGCTCGCGCAAGCTCCCAGAGCCAAGCCGACAACGGCCACCCCGATCCAGCGCCACTGTTCCAATCGCATGCTGATTACTCCGACAGCCACTAGTGGGGCGAGTATAGGTGGAGCGGGGCGCGCGCCGGGTGCAGGCGCAAGGCTAAAAAGGCGCCAGTGAGCCGCTGCGCAGTGCAGGTTAAACGCGCCACTGCGGGCCGGGCGTATACAAACCGCTGCGTCGCAAACCGCTAGAATGCGCCCCAGACTTTTTCGACGGAGCTAAGTACGCCATGAACTTCGATTTCACCGAAGAACAGTTGATGATTCAAGAAGTTGCACGGCGAATCGCCGTTGAGCGCATCGCGCCGATCGCGGCAGAATTTGATCATTCGGGCGAGTTCCCGATGGCGACGATCAAATTGCTCGGCGAGAACGGCTTGATGGGCATTGAAGTGCCCGATGAATACGGCGGCGCTGGCATGGATTCGATCGCCTATGCGTTGGCGATGATTGAAATCGCTGCCGCCGATTGTGCACACTCAACCATCATGAGTGTCAATAACACGCTGTATTGCAACGGTATTTTGAAGTACGGCACGGAAGCGCAGAAGCATCGATTTGTGACGCCCATTGCGACCGGCCAAGCAATTGGCGCGTTTGCGTTGACCGAGCCGCAATCAGGCTCTGACGCATCGTCGATGCGCATCCGCGCCGTGTTATCGCCAGATGGCAGCTACTACACGGTCAATGGCAAAAAGAGCTGGATCACCTCCGGCCCGGTGGCCAAATACATCCTGTTGTTCGCGATGACCGATCCGACACGCGGCGCCAAGGGCATCAGCGCGTTCATTATTGATACCGATCGCGACGGCTTTCTTCGCGGCAAAACCGAACCAAAACTGGGCATCCGCGCGTCGGCGACCTGCGAAATCGAGTTCACTGATTACCGCATTCCGGTCGAAGATCGCATCAGCAAAGAGGGTGATGGTTTCAAGATTTCGATGGGCGTGCTCGACGCCGGCCGTATCGGTATTGCCGCGCAAGCGGTTGGACTGGCACGCGCCGCCTACCAAGCCAGTTTGGTGTATGCCCGCGATCGGCGCGCATTTGGACAGCCCATTGGCTCCTTCCAGATGATCCAAGCAAAAATTGCCGATATGAAAATGCGCTTGGACGCCGCTTGGTTATTGACCTTGCGCGCGGCCTGGGCCAAACAACAATCGCTGAAAACCGGCGCGCGTTTTTCTACCGAAGCCTCGTGCGCCAAGTTATTCGCATCGGAAGCGGCGATGTTTATCACCCACCAAGCCATTCAAATTCATGGCGGCATGGGTTATTCCAAGGAAATGCCGCTAGAACGTTATTTCCGCGACGCGAAAATCACCGAGATTTACGAGGGCACCAGCGAAATTCAGCGCATGGTGATCGCTCGCAACGAAACCGGTTTGCGGTAGAGAATTTCCGCATTAGCCGCCATTCCCGCGCAAGCGGGAATGATCCTAGTAGTCCATCTAGGAGAAAAATTAGGGTCGCACGGATCGTCATTGCCGCAGTCGCCAAGGCTTCTTCGCAATGACGATTCGGGGGTTCATGGCCTCGCGATCCCGAACTTCACTGTGGACGGACTACTAGTAGCCTGTCCGATTTTCAGCGTCAGATGCGTTGTGTGCCGCAAGGATGGATACAGGCGCGGCGCGCAGCCAATGGCTCTTCCATTGGCAAGGGTCGCAGCGCCGCGGACGCCGTCCAAACGCTCAACCCAAAGGGCCGGAAGCGCTTTTGGCGCACTGCGAAGCAGAAAGACCAATAAAATGCATTAAAACTGCCGGAATATTCGTCACCGCTCTGCGCCAAAAGCGCTTCCGGCGCACTCGCGATGATGGTCCGACAGGCTGCTAGGATGATATTCCTACTGCAGCGCGCCGCCCTTCATCACAAACGCCACCTGCTTGAGCACGGTGACGTCGCTCAATGGCTCACCGTTGACGGCGATTAGATCGGCCTGTTTGCCGGCCTCCAAGCTGCCTATCAAGGCGCTGAGGGCTTTCAGGGCTTAAAGCCTCCAGGTCACCTTCATTTCCGGGTTTCTTGCTTGCTGCAAGCGTTGCTTTGGACGAAAAAAGCTTGACCACATCAATTTGGCTCGCACCCAGTCCTCGTGCATAGGCCCCATCCGGTTCTTGCGCTACAACCTACAACCTCCAAGCACCAACCGGTGACCAATAACCAGCTATATTGAAACGCCTATGCAACCGGGGGGCGACCATGGCGCAGCGCGACTCACAGCTGGCAAGCAAGCTGTCCTACTTTGTGGGTGTGTTCCTGGCACTCTTTGCGCTGTTTGCATTTCTGGCTTGGCGCACGCTGGATCAGGTTCGGGTGAAAGGGCCGCTGTACGAGGAGATCATACTCGGCAACGTATTGATTGCCGATGTATTGCCACCGCCGCAATTCATCATTGAGCCCTTTCTGCTGACTTTGCAATTAGTCGAAGAAACCGACGCCGCGGAAATTACCCGTTTGGTAGATAAGGGTAACGAGCTGCGCATTGATTACGAAAATCGCCAAGAGTTTTGGAAACGCACGCTCGCGCGCGACACCATGGGCGATTTGATGACGGTCACCTCCTATCGCGCGGCGATGGAGTTCTTCCGATTACGTGACGACGATTTTATTCCGGCGATTCGCGCCAATGAGCGCGATCGGGCGCGCCGCGTCTTGGATCAAATGCAGCAACGGTACGACGCGCATCGCTACGCGATTGACGAGGTTTGGAAACTGGCCGAACAACGTAATCTCGCTAATGAGTCTAAAGCGGACGGTCTGGTTCAGAGTCAAATCAGCACTTTGGGCATCTTAGCGCTCGGCATTATATTGGTGGTAGTGATCATGGCGTGGTTTGCGCGCCGCGCTGCCGCCACCTTGAGTCAGCGGGTGCAATTGGTCTCTGATGTCGCCGACCGTGTGGCGCAGGGCGATTTGACCACCGAAGTACCAAGCACCGACGATCGCGACGAAACCGGGCGTTTGCTGTTTGCCATTGGCGCGATGACCTTGAGCCTGCGTGGCTTAGTCACTCGGGTTAAACAAGCCTCAGTCGAATTAATGAGCACGGCGACCGAGTTTGCGGCGACCAGTCGCCAGCAAGAATCCACTGTGCAGGGTTTTGGCGCCTCGACCAATGAGATCGCTGCGGCAGTCAAACAAATCGCCGCGACCAGCCAAGAGTTATTAGCGACGATGGAAGGCTTGAATGCGGTTTCCGGTCAAACCGCAGATTTGGCCGAACAGGGCCAGTCTGGATTATCCAGCCTGGACAGCACGATGGATCGCCTCGCGCAGGCCGCCAATGCGATGTCGGCGCGGCTCGGTGCTATTCGCGAGGAAGCGGCTGAAATTACCGGTGTAGTGACCACCATTTCTAAAGTGGCGGATCAAACCAATTTGCTGTCGATCAACGCGGCTATCGAAGCTGAAAAAGCCGGTGAACAAGGGTTGGGCTTTTTGGTGCTGGCCCGCGAAATCCGTCGTTTGGCCGATCAAACCGCGGTTGCCACGCTGGATATTGAACAAATGGTCAAACAGATGCAAACAGCGGTATCGGCGGGCGTGATGGAAATTGATCGATTTGCCGAAGAGGTGCGCAGTGGCGTCGGCACGGTTGATCGGGTCGGCGGTCAGTTTGGACAAATCATCAGTCAGGTGAAAACCTTGTCGGAGCGTTTTGATACGGTCAATCACGGCATGCGCAGCCAATCGCAAGGCGCCCGCCAAATTGGAGAAGCGATGGGCCAATTGCTCGACGGCGCGCGGCAAACCTCGGTTTCCCTGCGCGAATTTAACGCCGCAACCGAGAGTCTGCGCGACGCGGTGAGCGTGTTAAAACAAGAGATCGCCAAATTCAACTTAGGTCACTGAGCGGCGCTTATCACAATGCTCGCCCTCGCCTTCCGCGCTGGCACTGCTGATCTGGCAATCGCGGCGCGCAATATCGTCGAGGTGTTGCCGCGCATGCCGTTGCGGGCGCCGAGCTTGGCACCTGCAGCAGTGATCGGCTTGTTGCCATTTCGTGGCACCCTAACGCCGGTGGTCGATTTATGTCTGCTGGTGGCCGGCCGACCCGCCGCGACACAATTAGGCACGCGCATCATCATTGTCAGCATCGGCACTGGCGCTGGCGCGCGGCTGATTGGTTTGCAGGCCGAAGACGTCAGCGAACTGATCGATTGCAGCGTGACCACGCGTGGCTTGCACATGCCGGAACACGCTTGGCTGGGTGATCATCTGGCTGAGCAGCCAGGCTTGCCGCAATTGGTGGAACCGGCGGAACTGCTGCCCGAAGCCTTGATTGCGCTGTTTACCCGGCAGCCTGCGCCATGAGCCATCGCGCGCTGATTGAGCGCCTGCAACACCGTTTGGGACTGGACCCAGAGTCGATCGGTCGCACCGCGCTGCACCATGCTATCGATGAGGCGGGTCTACGCTTGGGCGCGCGCGATGCCAACGCGCTGCTGGCGCAAGTGGAACGCTCGGACCAAGATTGGCAGCGTTTTATCGATTGTATGGTGGTGCCGGAAACTTGGTTCTTTCGCGTGCCCGAGCAGTTTGCCGACCTGCTGCGTTTTGCGCGCACTGAACTGGCGCAGCGCCGCCCTTTACGCATTTTGAGTTTGCCGTGCGCCAGCGGCGAAGAAGCATATTCGATCGCCGCAACGCTGCTCGACGCCGGTTTCTCCAGTCAATCTTTTGAGGTGCTGGGTATCGATGTGTCCGAACGGGTGGTGGCGCAGGCGCGCGCCGCCCATTACCGCAGCAATGCCTTGCGCGGTCAGAGTCTTGATCCCAGTTGGTTTGATATGCACGACGGTGTCACCACGCCAACGTCAGCCGTTCGTCGACCGGTCAGTTTTCGGGTGGGCAACGTATTGCAGGCTGGCGTGTTTGCGCCGGGCGAACGGTTCGACATCATTTTTTGTCGCAATTTGTTGATTTATCTGGATGCAGACGCCCGCCGCCTAGCGCTGGAACAGCTGCTGGCGGTGTTGGAAAACGACGGTCTGATCCTGGCCGGACAGGCTGAAGTGCTCAGCAGCATGGATCGCCGGCTACAACCGCTGGATGGTTATGGGCCGCTCAGTTTCGTGCGCGCGCGGCCGCCGCCCGCAGCGGCGCTCAATTTGACCGTGCCGAAGCAAGTGGTGGCTGCCAGCAACCCGCCGCGGCGAGTGGTGAGCGCCGCCCCGCCGCGCATCCGGCCAACGATCGACCAGCCTAATGCGGCGTCGGGCAGCGCGGAGATTTTGACGTTGGCGCGCAAAGACGCTGACGGCGGGCGCTTAGACAGCGCACGTGCGCAGTGCGCCGCCGCGCTGCAAGGTGATCCGGAAAACGCCGCGCTGTGGCTTTTGCTCGGTGAGATCGAGATGGCCAGCGGCGACTTGGAAGCCGCCGACCGCGCCTTGGTGCGGGCCAGTTATTTGGAACGCGATCATTTAGAGGCGCTGCAGCACCGAGTAGCCTTGGCAGAACGACTCGGCAGACCCCACGAGGCCGCGCAACTACGCTCACGATTGCTGCGTTCCCGCCGCACCATGGATTCACCATGAGCACGCCTAGCTCGCACTGCTGGCGGCATATTGGCGTTTATGGCGGCGATCACAGCTGCCCGCGCCTGATAGAGGAAATTCATTGCCGTAACTGCGCAGTGTTTAGCCTGGCCGCGCGCGGCTTGCAAAAGCGCGAAGTCGATCCATTGCCGCCCTTGTCGAGCGCGCTACAGAGCACGGAGCTGCTGGCGTCACGCAGCGTGCTGGGTTTTAGACTCGGCCGCGAGTGGCTGGGTTTAAGCTGCGAACGGGTCATTGAGGTGGCGCAATCTCGGCTGCCGCGGCGGGTCGCCCATCGCGGCGCAGGCCGCTTGGAAGGTCTGGTGGCGGTGCGCGGCGAACTGCACCTGTGTGTTGCGTTGATCGAAGTGCTGCAGTTGGGATCGCGCGCCGATCTCGCTGGCGAGCGCAGCCGCCTGGTGCTGCTGGAATCGCCCAACGCCGCGCCGATTGCGTTTCGGGCCAATGAAGTCAGCGGCTTGCGGCGCATCGACACCGCAAGCATCCAGGAAGTGCCGGCAACCTTGCCGACCGCAATCGCGCGCTGTTTGTCGGGCGTGACCACATTTGAACACGGCCGCATGGCTTTGCTTGACGACAGCGCGCTGCTGGCTGCGCTTGAGCAGGCGCTGTACTCATGAGCGCCTTGATTGAGCTGCTGCAAGGCGAAGTGCGCATGCTGGTTAGTGAATTGCAGGAGAGCGCGCGCTTGGCGCGCACGCCGGCGACTACCGACGAGGCGATGGCGCGTTGGTCCAAGCGTGGCCAAGCCTTGGTCGGCGCGATCAGTGTGCTCGGCCGCGAACCGTGGTCCAAGCTCGCCCAAAGTGTGCATCAGTTGAGCGCTGGGCGCAGCGAGTCTTTGTATGGCGCTGCGGCATCCGCCGCGCTGCAGTTGCTCAGCGAATTTGCCGATGGCCCGAGCGCGCAAGCCGAGGCCTGGCTAGAAGCACGCCTCGCCGATCTGCATGCCCTGCTGCCGGCACTCAAGCAGGCGCCGGTCGAGAGCCAAGCTGACGATGTCGACAACAATCCGCTGATCGGCTTGTTTCGGCAGGAAGTGGACGATCAATGCTCGCGCATGGCCCAGATGCTGCTGCGCTTGGAACAAGAGCCCGATCGCCTGGAGCTTATCGCGCCGGTCATGCGCGCCGCGCATTCGATCAAGGGCGCCTCGCGCGCGGTGCGTTTGGAGGCGGCGGTGGGTTTGGCGCACGCGCTAGAGGATCGTCTGTCTGCAGCGCAGCGCCGCGGTGGCGCGGTGGGCGAATCGCTGATCGAATTTTGCCTAGCCAATGTCGATCTCCTGCGCCAACTGGCACTGCATGGCCCCACGCCGGCGCTGTTGGCGCGTCGCGATGGCTTGTTGGCGCAGGTCGATGAGCCGGCGGCGAGCGCTAATGTCGCCGTCAACGCGCCGGTCATTGCGCAACCCAGTTACATTGCCACCGAAGACAGCGATCCGGTATTGCGCATCAAAGCCAGCTTGGTTGGTCGGCTGATTGCACTGGCGGGCTCTGGCGTGGTGAGCGCGCATCGTTTGCGGCCCTTTGCGGATCGCCAACAACGATTGCGCCAGGGCATCGCACAACTGGGCCGTTTGGTGGACGATTTGCACCATCGACTCGGCGCTCCCGCGCAAAGCACGCCACTGGGCGCCGAGTTGGCCGAAGTGCGCCGTCAGTTGAGCGAAACTCGCCATCAAACGCAGCATTGGATTGATGAATTTGCCGAGTACTCACGCGCCGCTTTTGATCTCAACGAACGCATCTACCAAGCCGCATCGCTAACCCGCTTGCGGCCATTTCGTGATTTGGTCCTTGGCTACCCACGCATGGTGCGCGATCTGGCGCGCCAATTGGGCAAACGCGCGCGCTTGACGATCGTCGGCGAGGCCTTGGAGGTGGATCGCGACGTGCTGGAGAAACTCGACG
>Ga0105046_10011551_pt1 | contig 13724 bp, 12 predicted proteins | sample MAT03_FD_78385 | JGI IMG/M metagenome (GOLD analysis project Ga0105046, IMG submission 78385) | Freshwater microbial communities from Lake Fryxell liftoff mats and glacier meltwater in Antarctica - MAT-03 (megahit assembly) | ecosystem: Environmental > Aquatic > Freshwater > Ice > Liftoff... | reverse complement strand
GTCCAGGCGGACCGCCTCGGGACGAAGATGTGTTTGACCATCGACCGGTACTGGCGCCTTTCGACCCGGGCCCTGGTCCGGTCGTTGGGCAGCATCCAGATCCAGATCTCGTTGTCCTGGAAGCCGCGGGCGGCGGCATCGGCCGCCGTGCGGGCCTCGGCCGGCCCGACCAGGATTACTTTGAAATCAGGCGGCAGTTTTCGGGTGCTCCTTCGCCCAGCGCGCAATGTCACCGGAGCCGGAGATCACTTCGCCGTCATCGGGGATGAGAATCGGCACGTTCTGCTGGCCGCTCAGCTTTTCTACTTCGGCGCGGTCCTTCTTACGGCTGGGCCAGGTCCAGAACATCAGCCGGTAACCACCGACCGTCTTGATCTCGTACTTGTAACCGGCGTCGTCGAGCGCATTGCCGGCTTTGGCGCAGGGATGCATCGCCGCCGGACCGCCTGTCTTGACACCGCAGGTGTAGAGGATCATCGGGCCAGACTACGCAATCTCGATCTTTCCGACCCGCACGAGCGGTCGATCGTCGCCTATCGCGGCCGACCCTTTGGTACGGGCACCCACACCGTCTGCCGGAGCTGGCCGAATCCGCAGATGCCTGCCAGCCCCACTGGAAACCGGTCTGCGCGCTGGCACGCTGATTCCAGCAAGCAACTCAACAAAAGGAACCTGAAATGCATCGCATCGAATCTGTCGCATCACGACACCCCCGCTTCGTCGCTGGCGTCGCCGGTCTTCTGGTCATGGCGAGTTTCGCCGGCGGATGCGGTGAAAGTCCGGCCGATGACCGGACGGTCGCATTTGACCGAACCGCGGTTCAACGTGAAATGGACACGATGGTCAAGGAAGGTGTGCCGGGTGTGGTCACCCTCGTCCGTGAAGGCGACCAGACGGCGACCCTCACCGCCGGTTCAGCCGATCTCGAGACGTCGGCCCCGGTCGAGTCAGATGACAGGTTCCGCATCGGCAGCCTGACCAAGCCTTACGTCGGCGCGATCATCATGCAGCTGGTCGAGGAAGGAAAGCTGTCGCTCGACGACACCGTCGAGGAATTGCTTCCAGGGCGGATCCCGAACGGAGACCGCATCACCCTGAAGCAGGTCATGCGGCACGAGAGCGGTATCGCCGAGTACTTCGGCCCCAAGGTCCTGAAGCCTTACCTCGCTGGCGACCTCGGTCACGTCTGGACCCCGGACCAGCTGATCGACATCGCGGTGGCGGAGGGTCCTTTGTTCCCGCCGGGCACCGACGTCAGTTACTCGAACACGAACTACGCGGTCGCCGGAAAGATCATCGAGAAAGCAACCGGCAAGACACTGGAAGAAGAGATGGAGTCACGGATCTTCGAGCCGCTAAGTCTCGACGACACATCGTTCGTTACCGACGCCGGCATCGAAAAGCCGTTCGCGAACGGTTACCTGGTGGGCAATGGCAAGCCGCAGGACGTAACCGCGCTCACCCCGTTCTACTGGGGTGCGGGCAACATCGTCAGCACTGCCGGTGACGTCTCGGCTTTCTACAGCGCCCTTTTCGACGGTGAACTCGTTTCGGAGGATTCGCTGGCGGAGATGAAAGACACGGTCGCCGAAAACGCTGAAGTCGGTCAGGGTATAGGCCTGGTCGATGGCGACTTCTCCTGTGGGCACGGTTACGGCCATGACGGCTCCGTACCCGGTTACTACTCGGGAGCCTTCGAGCTGGACTCCGGCCGTCAGCTGGTCTTTCTCGCCAATTCGATCACCCTCGACGATACGATCGCCTCGCCGAAGGCCCAGAAAAGCCTTGGCAAGATGGTCGAGGCTGCCATCTGCAGCTGACCCCTGCCTCGCGGAACCGGAGCCGGCGGAGCCTCAGGCCCCGCCGGCTCCGTCCGTTAACCGCGGATCGCTTCCAGGCGTTCGAAAACCTCGGGCAGGTGGGTGAGGTACGCGTTGTAGTCGAAGATCACGTCGAGGTCGAGTTGCGGCGCGGCTTTGCCGATCAGGCCGCGGAACGGAATGCCGTTGTCGAAGGCTTCGTGGGCCGCAGCCTGGCAGGTGCGGTAGGCGTCGTCCCGGGACATACCGCTGTCGACCAGTGCGGTCAGGGCACGCTGGCTGAAAAGGGCGCCGTGGGTCAACTCCAGGTTCGACCGCAGTCGGTCCACATGGACGACCAGGCCGGAAGCAACCTGATTGACGACATGGTGCATGTAGTCGAGGCCGATCGTTGCGTCCGGCAGGATCACCCTCTCCGCGCCGGAATGCGAGATGTCCCGCTCATGCCAGAGGGCGACGTTCTCGAGACCGGTCTGGGCGTAACCTCGCAGCAGCCGGGCGAGGCCGGTGAGCCGCTCGGTACGGATCGGGTTGCGTTTGTGTGGCATCGCCGACGAGCCTTTCTGCTCGCCGCTGGCAAAAGGTTCTTCCGCTTCGCGAACCTCGGTGCGCTGCAGGTGGCGGATCTCTGTGGCGAAACGTTCGATACCTGCCCCGGCGAGCGCAATCGCGCTGAGAAACTCGGCGTGCCGGTCGCGAGGAATCACCTGGGTTGCGATCTCTTCGCGTTTCAGCCCGAGGGTTTCCATGACGCGGCGTTCGATCGCCGGGGGCACTGAGGCGTAAGTGCCGACCGCGCCGGAGAGCTTGCCCATCGCGACCTGTTCGGAGGCGTGGGTGAGGCGTTTCAGGTTGCGGTCCGCCTCGAAAGCGAAACCGGCCATGCGCAGCCCGAAGGTGGTCGGTTCGGCGTGAACTCCGTGGGTTCGGCCGACACAGAGTGTGTCGCGATGTTCGAGCGCCAGCTTGACCAGGTTGTCACGGTAGGCCCGTGCTCCTTCGACCAGGATCTCCCCTGCCCGGGTGAGCTGGGTGGCAAGCGCGGTGTCGAGCACGTCGGAGGAAGTCAGGCCGTAGTGGATCCAGCGGCCTTCCTCGCCGATCGAAGCAGCAACGACGTCGATGAAAGCGGCGACGTCATGGTTGGTGATCTCTTCACGGGCGTTGACGGCTTCGACGGTGAAGCTCGCCTTCTCGCGACAGATCGCGGCGGCTTCCGGCGGAACCACACCCTCGGCGGACCAGGCGTCGGTCGCGGCCAGCTCGACCGCCAGCCAGCCTTCCATCTTCGAATTCGGGGTCCAGACCTCGCCCATGACGGGGCGTGTGTAGCGCTCGATCATTTCGCCTGCCTCATATGCTCAGCACTCGTGCCGCGAGCACGCCTGCGTTGTTGGCACCGTCGATCGCGACACAGGCGACCGGGATGCCCGGTGGCATCTGAACCGTGGAGAGCAGCGCGTCAAGTCCACCGAGAGACTTGCCGAGGATCGGTACGCCGATCACCGGCAGGTCGGTGTGCGCGGCGGCGACACCAGGCAGCGCGGCCGACATGCCGGCGCCGGCGATGATGACCTTGAGGCCGCGCATGCGCGCGTTGGCGCAGTAGTCGATAACCAGTTCGGGGTCGCGGTGGGCGGACATGACCCGGACCTCGTACTTGATGCCGGCCTCTTCGAGGGCGGCGCCGGCGGGCTGCATCTTCGGCTTGTCGTTCTTCGAGCCCATGATGATGCCGACCAGAGGCTGCTCGACTTCGATTTCTTCGAACAGTTCTTCGACCGAAGTCAGGGCCTCCAGCTCGGTTTCTGTGGACTGAAGTGGGTCGTTCAAGTTTTTCCTGTTCCTATCCGGCGGCCCGGACTGCCCTGGTGGCGATGTCCGTCCGCATCTGCTTGCCTTCAAATTTGATTGCCTCAGCCGCATCGTAAGCCCGCTGGCGTGCGGTTGCTGCATCGGCGCCGAGACCGGTCAGGTTGAGGACCCGGCCGCCGGCGGTGACGATCCTCCCATCCGACTCGGCAGTGCCCGCATGGATCACCTCGGCGATCGTTGCCGCCTGCTCGAGGCCTTCGATCCTGTCGCCCTTCGAGGATGACGCCGGATAGCCGGCAGAGGCCAGCACAACGGTGACCGCCCAGTCGTCCCCGAACTCCATCGGCACACCCTCCAGGCCACCCGGTTCGCAGGCGGCGATGAAGACATCGACCAGGTCGGAGCGCAGTCTTGGCAGCACGGCCTGGGTTTCGGGGTCACCGAACCTGGTGTTGTACTCGAGCACCCGAGGGCCGTCGGCGGTCATCATCAGGCCGGCGTAGAGCACGCCGTGGAAGGGGTGGCCGCGGTCTTTCATCAGGTCGATGATCGGCTGGTGAACCATGGCACTCAGTTCGGCCAGAGTCTCCGGAGCGACGGTCGGCACCGGCGAATAACTGCCCATGCCACCGGTGTTCGGCCCGGTGTCACCATCACCGATGCGTTTGTAGTCCTGGGCGGGGGTCAGCGGATAGGCGCGCTCGCCGTCGCAGATCGCCAGCAGTGAGAGCTCTTCGCCTTCGAGGAACTCTTCGAGCACGACCTCGGTCTGGCCGAAGCGCTGCTCGGTGAAGAAGATCTCGACCGCCTCACGGGCCTGCTCTTCGTTCTGGCAGATCAACACACCCTTGCCGGCCGCGAGGCCATCGGCCTTGAGCACGGTCGGGTAGCGACTCGAAACGATCTTCTCCAGGGCTTCGTCGCGGCTGGTGAGCACGGCGTAACCGGCGGTCGGGATGCCGGCTTCCTCCATGGCCTGTTTGGCGTAAGTCTTGGAGCCCTCCAGCCGGGCCGCTTCTTGGCGCGGGCCGAACGCGGTGAGGCCGGCTTCCTGGCAGGCATCGACCACACCTACCACCAGCGGGGCCTCCGGGCCCACGGCGACCAGGTCGATCTCGAGCTCCTTGGCCGTCTCGACCACTTTCGCCTTGTCGCCAGGGTCGAGTTCCGGCAGACAGGTGGCATCGGCGGCGATCCCCGGGTTTCCGGGGGCGCAGAACAGTTCCGGGTTCTGGGGCGAGCGGGCGAGGGCCTTGACGATCGCGTGCTCACGACCGCCTCCGCCCAGGATCAGGATTCTCAACTGGAGCTGCCCGTCGTTTTGAGGGCTGCCGTCTTGTCCGGGAGGCGTCTCAGAGGACTTCGGCGAGCCGCTCGGACGAGAGCGCGGTCAGGGTCTGGCTGGTCATCGTTCCTCGCGATCCCATCTCGATCGAAACCTTGGCCATGATTTCTTCGCTCGGGGCTTCGATCACGGTCACAAAGTCGTACTGGCCGAGGGTCGTGTACTGGGCGACGACCTTGGCACCGAGGGCTTCCACTTCGTGGTTGACCTCGCCTACACGGGAAGGATTGTTCTTGAGGGTCTTCACACCTTCAGAAGTCAGGTTGGTCAGCATCACGTAAGTCGGCATGGGAGTCCTCTCCTAGGTTTCAGATTCAACCTCAGCATATGGCAGCAAAGTGTTGCTGGCTCAGCGCAGCTTCGAAATCAGAGTCGCACAGCGAAGCGAAGCGATTCTGATTCCTTGTGAGGGGTTCGGTCTCGTTCAGGGACCGAAGCCGGCGTGAATGTGATCCTGATGGTCGGACATCGCGAAAGCTGCGCCCGTGGTTCCGTCCAGGTCCCATCCGTAGATCAGTTCGCTCGGCTTGATGCCTTCCGGGAGCGAAGCGAGGTAGATGCCGACTTCGGAGCAGGGACTGTCTACCGACTGGTCGGTGCAGGAGACCCCGTTCACGGAGGCGATGTCCATGGCCCGGCCGCTGGCGTGGTTCGAGACGTTGCCGCTGGCGGTCAGCAGGCTGTGGTCCGTCTTCAATGAGGACAGGGTCAGTGTGTACTCCTGGGTCAGCATCGCGAGCAGGTTGATGATGCGCTGGTCGATCTGGCCGGAAGGGATGTCGTTCTGGGCGGCGGCGTTGAGGATCACCAGGTTGTCCCAGTTGATCTCGGTTGCGTCGGTGGACGACATCGGGAAGGAGATGTCCCATGACGTCTTGACGACGTCGCATTCACCCTTGACCCGATTTGCTTCGGTCTTCACGGCCTCGATGTACCAGGCGGCATGGTTGTGTTCGAACAGTCCGGCATCGACCGTTGGCTTGGACCAGAGCATGCGGGCGAAGGTGGAGATCGCGTCCCAGGGCTCGTCGCGCTGGACGTAGCCGTCGTCGTTTCCGTCGACTCCGTATTTCTTCCATTCGTCCCGGCTCATGCCCATGGCGCCGGTGTCCTTCATCTGCTTGCGGGTCATGCCCCGGCCGTAATCGGATTCGAGCCGGGCGACGGCGGCCAGCGTCCAGATCCCGCTCTGGCCGAGTTCGTATCGGGAGGCGGCGCTTTCGAAGGCCCGCAGGTAGTAGCTCGGGACTTCGAGGGTGCGGGACATGTCCGGTTTGCAGAGGAAGAACTTGAGGTCCTCTTCGAGCTGCTCTTCTTCGGCGGTGAGTGTGCCGTAACAGTTGGCGGTTTCCGTTACGTCCTGGACGTACCAGTCGGCATGGTTGTAAGCCCAGATCGCGTCGTACCAGTCGCCCGGCGCGCCGGCCGCCTGCAGGTAGCGGGCAGCCGCGTGGATCGCGTCCGTCGGGTTGTAAGGGTCTGACTTACCGTCACCGTCGCCGTCGGTGGCGTACATGTCCCAGGTGGAAGGCATGAACTGCATCCAGCCGATCGCGCCGGCATAAGAGGTGACTTCGTTCAGGCGGCCGAAGTCCGTTTCAATCTTGTTGATAGCGGCGAGGATCTGCGGGCCGCGATCACCGAGGCCGTAAGCCTTGGACGCCTCGATGTAAATCGGGATCAGGTTCCGCGGCGGTCCGGCACTGCCATCGCAGGCGAGAACCGGAGTCGAATCGCCGGAGAGGCCGGCGTTCGGAAGTTCGATGGTCGGCGAGGTGTCGGGCGCCAGCTCCTGGGCAGATTCCGGCTGCGGCTGGTCGGGGATGATCTCTTTGGCCGGCTTCTTCGGGCCACCATTCGAGGGACTGTTCTTGGGCGGGTTCTGCTTGCCGGGAGAGGCACCACCGTTGTTGCCGGTCGAACCGGTTGAACCGGTTGTGCCGGTCGCGCCGGAGACCGGAGCCGTGGTGGTCGGCTCGTCCGTGATCGGCGTCGCGCCATCAGCCGAGGCGGCCTGACTGGTTGCCAGGAGTGCTCCCACGGAGATCGTCGCCAGTGCTGTTCTGATTCTCCCCATGACCCCCGGTTACCCCCGGACCTCGCTCACGAGCCATTTCTTCTTTTCCTGGGAAAGGGCGAGACGCAGCTCGGAGCTCGCTCCCGAGCGCATGAGCGAGACACTCACTTCCATGCGGTCACCGGACTTCTTGCCCTGGACGACGTTCAGGACGGTCGCCTTGGGGATGTCGCCGTTGGACGGCTGGCGCGGCGGATCGCTGCGCAGTTCTTTCGAAAGCTTGGTGGTGGCAGTCCGGGTGAAGTTCCTGGCCACACCCTTCTTGCCGACTTCGTAGTCGACGAAGGTCTCGGCGAAGTTGTGGGCCACCTTCAGCGGTGGCGAGTCGGGTACGTCAGCTGGCTTGACCACGGTTTCCGGCAGGGCGTTCTCCTTGTTGCCGGTCGAGGACGAGTCACTCGAGCCACTGTTGGACGAGCTCTTGCTGGACGATTCTTCGAAGTCGGGCACGACACCTTTGAGTTCATCGTCGGCCTTGGCTTCGTTCGGCGAGGTGACCGGAGAGACAGGTACCGGTGCCGGGGTGGTGGCGATCACCGTCTCGGGCTCGAGCGGCACCTGGGCGGTGACCGGCGTTTCGGCATCCTTGGCTTCGTTGTGGAAGTAGACGGCAGCGCCGATCGCGGTGCCGGTCAGGGTGAGCAGCATGGTTGCGCCGATGTACGCGAGCGGGCTGCGGTAGCGAAAGGCGCGGGAGATTCCCGAAGAAAGTTTTTTGAAGGAATCGGCGACCGGCCATAGAAGATGCTTCTCCAGGAACCAGTAGAAGCGCCGGATCGGCCAAGTCAGGCCACCGGGCCTACGGCCCTGGCCATGCGACTCATGCGGCTCGGGGAGCCGATCGTCTGCCTCGTGGTGGCGATTCTGGTCTTCGTTCATCTTCTCTTTGGCCCGATTTCCGCACGTCGCGGACTCAGAAGGGTAGTACGGGAACCCCAAAGGGGGCATAAAGAAGCGTTTTACCGGGCGGGATTCTGCAGGACGTTACGCACCGGTGAACATGAGTTCGCCATCTTTGGCGGAGACCTCGACGTGGTCGCCTTCCGAGAACTCCCCTTCGAGGATTTTCAGCGCCAGGGAATCGATCAGATGCTTCTGGATGACCCGCTTGAGCGGCCTCGCTCCATAGGTCGGGTCGTAGCCGAGGTTGCCGAGCAGGGTCCTGGCCTCCGGGGAGAGTTCGATCTCGATGTCCTTTTCAGCGACCCGCCTGATCAGGCCGTTGATCTGGAGGTCGACGATCTGGCCGATGTCTTCCTTCGAGAGGCGGTGGAAGATCACGGTGTCGTCGATCCGGTTGAGGAACTCCGGTTTGAAGGTGGTGGCGAGCACTTCTTCGACCCTTTCCCGGATCCGCTCGTCGACGGTTTCCCCGGCGATCTCCTGGCTGCCGACGTTCGAGGTCATGATCAGCACGGTGTTGGTGAAGCTGACCGTGCGGCCCTGGCCGTCGGTCAGGCGGCCGTCGTCCATCAACTGGAGCAACGTGTTGAAGACGTCGGGGTGGGCTTTCTCGATCTCGTCGAGCAGTACCACCGCATATGGCCGGCGGCGGACCGCTTCGGTCAGCTGGCCACCCTCTTCGTAACCGATGTATCCGGGGGGAGCTCCGAGCAGCCTGGCGACGGTGTGCTTTTCCATGTACTCGGACATGTCCAGCCGGATGATCGCCTGCTCGGAATCGAACATGAATTCGGCCAGCGCTTTGGCCAGCTCGGTCTTGCCGACACCGGTCGGTCCGAGGAAGAGGAAGGAGCCGATCGGACGGTCGGGGTCGGAGAGGCCGGCCCGTGAGCGGCGCAGCGCGTTGGCGACGGCACTGACCGCCTCCGACTGGCCGACCACGCGGTCGTGCAGGCGGTCCTCCATCCTGATCAGCTTCTCGACCTCACCTTCCATCAGGCGGCTGACCGGAATGCCGGTCCACTTGCCGACGACTTCCGCGACGTCAGCTTCGGTGACCTCCTCGGTCAGCATCGTGCCACCGGCGGCGTGCATCTCACTCATCTTCGATTCGGCTTCGGCGACCGCCCGTTCGAGTTCGGGGATCTCGCTGTAACGCAGCTTCGCTGCCTTCTCCAGGTCAGCGTCGCGTTCGGCCCGTTCGGCCTCACGGCCGGCCTCTTCGAGCTGGGTCTTCGATTCCTTGATCGCTTCGATCAGACCCTTTTCCGACTGCCAGCGGGCCTTCATCTCGCTCGACTTCTCATTCAGCTCGGCGAGCTCGGATTCGAGCGCGTCGGCGCGGCCCTTGGAGGCGGCGTCGGTTTCGGCCTTGAGTGCTTCACGTTCGATTTCGAGCTGCTGGATGCGTCGCTCGACTTCGTCGATCTCGGTCGGCATCGAGTCGATCTCGATCTTGAGCTTGGAGGCGGATTCGTCGATCAGGTCGATCGCTTTGTCGGGCAGGAAACGGTCGGCGATGTATCGCTCCGAAAGGGTGGCGGCACTGATGATCGCCGAGTCGGCGATACGCACGCCGTGATGGACTTCGTAGCGCTCCTTGAGGCCTCGCAGGATCGCGATCGTGTCGGGCACGTCGGGCTCGCCGACCAGTACCGGCTGGAACCGGCGTTCGAGCGCCGCGTCCTTCTCGATGTGCTTGCGGTACTCGTCGAGGGTGGTCGCACCGACCGCGCGCAGCTCGCCGCGGGCGAGCATCGGCTTGAGCAGGTTGGCTGCATCGACCGCGCCTTCGGCCGCGCCGGCGCCGACGATCGTGTGGAGCTCGTCGAGGAAAAGGACGATCTGTCCGTTCGCGTCCTGGACTTCGGAGAGCACGGCTTTCAGCCGCTCCTCGAACTCACCCCGGTACTTGGAGCCGGCCAGCAGGGCGCCGATGTCGAGCGCGATCACGCGGCGGTCACGCAGGCTCTCGGGCACGTCACCGGAGACGATGCGCTGGGCGAGCCCTTCGACGATCGCGGTCTTGCCGACACCGGGCTCGCCGATCAGCACCGGGTTGTTCTTGGTCCGGCGGGAAAGCACCTGGATCACGCGGCGCACCTCTTCGTCCCGGCCGATGACAGGGTCGAGCTTGCCGTTCTCGGCGTCGACGGTCAGGTCACGACCGAACTTCTCAAGGGCCTGCATCGACTCTTCCGGGTTCTGCGAGGTGACTTTGTGGGGGCCGCGGACATCAGAGATCGCCTTGGCCAGATGGTCGCGATCGGGCAGGATGCTGGCCAGGCTCGATCCGTGATCGGCCAGCGCCAGGAGCATGTGTTCGGTGGAAACGTATTCGTCACCGAGGCCGGCCATCTCGCCTTCGGCGCGGCGCAGGATCTCGACGAAAGCCGAGGAGGGGCGCGGTTCGGAGTTCGTTTCGCCGCTCAGCTTCGGCAGGTCCCCCAAAGCGGTGCGGGCCCGGGCCTTGATCGCGGCCAGATCGGCTTCCAGCTTGACCAGCACGGCGGGCACCAGGCCTTCGGGCTGTTCGAGCAGGGCGACGAGCAGGTGGGGCGGTGCCACCTCGGTATTACGGTTCTCAACCGCCAGCCGCTGCGCGGTGGCGATCGCTTCCTGGGACTTGACTGTGAATCGGTCAGGTTGCACGTTTCCTCCGGTTACCGAGGTCTTTGGACGGGGATTCGCACCGACCCGGAGCGTCCCGGGGGCACGGCACCGTCGTAGGCGCCGTAAGGCACTATTTCGGTGTTCAGCTTGTGTCGAACACGCTCGACCTCTTCGTCGAGCTTCTTCTCCAGTTCGTTGGCGCGGGACTTCATTTCTTCGAGCTCGGCCCGCATCGTTTCGACCTTGGCTTCCATCTCCAGCACGGTCACGACTCCGGCCAGGTTGAGTCCTTCTTCGTTGGTCATCTGGTGGATGCGGCGCAGCATCTCGACGTCCCTCTGCGAATAAAGGCGGGTGTTCTTGGGTGACCGCTTCGGGTTGATCAGGCCCTTAGATTCGTAGATCCGGAGTGTTTGCGGGTGCATATCGGCGAGCTCGGCGGCGACCGAGATCATGAAGACACCACGCTCCTCGTCGACCGTGACTTCGACCCGGGTGGTCCTCATCGTGCGCCGGGGTTCCAGCTCGTCATTCACTGGCGGCCTCGCTCTTGCCTGCCCGGGCCCTTGCTCTCCTCAGCAGCTCGGCCCGCGGGTCGTTGCCGTTCATCGCTTCGGCCAGCTTGTCGACGGCCCGCCGCTGCTCGTCGGTCAGATCCTTCGGGATGTCGATCTTCAGGCGGTATCGGATGTCGCTGCGTTTGTTCGAGCCCGCCCTGGGCGGACCTTCGCCCTTCAACCTCTGGATGGCGCCGTGCTGGGTGCCGGGCTGGACCCGGATCCGTTTGCTGCCGGAGAGGGTCGGAACCTCGACCGTGCCGCCACGCAGGGCTTCGGTCACGGTGATCGGAACGTCTACTTCGAGATTGCCATCATCGAGTCGCTTGAAGATCGGTGAAGGCGCGACATGGATGGTCACGAAGAGGTCACCGGACGGTGCCCCTCGCTGGCCGGCTTCGCCTTTGCCGGCGACCCTGATCCTGGTCCCGTCCTTGACGCCGGCCGGGATGTTCACCTTGTAACGCTTGGTCTGGTGGGTCACACCGGAGCCGCCACAGGTGTGGCAGGGGCTCGGGATGACCTGGCCGGTTCCGCCGCATTGCGGGCAGGGCTGGCTGATCGAGAAGAACCCCTGGCCCTGGGCGTCGATTCCCGAGCCCTGGCATCGCGAACAGGTCTCCGGCTGCGTTCCCGGTTCCGCGCCGCTGCCGGAACAGGTCGGGCAATGTTCGGCTTTCGGGATCGTGACCGTGAGCTGGGTTCCTGACATCGCGTCGTCGAATGAGATCCTCGTATCGGTCTCGAGGTCGCGGCCGCGGGTCGGCCCGGGCCCGCCCCCACCACGGTTGAAGATCGTCGAAAAGAGGTCGCCGAAATCGCCGCCACTGAACCGCTGGCCCTGGCCGGGCTGGCCACCGCCGAAGGGGTTGCCTCCGGGTCCACCCTGGCCGAACATTCCACCACCGCTGTCGTACGCCTTGCGTTTCTCCGGCTCGGAAAGCGCGTCGTAGGCCTGCTGGACTTCCTTGAACTTCTCCTCGGCAGCGGCATCGCCGGGGTTGCGGTCAGGGTGGTACTTACCCACCAGCTTGCGGTGCGCTTTCTTGATTTCGTCCTGGGACGCCTTCCTGGAGACGCCCAGGGTTTCGTAGAAGTCCTTGGCCATTACTGGCTCACGACCACACGGGCGGGCCGGATGACGGTCTCGCCGAAGCGGTAGCCGCGCTGCAGCACTTCGATCACGACACCGGATTCGGTGCCTTCAGCCGGCAGTGCCTGCAGCGCTTCGTGGAAGGTCGGGTCGAAAGTTTCGCCTGACGGGTCGTAGACCTCGACTTCGGCTTTCTTCAAGGTCGAGTTGAGGTCGCGGTAGGCGACGATCACGCCCTGGAGGCTGATCGGTGCGTCGGTTGGCAGCTGCCCGTTGAGGGCCTCTTCCAGCGATACGTCCTCGGCCGCGAGCACCCTTTCCAGGTTGTCGACCGATTCGATCAGCCCGGAGGCGACCTCGAGCTTGCCACGAACGCGGGCGGCAGTCGTCTCGACAGCCATGCGCTTGCGGTAGTTGTCGAAGTCCGCCTTGGTCCTCTGCGCGAGGTCGAGGTATTCGTCCCGCTGGTTGCGGGCCTCCTCGACCAGTTCGTTCAGGTCCTGCTCCACGCTGGCCTGTTCGGCTTCACCGTGATCAGGCTCGTCCGTCACCTCGACGGCTTCGGCATCGATGACCTCGGCCTGATCGACCACCGGCGCCTGATCGGCGCCGGTGGTCTCAGCCTCAACGAACTCTTCGTTCGGTTCGTCGTGGCTGTGGCTCACTTGGATTCGTCCTTGTTTTCGTCGTCCTCGACCACTTCGGCGTCGATGACCTCTTCGTCATCGGAGCCGGTCGAACCGCCGGCTTCGCCGTCGTCTTCAGCGCCGGCTTCGGCCTGTTCAGCCTGCGCGGCCTCGTAGACCTTCTCGGACACCTTGTGGAAGGCGGCCTGCAGGGCGTCGGTCTTGGCCTTGATCTCGTCGGCGTCTTCGGACTCGAGTGAGTCACGGACTTCCTTGATCGCGGCTTCGATCTCCGTCTTGCTGTCGGCATCGACCTTGTCACCCAGATCGGTCAGCTGCTTCTCCGAGTTATAAGCGGCGTTCTCACCGATGTTGCGGGCTTCAGCCAGCTCACGTTGCTTGCGGTCCTCGTCGGCGTGCGACTCGGCGTCGGTGACCATGTTCTGGATCTCCTCGTCGGAGAGGCCGGAACCGGACTTGATCTCGATCTTCTGTTCCTTGCCGGTGCCAAGGTCCTTGGCGCCGACCGAGATAATGCCGTTGGCATCGATGTCGAAAGTGACCTCGATCTGCGGCATGCCGCGCGGTGCCGGCGGGATGCCGGTGAGCTGGAACTTACCGAGGCTCTTGTTGTAGCTGGCCATCTCGCGTTCGCCCTGGAGGACGTGGATCTCGACCGAGGGCTGGTTGTCCTCAGCCGTCGAGAAGGTTTCCGACTTCTTCGACGGAATGGTCGTGTTGCGCTCGATCAACTTGGTCATGACACCACCCTTGGTCTCAATGCCGAGGGTGAGCGGAGTCACGTCAAGCAGCAGGACGTCCTTGACGTCACCGCTGAGCACTCCGGCCTGGATCGCGGCACCGATCGCCACGGC
>Ga0105046_10011550_pt1 | contig 13725 bp, 9 predicted proteins | sample MAT03_FD_78385 | JGI IMG/M metagenome (GOLD analysis project Ga0105046, IMG submission 78385) | Freshwater microbial communities from Lake Fryxell liftoff mats and glacier meltwater in Antarctica - MAT-03 (megahit assembly) | ecosystem: Environmental > Aquatic > Freshwater > Ice > Liftoff... | reverse complement strand
CCGCAGCCGTGTCTGCCAACCGGACGCCGCGGGTTTGCCACACGCCGGCAGTGTGACGAATGATGTCATTGATGCGGGTATCGGCGCGGAAGCGGAGGGTGTCGTGATCCCGCGCCAGCGCAAAGTGTCGGCGGGCGTCGTCGCGCCTGGTTAGCGCCGCATAACACTGCGCCCAGCGGAAATGTAAGTCGGCAAACTGGTCATCGAGTTGCGCCGCCGCTTGGTATTGGATGACGGCTTCGGCGAGTTTTCCCTCTTGCTGGAGCAGCCCGGCGGCCTGATAGAGCTTATCCCACTCCGCCTGCTGCTCGGGCGGAAAACCTAGCCGATGCAGCGAGGCAAATGGAGGACTGTCCCGCAGGTTGCTCCCCACGGTGCTGACCACGACCCGCGCGCCGGAGCCGACGCCGGCAGTCAGGATGTCAGTGAGGTTCTGCTCAAAGTGGGCATAGACGGCGGCCATGCGTGGGTCATCTTGCCGCACTTGCTGTTGCAGGAACATTTCCATGCCCTCCCAAACGCGCGGCCCGCGGGGGCGGACACTGGCAAGTGCGGTCTCCAGCAACTGTCCGGTCTTGGTGGCCTTCAGCGCGAGGTTGGCGCGAATGAGTGGCAGACCCGGCGCTTGCGCGCCAAACACCGTCCCGGAGCCGAACGGCCCGACGACTTCGTTGTTGCCCATGTAGATCACCCAGACGTCGCCGGAATACGCGGCAGCTTCGCGGGCAATGGGCCGGATGACATGCGAGTTGATAGCCGTGACGGCAGTGTTGATGACTTCAATCTGGCGTCCCGGATAGCGCTCCCGCAGGAGCACGGGGAGAATGCGGGCAAAGCCAAAGCCGGGCGCCGGATCGCCCTCTGCCGCCGATTCGCCGAACACAAACAGGCGCAGGGTTTGGGCTGGCTTGGCGGGTGAGAAGGCCAGCGAGCGGGGGATGCGCATCAACTCGCGCGGGAAGTAGCGCCGGCTGAACTGGAGATTCTCGACGAGGGCGCTTTCTCCAGGAACGGGACTGCTGACAAAGAAGGTGGTGGGGTAGCCGAAGCCGACCAGACGGAGCGCAAGTTCCAACAATCCGAAGACCAGTGCTGGCACGCCCAGCAGGGCCGTCAGGCGAAAAGCCCATTTGCGGGCCGCACTCGGGCTGCGGGATGGGGAAACCGGCGAGCTGGCAGTCGCCGGCCGGCTGGGAGCTGGCGCGACGACCGCGGGCAGGGGCCGCTTTCGCTTCGATTTCACGCGCCGCATCGTAACTGGAATCGCCAGCGGGAACCAAGCATAGAGGCCGGTTGATCAGCAGTTCTCCGTTTGACCCCGACCGCCTAAAGGCGGGACTCCAAACCCCGCTATCCGCTGCCGAAAGCCGTTTGGAGTCCCGGCTTTAGCCGGTTCTGGGCGGGACCCAGGGCCAAAATGAGAACTGCTGCCGGGCGATAGGAGTCGTTGGTCGTATTCGGGCGTGTCAGTGGCTTTACCCGCGTCGCCAAAGACTCTGGAAGTAATTGCCCGTCGCGCTGAGCGAACCATCCGGCTGCACCAGCCAGAAGCCGCGGACGTCTTCCGCCCGCTTCACAGGCACCGCCGGCGGCGGTTTGAGGCGCGGATTGAGTTCATTGCAATAGAGCTGCCATTGCGCGACATAGAGTGCCTTCGCGGCCAGCGCAGCGCCGAGCCATTCGTCCCAGCGCTCGCTGATGCGGCTGGGTTGCTCGTTCTCCGGGATGCCAATCTCCCCGACATACACCGCGCCGGGGCCAAACAGTGGCCCGGTGCGCGCGTGTTTTCGGATCAGCTCGATGGCCTTGAACAGCGTGACGCCATCCTTCATGCCGTCGTAGGCGCTGTAGGAAATCAGGTCGAGCTCGACGCCGGGCAGCACCTTGTCAGTCATCGTGGGAATTCCCCTGGCCATATCGAGGACACGATTCACCTCGGCGGCATGGGCGACGCGGCACTTCGCGCCGCTGGGAGCCTTGGCCCGCGCGTGGCTTACGCCAGCCTGGCGGGCGGTGAGCCAGCGCTGCATTCGCTCACACTTCAGTTGCCAATCGGCGGGCGGGGGATTCCACGGCTTGCCCGCGCCCCGCAAGAGCCAGTCCCCTTCCCAGTGTTGTAGGATGACCGTGACCGGACGGTCGCGAAACTGGCGATAGAACCACGTCGTGATTGTCTCGTAGGCGGCCGTGACATCCTCGTAGAAGCTCCCGGCTTGGTTGTTCTGCCAGGCACTCTCGACCGGCGCTTCGGCCTCCAGCATGAGCGTGGCAAAGGGCATTGCGAATACCTCCTGCCAGGCATCCGTTTCCGCCAACTCGACGAGCGTGCGCGGTTGGCCCCACTGGCGGTTGAATGGGTAATCGCTGGCCACGCGCCGCGGGTCGAACCAGAACTTGCCGAGGCGCGTGCCCAACTCGATCAGCTTCTGCGCGCCCTCCACCAAAAACGGTCGGTCGGTGCAGTGATACTTGCCCGCGACATGCGCCGCCCCGACGCGGGCCTTGAAGTCGGCGGGCAGTGATGGCAACCGCGCTGGGCGATGGGCCTCGATTTGTGCGCGCAGATTGGCGTCGGCGTCCGGGGCTTGGTCGTCCTGCGTGGCAGCCAACACTCCAAGCGGCGCGGCAGCGGTCACCGCGGACAGGTTTCGCAGAAACTGGCGGCGCGAGTGGATCATGCCTCGCGGTAGCGCTGCGCCAGGGGGATTCTGCGGCCCACGCCGAACGCTTTGCTGGTGATCTTCAAACCGGGCGCGGCCTGGCGGCGCTTGTATTCGCTCAGATCAATCAACCGCACCATCCGCCGCACGTCGGCTTCGGGCAGGCCGTCCGCAATCATCGCTGCCGGCGACTTGAGTTGCACCACATAGGCATCCAGGATCGCATCTAACACTTCGTAGGCGGGCAGGGAGTCTTGATCGGTCTGGTTGGGGCGCAACTCCGCGGAGGGCGGCTTGGTGATGGACGCCGCGGGAATGAGTTCGCGCTCGCGATTGACCCAGCGGGCGATGCGGTAAACCATCGTCTTGGGCACGTCGGCGATGACCGCCAGGCCGCCGCACATGTCGCCGTAAAGCGTGCAATAGCCGACCGCCAGTTCGCTCTTGTTACCGGTGGTGAGGAGCAGCGAACCGAACTTGTTAGACATCGCCATGAGCAGCACGCCGCGCAGCCGGGCCTGGATGTTCTCTTCCGCGAGGTCTTCGGCGCGGCCCGCGAAGACGCCCCGCAGGGTTGTTTTCACGGCCTCGAACGGCGGCTGGATGGGCAACACGTCGTATTGGATGCCGAGGTTTTCCGCGAGCAGGCGCGCGTCGTCGAGGCTGCCTGGCGAGGAGAACTGCGACGGCAAGGACACTCCGCGCACGTTTTCCACGCCGAGCGCGGCCACCGCGAGGCAGGCGGTAAGCGCGGAGTCAATCCCGCCGCTCAAGCCCAGCAGCGCCGACTTGAACCCGCACTTGTGCAGGTAGTCCCGCAGGCCGAGCGTGAGCGCATGGAAAAGTTGCTCCTCCTCGGGCGGTTCGACAGGGGCGAGGGGGGAAGCGGTCTGCAAGTCCACCAGCAGAAGATCTTCGGCAAAGCGTTTCGCCTCCGCGACCAGCCGACCCGCGGCGTCGAAGGCGACGCTGCCGCCGTCGAAAACCAGTTCGTCATTGCCGCCCACCAGATTGCAGTAAACCACCGGGCAACCCGTCTTCAACGCCAGGCGTGAAAGCAATTTCTGCCGGGCCTGACTCTTGCCCAAGTGCCACGGCGAGGCGGAACAATTCAGCAACAACGTTGCCCCGGCGGCAGCCAGCTCCGCGGCGGGATTGCGCCGGTAGCGGCGCTCATCCCAGACGTCCTCGTCGTTCCACACGTCCTCGCAGATCGTCAGCCCCAGCTTCACGCCGTTGAACTCGACCGGCGTGTTCGCAGTCGCCGGCTCGAAGTAACGGTCCTCGTCGAAGACGTCGTAAGTTGGCAGCAGCGTCTTGGTCCGCGCAGCCACGATGCGTCCTGCGTGCAGCAGGGCGACGGAGTTAGTTACGCCCCGACCGGGGCGTTCCGAGTTGCGCCCGACATAGCCCAGGACCATCCCCGCCTCGCCGGACGCCGCGGCCAGGCGGTCGAGCGCTGCAAGATTTCCGCTTACGAATTGCCCGCGGAGCAGGAGATCGCGGGGCGGATAGCCGGTGGTGGCCAACTCGGGAAACAGAACGAGGTCTGCACCCGCCACCGAGGCCCGGCGATAGGCCGCGAGAATCCTGGCTTCGTTGCCGGGGAGGTCGCCGACGGTGGTGTTGATTTGGGCCAGGGCAATCGTCATAAGCCGGTGAGCAGCGGAGTGGAGTGTTGCAAGCGGCTGCGGCACTGCCCGCCTGGTTCAGAGCCGCTTCGCCAGTTCCGCCTGGCTGTGGGCAAAGACTTCGCGATGCAGCGAGCCGCCGTGGGAATCCATCGTGACGACGACTGGGAAATCCTCGACTTCGAGTTCCCAGATGGCCTCTGGCGAGCCGAATTCCTTGAGGAACGAGACGCCGCGGACCTTTTTCACACATTCCGCCAGCACCTGCGCCGCCCCGCCGATGGCGTGGAGATAGACCGCACCAGCTTCCTTGCAGGCCGCCAGCGTCCGTTCCCCCATGCCGCCCTTGCCGATGACGCCGCGCACGCCGAAGTCTTTGATGATCTGCCCCTGATAAGGCTCCTCGCGGATGGAGGTGGTCGGCCCGGCGGCGACGACTTTCCATTCGCCCTGCTCGTCCTTGATGACGACCGGGCCGCAATGATAGATGATCCCGTCGCGGAAATTTACTGCGGGCGGAAGCTGGCCGCCGTCGTGGAGGAATTTGTGGACGGCATCGCGGCCGGTGAAAAGGAGGCCGGTGATTTGAACTTCGTCGCCGACTTTGAGGGCGCGAATCTTGGCTTCGGTGAAGGGGGCGGTGAGTTTGATCATGGTTCGTAAACGGGTTCAGGCAGGCTTTCCAAACGCCTCCAAGTTGTTCATCCAGTGGTTGAAGTGCGGGCATTCCCTGCGAATGAGATCCAATCCGATGCGCCCGGCGGCAGTCGGTCCGTGCAGCGTCTTCCGGTAGGCTGGAAACAGCTCGGTAATGCGTTTTGAAGGGGCGCTCGCAGGCCGCTCGTTGATGTCTTCAGGGGTCGCCACGGCGGCCCGGATCGCCGCGAATTCTCTCTGCCTGCCTCGCTCGGCAAGTGTGCGCGGCAGTTCCGTCGGCGACGAAAATAGCCAGGCCTCAAACTCATGGAGGGCGAGGAAGGGCAGGAAGGCCGGCGGCGAGGCCAGCGCTTGCGCGATGGCCTGCTCCACGTGCGTGACGCGCTGCATGGGAGTTCCATGGAGTGGGCGCGATTCCATACCGGGAAAATCCAACGGCACTCCGTAATAGTCCAGCATGGTCGTCACGAGCGCGCCTCTCGCGCTGTTCAACAGCCGCTGCGCGTCCTGCTTGAACCTGGCGAAGCTGGTCACGCCACCTTTGAAGCGAGGACCATCCTTGATCCGCTTGGTGACAAGCAGGGTTGCGGAGAAGAACAGGCCACGCCCAAAGAAAGCCGGCCCAAGCACGTCCTTCACAAACCGTTCCTCAGTTTGTCCCTCGACGAGAATAAGCACCCGCTGGCTCATGGGCGCGCCCCCAAGACGTTCTTTTCCCAAAGCTCGCCGAGTGCGTAGCCATCCAGCCAAGCGCTCAGGTCCGAATCGCTGAGATGCCGGAACACACTTTGATGATCCTCGTGATCCACCGTCCAGACCGCTTCCTGATCAAACTGGTTCACCAGGGTCACCGACTGCGTTGCAACGATGACTTGAGTGCGCACCGCCGCCGCCGCCAGCAGATCTGCGAGCAGCGCCACCGCTGCCGGGTGCAGGCCCAACTCGGGTTCGTCGAGCAAGACCACAGCCGGCAATTCGGGCTGTAGCAGCAGCGTAGCCAGGCAAAGGAAGCGAAGCGTTCCATCCGAAAGTGATGCCGCGTTGAAATAGGCGTCGCTGCCGTTCTCCTTCCACTCCAAGCGGATTTTGCCTTCGTTCAATCTGGAGGGTGCCAGGCGGAATTCCTCAAAGAACGGCGCAATCTGCCGCAGCGTGTCCTGCACATTGGCGAAATGGTCCGGTTGCTTCTGCTGCATCCAGAAAAGAAAGGCCGCCAGATTCTCGGCCTGGGGCCGGAGCACGCGATTGTCCTCCAAATCGCAGCTATCCTTGACACCTGCGGTCTCGCTTGTGTCGTGAAAGTGGTAAATACGGTAGGTCTCCAGATCGTGCTTCACGTAGCTGGCGACTCCAGTTTTGGATAAACCAAGCACTGATTCCGCCGAGCCATGGTTGATGATCTCCATCATTGGCTTGGAGTCCCTCGCCCGGTCATGGAAGTAGGCAATTTCCTGCCCAACTACCAGTGCCCCTTGGTCGTTGGGATGTAAGGTAACGCTGTATCCATTGCTGAGGGATTCCTCCCCAAACTCGATTTGGAATCCGATGAATCGCGATGTCTTTCGACCTAGGCGTAACAGGCTGTCCACTCCACGGGCAAGCGAGTAACTGGCGAGGCTCCCTTGCGCAATGCTCTGCAAAAGACGGAAGGATTGGATCAGGTTGGACTTGCCCGCGCCGTTGCCGCCGATGAACACATTCAACTTGCCCAGCGCTAGCGTCTGCTCGCGGATGGACTTGAAGTTCTTGATCGTCAGCTTTTCCAGCGTGCGCATGGGGCGTTTCAAATTACGGACGGACTGAGGCCTCCTGGCAGCATGTCCTCAGCCAGTATCGCGAAGTAATCTCCGGTGTTAATACAGCCACTTTCCGATCTTGCCGGTGCTGTCGAGCGTCACGCCCTGCCGTCGGTAGGCCCAGCACATGTAGCTGACGCTGACAAAGAACGAGGCCGGCACGCGGTTGATGGCGCAGATCTTCGTGCCGAGCAGAGTGGTCTTCCCACCGAAGCCCATCGGGCCGATGCCGAGTTCGTTGGCGGTCTTCACGATGTCCTGCTCCAGCGCGTCGAGGCTGGCGTCGGAATTGCGGTCATCGAGCTTGCGCAGGAGTTGCAGCTTGCTGAATTCGTAGCCCGTGGCGCGGTCGCCGCCGATGCAGACGCCGAGGATCCCCGGCCCGCAGCCCTTGCCCTGCGCCTGGAGCACGGCGTCGAGAATGACTCGTCGGCAGCCGTCGAGGTCGCGGCCGGCGTGGAGCTTCTCCAGTGGCAGGGAATATTGGGCGCCGACATTCTCGCAGCCGCCGCCCTTGAGCATCAGGCGCACGGAGACATCCGGCGAGCGATGCTGGTGGAAATGGAGGGTGGGAGCGCCGGGACCGACGTTGGTCCCGTCGTTGGCGCCGGTGAGGGAATCCACGGAATTTTGCCGGAGAAAGCCCTTCTTGGTGGCCAGCGTCACCGCCGAACGGGCTGCTTCCGCGAACGCGATTTGGTCAAAGCCTTGCGGGCAATCCACATAGAACAGCACGCTGCCGGTGTCCTGGCAGATGGGCTGGGACTTGCGCTTCGCCAGCTCGATGTTCTGCTCGATGATCTTCATGGCGGACGCGGCGATGGTGCCCGCTTGCTCGCGCTCCAGGGCGGCGAGAGTGGCGCGGTGAACGTCGTCGGGAATCTCGGCGGAGGTGCGCCGGATCAATTCAAGCAAGGAATCGTGCAAGTCGGTCATAACAGGGCCGCGAAGTTACGGAAGGCGGGGTGGGGCGTCAATTCAGGGGACGAGTTTGGGATGAAGCGCAGGCTGCCAGGGCGAGCATGAAGCGCGGCTGCAAAAACCTCGCGGGCGCCGCCGCGCGGGGTTTCGGGATTCGCCACGCTGTCCCGGCAGATTGGGAAAAGTCGCCCAAGGGCCGGCGGCAGGACCGGGTCAGCCCACTTCCTCGCCGAGTTCCACGTTCCAGTAGGCGAGGTCAATGAAGTGCTTCCAACTGTCGTGCGGGTGCAGCGTGAGATGGATTTGCAGGAAGGGCCGCCACTTGGGCCGCTTGGGCCGGCGGACGAGGTGCATGCCAGCCTCCTGCGGCGTGCGATTGGCTTTGCGCGTGTTACAAACGATGCACGAGCAGACGATGTTTTCCCAACTCGTCGGACCGCCGCGGTCGCGCGGGATGACGTGGTCCAGGTTGAGATCGTTCCGGTCGCAGACGCTCCCGCAATACTGGCAGGTGTTCTTGTCGCGCTCGAAGATGTTGTGCCGGGTGAACTTGACCTCTTTCTTCGGCATCCGGTCGTAGATGAGCAGGAGGATGACCCGCGGCACGCGCAGCTTGAGGGAAATCGTCTGCACTGCCTCGTGCTCCGCGGGCGGCGCCTGGCGGGAGAAGTCGCGCCACTCGTGGAAATTGAAGGCGCGAAAGGAGCCGTCCGGCGCGTTAAAGACCGCTTGGGCGTGGCCGGCGAACAAAAGCGTGAGCGCCCGGCGCGCACTGCAGACGTTCACCGCCTGCCACAACCGGTTCAGCACGAGCACTGGCTGATGGAGGGCCGTGTTCATAGTCACCCGCGAGGGCGCGAAGCTAACCAATCATCTCCCTGCGCGTCAACGCGCGCCAACTTAGCGCGCCAACTTAGCGCCAGCAGTTCTCAGTTTGACCCCGACCGCCTAAGGCGGGACTCCCAACCCCACTCTCCGCTGCCGAAAGCAGTTTGGAGTCCCGGCTTTAGCCGGTGCTGGGCGCGACCCAGGGCCAAAATGAGAACGGCTGACGTGGCGCAGCCCATCCCGACGGTCGTTCCCCGGCCCCGACGGACATGCGCCGGCCCCAGCTTGAGACCCCCGAACGCAAGCTGGTTCAAGGCAAGCGCACGCGCAGGAAGCCTGCGGGCAGCGCCCCGGCGTTTGTGTAGGCGTAAGCTGGCGTGGCCGACGTGACACTGGCGAGCTGGCTCCAAAGGGTCAGGTTCGTGCTGGCTTCGACCGCGAAGGTGAGATTGCTGAGGCTGGTCCAGGTCACGACATTGGATTGCGTCACCCCCAACATCGGCGGCTGGAGCAGGCTGAATTGCTTCAAACCCCAGGCACCTTGCGCCGAGCCGGTGTTGTCGCCGAAGAAGAGGAAGTTGGGCGTTTCATAAACGTCCGGGAAACCATTGAAGGGCGTGTAGTCCCGCACCGGCCCGCCGAGGATGCGGTTGCCGTTGGCGAAGAGGGCATAGTTTGTCCGGCCCACCGTCAGCACGTAGTTCACAAACGCGGCGGTGGTCACGAAGTTGGTGTTCTCAGCGCGGGTGAAAATGGGTGAGTCGGACTGTGCCCAGACGGAAGTCGTCCAGAAACCGAGTTCGATACCGCGCGCGTCGCTGCCCAATGCGATGACGGAGAAGCCGGCGCGGTTGGCGTTGCCGGTGTGGCTTTCCACGGCGAGTTTCAGGGTGCAGTTCAGCGCAAAGCCGTTGGTCCGGTTCAGATCCGTGAGCGGCGTGATCGCGTAACCTGCCTGGGTGCTGTTGGCCGGCGAGCTGTCCAGAAAGAGCACGCCATTGGTCACGGTGACAAACGGCGCCGGGGCGAAGGGATTCGCCGCGTAGCCCCAGTTCTGCTCGTCTGGCAGGGTGCCCAGGCCCGCGTCGTAAAGCACCTGGGCCGCGGCGGTGAAAGCGGATGCAGCCAGGCACGAGCACAGCAGAGGCAGGTTGACGGCGCGCGGGGAGAACATGGCGCGCACGGTAAGGGCTGCGAGGTGGCGGTCAAGTGGGCCGCGAATCGGAGCGCCAAAATCCAGCGCGTATTCATGAAGGGGCCTTTGCTGCCGGAGCGCGGGCGTCCCGCCCGCTTGGGACGACCGAAGTTCCAGCGGATTGCCCCTTTGCCAAAGGCGGTTGACCTAGCACGACCAAAGCGGGCGTGACGCCCGCGCTCCGGAGCCTTCATGCATACGCGCTGGCCAAAATCACCCTCGTCTTGCGCCTGGCTTTCCGGTCTATTCCCCCGCGATGCAGCAACTTTTCCCCGGCTTGCGCCCGGCCCTCGCCGTCCTCCTGCTGAGCCTGGCCCATGGCTTCACCGCCCCGCCGCCTACGCCAGTCCGCCCCGTCACCGACGACTACCACGGCGTCCGCGTGAGCGACGATTACCGCTGGCTGGAAGACGGCCAGTCGTCGGAGTCGCGCGAGTGGGTCGCGCAGCAAAACGCCCGCAGCCGCGAATGGCTCGACGCCACGCCGTTGCGCGACGCCCTGGCCGCCGACCTCCAGGACATTTACGAACAGAACTCGGACAGCTACTCCGGCCTGACCTATCGCAGCGGGCTCAACTTTCTCCTGCGCTTCCGCCCGCCCGCGCAGCAGCCCGTCCTCATCGCGCTGAAATCTCTCCACGCCCCCAAGGACGCGCAAATCGTCTTCGACCCCAACCAGTTCGATGCCACCGGCGGCACCTCGATGGACTGGTTCGTCCCGTCGCGCGACGGCAAGCTCGTGGCCGTCTGCCTCTCGCAGCACGGCAGTGAGGACGGCACGCTGCATTTCTTCGCGACCGCCACCGGGCGGCAACTCGGCGACACAGTGCCGCGCGTGCAGTTTCCCACCGCCGGCGGCAGCGCCGTCTGGAACGCGGACGGCACCGGCGTCTTTTACACCCGCTATCCGCACGCCGGCGAGCGGCCCGATGCCGAGCTCGCGTTCTTCCAACAAGTCTGGTTCCACCGCCTCGGCACGCCAGCCAGCGCCGACACATACGAACTCGGCAAAGACTTCCCGCGCATCGCCGAAGTCGCGCTCGACGCCAACCGCGATCACAAACGCCTGCTCGCCAGCGTGGCCAACGGCGATGGCGGCGATCACGCGCACTGGCTGCGCGGCACGAACGGCCAGTGGACGCAAATCACCCGCTTCGAGGACGGCGTGAAAACGGTCGGGTTCGGGCGGGAAAATGAGTTGCTCCTGCTCGCCCGCCAGGGCGCGCCACGCGGAAAAATCCTCCGCCTCGCTCCGGGCGAAACCCGGCTCGCCGCCGCCACGGTGGTCGTGCCCGAAAGCGAGGCCGTGATCGAAGCCGTCGTCCCCGCGCCCGGCGGCCTCTACCTCAAGGAGATGCTGGGCGGGCCGTCGCAAATCCGCTGGCTGCCCCGCACCGGCGAGCCGTTGCTCGTGCCGCTTTCCTCCGTCTCCGCCGTGCAGGACATGGTGGTGCGCAGCGGCGACGTGCTGACCTTCCGCAGCTTGACCTACCTGCGGCCCTTTGCCTACCGCGGCTTCGATCCGAAAACGCGCCAGATGGACAGCCTGCCGCTGGCCGGCAAATCGCCGGTGAGTTTCGGCGACATTGAAGTCGTGCGCGAGTTCGCCGGGTCGAAGGATGGCACGAAAGTGCCCTTGAACATCTTGCGGAAAAAGGGCCTGAAGCTGGACGGCCGCAACCCCACGCTGCTCACCGGCTACGGCGGCTACGGCCTCAGTCAAACGCCGCGTTTCGATCCCGCGTGGCGGCTGTGGTTCGACGCCGGCGGCGTGGTGGCGGTGGCCAACCTGCGCGGCGGCGGCGAGTACGGCGAGGAGTGGCACCAGGCCGGCAATCTGACCCGCAAGCAAAACGTCTTTGACGACTTCCTCGCCTGCGCGCAGCACCTCATCGCCCGCCGCTACACGCAGCCCGCGCGCCTCGCCATCCAGGGCGGCAGCAACGGCGGGCTGCTTATGGGCGCCGTGCTTGCCCAGCGGCCGGATCTTTTCTGCGCCGTCGTCGCGCAGGTCGGCATCTACGACATGCTCCGCGTCGAACTCGATCCGAACGGCGCATTCAACATCACCGAGTTCGGCACGGTGAAAGATCCCGCGCAGTTCGCGGCGATCTTCGCCTACTCGCCCTACCATCACCTCACCAACGGCGTCGCTTACCCCGCCGTGTTGTTCACCACCGGCGACAACGACGGTCGCGTCAACCCCGCCAACTCGCGCAAGATGACTGCCCGCCTGCAAGCCGCCACCCGCGGGGATCGCCCCATCCTCCTCCGCACCAGCGCCAAGGCGGGCCACGGCATCGGCTCCTCGCTCAGTGAAACCGTGGCCTTGCGCGCCGATGTGCTGGCCTTCCTCATCCGCGAAACCGGCGCCATGGCTGCGCCCTGGCTCCACCGTCCGACCATCGAACGTGGCCCGTGGTCCGGCGCGATCACAACCAACTCCGCCGTCGTGAAGGCGAAGCTTCGCGCAGGTGCCACCGCCCGGCTCGTGGTCAGCCGGCGGTCGAGCCTCAAGGAACCGGTGCACTCCGCCCCCGACCGCGCCGAGGCCGCGCGGGGCCGCATGGTGGCGCTGCCCATCACCGGCTTGCTGCCGGACACGGAATACTTTTATGCGGTGGAAGTGGACGGCAAGCTTCAGCGCGAGCAGCGCGGGCGCTTCCGCACCTTTCCGACCGGTCCGGCGAAGTTCTCTTTCGCCTTCGCCTCTTGTGCGCACACCGGCTCGACCAATCAGGTCTTCGACGCCATCCGCAGCGAGCGTCCGCTGTTCTTCCTGACCACCGGCGACTTCCACTATGAGGACATCAACCTCAATCTACCCGGCCTCTTCCGCCACGCCTACGACCGCGTGCTCGCCTCGCCCCCGCAGGCCCGGCTGCATCGGGAAGTGCCGTTCGACTACGTCTGGGACGACCACGACTTCGGCGGCAATGATGCCGATCGCAACGCCGAATCGCGTCCGGCCGCGCGCCGGGTTTATGAGGATTACACTCCGCACTACCCGCTGGTCTTCGCCGGCCTCGATGCGCCGATCACCCACAGCTTCAACGTGGGCCGCGCGAAGTTTCTAGTCACCGACTTGCGCTCGCAGCGCGACCCGACGAGCCAGCCGGACAGCGCGTTGAAAACGATGCTGGGCACGGAGCAGAAGGCCTGGCTGAAGCGCGAATTGCTCGCGGCCAATGGCCAGTTCCCGGTCATCTTCTGGGTCAGTTCCGTGCCGTGGATTGGCGAGGCGGGCGTGAATTACTACCCGTTGCCGGCCAACTTCTATGGCGTCGCGTGGCACACGAATTACACGCCCGTCATGCCGACCAATCGCGCCAAGTGGCCCTACGACGAAGACCGCTGGAGCGCCTATCCCACCGAGCGCCGCGAACTCGCTGACTTCATCAAGGACCACGGCATCCGCGGCGTGGTCATCCTGCACGGCGATGCGCACAGTCTCGCTGCCGACGACGGCTCGCACAGCGACTACGCGACCGGCGGCGGCGCGCCAATTCCAGTGCTGGCCGCCGCGCCCTTGGATCAAAGTCCGAGCCTCAAAGGCGGTCCCTACAGCCAGGGCGTGTACCGCCGCCGGACCGGCGAGGGCTGCTACGGACTCGTGACCGTGACCGACACCGGGCATGCCGTGACGGTGAAATACAGCGGTCGCAACCAGCGCAATCAGGAGAAGATCCGGCTCGAATTCACGCTGCCGGCGAAGCCATGAAGCCCGAAGTGCGAAGGGCGAAGGGCGAAGGAAGGCCGAGAGTTAGACCGGCGCTCCAGTTCATGGCAAGGGAACACTCTCCAGCTCGGGTAGTGAGTTGGGAACCTGAGCCTGCGGGACAAGTTCGTGTTGCATATCCAACACAAACTTGTCCCAGCCGGTGGCGCCGGTTCCTGGATTGCCTGACCCCCACCGGCCAAAGCCTCCTCACGTCGGCTCCTACCAAGCCGGGAGCGGCTGTCACAGCCGGGATTCGTCGGTCAGGTGCCCGGCCAGCTCAGCACGGTCCCTCGCACGCCACTGCGCTTTCGGATTT
>Ga0105046_10011548_pt1 | contig 13728 bp, 11 predicted proteins | sample MAT03_FD_78385 | JGI IMG/M metagenome (GOLD analysis project Ga0105046, IMG submission 78385) | Freshwater microbial communities from Lake Fryxell liftoff mats and glacier meltwater in Antarctica - MAT-03 (megahit assembly) | ecosystem: Environmental > Aquatic > Freshwater > Ice > Liftoff... | reverse complement strand
GGGAACCGGGTGGTGGGGCGGTGGGCGGTGGCGGCGCGCGACCGGGTGCTGACGGTGTAGTCCTCCGCCGCTCGCGGCGATGCACCGCGGTGCATCGCCGCGAGCGGCGGAAGTCACACCCCCGCCCGCAGCAGCAGGCCGCGGCCGGCGCTCACGCCGCCCATCACCCACCGGTTCACGTCCCGCAGCATGAGCGAGTGAACCTTCTGCGCCGTCGGGTAGCCGGTCAGCCGCACGTCCACGCCCGCCGCGTACAGCAGCCGGAAGTCGCGCTCCGCGGTCGAATACGGCACCACCGCGTTCTCCACCCCGTGACCGATGAACACCGGCAGCCCCCGCACCGTGCGCAGGTTGAACAGCGGCTTCCCCGCCGGCTTCGGCATCAGCCCGTTCAGCGCGATCACCCCCGCGACGCGGTCGGCCAGCTGCAACCCCGCCCGGTACGCGGCCGTGGCGCCGTCGCCGACGCCGAGCAGGAACACGCGCTCCGAATGGACGTGGTACGTCCGCCGCGTCTGCTCCACCGCCGCCAGCAGGTAGTCGGTGACGTCGTCGGTGGAGGCGTCGGCCCAGCCGAAGCCGCGGCCGTCGGCGTGGACGCCGCGGAGGCTCAGCCCGATGTAGTTCCGCCGGCTCACTCGCGGCAGCAGCTTCGCCCCGGTCTCCTCGCTGCCGCCGGCGGCGTGGAAGGTGACGACGAGCGGGTACGGGTAGCGCGGCTGGTAGTCGGTCGGGAGGAACGTGCGGACCGGGCGGTCGGGGCGGGCCGGCAGCTCGGTGGCGTAAAAGCCCTCGGCCGGCCGGTCGAGTCGCCAGTGGGTATGCGTGGCGTCCGTCATGAGCAACCCGTGTGGTCCGGTTGGGGCGGGCGGGGTCGGCGGAATCGACGGCGAGCGGGTCGAATCCGCGACAACTCTACGTTCGCCGCCGGGGCCTTTCAAGCCGGCCCCGACCGCGACTTGAGTCGAACCGCAGCGAATCCGCGGTCCGGCGCCCGGTTGCTCCACCTGGGTACTGTCACTGGACTGGATAACCTGGGGAGGGTCAACAAGGCGGGCGGGCTGAGCCGCGAATTCCGCGCCGCCGCGACCGGACGGGCGGCGTACCGGGCAGAACCGGGACAGCCGCTACAACCCGCCCCGAGGAGACTTTTTGCCGCACGATGACGACGGACGACGCACGATCCGATCAAAATCATGGTTCGGATCGTGCGTCGTCCGTCGTCATCGTGCGGCAAAAAGTCTCGGCGGGGGAGCGACCCGTTGCGAACGGCGGTGCGGCGGATTAGAATGCCGACAATTTCGTCGCACCGCCGGGCGACGGCGGCCCGCAGGAGACCGCGCCGTGCCCCGCCTCCGCCAGGTCAGCCGTCCGCTCGCCGACGTCAACCTCCTCCCCCAGAAGGACGGCAGCCACGAGGTCGTCGTCTGCTTCATGCCCGACGTCGACAGCCTCGTCGGCGAGGGCGACTCCCGCGCCGTCCTCGCCCTCGACGCCTCCCGCTCCATCAAGGACCAGTTCGGCGTCGGCGGCGTCTTCGACACCAAGCCGAACTACGTGCAGGGCGTGGCCCGCAAGCTCGGCGAAATCCTCTGCGGCGTCACGCGCAGCAGCAAGGTGTCGCTCCTGTACTGGGCGATGGGGCCGGGCGGCGCCGAGACCGAGGAGGTCGGCGAGTTCGACGCCGCCGGCTGCGCCAAGGTGGCGCTGACCGGCCCGAAGAAGAAGAACGGCTGGGGCACCGGCACGCAGATGCTCCCCGCCCTGCGGTACACCGTCGAGAAGGTCGGCAAGGGGGCCGACTTCACGTTCGGGGTGATCGTGACCGACGGCATCATCGAGGACGAGTCGGCGTGCCTGTCGTACTGCCTGAAGCTCGGCCAGGAGATCGTGGACGGCAAGCGGAAGCCGATCAAGCTGGTGCTCATCGGCGTGGGGGCGCAGGTGAACGAGGACCAGCTGCAGAGCTTCAACGACATGTTCGAGACGACGCCGCTGAAGGGGAAGGTGGACCTGTTCGCGTCGGGTGTGGCGGCCGACATGCTCAGCGAGGCCGACATCATCGGCACGCTGTTCGGCGAGCTGATGACCGAGGACGTGGAGGTGGCGGCGTCCGGCCGGGTGGTCGCCGGCGGCCAGGAGCTGGCGAGTTACGCCGACATGCTGCCGGGGAAGATTCGGTTCATGCTGCCGCGCGGGCTGAAGGAGTTCACCGTCGAGACGCCGAGCGGGTCGGTCACCCAGGACGTGTCCGAGGCGGTGTGAGGGCGGGTCGGTCCGTAACCGATCCCGGGGCGTTGCCCCGGGCTATGCTATCCCAGCCCTTCGGGCTGAAGAGGGTGGTTGGTTTTCAGGCCAACGGCCTGGGATAGCATAGCCCGGGGCAACGCCCCGGGACGTTCTCCGAAGGCGCCCGATGTCCGATTCCACCCAGCGCGACCGGCAGCTCAGCGAGCAGGTTCCCACCGACCGGCTCGCGGCCGAGTTCGGCAAGGTCTACCACCGCGTCGAGGGCGGCGTCCGGCACGTCGATCTCACCCTGTGGCAGCGCGAGCTGGCCGGCGCCGCCGCCGAGGGGTGGCAGACCGGCGTCGCCCTCGACGCCAGCGCCAGCATGAAGGACGCCTACGGCCGCAACCTCCGCGGCGGCGTCCCGGCCGAGGCGTTCGAGTCGTACAAGGAGCGCGGGTTCATCCACGAGGCCGTCCACGACGGCCGGAGCGTCATCTCGTTCACCCGCGAGGGGTACAAGGACGCCATCCGCCGCGGGTTCGTCGAGTTCACCCCGAACGTCGTCGAGGGGCTGGCCCGCGAGTTCATCGGCTACCTCGCCGGCCAGTTCGACGCCGACGGCGGCACCACCGTCATCTACTGGGCGTGCGGCCGCGACGGCTCCGCCTACGAGGTCGTCGGCGACTTCACCGAGGACGCCTGCCGCACCCTGGAGGTCACCGGCCCGAAGACGGAGACGTTCGGCAACGGCACCCGCCTCACCCCCGCCGTGCGGTACTTCGTCGACCGGTTCGCCGACGCCGAGCGCGGCCTGTACGTGTTCCTGACCGACGGCAAGCTCGACGACTTCGAGGAGCTGAAGCGGTACACCACGGCGCTGGCGAAGGACATCGCGGCCGGGAAGCGGAAGCCGGTGAAGTGCGTCCTGATCGGCCTCGGCGACGACGTGGACGAGGCCCAGATGGGCGAGCTCGACGACCTCGACACTGGCACCGACGTGGACATCTGGGATCACAAGATGGCCGCCGACCTGCGCGGGGTGAGCGAGATCATCGTGGAACTGGTGGACGAGACCGCGGTCGTGGCCCCGACGGCGACGGTGTACGACGCGACCGGGGCGGCGGCGGCGACGTTCGCGGACGGGCTGCCGGCGCGGGTGACGTTCACGCTGCCGGCGGCGTCGCCGTACTTCGAGCTCGAGGTGGCCGGCCGGCGGATCCGGCAGGAACTGCTGTAAGCGGACGACGGGAAGCTGTAACACGGGCAAAGCCCGGGGACGGCCGTCCCCGGGCTTCCCGCCCGGAACACCACGGAGCGCGCCCATGGGATGGTTCAGCCGGCTGTTCGGCGGCGAGAGCAAGCCGAAGGCTCCGCCGCAGGTGCCGAGCAAGCAGCTCCCCGGCAACCTCGTCGCCGCGGAGTTCGGCGAGGTGAACGTCCGCCCGGCCGGCGAGATGGTCGAGGTCATGTTCACCATCATGATGGAGCCCGAGGGGGCCGAGGCCGAGGGCTGGCAGACCGGCATGGCGCTGGACGCCAGCGTCAGCATGATGGAGGCCTACGGCAACGGCCTAAAGGAGGGGCGAGCCGGCCCGGTGCCCGAACGGCTGCTGCGCGAGTACGCCAGCAAGGGGTGGATTCAGGTCCACAACCAGGACGGCTCGCAGGGCGTGTTCTGGTCGCCGCCCGGGGTCGAGGACGCCGTCCGCCGCGGCCACCTGGTGCCGACCGAGAACGTGGTCGAGCCGATCACCCGCAAGCTCACCGCGTACCTCGCCGGCGGGCTCGACGCCGACGGCGGCACGACGGTCGTGTACTGGGCGTGCGGCAACGACGGGTCGGGCGTCGAGGTGTGCGGCGACGTGACCGAGGAGCAGAGCGAGACGATGGAGGTGACCGGCCCGAAGGGGCTGGCGTTCGGCAACGGCACGAAGCTCCTCCCGGCGGTGAAGTACTTCGTGGACCGGTTCGCCGACGCCGAGCGCGGCATGTACCTGTTCATCACCGACGGCCGGCTCGACGACCTGGGGGCGGTGAAGAAGTACACCACGAAGCTGGCGAAGGACATCCAGGCGAAGCGGCGGAAGTCGGTGAAGTGCGTCCTGATCGGCGTCGGCGAGCAGGCCGACGAGGGGCAGATGGAGGAGCTGGACGACCTCGACACCGGCACCGACGTGGACATCTGGGACCACAAGATGGCGAAGGAGATGCGGGCGCTGACCGAGATCTTCGCCGAGGTGGTGAGCGAGAACAGGATCGTCGCCCCGACGGCGACCATCTACGACGCCACGGGCGCGGTGGCGGTGACGTTCGCCGACGGGCTGCCGGCGAAGGTGAAGTTCACGATGCCGAAGGCGAGCCGGTTCTTCGAGCTGGAGGTCGCCGGCAAGCGGATCAAGCAGACGGTCGAGGTGTAGGGGGCAGGCAGTCCGCGTCCCCGCACACCACCCGGGGCGTTGCCCCGGGCTATGTTGTCCCAGCCCTTCGGGCTGAAGAGGGGCACCCGGTTTTCAGGCCAACGGCCTGGGACAACATAGCCCGGGGCAACGCCCCGGGTGGCGGCGGGGGGGGACGACAGGCCCCGGGCCACGCGGACCGCCCACCCGCCGCGGCGGGTGGGCTTCGCACAACTACCGACGGAGGCGAGCCATGAGCCAGCGGCGACTCCCGATCTACCTCCTCCTCGACTGCTCCGAGTCGATGGCCGGCGAGGCCATCACGCAGCTCCAGCGCGGCGTCGCCGAGATGGTGGCGCACCTCCAGTCGGAGCCGCACGCCATCGAGACGGCCTACGTCAGCGTCATCACGTTCTCGAACGAGGCGCGCCAGATCGTGCCGCTCACCGAAATCCTCAGCTTCACCCCGCCGAAGCTGGCCGTCCGCACCGGCTCCGCCCTCGGCGCCGGCCTCCGCGTGCTCCTCGACTGCATCGCCCGCGAGGTCCGCCGCACGTCCGCCACCGTGAAGGGCGACTACAAGCCGCTCGTCATCCTGTTCTCCGACGGCCAGCCGACCGACGACTGGGAGGACGCGGCGAAGGAGATCCGCCGGCAGAAGGCGCCCGGCGTCGCCAACATTTATGCCATCGGCTGCGGCCCCGACGCCGACTTCGGCACCCTCCGCGAGGTCACCGACATCGTGCTGAAGATGCCGGACATGACCCCCGACGTGTGGAAGAAGACGTTCGTCTGGCTGACCGCCTCCGTCGCGTCGCAGAGCATGGCCGTCGGCGGCGGCCGCGAGGGGCAGGCGCTGAACCTCCCCGAGCTGCCGGTCGGGGCGCTCGAGATCCCGCCGGCGTCCGCCGGCCCGTACCTCATCCGCCAGGTGTTCCTCCACGCCCGCTGCCAGAAGGACGGCCGGCCGTACCTGATGCGCTTCGCCCGCCGCGGCCGCACGGATGCGTTCGTCGCCCTCTGCTCGCACGGCCTGGAGGTGGTGGAGAAGATGACGACCGGGCCGACCGGGCAGCGGATCAGCACCGACCAGCTGGAGGGCGTGCCGCCGTGCCCGTACTGCGAGAGCCCGGTGGCGGTGGCGTGCGACTGCGGCACGCTCGTCTGCCTCGACCCGCGCCGCGGCCCGGAGTTCACGTGCCCGGCCTGCCGCCGCCGCGGCGCCGCCGGCGGGTACGGCGGCGGGTTCGACGTTCACCAGGCGCTCGGATGACGCCGCTTGCGGCGATGCACCGCCGCGAGCGGCGAAGCCCCGAGCCCGACCCCGCACACCGCCCCGAGGACGACCCGATGAGTGAATCCACCCGCCGCCTCCCCGTGTACCTCGTCCTGGACGTGTCCGGGTCGATGGCCGGCGACCCGATCGAGGCCGTGAAGATGGGCCTGAAGGCCCTCCTGTCGGACCTGCAGGACAACCCGCAGGCGCTCGAGACCGTGTGGCTGAGCGTCATCACGTTCGGCAGCTCGGCCCGGCAGGTGGTGCCGCTCACCGAGATCGGCGCGTTCAGCGAGCCGCCGCTGACGATCGAGGGGAGCACCAACCTCGCCGACGCCCTGAAGGTGCTCAAGGGGGCGATCACGAAGGAGGTGCGGAAGAACACCGCGACGCAGAAGGGCGACTGGAAGCCGCTGATCTTCCTGATGACCGACGGCGCCCCCGACCCCGGCTGGGAGGCCGCGGCGGACGACATCAAGAAGCTGAAGCCGGGCAACCTGATCGCCTGCGCCGTCGGCCCGGCGGCGGACACGACGGCGCTGAAGCGGATCACCGAGATCGTGCTAAAGATGTCCGACTGCTCGCCGGGCACGCTCGGGGCGTTCATGAAGTGGATGACGGACTCGGTGACGCGGACGAGCGTGAGCGTCGGCACGAAGGGGGACGCGGCGATCGACCTGCCGGCGCTCCCGGCCGACAAGGGGATCGTGATCGTGCCGTGACGCCGAACCTCGTCCGTTAGGGTGCCCGCCCCGCTGCGCGGACGCCACCCGGGGCGTTGCCCCGGGCTATGCTGTCCCAGGCCGTTGGCCTGAAAACCGGGACGCCCTCTTCAGCCCGAAGGGCTGGGACAGCATAGCCCGGGGCAACGCCCCGGGACGGGCAGCGGACACGGATCAACCGGGTTCGGCAAGTCGCCCGCCCCCGAAGGACCGCCCGATGGCCGACTGGGACCCGACGACCGACCGCCGGCTGCCCGTCTACCTGATGCTCGACTGCTCCGGGTCGATGACCGGCGACCCGATCGCCGCCATCCAGGTCGGCATGAGCGTGCTGGTGCAGGAGCTGCGCGACGACCCCTACGCCCTCGAAACGGTGTGGCTGAGCGTCATCACGTTCGCCAGCACGGCCGACCAGGCGGTGCCGCTGACCGACCTCAACGAGGTGGACGTGCCGCCGCTGGAGGCCGGCGGCAGCACCGCCCTCGGCGAGGCGCTCGAACTGCTCGAGGAGCGCGTCGCGGCCGAGGTGCGCAAGTCCGGCGGCGGGCAGAAGGCCGACTGGAAGCCGATGGTGTTCGTGTTCACCGACGGCGAGCCGACGGACTCGTGGCGGCCGGCGGCGGCCCGGCTGCGGGCGGCGAACACCGTGAACCTGATCGTGTGCGGGGCGGGGCCGGCCGTCCACGACGGCACCCTGCGGGAGCTGTCCGAAACGTTCGTCCACATCCAGGACACCGCCCCCGGCACCCTCGGGTCGTTCCTGAAGTGGGTCACCGCCAGCGTGGCGGCGGCCAGCCACGCCGCCGGGACCGGGCGGGAGGTGGTGCCGCCGGCCGACGTACCGGGCGCCGCACCCGAGGGAGAACCCGTCACCGGGTTGGGGTGATAGGGCGTGGTCGTCCGCCCCGGGGCGTTGCCCCGGGACGCGAACCGGATCAACCGAATTGGGTACCGCATGACCGACCCCACCCCGCCGCCGCCCGACGACGGCATCCGCATCGAGGTCACCCCGGCCGACGAGGTGCCCGACATCGACCTCGTACTGGACACCGACCCGACCAAGCCCGTCCCCGTCGCGCCCCCGCCACTCCCTCCGCCGCCACCTCCGCCCGCGCCGAAGCGCGCGGAGTGGAAGGTGCTCGAACCGGACGAGCGGACCGACGCGACGCCGCACGAGGCGTTCGAGGCGGGGCCGGCGCAGCCGGGCTGGGAGGTGGTGGCGGCGAGCGTCCGTGGGAAGCTCCACGCCCACAAGGGGCAGTGGCGCGAGGACAGCTACCGCTGGGCGACCGCCGACGGCTGGACCATCCTCGCCGTGTCCGACGGCGCCGGCAGCGCCCGCCTGTCGCGCGTCGGCTCGCGGCTCGCCTGTGACACAGCGGTGTCACGCCTCCAGAAGTTGCTCGCGGGCTACGCCGTTGCACCCGCCGCCGGGCAGCCCGCCGACGCCGACCTACAGCGTATCCGCGAGTTCCTCCGCTCGGCTGCCGACCAGGCGCGGATGGCCGTCCTCCACGAGGCGCGGCTGCGGTCGGCGCCGGTCAAGGACTTCTCGGCGACGCTCCTCCTGGCCGTCGTCGCCCCGTGGGCCGACCGTCACCTCGTCGGCGTGCTCCAGGCCGGCGACGGGGCCGTCGGCGTGATGTCCACCGACGGCGTGCGGCGCGTCGGCATCGCCGACCACGGCGAGTATTCCAGCGAGACGCGGTTCCTCACCACGCCCGGCATGGAACTGGAGTACTCGAACCGCGTGGTGTTCAGCCTCCCGGCCGGGCTGCGGGGGGTGGCGCTGATGAGCGACGGCGTGTCCGACGACTTTTACCCCGAGGACAAGCGGCTCGGCGAGCTGTTCACAGCCGGCGCCATCGACGGGTTGACGACTCGGGAGGGCGGGCCGCTCCCCGGGCTCCCGGCGGTGGCCGCCGACCCGCGCGGCGGCGAGGCGCTGTGCGACTGGCTGCGGTACGAGAAGCGCGGCTCGTCCGACGACCGCACCCTGGTCCTGCTGCACCGGAGCGCGCCGTGAAGACCGAGACCGCGACCCTGGCGGACGGCCGGCGCGTCGAGTTCATCCCCACCGTCATCGGCGAGGGCGGGTTCAAGCGGGTGTACTTCACGAAGGACCGCTCGTCCGTGGTGTGCCTGTACAAGGACCAGGCCCGCGCCACCGAGCCGCGCCAGCTGCAGCGCGTGCAGAAGCTCCTCACCGACTTCAACCCCACCCTCCACGCCGAGACCGGCAAGTACTTCGCCGACCTGTTCTGCTGGCCGACCGGCATCGTCGTGACGCCCGAGTTCGGCATCCTGGCGCCGGCGTACCCCGGGAACTTCTTCTTCGGCTCCGGCAAGTGGAAGGGGAAGGAGAAGAACGGCAAGTGGTTCGTCAGCCCGAAGCTGCGGAAGCTGCTGCCGCCGGCCGAGCGCGGCGACTGGAAGTGCTACCTCGAGCTGTGCGCCCGCATGGCCCGCGGGGTGCGGCGGATGCACATGGCGGGGTTGGCCCACTCCGACCTGTCGTGCAACAACGTGCTGCTCGACCCGCCGAACGGCCGCTGCGTCATCATCGACGTGGACTCGCTGGTGGTGCCGGGGCTGTACCCGGCAGAGGTGCTCGGCACGCCGGGGTACATCGCCCCGGAGGTGATCGCCACGCAGCACCTGTCGGAGCACGACGCGGCCCGGCGGCTGCCGTGCAACTATACCGACATGCACGCGCTGGCCGTGCTCGTGTACGAGAACCTGGTGCGCCGCCACCCGCTGCGCGGGCCGAAGGTTCATCACACCGACCCGGCCGAGGACGACAAGCTGGCCTACGGCACGAAGGCGCTGTTCGTGGAGCACCCGGCGGACACGACGAACCGGCCGGGCGGGCTGACGGTGACGCTCGACCACCTGGGGCCGTACCTGAAGCCGGCGTTCGTGAAGGCGTTCGTGACCGGCCTGCACGACCCGGCGAAGCGGCCGACCGCGGCCGAGTGGGAGTCGGCGCTGAACAAGACGGCCGACCTGCTGGTGCCGTGCGGGAACAGTTCGTGCGAGGAGAAGTGGTTCGTCTACCGCGAGGGTCAGCCGCTGAAGTGCCCGTGGTGCGGCACGACGGCGAAGGGTCGGCTGCCGGTGCTGGAGTTCTACTACGCGCCGAAGCCGGGGCAGTTCCGGCCGGAGGGGCACCGGGTGGTGGGGTACAACGGCCGGTCGCTGCACCGGTGGCACGCCCGCACCGACGTGCGCAACTCCGAGACGACGCCGGGCGAGCCGGTGGCGGTGGTGCAGCCGCACGGCGACCAGTGGATTCTGAAGAACGTGAAGCTGGAGTCGCTGATCTCGCCGCGGGGGAACCCGGTGCCGGAGGGGCAGGCGTGCCTTTTGCAGGACGGCGAGGAGATTCACCTGTCGCGGCACGAGAAGGGGCGGATGGTGTGCGTGCGGATGGTGCCGTGAGGCGCGGCGGGTCGGTGGGACGCGGTGCGTGCGGGGTGCTGGTCCTCGTCGTGCGTGGTTCGCCCCCTCACCCCGCGTGCTTCGCCGCGACCCTCTCCCCCGAGGGGAGAGGGTGGGAGGCACCCGGCCCACATCACGGGCGGGCATCGACCCGCGGACGCAGACCCACGCCCTGCGTCGGCGCGTGGTTGCCCGCCCACGATGGGGCGCGGCAACGCCCACCCTCTCCCCTCGGGGGAGAGGGTCGCGGCGAAGCACGCGGGGTGAGGGGGCGAACCCCGCACGATGGTAACCAGCGGCGCGCACGCTGCTGTGGGATTCGGAGACCACGATGACCGCCGACCTGAACACCCTGATCGGCTCCGCCCCCGGCGGCGTCCTGACCCTCGACCCGCCGGGGAAGGAATTCCAGGGGCCGGTCACGATCCGCCGACCGATCACCATCCGCGGCCAGGGCGGCACCATCTGGGCCGAGCGCGGCCCGGTGCTGATCATCGAGTCGGCCGGCGTCGTGCTCGAGCACCTGAACGTCGAGATCACCGGCCGCGACGAGTCGGCGACCGGCGAGGCGGCGTGCGCCCTCGTCGCCCGGTCGGACGCGCCGCGACTGGCGCAGGTGGCGGTCCGCGGCCACGTCCTGGGCGTCCCCGGCGAGGAGGGCGAGTGGCGCTACCCGACGGCCGTGCGCCTCGGCAAGGTGCGGGCCGGCGTGGCGCACGAGTTCGTGCTGCGGCTGGCGGTGCCGGTGCCGTGCAAGATCGACTCGCTTGTCTCCGGCGTGAGCGTGTCGCCGACGAGCCTCGCCGCCGGGCTGGTGGACATCACCGTCCGCGTCGACGCGCTGGCGGAAGGCATCCGCCTGCGCGGCCCGCTGCGGCTGGTGACGCACGGCCTGACGCGGCGGATCGAGTTCAGCGGCCACCTCGCGGCCGACGGCCCCGGCGTGCAGACCGGCACCGGCCAGGTCGTGTACGAGGCGACCGCGTGTGCCGCGCCGCCCGCGGCGCTCCCCGCCGACGACACGATCATCACGCTTCCCCCTCCGCCCCCGCCGCGGGCCGCGACCCCGCCGCCGCCGCCCCCGGCCGCCCCGCCCCCGCCGTCGCCGCCGCGGACCAAGCCGGCCGTCAAGACCCGCTACCGCGTGATCGGCGCGTCGCCGTCCCCGAGCTCGGTGTTCGGCACGCCCGCCGCCGACCCGCCGAGCACGCCGGCGGCGCCCGCCAGCGCGCCGATCAACCCGCTGTTCGCCGAGCCGGCGGCGGACGCCAGCCCCGACCCGACGCCGGCGCCGACACCTGCGCCGGCGCCGCCCGGTAAGAAGGACGGCGGGATGCGGAAGGTGAACCGCATGCCCGGCCTGTTCGGCGGCGACGCGCCGAGCTAAAGCGAACTTCAGGATACCAGAGCGACGGGAAAGCCCGGGGACGGCCGTCCCCGGGCTTTCGACCACGACCCACCCCACGGACGCCCCCATGCCCGACACCGCCGCCCCGCCCCTGCCCCACCCGGGGCTCTCCCCCGCCGAGGTCGAGGCGAGCCGCCGCGCCCACGGCGGGAACGTCCTCACCCCGCCCGAGCGCGTCCCGCTGTGGAAGCAGTTCCTCGAGAAGTTCGAGGACCCGGTCATCCGCATCCTCATCATCGCCGCCGTCATCCAGATCGGCGTCAACGTCTACAAGCAGGAGTTCCCCATCGAGGGGCTCGCCATCGTCGCCGCCATCCTGCTCGCCACGTTCCTCGCGTTCATCAACGAGTACAAGGCGAACCGCGAGTTCGACATCCTCAACCAGGTCAACGACGACGTTCCCATCAAGGTGATCCGCGAGGGCCGCTTCCAGACCGCCGCGCGCCGCGACATCGTCGTCGACGACGTGATCCTGATCGAGACCGGCGACGAGGCGCCGTGCGACGGCGAGGTGCTCGACGCCGTGTCGCTCCTGTCGGACGAGTCGAAGCTGACCGGCGAGTCGGAGCCGGTGTCGAAGTTCTCGGCCGTGGTCGCCGCCGCGCGCCCGCCGCGTGAGACGGCGTACCCGGCGTCGATGGTGTACCGCGGCACGATGGTGGCCGACGGGCACGGCACCGTCCGCGCCACGGCCGTCGGCGACCGCAGCGAACTCGGCAAGACGGCGAAGGCGGCCGGCGAGGACGACGGCGAGGAGACGCCGCTCAACCGGCAGCTCGAAAAGCTGAGCAAGTGGATCGGCGTGGTCGGCCTCGGCGTCGCGGCGCTGACGTTCGCGGCGCTCGTCGGCCGCGCGGCGCTGACCGACCAGCTCCGCGGCCCCGATGGCCTGCCGATCCCCGCCCACCAGTGGTACTTCGCCGGCGTCCTCCTCGTCGCGGTGATGTTCGCCCTCGTCCGCGTCTGGCTGCCGATCGTGTACGACGGGCTGAACCTCAGCGGCGTCGAGGTCGAGCCGCCGGCGTGGCTGGAGCGCGAGGGGCTGAGTGGCTGGGCGTGGGCGTTCGCGGCCGGCGCCGTGGTGCTCGCCCTCGGCGCCGGCGGCGGCGTGATGGCCGGGTGGCTGCCGTCCGATCCGGGCCAGTGGTTCACGCGCTCCGCCGCGGAGGCGCTGCTGAACTACTTCATGATCGCGGTCGTCATCATCGTCGTGGCGGTGCCCGAGGGGCTGGCGATGAGCGTGACGCTGAGCCTCGCGTACAGCATGCGGAAGATGACCGCCCAGAACACGCTCGTGCGGAAGATGCACGCCTGCGAGACGATCGGGGCGGCGACGGTGATCTGCTCCGACAAGACCGGCACGCTCACGCAGAACGTCATGGCCGTGGCCGTGGTGAAGTTCCCGGCGCTGACCGGCACCCCGACCGGCCTCATCGTCGACGCGGCGGCGGTCAACAGCACGGCGCAACTGACCGTCGAGGACGGGGTGTCGCGGCCGCTCGGCAACCCGACCGAGGGGGCGATGCTGGCGTGGCTCGACGGGCAGGGCGTGAACTACCTCAACGTGCGGGCCGGGTTCACCGTGACCGGGCAGTTGCCGTTCTCGACGGAGCGGAAGTACATGGGCACCGTCGGCACCGACCGCGGCGGCGCCGGCCGGCTCCACCTGAAGGGCGCCCCGGAAATGGTGCTGGCCCGCTGCACGCGGGTGCTCACGCCGAACGGCCCCGCGTCGCTCGGGGAGGCCGAGCGGCAGGCGATCCACACCGAACTGGTGGCGACGCAGGGGCGGGCGATGCGGACGATCGGCCTGGCGTACAAGGACGTGCCGGCGCCCGGGGCCGAGGTGGAGCCGCACGCCGAGGAGCTGGTGTGGCTCGGCTTCTTCGGCATCACCGACCCCGTGCGGCTGGAGGTGCCGGCGGCCGTGGCCGCGTGCCGCCGCGCCGGCATCGACGTGAAGATCGTCACCGGCGACACCCCCGACACCGCCCGCGAGGTCGGCCGACAGGTCGGCCTGTTGACCGGCGACGAGGGGCCGGGCGCGGAGATGACGGGGCCGGCGTTTGCCGCGCTGTCCGACGAGGACGCGAGCGCGGCGACGGTCGGGCTGAAGGTGCTGGGCCGCGCCCGGCCGATGGACAAGCTGCGGCTGGTGCGGCTGCGCACGGCGCGGGGCGAGGTGGTGGCGGTGACCGGCGACGGCACGAACGACGCCCCGGCGCTGAGCTACGCCGCGGTCGGGCTGGCGAT